>Ga0302314_10021204_pt1 | contig 10709 bp, 7 predicted proteins | sample III_Palsa_N2_3_FD_200533 | JGI IMG/M metagenome (GOLD analysis project Ga0302314, IMG submission 200533) | Peat permafrost microbial communities from Stordalen Mire near Abisko, Sweden - III_Palsa_N2_3 | ecosystem: Environmental > Terrestrial > Soil > Palsa > Peat permafrost | place: Sweden... | reverse complement strand
GCCGACAGCCCCTCGCGCTGCAGCTCGCCCGACAGCCGGCGCCGAACCGCGGTCTCGGCTCGCAACAGCGATTCGAGCGCCCGGTGGGCGAGCGGATCCTCAACGAGCAGGGCCATGTTCGTCAGCGAACGTAGCGGGGCGGGCGGACAGCGACGATCCGCCTACGATTCTCCCACCGTGAAGCTACGCCTCTACCACCACAGCGACGGCGCGCGGGTGGCCTATCGCGAGCTTGGAACCGGCCCGCCGCTCGGGCTGCTGCATTCGGCCTGGCTCTCCCACCGCGAGTTCGAGCCGCTGGTCGAGCATCTGAGCGACCGCTTCAAGGTGGTGCTGCCCGACCTGCCGCTGCACGGCGACTCCGAGGACCGACCGCGCCATCCGTACACGCTGTCCTGGTTCGCCGAGGTGATGACCGGATTCGCCCACGAGGTGCTCGGTCCGCACCCGCTCATTGGCGGGCACGGCAGCGGCGCGGAGATACTGCTCGAGGCGGTGTCCACCGGCCGGCTGGCGCCCCGGCGGCTCGTGCTCATGCCCAATCGCATGCACGGAGACTCCCCCAGTCCGTCTCGCGATCGGGCCGGACGCACGCTCGCGCGCGCCGGGCGCATCCCCGGCCTGGACCTGTTGTTCTCGCACGCGGCCAAGCGGGTGGCCCGGCCGGACCGCGGCCTGCGCCTCAGCGTGCGCGAGAACCCGGCCGCCGGCGATCTCGTCCGTCACGCGTTCGCCGACGTCGGCGGGAACTCCAGTCTGGCCCGGTCCTGGGCCCGCTGCGCGCGCTCGTGGCCGATCGCGGCCCGGCGTGAGCTGCTGGACGCGTACCCGCGGTTCGACTTCCCCGTCCTGCTGCTGTGGGCCGACCGCGACCGCCTGCACCCGCTCGCGCTGGCCGAGGAGGCGCTCGACCGGCTGCCCCACGCCCAGTTGCGCGTCCTCTCCGGGACCGGCTTCCTCGTCGCCTACGACGATCCGGTCGGCGTCGCGCGGGAGCTTGCCGCGTTCTGTGGATAGGGTGAGATCCCCGGGTGGTCGCGCGTGTTCGGACCGCAACGACGACGAAAGGGAGCTTTTGATGGCGCAGCAACTGTGGGGCGGCGAGACGACCAAGGCCGTGGAGAACTTCCCCATCTCGGGCGAGCGCGTGCCGATCTCGGTCGTGCATTGGCTGGCGGCGATCAAGGGCGCGGCCGCGGCCGTGAACGCCGAGCTCGGGCTGCTGGACAAGCGTCGGGCCGGACGGATCGAGAAGGCCGCGCGCGCTGTCGTAGCCGGCACCTACGACGACCAGTTCCCGATCGACGTGTTCCAGACCGGCTCGGGCACCTCGACCAACACCAACGCCAACGAGGTCATCGCCCACCTCGCGGGCGAGGGGGTCCACCCCAACGACCACGTGAACATGGGGCAATCCTCCAACGACGTCTTCCCCTCGGCGGTTCACCTGGCGGCCCTGGATGAGACCACGCGGGAGCTCCTGCCCGCCCTCACCAGGCTCGAGCGGGCGCTCAGCGCCAAGGCCAAGCGCTTCGAGAACATCGTCAAGTCCGGTCGTACCCATCTGATGGACGCCGTGCCGGTCACCCTCGGCCAGGAGTTCGGCGGCTACGCCGCGCAGATCCGCCTCGGTCGCGCCCGCATCGAGGCCGCGCTGCCCCACGTGGCGCAGATCCCGCTCGGCGGCACCGCCACCGGCACCGGACTGAACACCCATCCGAAGTTCGCCGCCAAGGTGCGCCAGCGTCTGCGCACGGAGTGCAAGATCAAGGCGCTGCCGCCCGAGGACCCGTTCGAGGCGCAGGCCAACCGCGACGCGCTGGTCGAGCTCTCCGGTGCCCTGAAGGTGCTCGCGGTCTCGCTGACCAAGATCGCCCAGGACCTCGCGCTGATGGGCTCCGGTCCCCGGGCGGGGATCGGCGAGCTGCTGCTGCCCGAATTGCAGAAGGGCTCCTCGATCATGCCCGGCAAGGTCAACCCGGTGATTCCCGAGGTGGTGCTGCAGGTGGCCGCGCAGGTGATCGGCAACGACACCGCGATCACCATCGGCGGCATGCAAGGCCAGTTCGAGCTCAACGTACGGATCCCGCTCATCGCTCGCAACCTGCTGCAGTCGATCCACCTGCTGACCAGCGCGACCACGGTGCTCAACGAGAAGTGCATCGCCGGTCTGCAGCCCAACCGGGCCGGAGCCGCTCGCAGCGCCGAGAGCACGCTGGCCGTCGCCACCGCGCTCAACCCGTACATCGGCTATGACAAGGGGACCGAGATCGTCAAGGAGGCGACCGCGTCCGGACGCACCCTGCGCGAGGTGGCCCGGGATGCCGGCGTCGACGAGAAGACGCTCGACGAGGCGCTCGACCTGCGCAAGATCGCCCGGGGGAACTCGGCCTAGAAGTTTCCAAGCGGGGCGTACGCCCGCGCGACCACGCCGGCCGCGGGCTTGGGCTGCAGGTCATAGCCGAACAGGCCCTTCTGGTCGACGCCCTTGACCAGGCGAATGTTGGGGGCGTACTCGTTGATCCGCCCACCGGCGAAGGTCGGCGCGACCGCGAAGTCGCGCAGGCTCCAGACGAGCATGCCGCTGAGCGCCGGGATCGCCTCGTAGTCGCGGATGTTCTCGGCGATGATCGCCGCCTGGCGCGCATAGCTGCCGAGGCCCGGATTCGGGTTGCTGGCGTTGCCCTCGGCACCGAACTCGCTGATCAGCAGCACCTTGCCCGGGAGCACGGCGGCCAGGCCGCCGATGCGCTGGTCGATGAGCGAGCGAACGCTGGCCGCCGAGCCGAGTGGGTCGTCGTACCAGCCCGCGTAGTCGGTGATGGTGACCGCATCGAGGCCGCGGTACAGCGGTCCCGGGTCGGTCGGCGGGAACTCGCCCCACACGTCGACCGCCACCATGCGTCCGGGGTCGTTGGCGTGCAGCCAGGCGGTCGAGCGTTCGATGTACTGCGCCTGCCCGCCCGGATGTCCGTTGGCCGCGATCTCGTTGGCCAGGTTCCAGGCGATGATCGACGGGTGCAGCTGGTCCTGACGCACGCTGATCCGCACGCGGCGCAGGGCCAGGCGCATGAGCGGCGGCGTGACCGAGGTCCAGTTGCCCGACGAGTCGACCGGCCCGACGCCCTGCCACACGAGGATCCCGGCGGCGTCCAGTCGTTCGAGTAGGCCGAGGTCCAGCGGATGCTGGGAGCGCGTCGCGTTGGCGTGGACGGCCTGCAGCTCGGACACCAGGTGCTCCTGGTCGCTCGGGGTGAGCGCGTCGCCATGGCCGGGAGCGTCCTCCGACAGCGACGCCCCGTGCAGGGTCAGGCGCCGTCCGTTGAGGTACAGCCGCCCGCCGGACCAGGTGAGCTGGCGCAGCCCGACGAGCGCCCGATAGCTGCTCTCCTGACCGATCGACAGCATCAGCTGGTACTGGTTGGGACTGCCCGGAGCCCACAGCGCGGGATGGGCAATGGTGGCGTGGGCGGCCACCGTGGTGATCTGATCGTGGGTCATGCGCAGCGGCGCGAAGGTCACTGGGGTGGTGTCGCCGTCGTGGGCGAGGGCGGCCGTCGGCTGCACCACGCGGGCCGGCCCGTTGTTACGGACCGTGACGCTGAGGGTGACGTCGGCCTGCTGATCACCGTGGCTCGAGGACGCCAGACTGGTCTGCAGGTCCGGTGACCCGAGCTCGCTCTCCCCGATCGGGCGGATGCTCACCTCGCGGTTGAGGCCTCCGAAGTTGAACCAGGTGCGATGAAAGCCCGCCTCGGACTGGCCCGCCGGGTCGCGCCAGTCCACCCGCACCACCACGGTGTTGAGGCCCGGGCTCGGATGGATGCGGTACTCGAACGGGAGAAATTCACCCACGTGGGTGCCGAGTCGGCGTCCGTCCAGCCAGGTCGTCGCCCGGTAGTTGGCCGACTCGAAATGCAGGGCGTAGGTTCCGGCCTTCGGGATGTCAAAGCTCGTCCGGTACCAGGCGACCGAGCCGTTGTAGTTGGCGTCCACCCCCGGGCCGCTCACCGGCGTGGGGTTGACCACGTTGGGGACGGTGACCGTCCGGCCGCTGAAGTCGCCGTTCTGCAGTCCCTGGCTCAGCCCGAGGTCGTGCGGATCGGGATGCAGCACCCAGGTCCGCAGGGCGACGCGCCCGGCCGGACCCTCGTAGATGGTCGACGGGCCGGTGTTCGGCCCGCTGGCCATCGGCAGGGGATCGGACGTGCCGTGATGCGACGAGCCGTGGTCGGTCAGGACAAGCACGACGAGGGCAAACAGCGCGCCCACCGCCACGACGAGCAGACGCCGGCGGCGGATCCGCCGGCGAGCCCGCTCGCGCTCGCGCTGGCGTCGCGGTGGCGGACCAAGCGGCGGCCGGGTCACGCGGCCTGCCTCGATCGTGCCCATCAACGATCGGCCGGACGAGACACGGCAGCGGGCAGCGGGCTGGGCGGGCGACGGGTCATGAGGGCGTTCGTGCAGCGAAGCGCGCGACGACGCGCGGCACGTCGACGCGGCTCGGCCTACCGGCTTGCAGAAGCGTAGCGGCCGGAGCCGCCGGCGCGGGGCGCCAGTTCGGCGCGCGCCGGCGCCTGCATCCACTGAAGCAGCGTGCGCGCGCCGGCCTTTGACAGCGGCTCGTTGAGGTTCCCGCACTTGGGGGACTGCACGCAGGACGGGCAGCCCTCGGCGCACGGACACTCGCTGATCAGGCGCCGGGCGTCGTCGACCAGGCGTTCGAACTCGGTGAAGGCCCGACGGGTGATCCCGATCCCTCCCGGATGCCCGTCGTAGATGAAGATCGTCGCCCGGCCGGTCTGGGGATGCAGGTTCGTGGACAGACCCCCGATGTCCCAGCGGTCGCACATGGCGATGAGGGGCAGCACGGCGATCTGGGCGTGCTCGACGGCGTGCAGGGTTCCGAGCAGCACGTCGAGCGGGATCGTCGCGGCGAGGGCCTGGGCGTCGAACTCGAACCACAGGGCCTGGGTGGTGAAGCTCGTCTCGGGCAGGTCCAGCGCATGCAGCCCGATGGCCGAGTGGTCGGACAGACGACGCCGCTGGTAGGCGAGCACGGTCTCGGTGACGCTCACCTCGCCGAAGGACAGCGAGACGCCGAGCGTTTCGCGCCGTTCGTGCAGACGCTCGATCTGGGTCTCGGTCTCGCGCTTGGGCTGGGTGTACCAGTCGACCGTCGAGGGGGTGACCAATGCCCGGCGTCGCGGCAGGTCGAGCTCCCGCACCTCATAGGAGCGTCCGAGGTGCAGGTACACCGCGCCCTCGTGCACGGTCGAATGGGCCCGGGCGGCCTCGGTGGTCCCGATCAGCTCGCCACTGGACCCGTCGACGATGGCGAAGGTATCGGCGGACACCGAGCGCAGCGAGACGGCGGCGGCGGGGTAGTCGGCGGCCTGGCGCAGCACGTAGGTGGCTCCGCGCCCGCCGCTCGGCTTGACGGCCCGCAACCCCCCGGCGGACACCAGCAGCCGGGCCGACGACTCCCAGTCCGCACCGAGGAACTCGGTGTCCTGCACTCCCAGGGGTCCCTCGTGCGCGGCGCACAGCAGCTGGGCCAGGTAGATCTGGGGGCTCTGGTGGTCGAGGATCGCCGCTTCCACCGGACGGCTCAGGAAGTCATCCGGGTGGCGGCAGAAGAACTGGTCCAGCGCGTCCTCGCCGGCCACGAACACCGCGAGTCCGCGTCCGCGTCGCCCGGCCCGTCCCCACATCTGGCGCAGGCTGGCCACCGTGCCCGGGAAGGTGACCACGACCGCGGCGTCGAGCTGCCCGACGTCGATGCCGAGCTCGAGTGCGTCGGTGGTGATCACCGCCCGCAGCTGTCCGCTGGTCAGTCGGGCCTCGATCTCGCGCCGCTGGGCGGCGGTGTAGCCGGCGCGGTAGGGCGCCACCTGCTCGGCCAGCTCCGGGTCGTGGGAGGCGAGCTTGTCGCGGACCAGCCGGGCGAGCACCTCCACGCCCTTGCGCGACTTCATGAAGCAGATCGTGCGGGCCTGGTGGCGCACGAGATCACTCACGACGTCGGCGGCCTCGCCCAGGGCGGACTCGCGGGTCCCGAGCGCGACGTCGACGATCGGCGGGTTCCAGACCGCGATCCGGCGGTGCGGGGTGGGGGAGCTGTCGCGTTGCACCAGCGCGACGTCGTGAAGGCCGGTGAGCCGCTCGGCCAGCGACACCGGGTTGGCGATCGTGGCCGAGGCGAGCAGAAACCGCGGTGCGGTGCCGTAGGCGGCGGCGATGCGCCGCAGCCGCCGGATGACGTTCGCCACGTGCGAGCCGAACACGCCCCGGTAGGTGTGGGCCTCGTCGATGACCACGACGGCCAGGTTGGCGAACCAGTCTCCCCACGCGTCGTGATGCGGCAGGATGCCCACGTGCAGCATGTCGGGATTGGTCAGCACGACGTTTGACCGCCGCCGGATCTGGGTGCGCGCCGCCCGCGGGGTGTCGCCGTCGTAGATCGCCGGTCGCACCTGCTTGACCAGGCCAAGGGACGTCAGCGCCCGGGCCTGGTCCTGGGCAAGCGCCTTGGTCGGGTACAGATACAGCGCGCGGGCCTTGGCATCGCGGCACAGCACGTCGAGTGTCGGCAGGTTGAAGCAGAGCGACTTGCCCGAGGCGGTACCCGTGGTGACGATCGTCGGACCGGCCCAGGCGGCGAACAGGGCGTCGCGCTGATGCTCGTACAGACGCTCGATGCCGGTCCGCGTCAGGGCCTGTCGAACCGACGGATGCAGCTCGTCCGGCAGGTCGACCAGACGGGCCGCGGCGGGCCCCTCGTCGGCCTCGCAGACGAGCCGCTCGTCCTCGCGGCCGGCCTGCAGCAGGGCGCTCCAGGGCTCGGCATCTGCGGTCGCGGTCATCGCCTTGCGATAGTAGAGCCGCGATGACCGAGTCCGCGACCGAGCACTGGGCCCGCGCCCGCACGTTCCATCATTCGCTGTATTCGCCGGCACGGGTCGCCGCCGAACGGACGGACACCGTCGCCGTCTGCCTCCCGGCCCGCGAATGCGCGGCGACCGTCGGCGAGATCGTTGGCACGCTGATGTCGCAGCGCGAACAGGGGGTGATCGACGAGGTGGTCGTGGTCGATGCCGCCTCGCGTGACGGCAGCGCGGCGATCGCGGCGCGGGCGGGCGCGACCGTCCTGCAGGAGGCCGAGTTGCTGCCCGAGTTCGGCCCCGTGCGGGGCAAGGGCGATGCGATGTGGCGGGCACTGTCGCGGGTGCACAGCGACGTCGTGTGCTTCCTCGACGCCGACCTGGAGCACTTCCAGGCGCACTACGCCAGCGGCGTGATCGGGCCGGTGGTGTGCGAGCCGCGGGTCGCGTTCTGCAAGGCGTTCTACCGGCGACCGTTCACCCACGGCGGCGTGTCGGTGCCCGACGGCGGTGGCCGGGTCAACCACCTCATGGCCCGGCCCGCGCTCGCACTGTTCTTTCCCGAGCTGGCCGGGGTCCGTCAACCGCTGGCCGGCGAGATCGCCGCGCGCCGCGAGCTGCTGGCCCGCATCCCGATCACCACCGGCTATGGCGTGGAGATCGCCATGCTCATCGACGCCTGGCAGACCGTCGGCTTGGGCCAGATGGCGCAGGTCGACCTCGACGTGCACCACAACGCCCATCAGTCGCTGGCCGCCCTGTCGAGCATGTCCTACTCGGTGCTCGAGGTGGTGGCGCGGCGACTGGAGCGCGAGGGCCGCCTGCGCGACCTGGCGCCCGCGCCGCTGCTGGGGGCCGACGGGGCGCGCTCGGCGCAGACTCTCGAGCGGCCGCCGCTGGACAGCCTGCAGGAATCCGGGATGCCCGCGCGGTGAGCTCGCTGCGCTGCGTCTACCTCGACCTCGATGGCACGCTGCTCGGGCACCGCGCGTCGCTGCTGCACGACGGCGACGGCGCGGTCTCCCTGGCCGGCGTGCGGGCCGTGGAGGCCTGCCTGCGCGCCCAGGTGGAAGTGGTGCTGATGAGCGGCCGGCGGGCCGCGCAGGTGGCCGAGGATGCCCGGCTGCTCGGGCAGCACTCCTACGTGTTCGAGGGCGGCGCCTGTCTGGTGCTCGACGGCGAGGCCCAGTGGCTCAGCCGCGAGCTGACGCCGGGCGAGCGCACGATCGCCGAGCAGATCGAGGACAGCGGTGTCCCGGCCCTGCTGCTCGACCGCTATCGCGGCCGCCTGGAATACCACGAGCCGTGGCACGTCCAGCGCGAGGTGTCGCATCTGTTCCGCGGGCTGGTCGACGCCGAGGAGGTCGACCTCGTCCTGCGAGAGGGCGGTCATGGCAACCTGCGGCTCATCGACAACGGCGTGGTCACCCGTCGCTCCGAGGCCCTCGCCGGGCTGGATCACGTCCGCGGCTACCACCTCGTTCCCGCCGACGTCTCGAAGGTCGCCGCGGTGGTCGCCCACCGCCGAGCGCGAGGCTACGAGCGCGAGCAGACGATGGCGATCGGAGACTCCCGTGAGGACCTCGCCTGCGCGGCGGCGGTGGGCGAGGTGTGGATGGTGGCCAACGCGCTCGAGCGCGATCCCACCATGCGGGCACTGCTGGCCAGCCACGGCAATGCCCGGGCGGCCCAGGACAGCCACGGCGCCGGCGTGTACGAGGCGGTGGTCTCGGCCCTCATGACCCGTCGCTGAGCCTCAGGACCGGCGGCGGCGCAGTCGCCGCCAGACCCTCCGCCAGAAGCCGGGCGGCGGGCGCCGCCACCGCGCGGGGGGAGGCACGGTGGCGCGCACGAGCGCGACCCAGTCGGTCAGCGGCAGCTCGCCGGCGATCAGCTGCCCGAGTGCGCTGGTCACCGGAGCCTCGATCCCCGCCGACTCGAGGGCGCGGGCGAGCAGCGGCACCGACTCCAGCGACTCGATGGCCTGACCGATGCGGGCGGGGATGTCGGCGGCGCTGACCCCGGCGGCCAGCAGCTCGCCGGCGCGCCGGTTGCGGCTGTTCGGGGCCAGCACGGTGGCCACCAGGTCGCCGGTGCCGGCCAGGCCGATCATCGACTCCGGTCGAGCACCCTGACTGACGGCGAACCGCCAGACCTCGGCGAAGATGTGTCCGGCCGCCGCCCCCGCGGCGTTGAGGCCCTGGGCCTCGGTCGCCCCGGCCGCCAGCGCCGCGGCGTTCTTGGCCGCCCCGGCCAGCTCGACCCCGATCGGGTCGTTGGAGCGCTCGCACACCACGCCCGCGCGGATGAGCACCTCGGCCACGGTGCGGGCCAGGTCTTCGTCGATCGAGGCGGCGACCAGCCCGGCGCCGGCGCTGACCATCTCGTGGGCGTGGGCGGGACCGCCGACGCAGGCCACGCGCGAGGCGCCGAACGAGCTCGACAGCAGCGCCGTGGGCGGGATGCCGCTCGGCGGCACCAGTCCCTTGGCCAGCGACACGATCGCGGCCCGGTCGTCGAGCCCGGCGTTCGCGAGCCCGTCGATGATCTCGCCCAGCGCCCGCGAGGGCACCGCCAGGAACACGTAGTCGGCCCGGGCCACGCCGTCCGGCACCGTCTCGATCCGCAGCGAGCCGGGGAGCTCCACTCCGGGGAGATACACCTTGTTCTCGCGCTCGCTCTCCAGACGAGTGGCCTGCTCGGCGGTCCGCGCCTGCAGCGTCGTGCGTAGCCCGGCCCGGGTGAGCAGGACCGCCAGCGCCGTGCCGAAGGAGCCGGCGCCGATCACCGTGGCCCGGCGTGCGGCGAGGTTGGGCAGCGACACGCGGACCTGGCGCCCGCCGAGCCGGGCCACGCCGGGAGGCGTCTCGTCGGGCGGATCGGGCTCGGAGGTAGACATGCTGGCGGCGAGCGTATCGGCCCCCGCCGCCCGTATGATCCCCTGCGGCGACGCTTGCTCGGGTCACGCAGATGAGTGCCGCCCGCTTTCCATCTCCTCCCGCCTCGGCACAGCTCGCCGACAGCTCCGCCTGGCTGGGCGGCCTGCCCGGGCTGCCCGAGCAGTCGCAGATGTGGATCGCCCAGGCCCCGGCCCGCCGGGCCGCGCTGGCCCGGCAGGCGGCCGCTCTGACCCAGCCCCTGCCGCATCCGGCCGGGGTCGGGCGGATCTTCGAGATGGCCGGACGCGCGGCCGCCGGTGCCGGGACGTTGATCGGATCCGATCTGCCCCGCAGCGTCGTGCAGACGGTCCTGCACGGCGTCCCCGGCGAGGACTGGGCATCGGTGGCCACCCGCCGGGCCGAGCAGGTCGTGCGGGGCGGCGGCCCGGTCTACGTGAAGCTCGGCCAGTTCATCTCCAGTGCCCGCGGCCTGCTGCCCGACGAGGTCGTCCAGGCCTTCGCCTGGTGCGTGGACGACGTCACGCCGCTGGCGGCGGGCCGCGCGCAGGCGATCGTGGCTCGCGAGCTCGGCGGACCGCTGTCAGGCCGGTTCGCCGACTTCGACGACGCGCCGCTGGCCGCCGGCTCGATCGCCCAACTGCACTGCGCCGTGCTGCGCGACGGCACCGAGGTGGTCGTCAAGGTGCGCCGGCCCGGCCTGCGACGGTGCTTCGAGGTCGACATCCGCGCGCTGTCGGTGCTGGCCACGCTCGGCGAGTGGCGCACCGAGGCGGCCCGGCAGGCCAATGCTCGCGGAGTGGTGGCGCTGTTCGCCGAGATCGCGCTGCAGGAGCTCGATCTGCGACTCGAGGCGGCCAACATGGTGGAGGTGGGCCTGGTCGCCGAGCACTCGGGCCTGACGCACGTGCGTTGTCCGCGACCGGTG
>Ga0302314_10021203_pt1 | contig 10709 bp, 9 predicted proteins | sample III_Palsa_N2_3_FD_200533 | JGI IMG/M metagenome (GOLD analysis project Ga0302314, IMG submission 200533) | Peat permafrost microbial communities from Stordalen Mire near Abisko, Sweden - III_Palsa_N2_3 | ecosystem: Environmental > Terrestrial > Soil > Palsa > Peat permafrost | place: Sweden... | reverse complement strand
CATGGGGCGGATCAGCGAGCTGATCGACACCGAGCACGAGCTCAGGACGCAGCACGCCCGGGGCGAGCTCACCTCGGAACAGGAGCGCGAACGGCTGCGTTCGACTGAAGAAGCGCTCGACCAGTGCTGGGATCTGCTGCGCCAGCGCCGGGCCCGGCGGCAGTACGGGGAGGACCCGAACAGCGCCGCCGCCCGTCCGGTGCCGGAGGTGGAGGGATACCAGCAGTTATGTCCCGGCGGCCCCCCGAGGTATAAAGAAGCGAGCCGCGACCCGAGGAGACTTGGCTACCGCGAGGATCCTCCACGGGGCGCTGGGGGCACCGGGGGGACGCACCCCCCGAGGACGACTGCAAAGGAGCATCGTGCGTATCGCGAGGTTCGCCATGGGCGACGGCGTTGGCTACGGCGTCGTTGAAGGTGACAGCGGGCAACCGCAGACGATCGCGGAGCTGTACGGTCACCCGTTCGGGGTCGACCCGGCCGGCGTGCGGTTGACCGGAAACCGCTATCCCCTCGCCGAGGTGCGGCTGCTCGCCCCGGTGCTGCCGTCCAAGGTGGTGGCGGTGGGCAAGAACTACGCCGAGCATGTCAAAGAGATGGGCGGGACCGAGCTGCCGGTCGAGCCGGTCCTGTTCCTCAAGCCGTCCACCTCCGTCACCGGGCCGGGCGACCGCATCGCCTACCCGGTCAAGATCACCGACCGGGTGGACTACGAGGGGGAGCTTGCCGTGATCATCGGCCGGCTCTGCCGCGATGTGCCAAAGGAGCGGGCGGCCGATGTCATCTTCGGCTACACCTGCGCCAACGACGTGACCGCGCGGGACCTGCAGGCCCGGGACGGGCAGTGGACCCGGGCGAAGGGCTTTGACACCTTCTGCCCGCTCGGCCCGTGGATGGAGACCGGCACCGACCCGGCCGACCTGGGCATTACCACCACCGTGAACGGGTCGGTCCGGCAGCACGCGCGGACCTCGGAACTGCTGTGGGACGTGCCGTCGCTGGTTGCCTTTGTCTCCTCGGTGATGACCCTGCTGCCCGGCGACGTGCTGCTGACCGGCACCCCGGAGGGCGTGGGCCCGCTGACCAGCGGCGACGAGGTGTCGGTGACGATTGAGTCGATCGGCACGCTGACCAACCGGGTCGTCATCCGCGACTAGCCGGGTTAACCGCGGGGCTGCTGGCTGCCCTGCGGCTGACCCGGTTACCGCGGCGGCAGGTGCTCGCGCAGGTGGGCGAGCTGCGGCTCGGCGGCGGCCAGCGGCCAGCTGTGCCCGCTGTAGGGGAAGACAACGATGTCTTTGTGCGCGGTGATCTCGTTGTAGGCCGCGAACACGGTCGACGGCGGGCAGACGTCGTCCATCAGCCCCACCGTGACCAGCGTGGTCGCGGTGATGCGGCGGGCGAGCAGTGCGCAGTCGACGTACCGCAGCGTGTCCAGGGCGGGTTCGACCAGGTCGATGTTCTCCGCCAGGAACTCCGGGATCTCGGTGTACGGCGGGCGCGGGGCGAGCGTGATCGCCCGCTGGATGTCGCACAGGAACGGGACGTAGGCCTGGCACACCTGCACCACGTCCGCCCGCAGCGCCGCCGTGGCCAGCGCGAGCGCGCCGCCCTGGCTGCCGCCGATCACCGCGACCGGGGGCTCCGCGCCGGGGCCGCCGCCCGCGAGCTCGGTCGCCGTGTCCACCGCCAGCGCGGCGTCGGTGAACAACCGGGTGTAGTAGTAATGCTCCGGGGTGGTAATACCCCTGGTCATGACCAGGGAGTTCTCCGGTCCGGTGCCGACGGGACCGTCCGGCGTCGCGCCGGCCGTCCACTTGCCACCCTGGCCCCGGGTGTCCATCACCAGCAGCGCGTAGCCGAGCGCGGGCAGCAGCATGTGCTCGGTCGGGGTGCCCCGCCCGCCGCCGTAGCCGATGAACTTCACCACCACCGGCGCCTGGGGCGTCTCCCGCGGCCGCAGGTACCAGGCGCGCACCCGGTCCCCGCCGGCCCCGGAGAACTCGACGTCGTACACCTCAACCGGGTCATACAGCCCGGGCTGGTGCGGCGTGAGCGCCGGCGGCTCGGCCAGCGCCCGTGCCTCCGCGATACGCCGCGCCCACCATTCGTCGAGCCCGTCCGGCTCCGGCGTGCTGGTGCGGTACTCGCGGAGCCGCTCGAGCGGCATGTCAAACCACGGCATAGGAGCTGACCCGTCTGTGAGCGCGCTGACACCTGACACCCATCATGGCAAAGCGGGCGGCCGGCGGCCGGGCAGTGCCGGCCGCCTGGGCCCGGTTACCCGTCCGCGACCAGGTAGCGCAGGCGGTCGTTTGGCGCCCAGCCAATGGTGGCAGTTCCCCAGAGCGTCCCGCGCAATTCACGTTCCGCGCGCTTGGCCTTGCGGAACGAATCCCAGAGCACGATTGGCACGCCGAGCGCGAGGCCGACCAAGAAATCGGTGCGGAACGAAAGCGCGGCGGCGACCGCCCCCGCGTAGAAGACGGCGAGAAAGGCAGCGCCGGTGACGGTCACCTGCCACAGCCGCGATTTCGGCGGCAGCTCGTCCGGCGCTATCAGGCGAAGTGGCTCATTCCCGCTCCTTGACCGCATCCAGATCAGGAGGCCGCCCCAGATGACGGCGCCGAACAGGCAGCCAATCAGCACCGAAAGCCAGTCGCCCTGGTCAATCATCATGACCGCGAGCGCCAGCAGTCCTTCCAGCGTTGCCACCGTCGCATAGGCCCGGGCGGCGGGCACCGTTTGCACCACTGTTCCGGCCCGCAGTACTGACGCCATCTGATCCTCCCGACGGAGCCTGCTGCCCGCGGTGCACCATCGCAAACGGCTTCCCGCAAGGCGTACCGGGGCGCAGCAGAGACAGCAAACCAGCCGGGCCCGGCCGCCGTCCGTTGCCATACCAGCGCATGCGGTGCAACCAATTGGCCCCCTTGTGCGTTCCGGCTTGTTTCTGACTTTGGGCCGGGTTACGGCGCGCGCTGGCGGTTACGCTGGTGCGGTGGTCGCCACCTTCCGCGGGAAGCCGCCGCTGTCGCTCGCGGAGCGGATCGGGAGCATCGGCCAGGGCCTGTGGATCCTGGCCCTGCCGCTCATCGTGCTCAAGCTCACCGGGGTCATCGGCTGGTCATGGTGGTGGGTGCTGGCGCCATTGTGGATCGGCGGTTGCGCGCTCCCTTTCCGCTTCGACCTGCCGGGGACCGGAGCGCGGATCTGGAACCTCGGCCTAAGACTGGTGCCGCCCGCGCTCATCGTGCTCAAGCTCACCGGGGTCATCGGCTGGTCGTGGTGGTGGGTGCTGGTGCCGCTGTGGATCACCGGCATTGTCCTGCTCGCTTTCCTTTGCCTGGTGGTCGCGGGGGCTTCGTGGAACAGGCGCAGCCGTCGGTTGCCCGGCGATTACCACGACGAGGAGTACCGGTAACCGCGTCCCTGGGCCTGCCAGCCCTTACTGGCGCAGCAGTGCCGATACTGCGATTATGACGTCACCGTGCCGGGTCCGGGACGCGCTCAGCCGCCGCTCAGATGAGCGACACGATGGAAAGGCTGGCCAGTTCCGTGTCTGCTGCCGCCGGGGTCGCCGTGCCCCCAGTACCCGTCCGCCGCCTCGACCGCAAGCTGAACAGCATCGCCACGGGCCGGTACACGCCCGATGACTTCGTGATCGCCGATGCCAAGGACGCTGACATGGCGTTCGGCCGCACCTGCGCGGGACCGGCGGCGGGTTCGGGCCGGTACCAGACGCGCGGCGAGTACCTCACCGCGATCCGCACTCTCGTCGCGCAGGGCGAACTCGACATCGTGTTGACCTCGGCCTCCAACGGGCAGCGGCTCGCCCGGGAGGGCACACTGCAGGACGAGACGCTGGCCATCCGGGCCAACGACACGACGGACATCTGGAACAACCGCGGCGGCGGCTACACCACCGCGCCGTCGCGCCCGTTCCGCTCGGCCGACCTCGCCGCGATCGCGCCGTTCTGCGATCTGGTGCTGTACTCGATGACGTTCAACAACATCCTCGACTACGACCTGGCCACGCTCGAGGCGTACGGCCAGTTCCGCGCAGAGGCGGCCGCGCTCGGCATCCGGCACTTCCTCGAGGTCTTCAATCCCAACGCGGCGGCCGACCTGGACCCCGGTCAGGTCGGGGCATTCGTCAACGACTCGATCATCCGGGCCCTCGCGGGGATCACCGACGAGCAGCGGCCGCTGTTCCTGAAGGTGGTCTACAACGGCCCGGGGGCGCTCGCGGAGCTGGCTGACTACGACCCGTCCGTGGTGGTCGGCGTTCTCGGCGGGTCGGCCGGCACCACCCGGGACACCTTCGAGCTGCTGCACCAGGCCGAACGGCACGGCGCCCGGGTCGCCCTGTTCGGGCGCAAGATCCAGCACGCGGAGTCGCAGCTGGACCTGGTCGGCCTGATGCGGCCGGTGCTGCGGGGCGAGCTGAGCCCGGCCGACGCCGTCCGTGCCTACCACGAGGACCTCGCCCGGGCCGAGATCGCCGCCCGCCGCCCGCTCGAGGCCGACCTTGAGGTGACCGACCCCGCGCTGCGGGCCGGATGAGCGATCGCGCGCGCCCGGGAGCAGGAATCCTGTGCGCCGGATCGATTATCGTCGACGTCGCCAAGGTGATCGACCGCTATCCGCCGCTGGATCATCTGGCCTTGATCGACCAGGTTTCGCTGAGCACCGGCGGCCCGTCCCTCAACATGGCCGTGGACCTGCGCCAGCTCGGGGCGGCTTTCCCGGTGGGACTGCTCGGGGCGGTCGGGGACGACCCGCAAGGCGCCTTCATCCTGGCCGAATGCGCCCGGCTCGGCATCAGCACCGCCGCGGTCCGCGCGCTGGCCGGGGTGGCGACGTCATTCACCGACATCATGGTCGAGCGAGACGGCGGACGGCGGACGATGTTCCACCACAGCGGGGCTAACGCGCTGTTCGACGCCTCGGCCGCCGACGTGCCGGCTTACGCCGCCCGGATCCTGCACGCGGGCGCCCCCGGCCTGCACCCGCTCATGGACCAGCCGCTGCCCGGCGGCGGAAACGGCTGGTCGGTCCTGCTCGAGCGCGCGCAGTCGGCCGGGCTGCACACCAACCTGGAGCTGGTCAGCCTGGAGCCGGCCCGCATCGCCGAGGTCGCCCTGCCCTGCCTGCCTTACCTCGACAGCATCGTGGTCAACGAGATCGAGGCCGGCGCGCTGACCGGCATCGACGCCCCTGCCCCGACCCCGGACGGCCCAGCCGACTGGCCGGCCCTGGAGGCGATGGCCCGGCAGCTGGTCGCGGGCGGCGTGTCGGTGCTCGCGGTGGTGCATTTCCCGGCCGGCTGCGTCGCCGCCGGTCCCGGTGGCCGCACCTGGCGGCAGGGCTCGGTCCGGCTGCGCCGCGAGCAGGTCGCCAGCACCAACGGCGCGGGCGACGCCTTCGCCGCCGGGGTCATCCTCGGCCTGCACGAGGGCTGGCCGGTCGAACGGTGCCTGCGGCTGGCGGTCGCGTCCGCCGCGGCCTGCGTCCGCAGCCCGAGCACCTCCGCTGGCATCAAGCGCGCCGCGGCCTGCCTGGCCGACGCCGACCAGGCCGGGTACCGCCCCGATCGGCCGTTACCGCCAGGCTGGCCCGCGCTGGCCCGGTGAGCCTCAGTACCCGCGGTTCTCGGCGATCTTGAAGACCTGGATCCCGAACGGTGGCAGCGTGATCCGGTCCACGATCTCCGTCTCGCCCAGCCGGGTCAGCCCCCGGGGCGGCGCCTGCCCGAAACCTTCGGCTTCCCCGGCTCCGTTCAGGGCCGGCTTGACCGTCAGCTCCTCGTCGGCATGACTGGCGATGACCGCGAACCGGGTGCCGTCCTGGTGGACGAGAACATCACACGCCACGTCCGGGTCGTCGACGGCCACTGGGCGCCGCACCCCCGCGTGCGCGGCGAGCGCCCCGTACAGCGCGACCGTCGCGTCCGGGTTGACCCGGGGTACCGCCGCGGCCATGTACTCCAGCGGGTACGTGCACAGGATCAGCGAGCCGCGCCCGGCCTGGCGGCGCAGCAGCGCCGGGCGGCCGTGCGCGTCGGTCGCGATCACTTCCGCGGTGGTGGGGATGACGGGCAGGTAGGCGCGTGCGTGCTCGTTGCCCGCGACCGGGAAGGTCAGCGTGGTGCCCCGGCTCAGGCCGCCGAAGTCGCGGGTGAGGGTGAGCTCGGCGAAGTCGTCGGTGATCAGGTCGACGAGGCCGACGTCGAGCTGGTGCCTGACCCCGAACAGTTCGTTCATCGCCCCGTAGGACGGGCCGCGCTGCCAGGAGCTGTCGCCCGCGAAGTAGGAGACGTACACCGTCGCGCCGTCGGCCGCCAGTGCCGCCAGGTCGGCCGCGGTCGGCGCGAGCAGCTGCTTGACCGACGGCGCGAGGTAAAGCCGGGCGCCCGGCTCGATCCCGTCGCTCTCCCGGGTCAGCCGGGGCGGCAGGTCGGCCAGCCGGGCGGACGTGTAGGCCTGGTGCAGCGCCCGGGCGGCCGCGGTGTGGCAGTCCGGCGGGGTGAACGGGTACTTGGTGTCCAGGTAGCCGGAGACGATCAGCGCGGTGTCGGTGTCCGCGCGCTCGCAGCGGCCGAAGTCGATCCCGCTGAGCGTCCCGGCGAAGTCGCGCATTTCCGCCAGGGTGGCCTTGGGTGAGCCCTTGGCATCGGTCAGCCCGAAGTTCTGCTCGAACGCGTGGTGCCGGTAGGGGTCCTGGGCGGGGAGGGTGAAGTCGGTGTTGTTCCACGCGATCCAGCCGGTCGCGCCAGCCAGCAGCGTGCTGTGCAGCAGGTGCCGGTAGTAGGTGGCCGCGTTTTCGGCCGAGGCGAAGTCGGAGCTGACGCCGAACTCCTCCATGATCACCGGCTTGCCGAAGGTGCCCGCGAGCTCGCAGGCGATCGCGGCCGCATACCGCTGCCGGACCGGGTCATCGCCGACCGGGTAGACGTGCGGGCCGAGGAAGTCCGCTATCTCGGCCACGTCGGTCAGCCGGAACCCGTTGTCGTCGCCGGTCACCTCGATGCCCCAGGCGCCGTCCCCGAGCGAGAACGGCTGCCGGCCGCCTGCCGCCCGGACCGCGTCCCTGATGATCCGCGCCCAGGTGGCGACGATCTCGTGCCCGGTGCCGGCGCCGCCGTAGATCGGCATCTCGTTGGAGACCAGCCAGCCCGCGACCGCGGGGTGCGCGTGGAAGCGGCGGACCATCTCGGCCGCGAACCATGCCTGCCGGCCGACCATCCACACGTCGTTGTAGAGGTCGCGGTCGTTCCGCCAGGCCGGGTCCCAGTTCTCGCCCGACATGTGCCCGACGATAAAGGTCGGGATCGTGCTCAGACCGTGCTCGGTGTGCTGGTCGAGGAAGTCGGCGAACCGCCCGGTCATCGTCTCGTCGATTTCGTACGGCCCGGGCATGAAGTCGGGCCAGTAGAAGAACGACCGGGTCATGGTCAGGCCGTGGCGTTCGAGCACGGCCAGCTCGGTCCCGACGACCGCCGGGTCGTAGCTGCGCCACATCAGCGGGCCGCCGGTCCGCGACCAGAAGTTCGCGCCGAGCCACTTGGCCGGCTCGCCGCCCGCCGTGACCCTCGAAGTGTTCCTGCGCACGTGGCCTCCTCCGCCAGGCGGTTACCTCCCAGGGGGAAGACCCCCCGCACCCCCGCTGTCCCGCCGGCTGCGCCAGCGGGCAAAAACGCCACACAGTACCAGGCGCAGCAGGGCAGACGAAGAGCTCTCGCCGCCGTAACTACTAAACTTCACTTTACCGGTTAAGTGAGTTTTTGTCCATGCTGATCGCACTGTTTTCGCACGTCGCGGCCCACGTCCCGGGACGCGTCCCGGATTTACCGCGGACTTTCCCGGGACGCGTCCCGGACGCATCCGGGTTATGCTAAACCGGGATAGTGCTCAAGGGCCGGGGGGCCACATGAAACGTCCGACGATCAGTGACATCGCTGAGCAGGCCGGGGTGACCAAAGCCGCGGTCTCCTTCGCGCTGAACGGCCGCCCGGGAGTATCCGCCGCGACCCGGGAGCGGATCCTCGCAATCGCCGAGGAGATCGGGTTCCAGCCGAGCAGCGCCGCCCGCGCGCTGACCGCGGGTAAGGCCAACGCGTTCGGCCTGGTGATCGGCCGGCCGTCGGGCACCCTCGGCATCGAGCCGTCGCTGATGCAGCTGGTCTCCGCCATCCAGGCCGAACTGGCCGCCCACCAGGTCACCCTGCTGTTCACGATGACCGAGGACACCGGCACGGAAATCGAGCTCTACCAGCAGTGGTGGGCTCAGCGCCGGGTGGACGGCGTCTTCGTCGTCGATCTGCAGGTCGATGACCGGCGCATCCCGGCCCTGGAGAAACTGCGCATGCCCGCGGTGGTGATCGGCGCGCGGCGCGGGGCCGGCCCGCTGCCAGCCGTCTGGCAAGAGGATCGCCCGGCCGCGGACATCGTCATCCGCTATCTCGCGGCCCAGGGCCACCAGCGCATCGCGTGGGTGGGCGGCCCGCCGGCGTACCTGCGCTCGGCCCTGCGGCGCGACGCGTTCGAGGCCTCCGCCGCCGTCGCCGGGCTGACCGCGTTCCGGGTGACCGCCGACGAGACGGTAGCGCACGGTGCCCAGGCGACCGTGGGGCTGCTCGGCTCCGCGCAGCCGCCGACCGCGATCCTGTACGACAACGACGTGCTGGCCGCGGCCGGGCTTGGCGTCGCGCAGCGGCTGGGGGTGGGCGTGCCCGGCGAGGTGTCGATCATCTCCTGGGAGGACTCCGCCCTGTGCGAGCTGATGTACCCCGCGCTGAGCGCGCTGCGCCGGGACATCCCGGCCGCCGGCGCCGCCGCCGCGCGGATGCTTCGCGAGCTGGCGGCCGGCGGCCGCCCGGACAGCGTGGCCGAGGACGGGCCGGTGCTCCAGGTCCGGATGAGTTCGGGCCCGGCCGGCGTCAGCGAAGTTGCCGTGCCGCTCAGGCCGCGCCTCACCGCCTAGGAGGGCGGTGCGGTCCGCCCAGCCGGTGCCGCCGGCTGGAGCGGTGCTATCGGCCTGGGCCGGTGCCGTCCGCCTGGGGCGGTCCCAGGGGACTGGAGCCGGTGCCGCCCGTCTGGAGCTGGTGCCATCGGACTGCGGCCGGTGCCGCCCGCCCGGAGCGGTGCCACCCGCCTCGGGCCGGTGCCGTCCGCCTGGAGCGGTGCCGGAAAAGCAAGACGGCCCCTGAGTGCTTATTCAGCACCGGGGCCGTCACCTGCGTCGCTGGGGTACCAGGACTCGAACCTAGACTAACAGGGCCAGAACCTGTCGGGCTGCCAATTACCCCATACCCCAAAGGCAGCGCGAGCCGGTGATCCCGTCGTCTCGGGCGTTCCGTACCGCGCCGATGTAGTGTATCGAATCCCGGGCACTAGAGCGAACGGGAACCAGCTAACCGCCAGATGACCGTCCGGAGTTGGCCGAACGGTCGCCCGCGCGGGCGCCGTTCCCGGCCCCGCCGTTACTGGCGTGACGCCGCCAGCCAGGTGTTCGCGCCATCCCGGTGGGGGATGCTCTGTTGCGGAAGCAAGGGTCGGCAGGAGGCTTTGGGTGCTCATTCAAGCTGCTCTTAACGGCGGGACGACGCGGGCCCAGCATCAGCGGGTGCCGCTCAGCCCGGGCGAGCTCGCGGACGAGGCCCGGGCCGCGCAGCTGGCCGGGGCGGGCGCGTTTCACCTGCACCCGCGTGACCCGGCCGGGGAGCAGACGCTGGAGCCGGGGCACGTGCTGGCCGCGGTGGCGGCGGTCCGCGCAGCGACCGGGCTGCCGGTCGGGGTGACCACCGGGATCTGGACCGTCGACGGGGACGTGCGCCGTCGGCTCGACCTGGTCGCCGGGTGGGCTGGCGCCGGCCGCCCGGACTACGCCTCGATCAACATGAACGAGCCCGGCATCGACGATCTCGCCGCGCTGCTCACCACTCTGGGCATCGGCATCGAGGCGGGCGTCTGGACGCCCGCCGACGCCCGGGTGCTCGGTGCCAGCACCTTCGGGAGGCGGATCTTGTGGGTGCTGATGGAACCGGAGGACCCGGCTCCCGCCGACGCGGTTGCCACCGCCGCCGCAACCTCGGCCGAACTGACCCGGCTTGGCATCACCACCCGTCAGGTCCGCCACGGGTACGACCTGGCCACCTGGCCGGTGCTGCGCGCCGCGGTCGCCGAGGACCAGGACATCCGGGTCGGTCTCGAGGACACGACCGCCCTGCCCGACGGCTCGCCCGCGGCTGGCAACGGCGACCTGGTAGCGGCCGCCGCCGAGCTGGCCCGACCGTCCTGAGCGGTCAGCCCGTCGCGGCAACCCGGCGGATCTGCTCGTGTTGGCTCCACTCACCGAGAGGCGGTATGGTGTAGCACGCCGGGGATGCGGAACCCCTGGCGATCATCTCGGCCCCGTCGTCTAGAGGCCTAGGACGTCGCCCTCTCAAGGCGGTAACGCCGGTTCGAATCCGGTCGGGGCTACAACATCGAGGCTCCTGCCCGCGAAAGCGTGGCAGGGGCCTTGTGGCTTTTGCCAGCACGAAAGACCGGTCCCCGGTCCATCCCGCTGCCGAATCCAGGCGGCGGCCCGCCACTAAATCTCGCGACCTATCACGCGCCGTAGGCCGACTGTAACTGCCGCGCTGCCGCAGTTGCCCGCGCCGCGGTTGACGATCGAGGCAGATAGAGACGGCTGATGTAGACGGC
>Ga0302314_10021202_pt1 | contig 10709 bp, 8 predicted proteins | sample III_Palsa_N2_3_FD_200533 | JGI IMG/M metagenome (GOLD analysis project Ga0302314, IMG submission 200533) | Peat permafrost microbial communities from Stordalen Mire near Abisko, Sweden - III_Palsa_N2_3 | ecosystem: Environmental > Terrestrial > Soil > Palsa > Peat permafrost | place: Sweden... | reverse complement strand
TGTCGTTCCCGGTGTCGTTCCTGGTCCCGTTCCTGGCCCCGTTGTGGGCGAACTTGGACCGGGGCGCCCCGGAGCGCGGCGGTGGCAGGAATTCGATGTTCCTCGTCAGTGCGGTCACTGTTGCCGGCGCGGATCGCCCCGCACAGTGATGGGCATGGCACAGGACAGCGGGCCCAAGGCATCCGACTCCGACCGGGCCGGGAAACAGCACGCGGGGGTGCGGCAGGTCTGGCGCGAGTCCCCAAGAGCGGTGAAATCCCTGCTGGTCGGCACCACGATCAATCGGCTGGGCGGTTTCGTCCAGGTCTTCATGGTGCTGTACCTGACGCATCGCGGCTTCTCCGACACCCAGGCGGGTGCGGCGCTCGGTGTCTACGGCGCGGGATCCGTGTTCGGGACCCTGGTCGGGGGCTGGATGTCGGACAATCTCGGACCGCGGCTGACCATTGTTTCCACGCTGCTGGGCGCGGCCGTGCTGCTCCCCTGTGTCCTTTACCTGCACAACTATTGGGCGATTCTGGTGGTGATCGCGGTCAGCGGCGCGGCCAGCATGGCCTACCAGCCGGCCTCCACCAGCATGATCAGTCTCCTCACTCCACCCGAACGTCACATCATGATCTTCGCGATGGGCCGGTTGGCGATCAACCTCGGTACAACTGCCGCTCCCCTGCTGGGCGCGGTGCTCGTCACCATCTCCTGGAACTTCCTGTTCTGGGGCGAGGCGCTGGCCGTGGTGATCTTCTCCACGGTCGCCGCCACCACACTGCCGCACCGCGTGAAACCGGAGACCAGCCAGCAGGCGGACGACGGGGCCGGAGGCGGTGCCGTCGCGGCGCCCAAGGCCTCCTATCTGACGGTACTGGCCGACCGCCGGTATCTGATGTTCCTGCTGGCGATGTTCGTCAGTTCGGTGATCTACATTCAGCACATCTCGACCCTGCCGCTGACCGTGAAGCACCTCGGTATGGGGATCGGGGTCTATGCGGCGATGATCGCGATCAACGGCCTTCTGGTCATCGCCTGTGAACTCCTCGTCGCCAAGGTGGTGCAGCGCTGGCCGATCCGGATAGCCGTGATCACCGGGGTGCTGCTGACCGGTATCGGCATGAGCCTCTACGCCCTGCCCTGGGGGCTGGCCGCCCTGGTGATCGCCACCCTGGTGTGGTCTCTCGGCGAGATCATCGGATATCCGTCGCTGTTCTTCGCCTATCCCGCCCAGGCCGGCCCGCCGGAACTGCGGGGACGCTATCTGGGGGCCTCGAACGCGCTGTACGGCCTCGGCAGTTCGATCGGCCCGTTCGTCGGAGTGATGCTCTGGAATCACTTCGGGGACGGCCTGTGGCTCGGCTGCGGGGCGGTGGGCCTGGTCGCCGGCGCTGCTGCCTGGGCCGGAGTGCGTCCGGCCGAGGCGACGGACCAGGGCCAGGACCACGGGAAGTTGATCACGCAATCAGCGGGAACATCGTAGAAGGGAAGCAGACAGATGCCACGCCATGTAGTCCTGGTCGATCCCTATTCCGAGGCTGTCGAGTACGCGCACGCCTTTCGGGAGCGGGGAGTCGCACCGGTCGCCGTTCTCAGCACACCGGCGCCACTGAGGTCCTACCTGCACGGCTGGAGGCCCGAGGCCTTCAGCGCGACGCACTTCCACAACGGTGACCTGGCCGAACTCACCCGCATCGTGCGCGGTTACGACCCAATAGCCGTCATACCCGGCAACGAGTCCGCGGTCATGCTCGTGGACGCGCTGATCGAGGAGCTGGCGCCCGGGACGGGCAACGTGCCCGGGCTCTCGGCGGCCCGCCGGGACAAGTGGCCGATGCTCCAGGCCGTGGCGAACGCCGGTGTTCCGCACCTGCGCACCTTCGCCGCCACCACCGAGGAGGAGGCCGCCGACTGGCTGCGGGCGACCGGCCTGGAGGGACAGGCCCTGGTTCTCAAGCCCCGTTGCAGCGGCGGGACCGACGGTGTGCACAAGGTGGAGGCCGCCGCGGACTGGCGGCCCCCCTTCCGTCGACTTCTGGGCTCGACCAACATGTTCGACCTGACCAACGACAGCATCCTGATTCAGGAGTTCGTCTCGGGGACCGAGTTCATCGTGGACACCTACTCCGTCAACGAGGAACTCGGCGTGGTGGCCGTGGTCCAGTACACCAAGTCGACCCGGGGGGAACGGATCGGAGTCTACGACGCGGAGGACTACCTCCAGCCCGATGATCCGCTGGTCGGCGTGCTGGAGTCCTACACGCGCCAGGTCGCCCGGGCGGTCGGCATCCGTACCGGATGCACGCACACCGAGATCATGCTGACGGATCGCGGACCCCGGCTGATCGAGATCGCGGCACGCCTCGACGGGGGCTGCGGGCAGCAGGCCGCGCGGCTGGCGACCGGGGACAGTCAGATCGACCGTGCCGTGCGGCATCACCTGGACGCCTCCTACACCCCGGGTTTCAAGATCGTGCGGCCCACCCGGGTGGTGTGGCTCTCCGCCGCGAACAGCGGAACCATGAGCAACGCCGAGGTGCTCGACGCGGCGCGGGAGCTGGCCTGCTTCCAGAAGATGGGCTGCCGCTACCCCAACGGCTCGCGGGTGCCCAAGACCGAGGACCTGTTCACCACACTCGGCTGGGTGCTGCTCTCCGGCCCCGACCAGGACGCCGTCGATCAGGACACCGAGCGGGTGCGGGACATCGAGGCCAAGGTGGTGATCGATCCGCTCGGTTCCTGACGCCCCCGACACCCCGACGCCCCCGACGCCGGTTCCCACCGGGTGAGTTGGACGCGAAACCCCCGCAGCTGCCGAGCAGGCTGCGGGGGTTCGGCGGTGATCGGGCAGGCGCGTCGGCGTCAGGCGACGTCCCCTTGTTCGACGTCCTCCTATTCGGCGTCCCCTTGTTGGACGTCCTCTTGTTTGGCGTCGGCCAGGCCGACGAGGGCCTGGCCGAACACCTCACGCGCCCGATGCAGGACCCGCCCGCGCCAGTCGGCGTCGTCGGGGCAGAACGCGTCGCGGATCAGTTGCTTGAGGTCGGAGCGGTAGGCGTCGGCCGGCGCGTGGTACTGGTGCAGCCAGGCGTCAGCGCACAGCGCCAGCAGCACCTCGGGGCCCGACTGGGTGCCGAACTCCAGTGTGATCGCCGTCAGTTGGCTCTTCGTGCCGAGGCCGTCGGCGACGGAGGTCGCCGTGTTGCCGACGATCGGAGTGGAGGAGGAGGTGCCCTGTTCCGAGGCGGTGAGCGCGTCGCCGTACCAGCGGTGGGCCCTGCGGTGGGCGTCGGCGTCGCGGCCGCCGCGGAAGATGGGTTCGCCGACGCCGCGTCGGCCGAGCCCGGTGTGCAGGTCGATATAGGCGACGTGGGCGGCACCCGCCATCTGCTCGGCCACCACCGTCTCGAACACCCGCCGGGACCAGGTCGGCGCCTGCCCGCCGTAGAACAAACCCTCCGGGTGGCGGTACTGGCCTCGGGTCACGGCCTCCTGCAGGCGTTGCGGGCCGAGCCGGCCGCGCAGCTCATCGAGATCCGCGACCAGTTCGCCGGGGGCGAACCCGGCGCTGTCCGACCGCACCAGCGCGTGGTGCACGGCGTCGTAGGCGTTGTTGTGCGGCGGGGCGTCGTGATCGACGAAGTTGCGGTTGAGGTCGATATTGGCCTCGTTGACCCGCCGCAGATAGGCGAAACCGTACGGGTTGAGGCTGTGCACCAGCAGCACGCCGGTGCTGGGCCCGGCGGCGGCCTTCGCGACGCCCTCCCGGAGCAGGATCCGGGTCTGACAGGCGGAACCGCAGAAGCCCTCAATGCCGTGTGTCCCGGACACCGTCACCAGGAGCTTCAGCGGGTCGGGCGGCCCCAGGTAGGCGGTGTCGACGCAGAGTTCGCCACCGTCGGGCCCGCGGTGGCCGGGCAGGACGAACGTCCTCAGGCGGGCGCCCGCCTCCTCCGCCGCCGCCAGGAAGTCCGCGCGCGCCCGGGCGTAGTCGAGCGGAAAGTCGAGGGGATTATCGGTTGGCATGCTGCCTCGCGTTCCTGGGGTTTCTGGGGTGCCTGGAAATTCTGGAGTTCCTGGTGGGTGGGGACGGCCGACGGGCCCGGGGCCGCGTGGCGGCACCGGGCCCGCAGAGGGCCGAGGGGGCTCAGTGTTGTGCGGAGGGCAACGGCAGCCCCAGAGCGGTCAGGATCGCGTGCGCCCCTGCCTGCGTCGGTACGTGCAGCAGGCACAGCACCCGGTCGCCGCTCTCCGTGTGCTCCACGAAGTACCGGTTGGCCTGCGGCAGTTGGCACAGCGGCCGGTCCCGGTAGAGGTCCAGCGGACGGCCGATGCCCGGGAACACCCCGCTCGCCGCGTCGAAGGCCACCCCCGGTGCCAGCGCCCCGGCGACCTCGGCCGCCAGGGTCGCCTGGCTGTGGTCCTCGCCCGCGAGGTCCGGGTACATGGCGATCTCCGGATGACCGCTGAACGCCGCCATCGCGCAGTGCGCCACGGGGTTGTACGTCTTGAGCGCGATCACCTCAGGGAACGGGCTGCCGTGGGCGAGCAACCGGGCGAAGTGGGCCGCCCAGCTCTCCTTGAAGATCATGCCGCCCCGGTACCCGTCACCGACGAACTGGATCATGATGTGCAGGCAGGGCCGACCCGACGGAATCCGCGCCCACCGGGAGGTGAGCAGCGAGACGACCCGGTCGAGCTCCCGGTCCACCCCGACGACGACGTGGTCGGCCTCGGTCAGCATGTCGCGCCGGAGTGTGAAGAGCTGACGGGTGCGCAGCCCGGGCATGGCGAGGACCAGGCCGTCCACGATCCACTTCTCGGTCTCGGTCGGCAGCTCCCGGCCGGGCGGCAGGGTCCGGATCTCGACCCTGTGCCGCCCGTCCGGCCGCGCGCCGCGGTCGTCGTCAGCCACCACCGTCCCCGCTCAGATCTCGGCCGCGGTGGGCAGCGGGATCTGCGCGTCGGTCTTGCCGACCACGGTGAGCTGGTGCAGTTCCACGAAGTACAGCTTCCACAGCCAGTAGACGTGGTTGAGGTGCTCGACGACCTTCTGTTCGTCGGCCTCCGAGGTGATCAGCGTGGACAGCACCCGCCACACGAAGTCGTCGTGGTCGTCGTCGAGGTCGGTGTTGACGTGGGCGCGGGCCCCCTTGACGTTGTCCTCGCCGAGGACGCTGCCCAGGTTGTCCAGCCAGTCGGGCTGGGTGCGGGTGGTGACGTACTCCACGAAGTAGACGCTGGTGATCAGCGCCATCGGGCTGTCCTCGAACTCCATGCCGTACTGGAGGTATCCGGTGAGCAGCTTGGTGGAGAGCAGCGGCTCGGTGGAGTAGATCTGGTCCTTGGTGACGCCGACCTTGGCGAGGTCGGCGGCGAACAGCCGGTCGTGCAGCATCTCGTCGTCGGTGTAGTGCGCCCAGGCCTTGGCCTGGACCGGGTCCACCTTGGTGAAGTACTTGATGGCCAGCGCGTCCACGGTCCGCTTGCGGCGCAGCCGCAGGATCGTCTCGATGTTGTGGCGCTTGTAGTAGTCGAGGTTCAACTCGGAGGAGTTCTTCTGGTGCTGGGCGTACGGGACCGTCTCGTAGAAGTCCTTGATGAAGGTGTCGAGGATCGCGTCGACCTTGGTGCGGAGTTCGGAGCTCTTCATTGCGGATATCCCTCCTTTGTAGGGGTGGGGTCAGTGACAGCCGCAGCTCGCGCTGGAGCGGCGTTGCATCCGGCCGCGGCGTACCGCCTTGCGGGCGCCGAGCACGGCGGTTCCGTCCGAGGTCAGCAGCGAGCTGCGGGGGCAGGAGAAGGCCAGCGCGAAGCGCGTCGTCGGGGTGACGCCCAGACCGAGGTTCACCACGCCGCCGGTCGCGCCGTACACCTCGTTGGGACCGCAGTTCGCCGGGATGATCTCCATGGTGGTGTTGATCCCGAAGCCGAGTTCCCAGATGACGCGGTAGCGCGGGTCGTCGCTGAGGAGCTTGTCCAGCTCCTCGGCGGCCGGGGTGGCCGCCGCGGTCTGCGGGGTGACGCCCTCGATGATTCCGGCGGCCACGTGCAGCGTCACCGCGTTGGCGACCAGCGGCGAGAGCGCGTCGAACAGTCGTTGCTGCTCGGCGCCGTCGGCCGGGTCGTTGTGGCGGTGGACGATCGGCCATCCGCGCAGGGTCAGGTCCCCGCTGAGGCCGAGCAGCCGGGCGTCCGGGGCGAAGGTGGTGATCTCCGCGGCGGTGACGCTCAGTTTCCCGGGCGGGAAGATCTGCTGGTCGCCCGCCTCCAGCGGGCCCGCCTGCTGGTTCCAGACGCACTCGCCGAGCCGGTGGTCGAACTCGGCCTCGGTGCCCGACACGTCATCGACGACGGCCAGCCGGTCGCTCTCGCCGACCAGGTCAAAGAACTCCTCGGCCACCCGGGCGTGTTGGCCGGCGTCGGTGCGGACGGCGGTGCCCAGGAAGTAGCGCAGCTGCTCATCGGTCAACGGTGTGGACCCGGCCGGCAGCACGGCCAGCTTGCGCGCGCCCAGTTCCCGCTCGGTGGGGGAGTCGAGGAACCGGCCGGGGCAGACGGCCAGAACGTGGGCGTCCTCAGGAACGCTCCGAGCGATCAGCTCGCCCAGGCGGGTGTCGGGTGGGAGCGTCAGCTGGAGCACCCGCCGACATCCGTCGCCGGGAAGCAGGGAAAGCGGTGCTCCGCGCTGTTCACTCGTGATCAGACAGAAGGTCCCGGCCGGTTCGCCGAACTGGCCGAAGTCGCTTGTGGTGAATTCCAGCGGTGGCACGGGCCCACTCCCCAGAAAATGCTAGGAAATCCAACGAGAACCCCGCGGCGTGGCACGAAGCGTGCCCCGCCGCGGGTCAGTACTCAGCCCAGGAGCGTGCCCAGGTAGTTACGGTTCTTCTGCACCTTGATCTTCTTCATGGGGATTCACCTCCTGTTTGTTTTATTTCCTTACATTTCACCCCGGCCGGCGAGGCGGTCATTCTCCGCTAGTCGGCGGAGACGACCCGCTCGACGGTGGGGCGGTCAGGGTGGCCGATCATCGCGATGCCCTTGCTGGTCAGCACGCGGGTGCCGGGCACGATGATGTCCAGGTGGTACTGGGTGTACGGAGTGAGTCCGAGGCCGAAGTGCAGGCAGCCTTCGGTGCCGCCGTACACCTCGTTCATGGCGTGGTTCCCGGGCAGGATGTCGTGCGAGACATTGAGGGCGTGGCCGATCTCCCACACGATCCGGTAGCGGGAGTCCACGGCGAACATCTGCTCCAGCATCGCCACCGCCGGCGCCGCTCCGGCGTCCAACGCCTCCAGCCGGGTGATCCTGCCGTCCTCGACCGTGGCCTTGATCGCGTTGTCGTGCATCGACCAGAGCTGGGCGTGGATGCGGGCCTGGTCGGCCCGGGAGAAGGAGGGCGTCCCGTTGTGCAGGATCGGGTACCCGCGCAGGATGATCTCGCCCTCCATCGGCAGCTTCAGGGCCTCGTCGAACTCCCTGATCTCGACCGGCAGTACGCTGATCTCACCGGACGGGACGATCTGCTGGTCGCCCCAGTCCAGCGGTCCGGCCTGCTGGTTCCACACCAGGCCCTCGCGCAGGTGGTCGAGGGTGGCCCGGGTGCCGTGCGCCGGGTCCGAGTACACCAGGTGGTCGGAGTCCTCGGCCAGTTCGAAGAACACGTCGCAGAACGCCGCCTGGTCGGCCGCCGAGGTCCGCTCCATCACAGCGAGGAAGTGCCGCAGCTCCTCGATGCCGGTGGGCGTCGAGTTGCACGCCATGCCCATGATCTTCCGCTGCCCCACCAGATCGGGGTCAGGAGACTCGAAGAATCGGGCCGGGGACACCACCAGCACATGCGCGGGTTCCGGGATCCTCTTGTCGAGGATCTCCGTGAAGTTGTCTCCCTGGTCCAGCGTGATGGTGAGGAATTCCCGGTAGGGAGCCGTCTCGATGACTTCGATCCGGTCGACCAGCTCAGAATTCGTGATCAGACAGAAGCTGCTTCCGGTGGCTTCACCGAACTGGCTCAGGCGGCCAGGATCAATTATTATCTGTGCGGACACGATCACTCCCGTCAGGGCCTCTGCGTATTTCCTCGGCGCAGTTATTACTCTGGCCGACGGATGAGCCGTTCCGCTATAGGACAATGGTCCCTGCACCCGCGCCCGCCGGGACCCAGCCCGCCGAACCCAGCCCGCCGAACCCGGCACCCGGTGCCCGGTGCCCGGAGTCCGGTGCCCGGCACCGCGACGCTTCCCGGTTTCACGGCTGAGCCCCGTGGGGCCGCCGGGCACGGCATGAGAGGGTGATTCCTGTGAACCGATTGGCTGGCACGTCCTCGCCCTACCTGCTCCAGCACGCCGAGAATCCCGTTGACTGGTGGCCCTGGGGCGACGAAGCCTTTGCTGAAGCGAGGCGTCGTGACGTGCCCGTTCTGCTGTCGGTCGGGTATTCGAGCTGTCACTGGTGCCATGTGATGGCGCATGAGAGTTTCGAGGACGAGGCGACCGCCGCCTACCTCAACGAGCACTTCGTCGCGGTCAAGGTCGACCGCGAGGAGCGGCCCGACGTTGACGCGGTGTACATGGAGGCCGTGCAGGCCGCCACCGGGCAGGGCGGGTGGCCGATGACGGTGTTCCTCGCGCCAGGGGGCGAGCCGTTCTACTTTGGCACGTACTTTCCACCCGCGCCCCGGCACGGGATGCCGTCGTTCCGGCAGGTGCTGGAGGGGGTTCAGGACGCGTGGCGGGAGCGGCGGGAAGAGGTGGCCGAGGTGGCCGCGCGGATCACCGCCGACCTCGCGGCGCGCGGTGACGTCTACGGTGCCGCCGGTCTGCGCCCGCCCACCGAGGCGGACCTGTACCAGGCCGCCGAGGCGCTCTCCCGGGAGTTCGACGACAAGCGCGGCGGGTTCGGCGGGGCTCCGAAGTTCCCGCCGTCGATGGCGCTGGAGTTCCTGCTCCGCCACCACGCCGCCACCGGTTCGCGGAGCGCGCTGCGGATGGTCGAGCAGACCTGCCGGGCGATGGCCGGAGGGGGCATGCACGACCAACTCGGCGGCGGATTCGCCCGGTACTCGGTGGACGCGGAGTGGGTGGTGCCGCACTTCGAGAAAATGCTCTACGACAACGCCCTGCTGCTCCGGGTCTACCTGCACCTGTGGCGGGCCACCGGCTCGGCCTCGGCTCGGCGGGTCGCGCTGCTGACCGCCGACTTCCTGCTCGCCGAACTCCGAACCCCCGAGGGCGGATTCGCCTCCGCCCTGGACGCCGACAGTCCCGGCCCGGACGGCCGCAACCACGAGGGCGCCTTCTACGCCTGGACGCCGGCCCAGCTCGCCGCCGCGCTCGGTCCCGAGGACGCGGCCCGCGCCGCGGCGGTGTTCGCGGTGACCACCGAGGGCAGCTTCGAGCACGGTGCCTCGGTGCTGCAACTCCGCGAGGAGCCGGAGGGCCTGGACGCCGAGTGGTTCGCGTCGGTCCGGGCACGGTTGCTGGCGGCGCGCGCGACCCGCCCGCGGCCGACCCGCGACGACAAGGTCGTCGCCGCCTGGAACGGCCTGGCCATCGCCGCCCTCGCCGAGACCGGAGCGCTGCTCGACCGCTCCGAGTACGTCGGGGCCGCCCTCGCCGCAGCGAAGTTGCTGTGCTCGGTGCACCTCGGCGCCGACGGACGGCTGCTGCGTACCTCCCGCGACGGTCGGGCCGGTGCCAACGCGGGCGTGCTGGAGGACTACGCCGACACCGCCGAGGGTTTCCTGGCGCTCTACTCCGTCACCGGCGATCCCGACTGGCTCAACCGCGGCGGGGCACTCCTGGACGCGGTCCTTGACCACTTCTATGACGCTTCGTCAGGAACCTTCTATGACACGGCAGTTGATGCCGAAAAGCTGATCCGGAGGCCGCAGGACCCGACCGACAACGCCGCGCCGTCCGGCTGGACGGCGGCGGCCGGCGCACTGCTCAGCTACGCCGCGCTGACCGGCTCCGCCCGCCATCGCGAGGCCGCCGAGGCTGGGCTGGGCATCGTCACCGCGCTGGGATCGCGCGCCCCGCGCTTCATCGGCTGGGGTCTGGCTGTCGCCGAGGCGCTGGTGGACGGCCCGCGCGAGGTCGCCGTCGCCGGTCCGGCCGACGATCCGGCGACCGCCGAACTGCACCGGACCGCGCTGCTGGCGACGGCACCCGGCGCGGTGGTGGCCGTGGGCGAGCCGGATGCGACCGGCGTTCCGCTGCTGGCCGACCGGCCACTGCGCTCCGGGCGGCCGACCGCGTACGTCTGCCGGCACTTCAGCTGCCAGGCCCCGGTCACCGAACCAGCCGAGCTGGCCGCGCAGTTGTCCCGAGCCACTGGCCGAGACTAGGCGGTGAGGCCGGTGGCGACGGCGTTCAGCGCCTGCTCCAGCAGTTCGATCAGGTCCTCCTCGCCGTCGTGCTCCGCCCAGTACTCGACGGTCTCGCTGCTGGCGGCGAGCATGGCGGCGATCTGGACCCGCAGTGCCAGATCCTGCTGCGGCCGACCGGTCCGCTCGGCGAAGACCCGGAGCAGCATGTCGCGGGAGCGGTTCAGTTCGACCAGGCTGCGGGCGCGCACGGCTGGGTTGACCAGCAGGAGTTGCACCCGCATCAGCATCTCGTCGCGTTCCTCGGCCAGGATCGTCTGGAGCGGCAGGATCATGGCCTTGAGCAGGGATTCGAGGATCGACTCCTCGGCCGGGCGTGAGCGGAGTTCAGCCT
>Ga0302314_10021200_pt1 | contig 10709 bp, 10 predicted proteins | sample III_Palsa_N2_3_FD_200533 | JGI IMG/M metagenome (GOLD analysis project Ga0302314, IMG submission 200533) | Peat permafrost microbial communities from Stordalen Mire near Abisko, Sweden - III_Palsa_N2_3 | ecosystem: Environmental > Terrestrial > Soil > Palsa > Peat permafrost | place: Sweden... | reverse complement strand
CCAGCTTCACCAGCTTCTTCCTCGGCCAGGCGCTGCTGGGCAGCCACGGCACCTCCATCGGCGCGCCGCACGTGCTGCGGGCGGTGCTGGCGATGGCGGTCTACATGACCCTGCTGGCGCTGCTCTCACTCGGCGTCTCCTTCATGCTGCGCAAGCCGGTGGCCTCGCTGGGGCTGCTGATGCCGTTCTTCTTCCTGATCTCGCCGATCCTCTCGGCCGTCCCCAAGGTGAAGACGGTGGCCCACTACTTCCCGGACCAGGCCGGGAGCCAGATGGTCCGGGTGATCGCGACCAGCCACCCGCCCTACGGCCCACTGGAGGGCTTCTTCATCTGCCTGGCCTGGGCGGCGGCCTGCCTGGGCGGCGGCTACCTGCTGCTGCGGCAGCGGGACGCCTGAGCCCCCGGCCCAACCCCCATCGCCCGGTTGCCCCTTCGCGCAACACCGGCCGTTCGGGGGTACCGGCCTCCCCTCGCGCATGGTGGGATGACCGGACCACTGGACCCGCACGAAGGACACCCCTCGGATGATCGAGGCACAAGGCCTCACCAAGCGCTACGGCGGCAAGACAGCCGTCGACGAGCTCAGCTTCACCGTCAGGCCCGGCCTGGTCACCGGGTTCCTCGGGCCCAACGGCTCCGGCAAGTCCACCACCATGCGGCTGGTCCTCGGGCTGGACACGCCCACCAGCGGCACGGTCACCGTCGCCGGACTGCCCTACCACCAGCTGCCCAACGCGCCGCGCACGGTCGGCGCGCTGCTGGACGCCAAGGCGGTGCACGGCGGTCGCAGCGCCCACAGCCACCTGCTCTGCCTGGCCCAGCTGGCCGGGCTGCCCCGGCGGCGGGTGGACGAGGTGCTGGCCGTGGTCGGCCTGACCGACGTCGCCGGGCACCGCAGCGGCGGCTTCTCGCTGGGCATGGGCCAGCGGCTGGGCATCGCCGCCGCGCTACTGGGCGACCCGCAGGTGCTGCTGTTCGACGAGCCGGTGAACGGGCTCGACCCCGAGGGCATCCACTGGGTCCGGCAGCTGATGCGCGGCCTCGCCGCCGAGGGCCGCACGGTCTTCGTGTCCTCGCACCTGATGAGCGAGATGGCGGTGACCGCCGACCACCTGATCGTGATCGGGCGCGGGCGGCTGCTGGCCGACCTCAGTACCAAGGAGTTCATCGACCGGCACTCGGCCGGATTCGCCCGGGTCCGCACCACCACCGGCGCGGACGCCGTCCACGAGCGCGAGCAGCTGACCGGGGTGCTCCGGGCGGCCGGGGCCGAGGTGCTGGCCGAGCCGGACGGCGCGCTGCGGGTCAGCGGGCTGCCGCTGTCCCGGATCAGCGACCTGGCCTGGGAGGCCAAACTGCGGCTGTACGAGCTGTCGCCGCATCAGGCCTCGCTGGAGGAGGCCTATATGCGGCTCACCCATGACTCGGTCGAGTACCGCTCGGCCGAGGACGCGCCCGCCCCGGGCGAGTTGGCCCAGGTGGCGGCATGAGCCTGGAAGCCCTGCCGACCGCACCGTCGCTGCCGCGACCCCAGCCGCAGCCCGAGTCCCACCCGCGCGCGCGGCTGGGGAACGCGCTGGCGTCGGAGTGGACCAAGATCCGCTCGGTGCAGTCCACGATCTGGACGCTGGCCGCCATGTTCGCCCTGATCCTCGGCATCGGGCTGCTCGCCGACGCCTACGACGACGGCCGGGTGAACGGCGACGCCTATCTGAGCAACGGCCTGGGCGGCTTCATAGTGGGTCAGATCCCGGTGGTGACGCTCGGGGTACTGGTGGTCACCTCGGAGTACGGCACCGGGATGATCCGCACCACGCTGACCGCCTACCCGCGCCGGGCCTCGCTGCTGACCGCCAAGGCCATGGTGTTCTTCGGGCTGGCGCTGGTGCTGGGCATCCTCGCCACCGGGCTGCAACTGCTGGGCGGGATGGTGCTGCTCAGCGGCCAGGGGACCGACCCGACCGGCGGGCAGGCGCTGCTGGCCGTGGTCGGCGGCGGTCTCTACCTGGCCCTGATCGGGCTGTTCGCGCTGGCCGTGGGCACGCTGCTGCGGCACAGCGCGGGCGCGATCGCGGTGATGCTGGGCCTGCTGCTACTGCCGTTCATCCTGGCCCTGTTCATGCCCACCGGGCCGCGCGAGGCGCTGCTGACCTACTCGCCGATCAACATGTCGGCGTCGATGTACAGCGACGGCACCGGCTCGATGGGCGGCTGGCCGCTGCTGGCGGTGCTGGCCGCCGCCACCGCCGTGGTCCTGGCCGGGGCCTACGCGGCGCTGCGCCGACGCGACGTCTGACCCGGCGGGCAGCCCCGCGGGGTCAGCCCAGCGGGTCAGTACCGGGGCGCGTTGCGGCCGCGCTGGACGGCCGCTCCGCGCCGCTCCCGGGCGTTCCAGCAGGCGCGGTGCCAGTGCCTGCGGTCGTCCACCCCGCCGACCGAGCCCATGGACGAGGCCGGCCAGGCCACCAGGTGGCCGACCCCGGGCGGGATCTCCTGGTCACAGCCGGGACAGCGGTAGAACTTGCCGCTGTCCCCGGCGACCGGGCGGACCAGCCAGTCCTCGCCCCGGTAGCTCTCGGTCTGCTCAAGCAGCCAACCCCCACCGCTGCCGCTCTCATTCGAACGCGGCTTCGCGGGTTCACTCCCTCGGGGGCGACTTCGGCGCGGTGACACTTTTCTCCCTGGGCAGGCGGGATGCTGTTGCTCAACACCACCAGGGTACGAGGTCGAACCGGCAAAAGGGACGCAATAGCACAGGTTCATCGCGTTCGCCAGAGACGGATACCAATTCCACCCCGATTTGCGGTCAGCCTCGCCATTCCTGGTGCCAGTGGCACATGACATGCGTTACTCCAGAGGGAGACGCGGGACCGAAGTTTCCCGCGGGACCGAGGAGTTGATTCCCATGTCGGCCAGAGCCAGCCAGACAGCCGCCGTCACCACCGTGCGGGTGCCCAGGCAGCGGACCGCCCCGAGGACGGCCGCCGGCCAGACCGCCAGCACCCCGCCGCCGATCCGCACCGGGGTCTTCCTGCTCGCCGCGCAGTTCCCCGGCCAGGGCCACGCCGAGGCGCTGGACCGCGCCGTGTCGGCGGCGCTGGCGGCCGAGGAGGCCGGGCTGGACAGCGTCTGGCTCGCCGAGCACCACTTCGTCCCCTACGGCGTCTGCCCGTCCGCGACGACCCTGGCGGCACTGCTGCTGGGCCGCACCCGGCGGATCCGGATCGGCACCGCCGTCAGCGTGCTGCCGACCCAGCACCCGGTCGCGCTGGGCGAGCAGGCCGCGCTGCTGCACCTCACCTCCGGCGGCCGGTTCACCCTGGGCGTGGGGCGCGGCGGCCCCTGGGTCGACCTGGACGTCTTCGGAACGGGCCTGGACGCCTATGAGCACGGCTTCACCGAGTCGCTGGGGCTGCTGCTGCGCTGGCTGCGCTCGGCCCGGGTCTCCGCCGACGGCCCGCGCTACCGGTTCCCGGAGGTGGCGGTGGTGCCCAGGGCCGACGAGCAGACCCTGCCCTGCCCCTCCCCCGGCGGCCACCGCGGCCCGGAGTACGCGGCGGTGGTGGGCGGGAGCGCCGGCGGACCGCCGGTCATGGTGGCCTGCACCTCCCTGGGCACGGTACGGCTGGCCGCGCAGCAGGGCGTGCCGATGCTGCTGGGGATGCACTCCGGCGACGAGGACAAGGCCGCGATGGTGGCCGCCTACCGCACGGCCGCGCGCGAGGCCGGGCACACGCCGGACCAGGTCGAGCGGATCGAGGCGGAGCACATGGCCGCCGGGGTCGCCCAGGTCGAGGACAGCGGCGCGGAGGCACGCCGGGTACTGCTCAAGTCGATGCCGGGCTGGTTCAGTTACGGTCTTTCGGCGCACCGCACGGTGGACGGCCGCGAGCGCCGGATGCGCGACCCGCGCGAGTACACCGAGCTGCTGTGCGACCTGCACGCCGTCGGCACACCGCAGTTGTGCGCGGACCGGCTGGCCGCCACCGCCGAGCGGACCGGGGTCCGCCGCTTCGCGCTGCTGGTGGAGGGTTCGGGCGACCGGGAGACGACGCTGCGCAATGTCGAGCGGCTGGGCTCGGAAGTCCTGCCCCTGCTGGTGTGACCCGGAGCCCGGCCCGTCGGTGGCAGGTCTCGTACGCGACGTGCACCGACGGGTCGATCGGCTCCTCGGCGTTTGGCTTCGGGCCTTCCGGGCAGCGGATCTACTGGCGGGAACTACAACGGGAACGACAAGCGAGGGGCTGGCGCCGGCGAGGGGCTAGCAGTCCCTCAGCTCTTCCGACTGGTTGAGCAGTTGAGCACGGATCGAGGTGAAGCGCGTGAAGCGGTCGTCGGACCCCGAATCCAGGGGGAACACCGCGACCCGGTGACAGTTCTGGAACGCCAGGCGGACACCGAAGTGCCGCTCCAACGATCCCCGGATCGCATCACTCGCCAACGCGCGCAGCAGCTGACCACGAGCCTGTTCGGACGGTGGCGGAACCTGGTTGTCGGCGAACTCGCTACCGTCGACCTTCTGTTGGGCCACCAGCGAACTGATCAGCCCCCAAGCGTAGGGCAGGGAGACGCGGACGCAGTCGACGAATTCCCTCTCATCGACCTCGCCTCGCTCGGCCTTCTCTAGCAGGGCCGGTGAGACGTCGAGCGACATGGGTTCTCCTCTCGCGGACCTCGCGGACCAGGCGGCCCCGAGGTGGTGGTGCGGGGCGGAACAACGGCGCTGGTACGGACGTGCGGAATGAACCGGACCTGGCGTACCTCCGTGCGACAGGTGCACACGGACTAGCGTCCCAGGAAACCGGCCCCCGACGGGGCGGAACGGACTATTCCCCCTTTGCCAGGCCACATGTGATCGAGTGCGACACAAGAAGACCCGCACAGGTGCGTGCTGGTTTCTCGTTCCGTACCGAGCCGTTACTCACCGTAGGCCGCTATGCCCAGATTCACCAGAACCCCGCATCTGGATCAAGCCACTCCTTGAAGGGCGGGAGCACAGTTGCGGCGCGCACCCCGAGCGGGCGGCTCACGTGACAGCTTCAACGCGCCCGCACACCCGTCCGGTTTCACCCGGCGCGGCCCCGCCGCCGAACGTCCCCGAATCGCTCCGAATGGCCCCGGTGGGCTAGCGTGGTCGGCCATGCGTCTCGTGATTGCCCGCTGCTCCGTCGACTACGCCGGACGGCTCACCGCCCACCTGCCCTCCGCCCCCCGGCTCATCCTGGTGAAGTCGGACGGGAGCGTCGCGATCCACTCCGACGACCGTGCCTACAAGCCGCTGAACTGGATGTCCCCGCCCTGCACCCTCAAGGAGGAGGAGGGTCGCTGGACGGTGCAGAACAAGGCCGGCGAGAAGCTGATCATCACCTTGGAGGAGGTGCTGCTCGACTCCTCGCACGAACTGGGCGTCGATCCCGGTCTGATCAAGGACGGCGTGGAGGCCCACCTCCAGGAGTTGCTCGCCGACCGGATGGAGGTGCTCGGCGAGGGCTGGAGCCTGATCCGCCGCGAGTACCCGACCGCGATCGGCCCGGTCGACATCCTCTGCCGCGACGGCCAGGGCGGGACCATCGCCATCGAGATCAAGCGCCGGGGCGAGATCGACGGCGTGGAGCAGCTCACCCGCTACCTCGAACTCCTGAACCGGGACCCGCTGCTGGCTCCGGTCAAGGGCCTGTTCGCCGCCCAGCAGATCAAACCGCAGGCCCGGGTACTGGCCACCGACCGGGGCATCGGCTGCGTGGTGCTGGACTACGACGCCCTGCGCGGCATCGAGGACGACAAACTCAAGCTCTTCTGAGGCCCGCCCAGGCCCCCCACTCCCCACGTGCCACCATGCGTGACCTTGGCGCTATTTCGCCCCTTGCGTCCCCCACGGGCCCCCGCCCCACCGGGGGCGCGTGAGCCGCTCCACCCCAAACGTGCTTCGCCCGTCACTGTCTAAGCGTGCCTGAACTCGCCGGCGAGGACGCCCGACAGGAAGGCGTCCCACTCCTCGGTGGTGAAGGCCAGCACCGGCCCCTGGCCATTGGCCTTGGAGTCACGCAACCCCACGGCACCTTCGTGGAACGTCACCTCGACGCACTGCCCGGCGTTGTCTCCGCTCCAGGAACTCTTGTGCCACACGGCGCCGGTGAAGTCCGGATTGCTCATGCTGACCACTCCCATCTCTGGACTGCCTAGGTGTGCCTGAACTCGCCGGCGAGGACGCCTGACAGGAAGGCATCCCACTCCTCGGTGGTGAAAGCCAGCACCGGGCCCTGGCCGTTGGCCTTGGAGTCGCGCAGCCCCACGGCACCTTCGTGGAACGTCACCTCGACGCACTGCCCGCCGTTTTCAGCACTCCAGGAACTCTTGTGCCACACGGCGCCGGTGAAGTCCGGGTTGCTCATGCTGTCCGCTCTCATTTCTGCTTCGTCTGAACTACAGTTCTTCGGCAAGCCGAAGCATCATGTGTCGTGACTCTACTTGGCCCATAGCCGCAGCCGATAGGCGATTCCACAGCCCCGCGTAGGCCGCCACTCCGTCCGGCCGATCGAGGTACGTGGCATCGGTGTAGTCCTCCAGGTAGACCACGTCAGAAGCCGCGTCGTGGTCGAAGCGCATGATGGTGAAACACATGCAGGTGGCTCCAAAAGTCTGCGCGTCGAAGGGCAGCACCTGGATGTCCACGTTCGGTCGTTCGGCAACTGCTGCGAGATGCAGCAGTTGCTCGCGCATGATCGAAGAGTCACCGACGTTCCGCCGGATCGCCGACTCACTCAGGATGAAGTGCAGAGCGGAGGTACTCGGCTGATCGATGACCGCTTGCCGACTGATCCGCACCTTGATCTGCTGTTCCATCGTCTCGTCCGGAATCCGTGGCTGCGCCGTGAGGTTCACGGCCCGGATGTAGCTCTCGACCTGGAGGATTCCCGGCACGATCTCAGCCTGGTACCAGCGCAGTTCGGACGCGTCGGCCTCCAGGTCGATGTAGGTGCGGAACCAGTCCGGAATCGCACCCAGGAATCCGGACCACCGCCCACGCTGCCGACCGGCCCGCGCGAGTTCCCTCATCAGCTCGGCTTCGCTGCCGGTCACGCCGTAGAGGTCGAGCAGCAGCGAGAGGTCCGTCAACTTGAGCCCGCTCTGGCCGAGTTCCAGACGGCTGATCTTGCTCGCCGCCGCGTCGATCAGTTCGGCGGCCTCGTCCTGCGTCTTGCCGGCCTCCTCGCGAGCACGCTTCAGGGCGTTGCCGAGCCGACGCCTTTGGATCGTTGGGGTAGCCACGTCGTCGAACCTCCACCTCGTCAACTGGCTTCCCAGTATGGCCTTCCATTCAACGACGGGTCACGAAACTCCACCCTTTCGAGTTAACAAAACAGGAGTCTGTCTTTTTGGCCGTGCATGAGTCTATCCTGGAAGTCCAGGGTCAACTCCTGCCGCTGGGTGCCAAATCCCCACGGCAGTTGGCGAGTTGTCTCTGCGAAGGAGGAGGTCAAGCAGCATGTCCGAACTCACCAACAGGCCAGCGGTGGACTCACCGCTCGCCCAGGCGGAGGTGCAGCGCTTACTGCCGCGCGTTCCCTACATCGCCACGTGGAGCGGCGAACCCCCGGTGAGGACACAGGTCGTCCGGACCAACTGGCCCGCACGGATCGCCTACGCGGACGAGGTGCCTCATGACCGCGACGGGCGAGGGGTGCTCTGGCGGCGGGCACTTCTGCAACCAGGCCGTGGGAAGCCGCAGTTCGGGCTGGTACACCCACTGCGGCAACGGCATGCCATGCGGCGGCTGCTGTGCCAGGTCTGCGGCTCGTCGGCTGACCGCACGGAGCAGGGAGTCCTCTGGCTGCTGGGGGACGACAGAGGCGACTGGGCGGACTGGCCCGAGGAGATGGCGGCCACCCACCCACCGGTCTGCCTGCCGTGCGCTCACGCTGCCGTACGTCTCTGTCCTTACCTGCGAAGGAAGTTCGTGGCTGTGCGGGTGCGGAGACCCGAGGTCAGCGGCGTGCACGGTCGCCTCTACGAGGCATTCGGGGCGGCTACCAAGGCGTCCGGAGACGTGATCGTTCGGTTCAGCGATCCGGCCATCAACTGGGTGCAGGCGTTCGAACTGGTGATGTGCCTACGCGAGTGCACCTTCGTGGACCTGGAGGCCGAGCTGACCCAACTGCGCTCTGACGGTTGATCAGCGAACCCAGTCCTTGAGCGGCTCGGTATCCAGGGTGACGTTCACCGGGTCCGGGAGGGTGACTTCCTTGCCGAACGGGACGGTCTGCGTCTTCTCGTAGCGGACGCCGTCCGGTTCGCTGTGGATGGTGAGTTCGCAGCTGTCGCGGTCGATCAGGAGGTAGACGGGCAGGCCCGACTCGGCGTACGCGCGCGGCTTGTCCACCCGGTCGCGCTGATCGGTGTCGGAGTCGTAGGAGGTGACCTCCACGACCATCAGCACCTGCTCCGTGGTCGCCCACTCCCCCTGGCCGACGAACGCGCCACTGGGCGCGAGCGTGCCGTCGGGGCGGGCGTGTCCACCCCGGTAGGTCTGGACTCTCAGGCCCTGGTCGTAGAGCCAGAGATCAGGCCGCGACTGGATGCAGATCCGCATCAGCCACTCGATGATGCGGCCGTGGTCGCCGTCCGGCACGGGTTTGGCCCTCAGCTTCCCGTCAATGAACTCCAGCCGAACGCCCTCGGCCGCATGGACGCTGAGCCGCGCGAATTCCTCGAATTCCTCGGGCAGCATCTGCGGGCGGTCGGCGACCGCGCTCATGGGCTGTCCTCCTTCGCTCGGGCGTAGCCGATCCCCCCGAACGACGATAGCCGATCGCGCGGGGAGGATCGGGCCGACCGGATCAGGGCGAGGCCGGCCCGGGGCCGTCAGGACGAGGTGGGCACGATCGCCGGGGCGTCCGCCGGGGTGGCGGGCGGCGTCGTGGCGGGGGTGCCCGTCGGGCTCGCCGTACCCGTCGGGGTGGCCGTGGCAGTGCCCGTGGGTGTACCCGGCGGTGATGTGGGTGGTGACGCGGGCGGCGTCGTGGCCGGCGACGAGGCCGGGGGGGTGTGGCCGTGGGTGTGGGTTGGCGGGGGGTTGTCGGGGGTGGTGCCGGGGGCGGCGGGGGTGGTGGTCGCGGTGCTGCCGGGGTCCGCCGGCAGGGTGGCCGGGACGCCGCCGGTGGCGGTCGCGGTGGGGCTGGTGGAGGCGGTGGCGCCGGTGCCGCTGGGCGGCGCGGAGCTGGGCATCAGCGGCGGGACGCTCGGGTTGACCACCGGGGCCGCCGGAACGGCCGAGCCCTTGTCCGGGTGCCGGAAAGCGCCGACGCCCAGGGCGATGCCCGAGCCCAACGCTCCCATCAGCACCACCCCGGCCACGGCCAGCAGCACCTGACGGCCCGACACCGCCCGGTTGCCGCGCCGCTGCTCGCCACGGGCGGCGAGGCGGCGGAGGCCGGGGCGGGGCGGGGCGGCGGCGGGGCGGGGCGGCCCGGCGGTGATCATCCTGGTGGACTGCTCCAGCAGGCCCAGGGCCTGGCGTCCGGCGCCGGCCGCGCGGGCGTCGCCGAGGGCGGCGCGCAGGGCGATGGAGGCCTCCAGTTCGGCGCGGGAGCGGTCGTACGCGCCCACGCACAGCCCCAGCACGCCGAGTTCGTGGTGGAACCAGGCCTCCTCGGCGACCGCGCCGGTGACCCGGGCGGCCTCCAGGCCGAAGCGCAGCGCGCGCTCCCACGCGCCCCAGCGCAGCGCCAGCGCGAAGGAGGGCGCGGAGGCCCGGGCCAGCAGCACCACCTGGGCGTGCCGACCGGCCTCGCGGTCGGCGTGCATGGCCGCCAGCAGCACCTCGGACTCGGCGGCGATCTGTTCCTCGGTGACCGAGGCGTGGCCGGTCCACCAGGCGAAGTGCTGACCCGCCTCGCGGGCGGCCTCGGCGTCGGGCCACTCGTCGGCCAGCAGCGCGCAGACGCCGTCCACGAGCCGGTGGTGCACGCCGGTGGCGACCGCGAGTCCGGCCTCGACCAGCTCCTCCAACGCGGCCTCGCCGTGGCCGACGTCGACCAGCGCGGGCAGGTGCGGGGCGGTGGGGCACTCGCCGCCGAGGGCGGTGGCCAGTTCCAGGGTGCGCCGGGCCGGACTGCTGAGGCCACGGGCTATTCGGACGGCGGGGGCCGCGCTCTCGGCGACGGACGGCAGCGGCACCGGGTCCGGCTGCGGCTCCCCGACGGACTCGTGCTGGCTGAGGTAGGCGTCGAAGCCGCCGGGGGTGGGGCGGCGGTCGTCGGCCGGGTCCACCAGCGCGCCGGAGATCCGCTGGGTGTGCAGCAGTTCCACACCCTGGTCGGCGGAGCCGGGACCGTCCCAGTCGGGTCCTGGCAGTCCGGCGGCCAGGGCCTCGATCGCGGCCTCGCGGTGCCGCAGCAGCGCCCCGGCCTGGACGAAGCGCAGCGGCAGGCCCTCGGACTCGAACCACAGGTCCACCGCCCAGGCCCGCTCGGTCTCGTCCAGCGAGCGTCCGGCCAGCCGGGCCAGCAGCGCCAGGCTGGCCTGCCGGGACAGCCCGGGGATGGTGACCTCCTCCATCCGCGAACTGGCCGCCGGCGCCGACACGTCCGGGGCGGAGGACACCAGGAAGGCGCATTCGGGCGCGGCGCCGAGGAGTTCCTCCAGCGCGTCGCCGCCGAACTCCAGATCGTCGATGACCACGATCGCGCCGACGCCGCGCAGCAGGCCG
>Ga0302314_10021199_pt1 | contig 10710 bp, 8 predicted proteins | sample III_Palsa_N2_3_FD_200533 | JGI IMG/M metagenome (GOLD analysis project Ga0302314, IMG submission 200533) | Peat permafrost microbial communities from Stordalen Mire near Abisko, Sweden - III_Palsa_N2_3 | ecosystem: Environmental > Terrestrial > Soil > Palsa > Peat permafrost | place: Sweden... | reverse complement strand
CAGTTAGCCGAATCATCCTTGGATGCGAAGACATCCAGCACGATCTCCTTGGGCTTCATCGCGTCCGTATCGTCAACTACCGCTTCCGTAGCTACTACGGAGCCGTCGCGTACAAACAACGGAATGTCTGACCATGTCTTATTATCCGTGGCCACGGCAATCGTCTGTCCGCCATTCCACATCTTGCCTGTCGCATACTCCCTCCATGTTCCAGCAGGCAGGTATACCTTGCGTGTTGTCGCCGTCAGGTCGAGCACGGGAGCCACCAATAGCGCATCGCCGAACATCCACTCATCTGTCTGCGCTGCTGCCTGAGGATCATTCGGGAACATCCACTCCAGCGGCCGCGCCACACCGATACCGGTCTCAAAGCAAGTGCGCTCCGCACTGTAGATATATGGCATCAGTGCATAACGCAACCGCATGGCTTTTGTCGCCGCGGCTTCCGCCACAGGCTCATACACCCAGGGTTGCCGCTTTTCGTTGTGGCCACCGTGCACACGGAAGATTGGCACAAACGCCGCAAACTCCATCCACCGTGCATACTCCTCGTTGGTCGGATGACCAATGAAGCCACCTGTATCCATGCTCCAGTGTGGCTCGCCGAGGTTTAGTGTTCCGATCATGCGGATCGGCTGCAGCGCCATGCTGGCCGCGCCTGTCCTGATATCGCCCGACCACTCTGCATAGCCATAGCGTGCCGAGCCCAAGTAGTAATTTCGATTGAGCGACCACACACGCGTATTGCTGTAACCGCGTTGGCCGTCATAGAGCGCACGCCCCAGGTCAAAAAACTCTAGACTGCTTAGCAGAGCTTTCTTGCCGTCTGCCATTACGCCATCGTCCGCCTCATCGGGCCACCACGCCGTAATGCCCGTATCGAAAGCCGGCTCCAGATGTTTCCAGAACCATGCGCGCTCGGCAGGCAGCATAAAGTTCAGATTTTTCGAGGCTTGCTTGCTCCGGTAGTCGCGTAACTCTCCTCCGCCGGGATACCAGAAACCGTTCTTTTCCGCATACGCTGCGGCGTCCATGAAATCCGTCGAGTCTGGTTTGTATAGCAGGATGCGCGGCTTAAGAATGCCCGCCATGTGCACTCCTTGTGCCAGCATCTCTTTGCCCAACACGCCGCTGGCCCCATCCGGAAACTTATCCGGATCCTTATTCCCCGGCCCGCTCGTGCTATTCCAACGCCACTCGCCGTAGTTATCTTCGCCCCATGCCTTCCAGTCAAAGTCGAGGATGAACCCATCCATCGGGATGTGCGATGAGCGGTAATGCGCCACCAATGATTTCATCTCCGGTTCGTCGATTCCATACTGACTGTTCAGAAAACCCAGCGTCCAGCGCGGCGGCATCGGAGCATGTCCTGTCAGGTCGGCCAGCGCGCTCATCGTCTGCATTGGCTGGCCCACCATTACGAAAAACTCCACCTGTTTCCGCGAGTCTTTCGCGAACGTCACATCCGTGCCCTCAGTCGTGAACACGCCGTCTACGGAGTCCACCAGCAGTCCAAATGACTTTGTAAAGAAGAAGGGCGCGCCGCCGTTGCCCTGTACTCCTGCACGTACAATTGCTCCTTTCGGCCGCTCGATCGATGTCACCGGAACATTGCGGTCCGTTCCGGCCATGCCATACATAGGCTCATTCACAGTCCGATGCACCACCACGATACCTTTGGCCGCATTCGCTACGAGGTCGGTCACACTCAGCAGTTCACGTCCGTCGTGGCCGGAAACCGTGATCTTGCCTACTGCGCAGTCGAAGTCCGCCTGAAATTCGCTGGTTGTAATCCGACCGCTCTGGCTATCGAGCTTCAATCCCTCCGCGGGTTTCTCGGCAAGCACTGGATCCATCACCGGCGTGCGATCTTCGCGCACGCCGCCTGGCCGCACTGAAACCCGGAGCACTCCCGTTTCAAATGCCGTCACGTCCACGCTGTCGGAACCCTGCGCGCAATGGAAACCTTCCGCAAGCCTGCTCCTCTGTGGTCCCTGGGCCACGCCGGCGGTTGTGTTTGCAGCCAGATACAAGAGCGAGACGATATAAAGAACAAGACGGATCGATTTCAATGCACTTCCTCCAACCATTATTTATTTGCCTTGGGCTCTGGCTTCGGACGGGCACCTTGCAGGCAAGTCGTCGGACCAGATGTCTTCACTACAGGGCCATCTTTGGGTACCCGCGGAACATCAAACTTCAGGCTACGTCCATTGCACCGTATCAGAATCCTTTTGTGTGTTCCCACGTTGAACGCGCACAATCACGGTGGGCTCACCGTGATTCACGGAGGTGTCCCTTGCAGTGTCCTCCGGCCCCTCACTAGCTTTATTCCGCGCGCCCATTATCGATTGAAACCTTATCGGATGGGCAGAACTGGACGCAGGGTTATGCGACTGACGCGGCAAAGTGAGGAATCGAAACGTTGACATCTTCACCAGTTACGGCTCGCTGGGTTCGAATGTTCGGAATCAAAAAGAGCAACCAGATTTGGCTATTTCCTCTGGGGTTTTCACATCTATGGCTCTCAGCCGAAGTTGGCTACTGGCATTACCGCTTAGGCTCAGAAGCACTGAGGAAAACGCTTCAATTCTCGACATCTTTTTTTTCGCCGAGCTGTGGTAAACTACATCTCGTGCGGTGGTTTTCCCGCATATTCCTGAAGCGAGATTCAACCAGGTTGAACCCTCGCTCTTCATGCGCCCGCATGAAGTTCTCGGGTCTGGACGCGTAGCTCAGCTGGTAGAGCATTCGACTCTTAATCGACTGGTCGTAGGTTCGATCCCTACCGCGTCCACCATTTCTTTCTTATCTAAATTCTGTTTTCATTCTCATGCTGGCATCACGACAAAAGCCGCTACATCCTGTTGATGTAGCGGCCTTTTATTGTTCCGTTTATAGATGAGCTATGTCTTAGCCGACAAAATCTACTTTGGCTTTGTGCGGAATGATGCCGCGGTCGTAACCCATCTCCAGGAGCTTGCGAATGGCTTCGCGGCCGTCTTCGCCGTAGTTCAGGGTGCGCTCGTTGACGTACATGCCAACGAAGCGATTGGCCAGGGCTGGGTCGAGGTCGCGGGCGAACTGCATGGCATAGTCCAATGCGGCTTCGCGATGATCAAGAGCATGCTGGATACTGTCGCGAAGGGCGTTGGTGGTGATGAGCTGGACTTCAGAGCCGAGCGAGCGGCGGATAGCATTGCCGCCAAGAGGCAGGGGAAGGCCAGTCTGCTCACGCCACCAGACGCCGAGGTCGAGGATCTTGGTGAGGCCGTCCTGGCCGTAGGTGAGCTGGCCTTCGTGGATGATGAGGCCGGCATCGTACTTGCCGGCGACAACGGCGGGGATGATCTTGTCGAACTCAACGACTTCGGTTTCGACATCGGGAGCAAAGAGCTTTAGCGTCAGGTAGGCAGTGGTAAGCGTGCCGGGGACGGCGATTTTGAGCTTCTTGACCTCATCGAGGGTGTAGTTCTTAGAGGCGACGATCATGGGACCGTAGTCTTCGCCGACGGAGCCGCCGCAGGCCATCAGGGTGTAGTTATCCTGCAGGTAGGGATAGGCGTGGAAGCTGATGGCGGTAACGTCGTAGAACTGCTCATTGATGGCTTTGTGGTTGAGAGTCTCGATGTCGGTGAGGGTGTGGTTGAAGCGGTAGCCGGGGACGCGGACCTTGTTGGTGGCGAGGCCGTAGAACATGAAGGCGTCGTCGGAGTCGGGGCTATGGGCGATGCTGATGTCGCGTACTGCGTCTGTTGCGGAGGTCATTCGGTCCTTCTGGGTGCAAGAGTCAATGGTGATGAGATGCGCCAGAATATGGCACAGGCTCGGATGATTTCAGGAGATGGTTTGCCGGGATTAGCTATTGGGTGTCTCTGCCTGCGCGGAGCGGGTCAGGGCACTGTAGATTCCGGCTGCGGCGAGGATTTTGACAGCTTCGCCAGGAAGAAAGGGAGCGACTGAGCCGATCCATGTTGCTTGCAGCGAATGGTGGGCGTACTGCATGAACCAGGCCGCACCACCGACGAAGAGAAAGGCTATGGCGACGGTTGCAGCGATGGTCGCAGCCAGAAAACGGGGCATACGGCGGACGAAGAGCTGGGCGAGACCGCCTGCGATGGCTGCTACCAGAGGGTAGGCCATGAGGTATCCGCCGGTGGGCCCGAAGAGTTGGGCGATGCCGCCGGGACCGGTAGGGCTGAAGACAGGCAGGCCCATGGCTCCTTCGGCAAGGTACGCCAGCAGTGTGAAGAATCCGGCTACAGGGCCCAGAGCGAGGCCGACTCCGAGCACCGCGAGGGGCGTGAGAATGAACGGCACAGGCGTGAAGGGAAGTGGGATGGCAACGTGGGCGGCGGCCGCGACAACAGCCGTCGCAGAGAGGCCGATCAGCAGCTTGCCGGGAAGCGTGGCTGCGAAGTTGGGGAGTGAAGGAGAAGTGGATTGGGCCAGTGTGGTCTGCATAAATATCCTGAGTTTCCTAAAGCGATTCTAACGCGAACGAACCCGATCTCTAATACGGCTGGGGGTTGGATCGGAGAGATCGCCCATATCTTTGTTGAAGTAGACCCAGTCCGGGCGGTGCGCTGGAAGCGTAAACGCTGGAGCGGGGTGGGCCGGGCGGACTGGGCGACGGAAGAATGGAATGGAGGCGAAGGCCGGAGTTCTCGGTGCTGGAGAAGTCTCCAATACATCAGCGACGCTGGCTGCCAGAGGCTGGGTTACGACCTGAACAGGGACTGGCTGGGAAGAAATAACTGGAATTTCAGGCAAAATCTCAATGGGCGGCGGGGCAGCGGGGAGTTGTGGGACTTCAACGATCGTCAAAACGGGCTGAGGCTTGGGAGTGGCGGCGATTGTCTTGTGTATGCCTGAGGGACGAATCCGGGGTTGCGGCATATCCTGCGAGAGTTTGCGGGCCTGTGCGATGAGGCCGAGTGCGCCTGTGGAAGGAGTTTGGGGAACGGCCATTCGACGCGCGGAAGAGACGCCAGCGGGAGAGGATTCAGCCGCGATGCGAATTGGGGATGAGGCTGCGCTTGCTGCGAGGGCTTTGGCTGCCAGTTCTGCGAAGGTGGGTTCGGGGGAAGGGCTAAGTGCTGGAGCTACTTCGAGTGGCGGGGTATTCTCGCGTAGGAAGCGATTGCGGCGGCGGGACTTGCGGATGTGTTGAACGATCGAGACTGTGGCCCATAAGAGGGCCAGCAGGACAAGGATCGATATGGCAACGAGTATCCGCATGGTTACGCCAAGAATAGCAAAGCTGGGACAGTCCGAAGTTTATACCGGAAAGAGCAGGGGATTGCGAAGTGAGAATTCTATACCGAGTTTGATTCCCCCTGTGTTTTGTTTGGCTGTTGGAGTGCTGGAGTGCGTCATACTAGCGTAGGTACCGTTAGCGGCTTGAGCACGTGCAACAGGCTGATAATAAAGGGCGATGATGGCGGCTGGTGAAAAAAATGGGAGTGTTGGACGCCTGCCGGTGATCGCTAATCAGGTGCGCGAGCGTGTTTATGGCTGGCGGCGCAAGGCTGCGACGGGGGGAGTGGGGGCTCTGGCGCTGGTGATGGGGTATGGCGTGGTGTTTGGACACAATGGTTTGACTGTGTTTTTGCACAAGCGCGAAGAGGCTAAAGCGTTGCAAACACAGATGCAAATGCTGCAAACGGAGAATGAGCGTTTGCGCGGGCATGTGGAGCGGTTGCAGAACGATCCCGGGGCGATTGAGCATCAGGCGCGCGAAGAGCTGCATTACACGCGGGCGGGTGAGGTAATTTACACGTTGCCGAGTGCGCCAGCGAATCATCAATAAAGACGCAGGTTTGCGGTGCTTTTTACGGAGAGGCGCACGGTTCCGCACGGTGGGTTTTACGGTGGATTTCACCGTGACGGTCACGGCTGATTTTTGGGTCGCTCGATGGGAGCAGGAGACTGCGTTGCCGAGGGTGGGGTGGCTGGCTCTTGAGACTCCTGGGTGGTTACTTCTTTTTCAGATTGGTCGGCGTCGGTTTGTTGCTGCTGGATTTCGGCGGCGGCGTTGGGATCGGGTGGGGGAGCCAGTTTGGCGTAGGGTGTCGGGGTGGGAGGAACTGCTGCGGCGGTGGGAAGTTGTGGCAGGCCGTTTTTGCCCTGGTTCTGCTGTAGCTCGTCCATGCCCTGATGGACGGTTTGGCGGAGGCTGTTCTGCATCTCCTGGAGGTCTTCGAGGCTTACGGAGACAGCGGTGCTCTTGGCGCACTCGGTGGGGCCTTTGCTGGCGAGGACGGTGAGTGTGGCGTTTTCGTCGTCGGGAGCGGGTGGGGTGGTGGTCTGGATTACGTCGCCTTCGCTGAGGGCGCAGTCGTGTTCGGTGGCTTCGTCTTCGACGTCGATGGGGGCGCTGACTACGAAGACGTGGGGGTGCGTGTCGGCGAGGATTCTGGCGATGCTGCTGGAGCCGGCGTCGGGTTCCTGATCGGAGCCTTCGAGAGCGGCTTCGCCGTTTTCGAGCTCGATGTCGTACTGAATTTCCTGATCGATGTGGTTTTTTACGTCGGGCGTTAGGGCGGGGCCGTCGGCGGGGGCAGGAGCGTTCGGAGGGGTTGGGCCTGCGGCTGTGCGGGCGTCATAGTCGGCTTGCAGGTCGGTGGAGAGGACGTAATCCGTGAGCCAGGCGGAGGGGCCGACGTAGTAGGGATAGGGGGCGAAGTAGTAGCCGTAGTGGGCGTACCAAGGGTGGCCGTACCAACCCCAACCGTAGACGACGTGAGCGCGCCACGGGTGGTAGGCCCAGCCGTAGAAGCCGGTGGAGAAGTAGGCTCCGGGTGCGTAGACGTGGAGGCCGATGCCGTGGAAGTAGAAGCCGCGGTAGTAATGGCTATAGACGCGGCCGTGATAGAAGTAGGTCCGCTGATAGAAGTCGTGGCCGTGATAGCTGTAGGGGTGCTCGACGAAGCCGGCGCGACCGCGTTCGGAGACGATGCGCGAGTGATCGCCGCGATAGGCGGTGACGCGGCGATCGCCGTTGAGGCCGTGGTGGACGTCCATGTGGCGGCCTTCGTCGTGAACGTCGCTGACGCGTCCGTCGGAGCGGCGTTCGACGGAGTTGCCGTTCTTCATTCTGTGGTGGGTGTGTTTGGCGTGGTGGTGCGACCGGGGGTGCTTGTGCTCGGCGGCGTGCGCGGCGAGGGTGAAGGTAAGGAGGAGAAGCGTTGCAATGAAGAATCGGGCTTTGGGGATGCGCGATGAGTACATGAACTCTCCTGGAATGGCGAACTAATTTTAGCGGGCCTCAGATGAGTGCGGACACAAATTGTTCTGAATAGTTGTGGCGGGGTGTGTTTTTGGGGACAGGTGGGTTTTGTATGAGCTCAGAGGAAGGACAGGCAACGGCAAGAACGAGCAACGGCAGATTTGTGGTTGAAAGGTCCGAGCGCTTTGCACAAAGAGTTTTTATTGGCAGCAAAAAGCCATGGCCTATCCCAAAGAGTTATGCAACTTCCAGCGAAATACAGAGATCCTTCGCTGCGCTCAGGATGAAGGCCTTCGAAAAAATCGACTTTTTGTGCAAAGCCGGGAAGGGGTTAGATCTGGGTGAGGCGTTCGGGGCGGGGGAATTCGGTGGGATGGATGGCTGCGGTGAGATGGGTTAGGCCGTCGAGGAGGGTTTGGGCGGGGGTGTTGAGGTACTCGTCGGGGATGCAATAGACCTGGCGGTTGCGGACGGCGCGGAGGTGGCGCCAGTTGCGCTGGTCGACGACGCGGGCGAGCGGGACGCGATCGCCCGCGCCACACCAGGCGAAAAGGAGGATGTCGGGATCGGCCGCGGCGATGGCTTCGGCTGTTGTGTGCGAGCCGGGAGTGCCGAGGAAGTTGCCGCCGGCTATGGCGACTAGTTCGGCGACCCAGGTCTGCGAGTGGATGAGGGGCTTGCCCCACTCTTCGCAGTAGACGGTGGGGTGTGGGAGGGCGGCGGTGCGGGTGCGGGTTTCGTCGAGGGTGCGGTTGAAGTGGGCGATGAGCACTTCGGCTTCGGCGGTAGCGTTGGTGAGCGAGCCGAGGAGGCGGATGTCGGCGAGGATACTGGCGAGGTTGTAGGGTGCGAGGGTGAGGACGGGGATAGAGGATTTGAGGATGGCGGCGAGGGACTCCATGCGATAGGGGACGGAGGCGATGACGAGGTCGGGGTTGGTGGCGCGGATCTCGGCGGTGTTTGCTGTCCATGAGTCGTGCAGGATAGGGAGGTTGAGGGACGCTAGTTCGGGGAAGGCTTCGAGGCAGTATTTGGTGATGGCGCAGAGGTGGTTGGTGCGGCCGAGGGCGTGGAGGGTGAGGGTGATCGAAGGTTGGAGGGAGGCGATGCGCATCTGGGTTGATCTTATGGGAGAGCGGTTGTGGTGGGTTGAGGAGAGCGGTCGCTTCGCGATACCCCACCCTTTGCAAAGAGCGCAAAGGGTAGGGCACCCAGAGTTGTGGTCTCCGCGAGAGAATGTGGTGCTGCGAACACCCCACACCCGCATCATGCTGGGGTAAAGAGAACTGTGGTGCTTTCGCTTTATTTTCGCTTAGGATGGAAGGATGCAGGGAAGAGCTTCAGCGAATGGTTTGCGGCGGGAGGTGAATGCGCGGAATGCGGTGCGCGGCGTGGGGTTTGTGCATGAGGTTTCGTTTGGGGATGTACCCAGCGTGATCTATAGCGAGGATGAGGCTGGGGTGCATGGGAATTTTCTGGCGGCTTCTTATCGGCGAATCGTTGCGGATGAGGCTTGGCGGAAGCGGTTGGGGAAGAGTTATACCGCTAGTGCGCGGGTGCCGAGGGCGGGGGATCGGTGGCGGGGTGAGTTGGAGTGCGCCAGTAGCTCGGATGCGTTGCTGATGAACTTGTTTTGTTATCCGCGGGTGCTTTGCAGGCCGCAGGTTTGTTCGCTGCTGGGTGTGGAGGCGGGATTGAGGCCGGAGTTTGGGGTGAGGGCGGGGATTGCGATGCGGCGTGCGGAGGTGGATCGGACCGAGCTGGATATGAGGCTGGGGTCGCTGATGGTGGAGGCGAAGCTGACGGAGGGTGGGTTTGGGACGGCTTCTCGGGAGAGATTGATGAGGTATGAGGCGGTTGCGGAGGTGTTTGATGTGGAGGAGTTGCCGTGGGTGGGAGATGTGGTGCGGGGGTATCAGTTGGTTCGTGGGGTGTTGGCTGCGGAGGCGGCGGGGGCGCGGTTTCTGGTGTTGTGCGATGGGCGGCGGGAGGATATGGCGGAGATGTGGTTTCGGGTGCTAAGGGCGGTGAGGAGTTATGAGTTGAGGAGCAGAATGGCATTGTTGAGCTGGCAGGAGTTGGCGGGGGCTATGCCGGGGGTGGTGAGGGAGTTTCTAGAGGAGAAGTATGGGGTGGTGGCACTACGTCATGCTTGTTCCCGCTGATGCGTTGGGAGCGGTAGATGCCGGTGTGGCCTGAGAAGAGATAGCTGAGGACGCAGGCTATGGCGGCGTAGGCTCCGGCTTCTCCGCCGAAGAGCTCGACGGCCATGAGGGTGGAGGCGATGGGGGTGTTGGCGGCCCCGGCGAAGACCGCTACGAAGCCCATTCCGGCGAGGAGTGAAGAGGGGAGTGGGAGGATGTGTGAGAGTGCGTTGCCAAGCGTGGAGCCGATGTAGAAGAGGGGTGTGACCTCACCGCCTTTGAAGCCGGTGCCGAGGGTTACGGCGGTGAAGAGGAACTTGGCGGCCCAGTCGTATAGGGGGAGTTTGTGGTCGAAGGAGGCGACGATGGTGGGGATGCCGAGGCCGATGTATTTGCTGGTGTGGTCGTAACCGAGACCGAAGACTGCGGCGGTGACGAGGAGACCGCCGAGAGCGGGACGCAGTGGGGCGTAGGCGATGCGGCAGCGGACGAAGTGGGTGATCGCGTGGGTGGTGCGGGCGAAGGCCATGCCGACCAGGCCGAAGATGATCCCGGCGGCCATGGCGGTGAAGATGCCTTCGACGGTCATGGGAGGAACGGACGTGACGGTGTAGAGGGTGTGGTGGATGTGCCAGGCTTTGGTGGTGAGGTCGCCGATGAAGGCGGCCAGCAGGCAGGGGAATAGAGCTTCGTAGCTGACGGTGCCGACGGCGAGGACTTCGATTCCGAAGATGGCTCCGGCGAGGGGTGTGCCGAAGACGGAGCCGAAGCCTGCGGAGATGCCGGCCATGAGGAGGATGCGGCGCTCGCGGGGGTTGAGGCGGAGCGGACGGGTGAGTTGATCGGCGAGCGATGCTCCGGTTTGGATGGCGGTGCCTTCGCGGCCGGCGGAGCCTCCGAAGAGATGCGTGAGGAAGGTGCCGATGAGGATGAGCGGGGTCATCCGAAGAGGGATGACGGTTTTGGGGTCGTGGATCTCGTCGATGATGAGGTTGCTGCCGGCTTCGACCTTGCGGCCGAAGTAGTGGTACAGGAGGCCGACGAGGACTCCGACGGGAGCCAGCAGGAGGATGATCCAGTGGTGGGCTTCGCGGATGTTGGTGGCGAGGTTTAGGGACCAGAGGAGAAGCGCGGAGGCTGACCCAGCGAGGATGCCGACGGCTGTGGCGAGGGGAATCCAGCGGGCGAGGTTCAGGAGCTGCTTGATTTGGGTGTGTGGCGAAGTTTGGGGCATAGTCCTCCTACAGAGTGTGTAGGAGTTATCAGCTCCGCGCGTGCAGAGCGGCCGGCGAACTCCATCGCCATGGATGATGTTTCAAAGGTAGCAGTGAGGGT
>Ga0302314_10021198_pt1 | contig 10710 bp, 5 predicted proteins | sample III_Palsa_N2_3_FD_200533 | JGI IMG/M metagenome (GOLD analysis project Ga0302314, IMG submission 200533) | Peat permafrost microbial communities from Stordalen Mire near Abisko, Sweden - III_Palsa_N2_3 | ecosystem: Environmental > Terrestrial > Soil > Palsa > Peat permafrost | place: Sweden... | reverse complement strand
CGCGAGCTGCAGTACGACCGGAGCGGACCCGTCCGACCCGGTGCTCAGGTCGGGGATGGTCATGTCCATCGCGATGAGCTTGGGCACGTCCTCGCGCATGTCCACCTTGCCCTTGACGATCACCACCGCGTCATCGGCGATCGCCGTCGCGTAGAGCTGGTAGCTGTTCGGGAAGAACAGCACCTCGATCGCCCCGCCGAGGTCCTCCAGGGTCGCGGCCGCCCAGGCGTCGCCCTTCTTGGTGACTTTGCGGGTGACACCGGACAGGATGCCGCCGATCTTGACGATCGGGCTGCCGTCGCGGCCCTGCTGGCCGAACGAGATGGGCGCGCGCTCGCCGTCCTCGCCCTCCTCCCCGGTGGCCATCAGCTCGGCGACCGAGACGTCGGTGCCGCTCGCGATGATGTGCTCGATGCCGAGCAGCGGGTGGTCGGAGACGTAAAGGCCGAGCATCTCCCGCTCAAAGTTGAGCTTGGTCTTCTTGTCCCACTCGGTGTCGGGGATCGCCACCTCAAAGGCGGCCTCGGCCTGCTCGTCACCGCCGAACAGGCTGTCCTGGCCGATCGCCTCGTTGCGCTTGAGGTCGATGACCGAGTCAACGGCCTGCTCGTGGATGAGCACCAGCCCCTTGCGCGGGTGACCGAAGGAGTCGAACGCGCCCGCCTTGGCCAGCGACTCGATGACGCGCTTGTTGCAGACGACGGCGGGCACCTTGCGCAGGAAGTCGGCGAAGCTGGTGAACTCGCCCTTGGACTTGCGGGTCGCGACGATCGCCTCGACCACGTTGGCGCCGACGTTGCGGATCGCGGCCATGCCGAACCTGACGTCAAGGCCGACCGCGGCGAAGGTGGCGACGCTGGCGTTGACGTCGGGCGGCAGGACCTTGACGCCCATCCGGCGGGACTCCGACAGGTACAGGGCGGACTTGTCCTTGTCGTCGCCGACCGAGGTGAGCACCGCCGCCATGTACTCGGCCGGGTAGTTCGCCTTCAGGTAGGCGGTCCAGTAGGAGACCAGGCCGTAGGCGGCCGAGTGCGCCTTGTTGAAGGCGTAGCCGGCAAACGGGACCAGCACGTCCCATACCGCCTTGATCGCCGCGTCGGAGTAGCCGCGCTCCTTGCAGCCGTCGCGGAACGGGACGAACTCCTTGTCGAGGATCTCCTTCTTCTTCTTGCCCATGGCCCGGCGCAGCAGGTCGGCCTGCCCGAGCGTGTAGCCCGCCAGGATCTGCGCCGCGCGCTGCACCTGCTCCTGGTAGACGATCAGCCCGTAGGTGGGCAGCAGGATCTCCTTGAGCGGCTCCTCCAGCTCGGGGTGGATCGGGGTGATCTCCTGCTGGCCGTTCTTGCGCAGCGCGTAGTTGGTGTGGCTGTTGACGCCCATCGGACCCGGCCGGTAGAGCGCGCCGAGGGCGGAGATGTCCTCGAAGTTGTCCGGCTTCATCAGCCGCAGCAGTGTCCGGTAGCCGGAGGAGTCGAACTGGAATACCCCGAGCGTGTCACCCCGGGACAGCAGCTCGTAGGTCGGCTTGTCGGTCAGCGGCAGGTCGAGCAGGTTGATGGTCAGGCCGCGGTTGTCCTCGATGGCCCGCACCGCGTCGGCCATGATGGTCAGGTTGCGCAGCCCGAGGAAGTCCATCTTCAGCAGGCCGAGGCCCTCGCAGGTCGGGTAGTCGAACTGCGTGATGACGGCGCCGTCGTTCGGCCTGACCCAGACCGGGATGTGGTCGGTGAGCGGCTCGGCCGACATGATCACGCCGGCCGCGTGCACGCCGGGCTGGCGGATCAGGCCCTCGATGCCGCGGGCGGTGTCGATGATCTGCTTGACGTCGGTTTCGGTGTTGTACAGGTTGCGCAGGTCGCCGGCCTCGCCGTAGCGGGGGTAGTCCTCGTCGAAGATGCCGCCGAGCGGGATGTCCTTGCCCATCACCGCCGGGGGGAAGGCCTTGGTGATGCGGTCGCCGACGGCGTAGGGGTAGCCGAGGACCCGGGTGGAGTCCTTGATGGCCGCTTTCGCCTTGATCGTCCCGTAGGTGATGATCTGGGCGACCTTGTCCGAGCCCCATTTCTGGGTGACGTAGCGGATGACATCGGCCCGCCCGCGTTCGTCGAAGTCGATGTCGATGTCCGGCATCGAGACCCGCTCCGGGTTGAGGAACCGCTCGAAGATCAGCCCGTGGACCATGGGGTCGAGGTCGGTGATGCCCATCGCGTAGGCGACGATGCTGCCCGCCGCGGAGCCGCGGCCCGGGCCGACGGCGACGCCGTTGTTCTTGGCCCAGTTGATGAAGTCCGCCACGACCAGGAAGTAGGCGGGGAAGCCCATCTGGACGATGATGCCGATCTCGTACTCGGCCTGCTTGCGCCGGTCGTCGGGCACGCCGTCCGGGTAGCGCTTGGCCATGCCCTCCCACACGGTGTGGGCGAACAGCGCGTCCTCGGAGTCGAACCCGGCCGGGATCGGGAACCGCGGCATCAGGTTGATGAACTCGAACATGCCGCTGGTCTCGACCCGGTCGGCGATCAGCAGCTGGGAGTTGCGGCACCCCTCGGCCCAGATGTCGCTGTTGTTGACCGCGTACATCTCGGCGGGCGACTTGATGTAGTAGCCGGAGCCGTCGAACTTGAACCGGTCGGCGTCGGCCAGGGTCTTGCCGGTCTGGATGCACAGCAGCAGGTCGTGCGAGACGGAGTCGCTTTCCTTGCTGTAGTGGGAGTCGTTGGTGACGACCGGCGGGATGTTCAGCTTCCGGGCGATCTCGATGAGGCCGTCACGGACCCGGGTCTCGATGTCGAGGCCGTGGTCCATCAGCTCGAGGAAGTAGTTCTCCTTGCCAAAGATGTCCTGGTACTCGGCCGCGGACTTGAGCGCCTCGTCCAGCTGGCCGAGCCGCAGCCGGGTCTGCAGCTCGCCCGAGGGACAGCCGGTGGAGGCCATCAGCCCGGCGGCGTGCTCGGCGATGATCTCCTTGTCCATCCGGGCCCACTTGGCCAGCAGGCCCTCGGAGTACGAGCGCGAGGTGAGCTTGAACAGGTTGTGCAGGCCCTCCTTGTTGCGGGCCCAGATCGTCTTGTGCAGGTAGGCGCCGGACGCGGAGACATCGTCGCGCTTCTGGTGCGGCTGGCCCCACAGGATGCGGTTCGGGTTGCGCCGGTTCTCGGGGGCGACGTACGCCTCGATGCCGATGACCGGGGTGATGCCGTTGTCCTTGGCCTGCCGGTGGAACTCGGCCGCGCCGTACATGTTGCCGTGGTCGGTCATCGCCACGTGCGTCATGCCCTGCGCCTTGACTTCCTTGAACATCTCCTTCAACCGGGCGGCACCGTCGAGCATCGAGTACTCCGTGTGCACGTGCAGGTGGGCGTAGGGGGTGTCAGCCATGTGTGTTCATCGCCTCCTGCTTGCGCCTGCAGTTGTGCCGGCCCGACGCACGCTGCGCGCCGCCGTTCCTGCGTTCTCCAGGTCAATCAGCGCACAAGGCAGCTCGGTGAACGGGGCAAGCGGTCGGGGTGCCGAACCGGTGTGCAACTACCTTAGCGGGTCGGAGCCCGGAGGCGGGGTTCCCGCGCCGGCGATAACGGGCGCAATCGCGCGCCGGGTCACCCGGGCGCCCGGCGCGGGCCGGCCACCGGGTGCCGGATGAAGGGGGCACCGGTGGCGGTGAGCCAGCTGGCCGCGGCGGAACCACGGTGCCAGCGGAACGCGGCGGTCACTGCGGGGTTGTTGTGCCCGGGATGAGGTCCGGCGGGGGCTGGACGCCGGCCGGCGCGATGGCGTCGATGCGAACCTCCCAGCGCGATCCCTTGGTGACCGTCACGACCACTCTGGTCGTATGCCCCACCTGGGAGCTGGGCGGCGTGACATTGATGCCGCCCGGGCTGCCGCCGTCACCGCAGGGGATATCCCACTTCAGGTGCAGGGCAGGGCTGGCGAGCTGGGCCTTGCCGGTGCCGATGCAGTTCAGCCAGAGCACCATCTGGGGCTGGGCGATGAAGGCGAAATCGCGCGCCTTGGTACCGGTCTTCGCCTTGTCGACCACCTGATAGACCGCGTTGTCGAGGCCGTTCCAGATCGTCGGCTCGGGGAACGGGGCGAAGTTGGTCGGGGTAGCCGCGGCGCGAGTGGGGCCGACGGCCGGCGAATTGTAGGTGGCGCCGGGGGCGGCGGCGGAGCAGCCAGCCGCCGCGGCGACGCTCGCCGCGGCCAGGCAGGCGCCAAGCCCGCGGTACGACACGGCCCAGCCGGGCAGACTCCGGGGCGCCAGCAGCCGGGACACCTGCGTCCGGTACGACACCGCCCGGTGTGAGCGTCGGGTCCGCACGTTCAAGCCACCTTCCGGGGAGTCAGCTTTCCGCCGCGAGCACATCAAGCGCATGCGCGAGATCGTCAGGGTACCGCGATTCGAAGGTGACCTGCTGGCCGGTCGCCGGATGCTCGAACGACAGGCGCACCGCGTGCAGCCACTGCCGCTTGAGGCCGAGGTGCGCCGCGAGCACCGGGTCCGCCCCGTACAGCAAGTCGCCGCAGCACGGATGGCGCAGCGCCGCCATGTGCACCCGGATCTGGTGGGTGCGGCCGGTCTCCAGGCCGACGCTGAGCAGCGACGCCGCCCGGAACGCTTCCAGCGTGTCGTAGTGGGTGACCGAGGGGCGGCCGTCGGCGACCACCGCGAACCGGCCGTCGCCGGACGGGTGCCGGCCGATGGGCGCGTCGATGGTGCCGCTCAGCGGGTCGGGATGCCCCTGAATCAGCGCGTGGTACGTCTTTGACACCGTGCGGTCGCGGAACGCCTGCTTCAGCGCGCTGTAGGCGGACTCGCTCTTGGCGACCACCATCACGCCGGTGGTGTTGGCGTCAAGCCGGTGCACGATGCCCTGCCGCTCGGCCGCGCCGCTGGTGGCCACCCGGTGCCCGGCGCCGAGCAGGCCGCCGATCACCGTTGGCCCGGTCCAGCCGGGTGTCGGGTGCGCGGCGACGCCGGCCGGCTTGTCGACCACCACGATGTCGTCGTCCTCGTAGAGGACGGCCATGCCGGGAACCGGCTCGGCGACCGGGAGCAAGTCAGCCGCCCCGGGCGGTCGCGGCAACGTCACCGCCAGCTCCGCGCCGGTCATCACCCGGTCGGACTTGGCGGCCGGCTTGCCGTCGACCAGGACGTCGCCGGCCGCGATGAGCTCGGCCGCACTGGTCCGGGAGAGGCCGAACATCCGGGCGAGGGCCGCATCGAGCCGCTCCCCGTCCAGGCCTTCGGGGACGGACACCAGCCGGACGGGGGTGCTCACCGGTCCGCCGGCTCCGCGGGACCGGACCCGGCATCGGGGCCGGGGCCGGGGCCGGTGTCCCCGTCACCGCGCCCGGCCGCCAGGGCGCCGCGCCCGCCGCCCGGCTCGGTGCGGGTGCCGTCCAGGTGATAGCCGCGCATCGCGAGGATGACGGTGAGGATGCCGCCGCAGACGATCGCCGAGTCGGCCAGGTTGAAGATCGGGTAGTACCTGGTCACCGCGATCCAGTCCACCACGTCGCCGCGGAACAGTCCGGGCGCGCGGAAGACCCGGTCGGCCAGGTTGCCCATCGCCCCGCCGAGCAGCAGCCCGAGTGCGATCGCCCAGCCCAGCGAGTACAGCTTGCGCGCGGTCCGGGCGATGTAGACGACCACACCAAACGCGATCACGGTGAACACGATCGTCTCGCCCGTGCCGACGCTGAACGCGGCCCCCGGGTTGCGGGTCAGCCACAGCATGAGCACGTTGCCGATCAGGTGAACCGGCTGGTCGGGCCGCAGGTGCGCGACGACCACGGCCTTGGTCACGGCGTCGGCCGCGAGCACGCAGACCGCGACCACGACGAGCACGGCGATGCGCCGGGTCGCCCGGGCGCCGGGCGCCAGGTCCACCGCGCCGCCGTCGGGGACAGCGTGGCTCAGCGGCGTTCCTGGCGCTGCTTGCACGCCACGCACAGGGTCGCCCGCGGGAACGCCTGCAGGCGCGCCTTCCCTATCGGCTTGCCGCACGATTCGCACACTCCATACGTTCCGGCCTCGATCCGCGCCAGGGCGTGCTCGGTTTGCTCCAGCAGCTCGCGCGTGTTGTTGCTGAGCGCGAGCTCATGCTCCCGCTCGAACAGCTTAGAGCTCGTGTCGGCCTCGTCGTCCCCGGCTTCGGCCGCCTGGTCGCCCAGCCGGGCGGCGATCTGCGCCTGCGAGTCGCCCAGCTCAGCCCGCAGCGCGGCCGCTTCCTTCTCTAGCTCCACCCGCAGGGCGGTGAGCTCGTCATCGGACCACGGATCCTCGCCGGGCCGCACCGGCAGGTCGGCGGCGCTGTGCGGCGCAGCGGTCATCTTCGGTTCCTCGATTATGAGAGTCGGACAGACAACGGAGGATACGGCCGCGCCGCGCCACTCGCAAACTCATTCGGCTCAGGGCGCAACAAAGCGGGTGCCCGGAGTCGGAAAGCGCAGGCCCGCGGCCCGGCCCGGCCAGCGGGGCGGGCTCACCGGAGCGGGCCGCCCGCCTCGGCCGGGCACGCCGTTCCAGGCCGGCCCGGCCCTATCCGCTATCGTAGGAGCCGCGGTGAAGGGGACAGCTGCCGCGGAACGCAGCCTGAGCGACCTGGGGACGGTGCGAGCCCGGGGGCGTGCGCCGTGGACCAGATCACCCCGGAGCGGCCGGAAGAAAGGCCCGCGCCAGCCTGAGCGCACGCCCGGCGTGCGGCAGGTCGCGGGCTCAGTAGAACCGGCACGGTGACAATCGAGGGGTCCGAACGGCGGCGGCTTGCCCGGTCCGCTCATCCTGCTTCCCGCCGGCCTGGCGGGCGGCGGGCGGAGCGAAACGCGGGGACGCGCCGGACGGGCAAAGAGGGTGGTACCGCGGGGCTTGCCTCGTCCCTCTGGCTGAGCTGACACGCGAACGCTGGAGGAACGCCCGATGCCCGACCCGAAGGCCCCGCTGCCGGTCCTGCCTGCCCAGCCCGACCTGCCCGCGATCGAGCACGAGCTGCTGGCCCGGTGGAGCCGCAACCGGACGTTCGAGGCGTCGCTGCGGCAGACCGAGGGCGGTCCCCGGTGGACCTTCTACGAAGGGCCGCCCACGGCGAACGGCATGCCCGGGGTGCACCACATCGAGGCGCGGGTGTTCAAGGACCTCTTCCCCCGGTTCAAGACCATGCAGGGCTTCCACGTGAGCCGCAAGGCCGGCTGGGACTGTCACGGGCTGCCGGTCGAGGTCGCGGTGGAGAAGGAACTCGGGCTGTCCGGCAAGAAGGACATCGAGGCCTACGGCGTCGCCGAGTTCAACGCGCGCTGCCGCGAGTCGGTGCTGCGGCACGTCGACGCGTTCGCCGCGCTCACCACCCGGATGGCCTACTGGACCGACCTGTCCGCCGCCTACCGCACCATGGATCCCGGGTACGTGGAGTCCGTCTGGTGGGCGGTCAAGACGATCTTCGACAAGGGACTGCTGGTGCGGGACTTCCGGATCAGCCCGTACTGCCCGCGCTGCGGCACGCCGCTTTCTGACCACGAGATGGGCCAGCCGGACGTGTACCGGGAGGTCTCCGACCCGTCGGTCACCGTGCGGTTCCGGGTCACCTCGGTCCCCGGCCGCGCCAGCGCGCACCTGCTCGGCGCCGACCTGCTGGTCTGGACGACGACGCCGTGGACGCTGGTGTCGAACACCGCGATCGCCGTCCACCCCGACGTGGAGTACGTGGTCGCCCGCAAGTCCGGGGACGGGGACAAGGTGGTGGTCGCCGAGGCGCTGTGGCCGCGGGTGCTCGGTGAGGGCTGGCACGTGCTGACCACGCTGCGCGGAAGCGAGCTGGTGGGGGCGGAGTACGCCGCTCCGTTCGGGATTGTCGATATTCCTGATGCGCACCGGGTGGTCGGCGGCAGCTTCGTGACCACCGAGGACGGGACCGGCCTGGTGCACCTGGCGCCCGCGTTCGGGGCCGACGACCTGGCGGTGGTGCGCGCCAACGGGCTGCCGGTCGTGAACCCGGTGCGCGCGGACGGGCACTTCGCCGAGGGGCTGCCGCTGGTTGGCGGGCTGTTCTTCAAAGACGCGGACCAGCCGCTGATCGCGGACCTGGACGACCGCGGGCTGCTGTTCCGGCTCGCCCCGCACCTGCACAGCTACCCGCACTGCTGGCGGTGCGGGACCACGCTGCTGTACTACGCGCTGCCCTCCTGGTACATCAGGACGACCCTGATCAAGGACCAGCTGCTGGCGGAGAACGAGAAGACCAACTGGCAGCCGCCCACCATCAAGTACGGCCGGTACGGCGACTGGCTGCGCAACAACGTCGACTGGTCGCTGTCGCGGACCCGGTACTGGGGCACCCCGTTGCCGCTGTGGGAGTGCGCCGAGGAGCACGTGACCTGCGTCGGGTCGCTCGCCGAGCTGTCGCGCCGGACCGGCCGCGACCTGTCCGGGCTCGACCCGCACCGGCCGTACGTGGACGACGTGACGTTCCCGTGCCCGCAGTGCGGGCGCGACGCGACCCGGGTGCCCGAGGTCATCGACGTGTGGTTCGACTCCGGGTCGATGCCGTTCGGGCAGTGGGGGGCGCCGCTGCGGAACCTGGCCGAGTTCGAGTCCGCCTACCCGGCCCAGTTCATCTGCGAGGCGATCGACCAGACCCGCGGCTGGTTCTACTCGCTGATGACCGTGGGCACGCTGGTGTTCGGCCGGTCGGCGTACGAGAACGTGGTGTGCCTCGGTCTGGTGACCGATGAGCAGGGGCGGAAGATGTCCAAGCACCTGGGCAACGTGGTCGAGCCGCTGGGACTGCTCGACGCGCACGGGGCCGACGCGGTGCGCTGGTTCTTCGCCGCGTCCGGGTCACCCTGGGGGCAGCGGCGGATCGGGCCCGGCGTGCTCGAGGAGATCGTCCGGAAGGTGCTGCTCACCTACTGGAACACCGTGTCTTTCCTGGCCCTTTACGCGAACGCCGCGGCCGGCGGCGGCGCTGGTGCTGATGCGGCCCGGTGGACGCCGGAGTCCGCCGCCCAGGCGCCCGCCCCGGGCGACCGGCCGCTGCTTGACCGCTGGCTGCTGTCCGAGGTGCACGCGTGCGTGCGGGACGTGACCGCGGCTCTGGAGGCATTTGACGCGGCCGCGGCCGGCCGCCGGCTGGCCGCGCTGATCGACGACCTGTCGAACTGGTACGTGCGGCGGTCCCGGCGCCGGTTCTGGGCGGGACCGGGGCCCGCCGACGGCGCGGCCGCGTTTGCGACCCTGCATGCCGCGCTGGTGGCGCTGACCGCGATGCTGGCGCCGATCACCCCGTTCCTTTCCGACTACCTGTGGGGCGTGCTGCGCCCGGTCGACGGCCCGGAGTCGGTGCACCTCGCGTCCTGGCCGATGGCTGACCCGGCCCTCATCGACGAACCGCTGTCGGCGCAGATGGCCCTGGCCCGGCGGCTGGTCGAACTCGGCCGGTCGGCCCGGTCGGCGGCGTCGGTGCGGACCCGGCAGCCGCTGTCGGTCGCGCTGGCCGGGGCGCCCGGGTTCGCCGCGCTGCCCGCGGAGCTGCGCGAGCTCATCGCCGACGAGCTCAACGTGCACGCGGTTGAGCAGCTCGACCCGGCCGGCGGCGAACTCGTCAGCTACACGGTCAAGCCGGACTTCCGCGCCCTGGGGCGCCGGTTCGGCGCGTCTACCCAGCCGGTCGCCGCCGCGATCCGGGACGCGGACCCGGCCGCGCTGGCGCACGCGGTGGCGGCCGAGGGCGGTTCGGTCACCCTGAAGGTGCCGCGGATCGGGCCGGTGACGCTGACCGCCTCCGACCTGGTGGTCACGCAGGCACCGCTGGAAGGCTGGGGGGTGGCCACCGCCGGCGGGGAGACGGTCGCGCTTGACCTGGCGGTGACCGCCGAATTGCGGGCCGAAGGCTACGCCCGCGAGGCGGTCCGGCTTATCCAGGACGCCCGCAAGTCAGCCGGGCTCGAGGTCAGTGACCGGATCGTGCTGCGCTGGGCGGCGTCGGGCCCCGCCCTGGCGGCGGCGCTCGAGAAATACGGGCCGATGATCGCGGGCGAGGTGCTGGCGGTGTCCTTCTCTGCCGGTTCTGCCGGTTCTGCCGGTTCCGCTGGCGACGGGACGGCGGACGGCCCGGCCGAGCGGTGGCACGAGTACGCGGACGACGGGCTCGGGCTGCGGTTCTGGCTTGCGGTGAGCTAACGGCGCGGTCGGCGGCGGTGCCCGCAGCGGTTTGCGGGCGGTTGCCGCGACCTTGCCTGCCTGGTGCGCTGTGCGCTGTGCGCTGTGCGCTGTGCGCTGTGCGCTGTGCGCTGTGCGCTTGTTGCTGTTTCCAGCTGCTTGCGGTTGACCCGTGGGCTGATGCCGTGGTTAACCCGCGGGCTGGCAGACCGCGCAAGGGGTGCAGCCCGCCGCTTTGGCGTCGGGGATGGCCAGCTTCTGGATGTCGCCCTCGGGCAGGAAACGGATGAGGACGCACTCAGCGTCGTGGTACCTGGGCACGCCGCGGACCACCGTCACCAGGCGGCCGGCGGGGCCGGCCGCCTGCGCCGTCGCGGGCGTCTCACTGTCGGCGGCGCCTGCTGCTTCGCCGGTTGCCGAGTCGCTGGGTGCCGAGTCGCTGAGGGCCGCGGTGCCCGGCTTGGGGCCGGAGTCGCCGTCATCGACCGCAAGCCCGCGCACGTCGGTGACCACCGTCGGCGGTGCCAACGCGGCGGCCGGCGCAGTCGCGTCGC
>Ga0302314_10021197_pt1 | contig 10711 bp, 6 predicted proteins | sample III_Palsa_N2_3_FD_200533 | JGI IMG/M metagenome (GOLD analysis project Ga0302314, IMG submission 200533) | Peat permafrost microbial communities from Stordalen Mire near Abisko, Sweden - III_Palsa_N2_3 | ecosystem: Environmental > Terrestrial > Soil > Palsa > Peat permafrost | place: Sweden... | reverse complement strand
CGTTGCGCAGCACGACGTCGACGTCGTCCAGTTCGAGTGCGGGCGCATTGCGCTGCTCGTCGATCCAGCGCAGCGTGCCGCGGCGCAGCACGATCTCCTCCTGGCTGAAGATCCAGTCGAGCGTGGCGGCCTCGTTGGCGCTGGAGACGGTGGCACGCGCGGCGAGGTCGAGGCCGCCCACATGCAGGTGGCCCGCGGTGTCGCGCCGCACCAGCAGGTGCGCGTCCTCGATGTAGAGCTGGGCCAGGCGCGGCGACAGCACCAGCAGCGACTGCGCCGACAGCGCCGCCGTGACGCGCGGCAGGCGCAGCGCCTCGGTGCCGGCGGCGTCGCGCAGCACGACGTCGCGCAGGTCCAGCGTCGGGATCCAGCCCGACGAACGCACGCTGATGCTGCCGATGCGCACGGGAGCCCCTACCGCCTGACTGGCATGGCGTTCGATCTCGGGGCGCCAATCCTCGATGTGCGGCAGAATCCCCCACTGCAGAGTCAACCACGCGAGCACGAGCAGGCACAGCACGGACAAGCCGGCGTACACCACGCTTTTCCAGGCCAGTTGAAGCCCGCGCCGCCACGGCATGAAGCGCAGCCGTCTGACGACTGGATCGAAAAATGCGCTCAGTTGCAAATCCATGAAAAGTTCGGCACGGGGTGGCAGCGCCCCAGACCACAGTGTAGGTGGGCAAGGCAAGCGCCAATCCGGGCGTTCAGGGGTCATTGTTGCCCTCTGTTCCTGCGAACTTTTCGTAACACGCGCCGCAGCGGCGTGGCATTCGGCATGAACGCGCCCGAAGCCAATCTCCCGCTGGCTCGTGGCCAGGCGTTGGCCGCTCACAGCCGGTTCGTGCAGCGCATTCGGCGGCGGTACGCGGACATGCTGGACCGGTTGCCCGAGGGCCTGCCCGACTTCGCAACGATCATGACGCTGATGGCGTCGCTCGAGGCCGACGGGCTGCCCGTGATGCGCGCTCTGCGCATCGCCCGCCAGCTGGTGCTGGAGCGCCTGGCGGTGCTCGACATCGAACAGCATGCCGACCAGGCCGAGGTCACCGCCGCGATGACCCATCTCGCGGAAGCCACGCTGGAGCGCGCGCACGCGCAGGCGCTGGCCGACGTGGATCCGCGCTGGGGCGTGCCACGCAACGCGGCCGGCGAGACGGTGGAGTTCTGGATCGTCGGCATGGGCAAGCTCGGCGCGCGCGAGCTGAACGTGTCGTCCGACATCGACCTGATCTACGTCTACGAGGAAGACGCGGCCACCGACGGCGAGAAGCCGGTGAGCGCGCAGGAATACTTCGGCCAGGTGGCGCGCCGCATGTTCGCGCTGATCGGCGACGTGACCGACGACGGCTTCGTGTTCCGCGTCGACCTCGCGCTGCGGCCCAACGGCAACTCCGGGCCGCCGGTGGTGAGCCTGGCGATGCTGGAGGAATACTTCCTCGTGCAGGGCCGCGAGTGGGAACGCTTCGCGTGGCTCAAGAGCCGCGTCGTCGCGCCGCGCGCGGCGGTCACCAGCGGGCGCGCGCTGGCGCTGCGTTCGCTCGTCACGCCGTTCGTCTACCGGCGCTATCTCGACTACGGCGTGTTCGAGGGCCTGCGCACGCTGCACCACAAGATCCGCGAGGAGGCGCAGCGTCGCGCGGCCGGGCGGCCGGAGCGCGCCAACGACGTCAAGCTGTCGCGCGGCGGCATCCGCGAGATCGAGTTCATCGTGCAGCTGCTGCTGGTGGTGCGCGGCGGGCAGTTCCCGGAGATCCGCACGCGTTCCACGCTGAAGGCGCTGGACAAGCTGGTGGCCACCGGGCTGATGAAGCCCGAGACGGGCACGCGGCTGCGCGACGCCTACGTGCTGCTGCGCCGCATCGAGCACCGCATCCAGTTCCTCGACGACCAGCAGACCCACCTGCTGCCCACCAACGACGACGACCTGCGCTGGATCGCCGCCAGCCTCGGGCTGTCGTGCGGGAAGAACGCCTGCGAGCTGCTCGACCGCCTCGGCGAGACGCGCGAGTTCGTCTCGACCGAGTTCGACACGCTGCTGCACGACGGCCGCGCCCCGCCGCCGCGCAGCAGCGGCTGCCGCAACGGCACGTGCGGCGCGCCGCAGGCGCAGCTCGAAAGCGAGAGCTGGCTCGACCGCCTGCCGCCGGAACTCGGCGAGCGCGTGCGACTGTTCGCCGAGAACCCGCGCGTGCAGAACCTGCGCGAGGAGAGCCGGCTGCGCATCGCCAAGCTGGTGCAGCGCGCGGTCGACGAGATCCGATCCGGCAACTGCTCGGTCGCCGCGGCCACGCGCTTCGTCGACTGGATCGAGCCGCTGCTGCGGCGCGAGAGCTATCTCGCGCTCCTGGTGGAGCGCCCGAACGTGCAGCGCCGGCTGCTGCGGCTGCTGGGCCTCGCGCGCTGGCCGGTGCGCTACCTGATGCTGCACCCGGGCGTGATCGACGAGCTGGCCGACGAGCGCACGATGATCGAGCGCTTCGATCCGGCCGCGCTCACCGCCGAACTCGAGGATCGGCACGAGGCCTGGAAGCGCTCCGGCGAGGCCGACGAAGGCGCGCTGCTCGACACGCTGCGCCGCGCGCACCACGCCGAGATCTTCCGCACGCTGGTGCGCGACGTCGAAGGCCGCATCACCGTCGAGGCGGTGGCCGATGAGCTGTCCGCGCTGGCCGACACCATCCTTGAGCGCAGCCTGCGCTGGGCCTGGGGCCATCTCCGGCAACGCCATCGCGACGTCCCGAAGCTGGCCGTGATCGCGTACGGCAAGCTGGGCGGCAAGGAGCTGGGCTACGGCAGCGACCTCGACGTCGTGTTCCTCTACGACGCCGCAGGCGAGGCCGACCCGTACCGCGCGCAGGAGGTCTACGCCGCGTTCGTGCGCAAGCTGATCACCTGGCTGACGCTGCGCACCGCCGCCGGCGAGCTGTTCGACATCGACACGGCCCTGCGTCCCAACGGCAACTCCGGCCTGCTGGTGACGTCCATCGAATCGTTCGAAAGCTACCAGCGCGGTCGCGGCAGCAACACCGCGTGGACCTGGGAGCACCAGGCCATCACGCGGGCGCGTTTCTGCGCCGGCGACGCCGAGCTGGGCGAACGCTTCGAGGCGACGCGGCGCGCCGTCATCGAGGCCGAGCGCGACGCCGAGGCGCTGCGCCAGGAGATCTCGGCGATGCGCCAGAAGGTGCGCGACGCGCATCCGCAGCGCGGCGCGCGCATCGATCCGAAGCACTGCGCGGGCGGCCTGATGGACATCGAGTTCGCCGTGCAATACCTCGTGCTGGCGCACGGCCGCACGCATCCGGGCCTGCAGGACAACCTCGGCAACATCGCGCTGCTCAAGCGCGCCGAGGACGCACGCCTGCTGGACGTGGGCATCGGCGCCGCCGCCGCCGACGCCTACCGCGAGCTGCGCCGCGCCCAGCACCGCGCGCGCCTCGACGAGCAGCCCACGCTGTTCCCCGAGGAAACGCTCGCGCCCGAGCGCGCCGCCGGGCGCGCACTCTGGCGCGCCGTGTTCGGCCCCGGCGCGTGAGGCGCGCCCTCCGCATCGACGGCATGGCCTGGGTCATGCTGGCCGGGCTGCTGTGCGTGGGCGCGGTCGTGGTCACGGCGATCTCGACCGAGGGCGACGCGACGCCTGCCACCGCGCCGATCGCGCAGGCGCTGGACTGGCAGGCCGCGCTCGGGCTGCGCGAGCCGTGGCGCCTGTGGACCTGCGCCTGGGTGCACTGGAGCGCGGCGCACCTGGCCGTCAACCTCGCGGGCGGCGCCGTGGTCGCGTTCGTGGGCTGGCGCGCACGCCTGCCGGCGGCGGCGGCCGCCGCCTGGTGCGTCGCGTGGCCGCTCACGCAGGTGCTGATGGCCGCGATCGACCCCGGGCGGCTGGTGGCCGCGATGCCGCACTACGGCGGCTCGTCGGGCGTGCTGCACGCGGGCGTCGTCGTGCTGGGGCTCACGCTCGCGTGGCCGCTCGCGCGGGCGCGCCCAAGCCTGCCCGTGCCTCCGTCGCGCGTGGACACCGGCTTCGCGGCCACGCGCGCGTCGGCCATCGAGCCGTCGCGCATCACCGAAGGGCCGTGGGCGATGACGGAGATGGGCGCGCACACCGCGCAGGCGGTGTCGACGCTGGACCAGCCGCCGCCGCACGTCGTCGAGGAACGACCGCTGCGCGAACGCTGGATCGGCGTCGCGATCGTGGCCGGCACGCTGGCGAAGGTGCTGCTCGAGGCGCCCTGGGATCTCGCGCCGCGCCCCAGCGCCGCGCTGGGCATCGCCGTGGCGCCGATCGCGCACGCGTGCGGACTCGCCGCGGGGCTGCTGGCCTGGGCCGGCATGCGACTCCTGGGCCGGGCCGGACGCTGATCCCGGCGGCCGGGCTGTCGCGCAGGCGGCACGGCCGCGCCGTCGCCGCGCCTAAACTGCGGTCCATCGTCGCGCGGCGCCGTCAACGCCCATGCCCATGCCCAATCGTCATTCCCGTCAGGACTGTCCATGATCACCCTCAGCGGATTCACGCTCTCGAACTACTACAACAAGGTCAAGATGGTGCTCATCGAGAAGGGCATGCCGTTCGTCGAGGAGCGCTGCGCGATGGGCGAGGTCAGCGAGGAGCACCTGATGTGCTCGCCGCTCGGCAAGGTGCCCTACATCCGCACCGCGCACGGTTCGCTCTGCGAGAGCGAAGTGATCGTCGAATACCTGGAGGCGCTGCAGCCCGAGCCGGCGCTGATGCCCGCCGACATCTGGGGCCAGGCCAAGGTGCGCGAGCTCGTCACCTTCGTCGAGCTGCACCTGGAGCTGGTCGTGCGCGAGCTCTACCCCGAGGCGTTCTTCGGCGGCAAGGTGAGCGACGGCAACAAGGCCCGCATCCAGAAGCTGCTGGCCCGCAACATCGCCGCGTTCCAGCGCCTCGCGAAGTTCGGCCCGTACCTGGCCGGCCCCGACTTCACGATCGCCGACTGCGCCGCCTACGTCAGCCTGCCGCTGGTCGCGCTCGGCACCAAGGTGATCTACGGCACCGACATGCTGCAGGCCGCGGGCATCGACTGGAAGAGCTACATCAAGCTGATCGAACAGCGGCCGAGCGCGCAGAAGGTGACGGCGGATCGCAAGGCGGACCAGGCGGCGTCGATCGCGGCGCGGGCGGCGGCGGCGGCGAACTGATGGCGGTCGGGGCGGCGGCGTCCGGTCGGCCAGCGCCTCGTCCTTCGTGGATGGCTGGGGGGCGAGTTCGCGGCGCGGCGCCTGCGATGCGCCCAGGGAACGAGTTCGCACGGCGTCACGACGGGTTGAACCGTTTCATCGGCCTGCGGAGCAGGCCCTTGTCCTTCAGCAACTGCCAGACCTTCATCTTGTAGGGATAGAGCAGCGCATCCGGCGACGACGCGTAGCTGGAGTCGAGCGCTTCGCTCAGCGGGTAGAGCGTGTCTTCGTAGTCGTATTTCGCGCCGAGTTCGATCAGGCACCAGACGCCGTCCCAGTTCTGCGCGAATGCGGCATCGGAGATCAGCGGCCGCGACGTGCGGGCGGGGAGATCGACGTCGGCGCCCAGCGACTTGAACCAGCGCAGGTCGTCGAGATCGTGGTCGTAGATGAATCGCATGATCACCGGGTCGTTGTCCGGCCGCCGCGCGTTGGGGTCGCCGCCGCCTTGCATGATCATCTCGAGGATGGCGTGGCCGTTGGGCGCCACGGCATGGTTCTCCACGGCGAGATGCACGGCGCCCGCGCCATCGGCCGCCTTCAGATTGGGATCGGCCCGCGCATTCAGCAACGCGGTGACCGAGCGCGGCGCTTGCGCGTCCACCGCGATCATCAGCGGCGTGACGTCGCGCAGTCCGCGGGCGCTCACCTGGGCGCCAGCCGCGAGCAGTTCGGCAACCGCCGCGGGATCATCCGCGCGAATGGCGCTTTCCAGGCGCTGCTGGATGCCCGAGGTGAAGAAGACTGCTTTTGTCGATGGCATGGCGTGGATCGGTGTTGGGTGAGCGGGAGTGAGCGGGCGCCGCGATCGTCCCGACGAGCACGATCAGCAACGCAGCGACGGTGCGAAGGAAATTCGGATTCATCCCGCGTCCTTTCTTCGGCGAACGGCAGCGGCCGCCGTCAGCCGCACTTCGCGAGAAAACGGGTGATCGATTGGCGGTCGTTCGCCACGTTGGTCTCCATCGAATCGAGGACAGCGGTCATCTTGTGCTGGGCCAGCTTGCCCAGGTTCGGCTGGCTGCCGCCGGCGCCCAGCACCTTGCCCGCCAACGTCATGCTGTCGTTGATCGTCTCCTTCGACGCCGCCCGGACCTCCGGGAAGCCGGCGACCACGCCGCCCGAGTCGTACGTGCTCTGCATGCTGTCGATCTGGCGGCCGAGCTCGTCGATGTAGCGTTGCTTGTCGCTGGCGAAGGTCGGATCGTTGACGCCGCGCATCGCCGGGTTGCGCACCTTGATGTTGATCGGATTCAGGCCGGGGCCCAGGCCCGCCAGCTCCCGTTGCAGGAAGCGCGCGTTGATGATGTTCTGGCTGGGATCGGTGGTGTTGTTCATGAAGGTGAGGAAGTCGCCGTCGGCGCTGAAGCCCTTCGTCCGGCTCGCGAGATCGTCGAAGCTGGGTTGCCCCGTCCAGGCCAGTGCGCTGTCGGGCAGGCCGGCGGAGTTGAAGACGCGAACCTGGGAGAGCGTGCTGACGAGGCCGCCCTCCTGCGCCAGGCCGCCGCCTTTCGAATAGCCCGCGATGTCGAACGGCTGGTTGGCGGCCTGCAGGTGCTGCGTCAGCGTTCGCATGGCCGAATACTGCGGCGTGTCCTGTCCGACGCCGTTGCGGGTATTGGTCTGCCAGTCGGCCAGGCTGTCGGGCTGGGTATCGCGCGGCACCAGGATGAGCTTGCCGGTGCTCTCGTCGCGGTACACCGCGGCGCGAAAGCCCGTCTGGTCGTTGCGCAGATCCTCGGGCTTCACCTTGCCGTCCGGAGTGCCCATCGCCGCATTGAGCCTTGCAGCGTCGACCGGCAACCGTGTCAGGCAAGGCTTCTTCGAAGGCTCGTTCCCCGGCTTGTCGCCCAGTTCGTTCAAGTCGGCCGCCGCGCGTGCCGACGGCAGCGCCTCGCGGTAGCGGTCGAAGCGCTGGACGAGCGGGGCCAGTGCGCGCGCCTGCGTCGCGCAGTCGCTGCCGACGCGCCCGCCCGGCGCGGGCATGGCGGGCGCGGGCGTCAACGCGGCGATCCGCGCCGTGCCCGCCCGCGACAGCTGGTCGTCCTTCGCGTGATCCGCCTGGCAGCAGGCCACGCAGGGCCCGGTCGCGGCGGCGGGCGACGAACGCGAGAAGCTGCCCATGTCAGGCCTCCGCGCCCGGGCGCGTGAGGTCGGGGACGTCGAAGGCGGAGAAGCGCAGCAGCCCGCGTTCGGACAGGAACAGCTTCATGCTCGTCTCCGGCTGCGCGGACTGGCGCACGGCCTCGGCGGCGCGCGTGGCGTCGACGCCCAGCGTGGCGCAGGCGAGCAGGAAGCACATGAACAGCGCGGCGTCGTGCTCGGAGGCGTCGCGCAGCGTCGGCCAGTGCGGCGCCCACAGTTCGGTGCGCAACCTGGTGTCGAGCGCGGCCTGGCGGTAGGCGGCGACGGGGGTCTGGTCGCGGATGAACTCGGCCACGCGCGAGAAGAAGTGGGCCTGCGTGATCGCGGCCATCTGGGCGGTATCGAAGTGCAGCATGTCGGCATCGGAAAGGGGAATCGGATGTCGACCATGTTCCGGCGGCTGGCGAAATGTGCCCGGCGCATTCGTCGCGATTTCGACCCGAAAAGCCGCGCGCGGCCACGGGCGCCGCATTTGCCGCGGGGTCCGGCCCGTCACGCCTTCCGGCGGCCGCGGGCCTGGCAAATGGTGCAAGGACTTGACGGCTTGTTTATGATGGTCGGTTGCCCGCGAATTTCCATGCCATCCTCCAAGACCTCCGCTCCCGCCGCCAAGATGCCCCGCGCCAAGGCGCCTGACGCCACCACGGGCGCCACCGCCGCGGCGCAGGCCGCAGAAGGCGCGGGACGCTACCTCGCCAGCGCCGCGCGCACGGATGCCGAACTCGAGCGCGCGCTGCGCATCGCGCGCCCGGACGCCCACGCCATCCGCGTGCGCGGCGCGCGCACGCACAACCTGAAGAACATCGACCTCGACATCCCCAAGCACGCGCTGGTGGTGATCACCGGACTGTCGGGCTCGGGCAAGTCCAGCCTCGCATTCGACACGCTGTACGCCGAAGGCCAGCGCCGCTACGTCGAGAGCCTGTCGGCCTATGCGCGCCAGTTCCTGCAACTGATGGACAAGCCCGACGTCGACGTGATCGAAGGCCTGGCGCCGGCGATCTCGATCGAGCAGAAGGCCACCAGCCACAACCCGCGCTCGACGGTGGGGACCGTCACCGAGATCCACGACTACCTGCGCCTGCTGTTCGCGCGCGCCGGCACGCCCTACTGCCCCGACCACGACCTGCCGCTGGCCGCGACGCCCGTGGCGCAGATGGTCGACAACGTGCTCGCGTTGCCGGAAGAGACCAAGCTGATGGTGCTGGCGCCGGTGGTGCGCGACCGCAAGGGCGAGTTCACCGAGCTGTTCGCCGACATGCAGGCCCAGGGCTACGTGCGTTTCCGCGTCGACGGCGCCGTCGTCGAGGCCAGCGACCTGCCCGTGCTCAAGAAGACCGAGAAGCACGACATCGACATCGTCATCGACCGCCTGAAGACGCGTGACGACGCGCGCCAGCGCCTGGCCGAGAGCTTCGAGGCCGCGCTGCGCATCGCCGACGGCCGCGCCATCGCCTACGAGATGGACACCGGCGCCGAGCACCTGTTCTCGGCCAAGTTCGCCTGCCCGATCTGCAGCTACTCGCTGCCCGAACTCGAGCCGCGCCTGTTCTCATTCAACTCGCCGGTGGGCGCCTGCCCGAGCTGCGACGGCCTCGGCCAGGTCGTCGCGTTCGACCCCGACCGCGTGGTCGCCTTCCCGACGCTGAGCCTGGCGGCCGGCGCGGTCAAGGGCTGGGACCGCCGCAACGGCTACACGTTCTCGATGCTCGAGAGCGTGGCCGAACACTACGGCTTCGACGTCGACGCCCCGTTCGAATCACTGCCCGCGAAGGCGCGCGAGGTGCTGCTCAACGGCTCCGGCGAGGAGAACATCGAGTTCACCTACACGTCCGAAGGCAGCGGCAAGACGAAGAAGCAGACAGTCGTCAAGCGCGCCCATCCGTTCGAGGGCATCCTGCCGAACTTCGAGCGGCGCTTCAAGGAGACGGATTCGGCCGCGGTGCGCGAGGATCTCGCGCGCTACCAGGCCGCGCGCGCCTGCCCGTCGTGCCAGGGCACGCGGCTGCGGCGCGAGGCGCGCAACGTGTTCCTCGTGGGCAACGGCGTCGATCCGGCGCAGCAGCGCAAGCCGATCTTCGAGATCGAGCATTCGACGCTGTCCGACTGCCTGAGCTACTTCGAGCAGCTGCATCTCGAAGGCGCGCGCGCCGACATCGCCGACAAGGTCGTGCGCGAGATCCGCAGCCGCCTCACGTTCCTGAACAACGTCGGCCTGAACTACCTGAGCCTCGACCGCAGCGCCGACACGCTGTCCGGCGGCGAGGCGCAGCGCATCCGGCTGGCGTCGCAGATCGGCTCGGGCCTGACCGGCGTGATGTACGTGCTGGACGAGCCTTCCATCGGCCTGCACCAGCGCGACAACGACCGCCTGATCGCCACGCTGCGACACCTGCGCGACCTCGGCAACTCGGTGCTGGTGGTCGAGCACGACGAGGACATGATCCGTGCGTCCGAGTACTGCATCGACATGGGGCCGGGCGCCGGGCGCCACGGCGGTCAGATCATCGCCCAGGGCACGCCCGACGAGGTCGCGGCCAACCCCGAGTCGCTCACCGGCAAGTACCTGTCGCGCGTACTCAGCATCCCGATTCCCGACGAGCGCCACCCCTGGCGCGACGAGCCGCAGGACGACGATCCGCAGAACGCCACGCGCCTGCGCCTGCGCGGCGCGCGCGGCAACAACCTGAAGGACGTGACGGTGGACATCCCCGTCGGCCTGCTCACTTGCGTGACGGGCGTCTCGGGCTCGGGCAAGTCCACGCTGGTCAACGACACGCTCTACACCGCCGTCGCGCGCGAGCTGTACGGCAGCCACGCCGAGGCCGCGCCGCACGACGCGCTGGAGGGCCTCGAAGCCTTCGACAAGGTCATCAACGTCGACCAGAGCCCGATCGGCCGCACGCCGCGCTCCAACCCGGCCACCTACACGGGCCTGTTCACGCCGATACGCGAGCTGTTCGCCGAAGTGCCGGCGGCGCGCGAGCGCGGCTACGGACCGGGGCGCTTCAGCTTCAACGTGTCGGGCGGCCGCTGCGAGAGCTGCCAGGGCGACGGCGTGCTGAAGGTGGAGATGCACTTCCTGCCCGATGTCTACGTGCCCTGCGACATCTGCCACGGCAAGCGCTACAACCGCGAGACGCTGGAGGTGCTCTACAAGGGCAAGCACATCGCGCAGGTGCTCGAGCTGACGGTCGAAGACGCGCTGGAGTTCTTCTCCGCGGTGCCCAACATCGCGCGCAAGCTGCAGACGCTGCTGGACGTCGGCCTCGGCTACATCACGCTGGGACAGAGCGCGACGACGCTGTCGGGCGGCGAGGCGCAGCGCGTCAAGCTGGCGCTGGAGCTGAGCAAGCGC
>Ga0302314_10021195_pt1 | contig 10712 bp, 8 predicted proteins | sample III_Palsa_N2_3_FD_200533 | JGI IMG/M metagenome (GOLD analysis project Ga0302314, IMG submission 200533) | Peat permafrost microbial communities from Stordalen Mire near Abisko, Sweden - III_Palsa_N2_3 | ecosystem: Environmental > Terrestrial > Soil > Palsa > Peat permafrost | place: Sweden... | reverse complement strand
CGCGGCGACGGTCGGCGAGATGCTCGGTACGGCCTGCGCGACCGATCGCCCTCCCGTCAGGTTCTTAGCCCAGAACTGGGTGTCGTAGAGCTTACCCGGGTGCACGCGCATGGAGGCCGTTTCCGGTCGGAACTCGAAGCTTCCCACCGTCGCGGGGTCGGCGATGAACTCGACCGTCACTTCGCGATTCGGATCGACGGCCTCGTGCACTTCCGCGGCGCCGGCCTTGGCGTCGGCGTTGCCGATACCCGCCACCTTGCAGAACACGTCGTACAACGGCACCAGCGCCCAGCCGAACGCGAAGCTGCCCGCCGTCATGATCAAAAGACTCCGGGTCAGGCGCCGGTTGGCGCGCTTGCGCTCGCTGAGATCGGGCTTTGCGGAATCCGGCTCCACACGGTCCTCAGTGACGACGCAACATCGCCAGGGCGATGAACCCGAAATAAAACGCGAGCGCCACCGACATCAGCAGCAGCGCGCGGCTCCTGATCAGGCGGCGCCGCGTCGGCATCTCCATCGAGCTCATTTGATCTCCGGCGCAACCGTGAAGCTATGGAACGGAGGCGGCGAGGACAGCGTCCATTCGAGCCCCGTCGGCAGCGCACCGTCCCACACCGCGTCGGTCGCTTTCTGGCCGCCGCGCACACACTGTACGATCAGGATCACGAACAGGATTTGCGACGCGCCGAAGGCGAAGCCGCCGATGGAGGACACCATGTTCCAGTCGGTGAATTGCACCGCGTAGTCCGGGATGCGGCGCGGCATGCCCGCGAGCCCCAGGAAGTGTTGCGGGAAGAACAGCACGTTCACGAAAATTGCCGAGCACCAGAAGTGCGTCTTGGCGAGCGTCATGTTGTACATGTGTCCCGTCCACTTCGGCAGCCAGTAATAGACCGCGCCCATGACGGCGAAAATCGCGCCGGGCACCAGTACGTAGTGAAAGTGCGCGACCACGAAGTAGGTGTTGTTGTACTGGAAGTCGACGGGGGTCAACGCCAGCATGAGTCCTGAGAACCCGCCGATCGAGAACAGAAACAGGAACGCGATGGCGAACAGCATCGGCGGCTCGAACGACAGCGATCCCCGCCACATGGTCGCCGTCCAGTTGAACACCTTCACGCCGGTGGGAACCGCGATCAGCATGGTCGACATCATGAAGAACAGCTGTGCCGCCATCGGCATCCCGTCGACGAACATGTGGTGGCCCCACACGATGAACGACAGGAACGCGATCGAGGCGATGGCGTAAATCATCGAGGTGGCGCCGAACAGGGGCTTGCGCGAGAACGTCGGCAGGATCTCCGAGATGATGCCGAAGGCCGGCAGAATCATGATGTAGACCTCGGGATGCCCGAAGAACCAGAACACGTGCTCGAACATGAGCGGATCGCCGCCGCCGCCCGCATTGAAGAAGCTCGTGCCGAAGAAGTGATCGGTGAGCAGCATGGTCACGGCACCGGCGAGCACCGGCATCACGGCGATCAGCAAGTAGGCGGTGATCAGCCAGGACCAGCAGAACAGCGGCATCTTGAGCAGGTTCATGCCCGGAGCGCGCATGTTCATGATGGTCACGACGATGTTGATGGCGCCCATGATCGAGGAGGCGCCCATCAAATGCACCGCGAAGATCAGCATGGGCATGGAATCGCCGCTCTGCAGGACCAGCGGCGGATACATCGTCCAGCCGGCCGCCGGCGCACCGCCGGGCATCAGCAGCGTCGAGAGCAGGATCGTGAACGCGAACGGCAGGATCCAGAAGCTCAGGTTGTTCATGCGCGGCAGCGCCATGTCGGGCGCGCCGATCTGCAGCGGCACCATCCAGTTGGCGAGGCCTACGAAGGAGGGCATGACGGCGCCGAAGATCATGATCAGCGCGTGCATCGTGGTCATCTGGTTGAAGCGCTCGGGATCGACGATCTGCAGGCCGGGCTTGAACAGCTCGGCCCGGATCACCATCGCCATCGCGCCGCCGATGAAGAACATGATGAGGCTGAACACCAGGTACATCGTCCCGATGTCCTTGTGATTGGTGGAGAACAGCCAGCGCTTGATGCCGGTCGGCGCGTGGTTGTGATCGTCATGGGAGTCGTGGGCGGTGTCGTGCGCGAGATCTTGGGCCATGTGCGATGTCTCTTTAAAAGGGCTCTAGAGGGTGTTCAGTTCAGTGCTTGGGCCGAGCGGGGCGCGGCGGCGACCGGTGCATCGGTGCCCGGCGCTTCGGCGCCCGGCGCTTCGGCGCCCGGCGCTTCGGTCGTCGGGGCGGCCGCCTGCTTGATCTGCGCCTTCTGCTCCTCGACCCACTTCTTGAAATCGTCGGGAGTTCGGACGTCGACCACCACGGGCATGAAGCCATGATCGCGGCCGCAGAGCGCGGCGCACTGCCCGCGGTAGATCCCTTCCTTGCCCGTATCGACCTTGAACCATAACTCGTTGATGAATCCCGGGACCGCCGAGCGCTTCAGTGCGAAATCGGGCACGTACCAGGCGTGGATCACGTCGGCCGAGGTGAGGATGATGCGCACCTTGGTGCCGCTCGGCACCACCAGCGGATGGTCCACGTCGAGCAGGTAGTTCTGCACCGAATTCGGGTCGATGCCGGAATGCAGCTGGCGTGCGAAATTGGAGTCCTGCTTCAGGGTCGAGAAGTAATCGATCCCGGCGCCGGCGTCCATGTACTGGTATTCCCACTTCCACTGATAGCCGGTCACGCGGATGGACAGATCGGAGTTGCGCATGTCCTCCATCTTCAAGATGAGCTCCGCGGCGGGTATCGCCATCACCACCAGGATGACCACGGGAACGATGGTCCAGGCGATCTCCACCTTGGTGCTGTGAAGCATGGTGGTGTCCGCCACCGCGCCCTGCGACGCCCGGAACTTCACCAGCGAGTAGATCATCGCGCCGAACACCACGATCGCGATACCGACGCAGATCCAGAACGCCTCCATGTGAAGGTCGTAGATATCCCGGCTCATCTGAGTGACGCCGACCGGCAGGTTGTAGCCGTTCGAGGTGTTGGCGACCGCCGCGGCGGATAGGGCGCAAGCAGCGAGGGCGGCGGCGGCCTTCGGCAGACGGCCATGGAAAAGGCCGTGCGGCCTCTGAATGTCGCTTGCGGGTGCACTCATTCTCGTCGGATCCTTCAGTTTTACTCGATCATTATTCAAAGCGGCGGCGATTCGTTCATTCCGCCTACCAAGCCCCGCAAACGCCGGGCAAGCCGGCACCTTTCCTCTTCGGTGAGAAAGCTGCCGACCTCGCACGCTCGGCCCCGGCTCTCGATCGTCAACCGGCTCGGGGCAAGGCGCGTTCGCGGACTGCGCAGTCTAACCTTCGTCCAATGCCGCGCAAACTCCTGTTTTGCTTCGCCGCGCCGTGAGCGCGTCACGAGACTGACCTGCGAGTCGGTGATGAGCAAAGTCTGGGTATGGAACCGCCGCCGCATGTTGGCATGCAGAGCGAGACCGAGAGCCCCCATCTCGAGCGCCCAGAAAGGCAGAACGGGCCAGAATCCGTGCACTACGAAGATCATTGAAAAAGCGAGAGAAAACAAGCACGTACCAACGAAAAACCGCCGCGCGCTCGTGGGTGTGAGCGAGCAATTCGGCGCGAGCTCAATGCGCTCTTCCATAGCGCCAAAGCATAACTCAACTCCAGGGAGGCAAGAGATCCGCAGGGAGACCAGAGATCCGCGGCGTGCCGCATCAGGGTTAATCGCAAGGGGTCAACTGCGGCGTCGGGCGGCGAGTTGCTCGCGCAGCGACTCGAGCGATATACCCTCCGCCGATGGAGCGCGCGCGCGTTGTTCGACCGGCGCCCAGGCTTGCGCGAAGACCACTTCGCAAGTGGCGGGCAGGCGTCCCTCCGCGCGATGCGCTTCATAGGCACGGCGCATCGCCGCGAATTTCCGGGGCGAGGTCAGTCCCTTCAGGCGCCCGCCGGCGGCGTTGCGTGCGCCGGTGGCCTTCAGGTCGGCCGCGAGGCTCTGCACATCGCCGTAGCGTAGGGTATAGCGGTCGACATCGAGCACCGGCGAGGCAAATCCGGCGCGCACCAGCGCGTCGCCCACATCGTGCATGTCGATGAAGTCCCCCACATGGACGTGGCCGTCCACCGCGGCCCAGGCGGCGCGCAGCTCCTTGAGTGTGTCGGGTCCGAGGCCGGTGAGGGTCAGAAGACCGCGCGGCGCGAGCACGCGGCGCAGCTCCGCAAACAGCGCGTCGGGATCGCACCACGGCAACAACAGATTGCTGAACGCCACATCGACGCTCGCGTCGGCGAGCGGCAGCCGAGTGGCATCGGCGCACAGCAGCGCAAACGGCCGCAACCAGGCGCGCCGGCGGGCCGCGATGCGCAGCATTCCCGCGGATGAGTCGACAGCGATGACCCGGGCGCCCGGATAGCGCCGCTTGAGTGCGCGCGCGCCCTGTCCCGTCGCGGCGCCGACATCGAGCACGACGCGCGGCTCGATGCGGGTCAAGTCGAGCCGCTCCAACAGCACACCCCGGACCTCCGCCTGCAGCACCGCCGCCGCGTCGTAGCTTGCGGCCGCTCGATCGAAGGAGCGCCGCAGCCAGCGCACGTCCTGGGACTTGAGGTCCGCGCTCAAGGACGGAATTGGTAGGTGAGCAGGATGCCGATGAACATCGACATGCCGAAGTAGTTGTTGTTGAGGAATGCCCGGAAGCAGGCGTCGCGGTCGCGGTTGCGGATCAGCCAGAGCTGATAGACAAAAAAGACCGCTCCGCCGATGAGCCCGGCGTAATACCAGCCGGTCATGCGCAAAATGCGCCCGGCGAGGTACAGCGTCACGAGCGTCATCGCTTGCAGCACCGCGATAATGTGCCGGTCGGAGTCTCCGAACAGGATTGCCGTGGAGCGCACGCCGATCTTGACGTCGTCGTCGCGATCGACCATGGCATAAATCGTGTCGTACACGGTTACCCACAGCACGTTCGCGAGCAGGAACAGCCACGCGACCCGCGGGATGTACTCGACCTGCGCCTCGAATGCCATGGGGATGCCCCAGCCGAAGGCGACGCCCAGATACATCTGCGGCACGCTCATGAAGCGCTTCACGAACGGATAGGTCACCGCGAGAAACGCGCCGGGCAGCGCCCACAGCAGCGTCATCCGATTCAGCTGCAGAACCAGCATCAGCGCGAGCAGCGATAACGCCGCGAACAGAATGAGAGCCTCGAGAGTGGTGATGCGGCCCGCGGCCAGCGGGCGCGTCTTGGTGCGCTCGACGTCCCGATCGAAGCTGCGGTCGGCGTAGTCGTTGATTGCGCAGCCGGCGGAGCGCATCAGCACCACGCCCATCACGAAGATCAGAAAGACGTGAGCATCGGGCTTGCCGCGCCCCGCGATCCACACGGCCCAGAGCGTCGGCCAGAGCAGCAGATAGATACCGATGGGGCGATCGAGCCGCATGAGCCGAATGTAGTCGTGGATCGTGCCGAGGATTCGCGGCAGCTCGTTGGTGGTCCAGGGGTGGAACTGGACCCGGTACGCGAACCACCGCCAGCGCTGGCCGATGCGCTCCAGCAACTCCGGCCCTGAGCGGGGCAAGGGCACGCCGCGGGACCTTAAGCGCGGCCCGTTGCCGGCAAGAAGGCTTCCTGCGCGAGGAGTGGCGCTCCGCGCAACAGGATACGCGAGCGCCGGGCCCACAGTCCCTGGGGTGCGACGTCGACGCCGCGCAAAGCCCGCGCGCTCAACGGGTCGTCCGTGCGCAGCCGGGCGTACTCATAAGAGCTGCGCTCGACGCCGGTTAGTGTGGCGAGCACCTCGCCCAGCGAGCAGTCGCCGAGCTCGGCGAGCCAGGGATGCGCGCACAAGGTTTTATCCGGGATCACGGACTGCGAAAATACCCAGACTTGATCGGCGCAGCTGAGTTCGACCTCACGAAACAACGCGGCCGAGTCGCCGATCTTCAGGCACGCCTTGAGCTCGCTCGACACGTCTCCGGTCCATTGCTCGACCAGGTGCGCCGCATAGCGCTCACCGCAGGCGTCCTTTATGCGCTGGCAGATGAGACCCTTGCCGATGAGCCAGGACCGCATGCGCGGGTCTACGTCGAGCTGTCCCAGGCGCTCCGCGGGCAGCCATTGCGTGCTATCTGTTTTGCGTGCATCGCTCGGACGCGCTTTCGAGTTCGGATTCATGGGGCGGCATTCTAACCGACCCGCCCGTATTGCTCTGCATGTCCCACCCAGCGCCGTATGAGCGGCACGGCATGCTCGGGCCATTCCCGCAGCAGCCTCTCGGCGGCGATTTGCACCCGGGGCAGCAAATCGGCGTCGCGCGCGAGATCGGCGACCCGCATCTGGGCGAGCCCCGTCTGCCGCGTGCCGAGCACTTCGCCCGGCCCGCGCAGCTCGAGGTCGCGCCGCGCCACCTCGAAGCCGTCGTTGGTGTTGCGCATGACGGCGAGCCGCTCGCGTGCCATCGGCGACAGAGGCCCGCGGTAGAGCAGCAGGCACGAGCTCGCATGGTGACCTCGCCCGACACGTCCGCGCAGCTGATGAAGCTGCGCGAGACCCAGGCGCTCGGCGTTCTCGATTACCATGAGCGTCGCGTTCGGCACATCCACGCCCACCTCGATGACCGTGGTCGCCACCAACAGTTGAATCTCGCCGTCCTTGAAGCGCCGCATGGTGAGCTCCTTGGCCGTACCCGGCATTCGTCCGTGCACCACCGCGACGGCGAGGTCGGGCAGTGCCGCCGCGAGCGCCGCCGCCGTCTCCTCCACGGCTTGAAACGGCATGTCCTCGGATTCATCGATGAGCGGACACACCCAGTACGCCTGACGTCCCGCGAGGCACGCCGCGTGGATGCGTGCCACCACGTCGCCGCGGCGTGCCTCGGCGAGTGCGGCGGTGGCCACCGGGGTGCGCCCGGGCGGCAGCTCGTCGATGATCGACACGTCGAGGTCCGCGTAGGCCGTCATCGCGAGGGTGCGCGGTATCGGCGTCGCCGTCATGATCAATTGATGCGGCTGCCGCCCGTCGCGGGCGCCTTTTTCGCGCAGCGAGAGGCGCTGATGCACGCCGAAGCGGTGCTGCTCGTCGACGATCGCGAGGCCGAGCGAGGCGAACTCCACGCCCTCTTGAAACAGCGCGTGAGTGCCGATCACGAGCGGCGCGCGGCCCTCGCGCAGCTTGACGCGGACCTCCTCGCGCGACTTGCCCGTCTGCCGCCCCGTGGCGAGTGCGACCTCGATCCCGAGAGGCTCGAACCAGCGGCGAAAATTGCGGGCGTGCTGGTCGGCCAAGAGCTCCGTCGGCGCCATCAGCACGACCTGGTGGCCTGCCTCGATGGCGCGCGTCGCGGCCATCGCCGCCACCAGAGTTTTGCCGCAGCCGACATCACCCTGCACGAGGCGCAGCATCGGCTTCGCGAGCGCAAGATCCGCCTCGATTTCCGCGAGCACACGCACTTGGGCGCCCGTCGGCCGAAACGGCAGCGACTCGAGCAGCCGCGCCTTGAGCGATCCGTCGCCCGCGAGCGGCCAGCCGGGATCTTGCTGGATACGCCGGCGCAGCAGCTTCAACGAGAGCTGATGCGCGAGCAGCTCCTCGAACGCGAGGCGCCGCTGCGCCGGGTGACGCCGATCGAACAACAGATCGACGGGCGCGTCGGCGGGCGGACGATGAACGTATTGCAAGGCGTCCCGCAATCCCGGCAGCTGCGAGTCCTCGAGCAGCGCGGCGGGCAGCCAATCCGCGAGATCCTGGGCGGAGGTCTGCTCGAGGGCTGCTCCCACGAGCTGGCGGAGCCTGCCTTGAGTCAGACCCTCGGTGGCGGGATAGATCGGAGTCAGGTGCTCATCGGCGCCCGCCGCTGCGGCCGCGTCGGCGCGCCGGTACTCGGGGTGCACCATCTCGAGGCCTGCGGGCCCGCGGCGGACCTCGCCGAAGCAGCGGATGCGCACGCCGCGCGCCAGGCCTTCGCGTTGGCCAGCCGAGAAATGAAAAAATCGCAGGGTTATAAACCCAGAGCCGTCGGCGATTCTCGACAGCATCTGGCGCCGGCCGCGAAAAGCGACTTCCGTGAGCAGGACCTCACCCTCGACCACGGCGCGCGTGCCCTGGGCGATTTCTCCGAGCGCGACCACGCGCGTCCTGTCCTCATAGCGCAGCGGCAGCAGGAACAGGAGATCCTGCGTGGTTTCGACGCCGAGGGCGCGCAGCCGTTCCGCCTGCCGCTCGCCCACGCCGCGCAGCGCTGTGACGGGCTTCGCGTCGATCACACGTACGGACGCGTGCGCCCGGTCTCGCCGATCCGGGCGTTCATGCGGCGCGCGCCCGGCCGCTTACAAGGCGACGATGCACTCGATTTCCACCTGTGCACCGCGCGGGAGCGAGGCGACGCCGACGGCCGCGCGCGCGGGATAGGGCTCGCGGAAATACTCCGCCATGATCTTGTTCACCTGCGCAAAATGCGACATATCGGTGAGAAACACCGTGGCCTTGACCACGTCGTCGAGCCCGGCGCCCGCCGCTTTCACGATGGCCTCGATGTTGCGGAACACCTGGTGAATCTGCGCCTCGATCCCGCCGCCTACCAGCTCCTTGGTCTTCGGATCCAACGGGATTTGCCCCGACACCCACACGGTGTTGCCGGCGCGCGCAGCCTGAGAGTAAATGCCGATAGCGGCGGGTGCGTCCGGCGTCGAGATGATCTGCTTGGGCATATGAATGGGTCTCCAATTTGTGGCGCTGCCGATAGCGCAGCGGGCGCCGCTCAGGCGAGCGTGCGGAATACGCGCTGCACGTCCGGCATGCGGCGAATGGTACGCATGACGCGCGCCAGATGCTTGCGGTCGCGGACCTGCAGCTGGAAGCGCAGCGCCGAGCTGTTGACGTCGCGCTCCTCCAGCGACACCGAATCGATATTCGTCTCCGTGCCTGCGATGGCCGATGCCACCGCAGCGAGAACGCCGACGCGATTGTTGATCTCGAGCTGGATTTCGGAGGCGAACATGCGTCCGTCCGTCGCCTCCCATGCCACCGACAGCCACTTTTCCGGCTGCTTGCGATATTCAGCAAGATTACCGCAATTCTGACGGTGGATCATCACGCCCCGCCCGGCGGATAGATAGGCCATGATGGGATCGTTCGGGATGGGGAAGCAGCAGCGCGCGTAAGTAACCAGCAGCCCCTCGGTGCCCGCGATCATCAAGGGTCCGCTGCTTGCGCTCGCCGCGCCGTCGCGCGCGGGTTGCAGGTGGCGCGCAACCAGCGCCGCGAGCCGTTCGCCGAGTCCGATTTTCTCGAAGAGCTCCTCGGCATCTTTGAGGTTGAGCTCTTTCACCACGGCGTCGATGTCGGCCGCCGGTATTTTCTTCAAGTTGAGCGACAGCTCCTCGAGCGCGAGGCTCAACAGCCGCCGGCCGAGCTCGATCGCCTCGCCGCGCTTCAGGTTCTTCAGGTATTGGCGGATCGCGGCGCGCGCCTTGGCCGTGACCAGGAAGCTCGACCAGGACGGATTGGGAGTCGCTCCCTTGGCCGTGATGATCTCGACCGTCTGACCGCTGCGCAGCGGTGTGCGCAGCGGCACGAGCCGCCGGTCCACCTTGGCCGCGACGCAGCGATTGCCGACGTCGGTGTGGATGGCGTACGCGAAATCCACCGCCGTCGCGCCGGTCGGCAGCCGCAGGATCTTGCCCTTCGGCGTGAAGATGTACACCTTGTCCGGAAACAGGTCGACCTTGACGCTTTCCAGGAATTCTTCGGAGCTGCCGCCCTCCTGGATCTGCACAAGGCCTGCGAGCCACTCGCGCGCACGGTCGTGCTCGATGCCGCCGAACGAGTCGCCGCCCGACTTGTACTTCCAGTGTGCGGCGATGCCCGACTCGGCCACCCGGTGCATTTGCTCGGAGCGGATCTGCGCCTCGATGGGCACGCCGTTTGGGCCGAACAGAGTCGTGTGCAGCGATTGATAGCCGTTGATGCGCGGGATGGCGATGTAATCCTTGAAGCGCCCCGGCATCGGCCGATACACCCCGTGCACCAGACCGAGCACGCGGTAGCAGGTGTCGACGCTGTCGACGATGATGCGAAAGCCGTACACATCCACCATGTCGTTGAGCGAGATGTGCTTGTTCTCCATCTTCTTGTAGATGCTGTACAGATGCTTCTCGCGGCCCTCGACGTGCGCGCTGATTTCGGCTTTGGCGAGCGCCGCCTTGAGGGTCTCCTCGATCTTGCTGAGGAACTGCTTCTGATTGCCGCGGGCACGCTTCAACTCGCGCTCGAGCACCCGGTAGCGGTACGGATATAGGGCGCGAAACCCGAGGTCCTCGAGCTCCAGCTTCACCGCATAGAGGCCGAGACGCTCGGCGATGGGCGCGTAGATCTCGAGCGTCTCGCGGGCGATGCGCCGCCGCTTCATGGGGGGCATCACTCCGAGCGTGCGCATGTTGTGCATGCGGTCCGCGAGCTTCACCATGATGACGCGGATGTCCCGCACCATGGCGAACAGCATCTTGCGAAAGCTCTCGGCCTGCGCCTCCTGGCGATTCTTGAATTGGATCTGATCGAGTTTGCTGACGCCGTCGACGAGATCGGCGACCACCTGGCCGAATATCGACACGATTTCCGCCTTGGCGGTAGGCGTGTCCTCGATCACGTCATGCAGGATCGCGGCGACCAAGGTGTCGGCGTCGAGCTTGAGGTCGGCGAGGATGTCGGCAACTGCGACCGGGT
>Ga0302314_10021191_pt1 | contig 10714 bp, 12 predicted proteins | sample III_Palsa_N2_3_FD_200533 | JGI IMG/M metagenome (GOLD analysis project Ga0302314, IMG submission 200533) | Peat permafrost microbial communities from Stordalen Mire near Abisko, Sweden - III_Palsa_N2_3 | ecosystem: Environmental > Terrestrial > Soil > Palsa > Peat permafrost | place: Sweden... | reverse complement strand
GCGCCGTCTGGGTGCTGGCGGTGTTCATCGCGCTGCAGCAGCTCGAGGGCCACGTCGTGGCACCTCAGGTCTTCCGCCTGTCGTTGCGAATCAACCCGATCCTGGTGATCCTCTCGCTGCTGGTCGGGTACCACATCTGGGGCATAGCGGGCGCGCTCTTGGCGCTGCCGGTCGCGACGATCACGCGCCAGACGGTGCTCTACCTGCGCAAACATCTCGTCCTGGAGCCATGGGTCACGCCGCCGCCGCTCTGAGCGTGGAGTCGGTGCGGCGCCGCTTCGGCGATCGCGTCGCCCTCCAGGACGTGAGTTTTGAGCTTGTCCCCGGCGAACTGGTGGCCCTGATCGGGCCCAACGGCGCCGGCAAGACGACGCTGCTCTCGATCATCGCGGGCGCTCTGAGCCCCAATGACGGGCACGTGCGTCTGAATCCTTCCCAGCCCACCCACCCCCACCATCCAGGCCGCTCGATCGGCTGGGTGCCGCAACAGCCGGCCCTCTACTCGAAGCTCACCGTCGCGGAGAACCTGCGGCTGTTCGCGCGGCTTGAGCGCGTCGAGGACGTCGATGCCGCGGTCGAGCGGATGCTCGACCAAACCGACCTGCGCGCACGCGCCGCCGAACAGGTCGGGCGGCTCTCAGGCGGCAACCAGCAGCGCGTGAACGTGGCGATCGCGCTGCTCTCCGCTCCTGAAATCCTGCTGCTGGACGAGCCGTCAGCGTCGCTGGATCCGCGTCAGCGCGCCCGCCTCTGGGAGTTCATCGGCCAGCTGGCCGATGAAGGTACCGGCGTCCTCTATTCGACCCATGACGTGCTCGAGGCCCAACATCATGCCGACCGAGTGCTCGCGCTCGACCACGGGCGGTTGGTCTTCTCCGGCAGCCCGGCCGATATGGACTGGAGCTTCTGAGCATTGTTTTGGCTGCTGCTCAAGGATCTGCGAATCCTCCGCAGATCCCCGGTTCTGGTGGGCACGCTCGTGCTCTACCCGGCAATCATCGGCGTGCTGATCGGGTTCGCGCTGTCAAGCCCGCCGGGCAAGCCCAAGGTCGCGATCTACAGCGGTGTACCGACCGGCCACAGCGTCGTCGCGTTCGGCGGCGAGAAGCTCGACGTGGCCACGTACGCGCGGGACCTATACCGGTCGGTCACGCCGATCCGAGCCTCCTCGCCGGCTGCGGCGGTCGCTGACGTGCGCTCCGGTAGGGCGTTGGCCGCGCTGATCATCCCGACCGACATCGTCGGCCAGATCCAGGACCTGATCCGCACCGGTGTCGGCGACCCGACGGTGCAGATCGTGCTCAACGATCGCAACCCGCTCGAACGCGACCTCGTTCAGCAGGCGATCCAGACGCGGGTTGATGACGTCCAGGCCGCGATCACCAGACAGGTGCTGAAGACGGTTGTCGGTGACCTGCGGCTAGTCCTGACAGGCGGCACGATCAACCTGCTTGGCCACACGCTCAACCTGCTGGGGCTGGAGAACACGAGGACAATCGTGGCCAGCGCGGTCGATTCGCTGGGACCCAAGTCGCAACTGACGCCGGCGCTCCAGCAGGTCGTCAAGTTCGCGGATCTGGCGATCGACGGGCTCGCGATCGCCGGACCGCAGATCGACCAGGTCGGAACGCCGCTGACGGTCGACCAGACGCAGCTCAGCGGCAAGACGACGCCGACCGCCTCCTACGCGGTCGCGATCGCGGCGGTCGTGCTGCTGATGTTCGTCACGCTGCTGCTGGCCGCGGGCATGCTCGCGCTCGAGCGCTCGGAGAACGCCTACCGGCGACTCCTCTCCGGCATGGTCCGTCCCGATGAGCTGCTGACCGAGAAGGTGCTGCTGGCGGTGGTCTGTGCGCTGCCGTTCACGCTCGTGATCTCGGCCGTGATCTCAGCGTTCGTCCCGCTCGACTGGGGCAGGGTGGAGCTGTGGGTGCTGGCGCTGGCGGTGGCCGCACTGGCCTTCTCGGCCCTCGGTGTGGCCGTCGGCGCGCTGGCGCGGGACGTGTCGGTCGCCTCGCTGCTGGCCTTCCTGATCTCGCTGCCGGTCGCGTTCATCGCGCTGGTGCCGTCGACTGTCGTCTCGGGTGGCCTGGCGACCGTCCTCAACGTGATCGCCTTCATCTTTCCGTTCCGCCCCGCGCTTGAGGCTGTCGCGAACGCTTTCACCGGTGTCTCGCCGGGCATCGGCCTGCCGCTCCTGCACCTGCTGGTGCAGGCCGTGGTGTTCGCGGTCCTGGCGCGCCTGGCGCTGGCGCGGTTCGCGGACCGCTGAGTCAGCGACCGCTGAGGATCCGGCGCAGGCGCCAGAAGGAAACGCCTGAAGCGCCAAGCAGGATGATTGGCGGGAAGGCACCAACGACGCCAACTACTGCAAGTACGAGAGCGAGGACTCCGAGGCCTCCGGTCGTGGCGCCCACGACACCGAGCCGATAGGCCTGCTGCTCGCGCTGCTTGCGCGGCGTGTAGTCGCCGCGCTTCTGGAGGTTCGCCACTGACGACAGCCTACTCGCGGCTTGGTAAAGGCCCGCGAAATCAAAGCGCGGACGCTCGTTTAGCGCCATCAGCGGCGTATCCTCAGCCTTACGATGGCTTTTCCGGAGACCCGTATGCGCCGGCTCAGGACGACAGGCGCGCTGCGCGGACTCGTGCGCGAGACACAGCTCTCGGCCTCGGATTTCATCTACCCGCTGTTCGTTGCCGAAGGACTGCAGGGGCGCGAGGAGATCTGGACGATGCCAGGGATTTCGCGGCTCTCCGTCGCCGCGGCGGTGGAGGAGGCGGGTACCGCGAAGGAGCTCGGTGTTCCCGCTGTGATCCTGTTCGGGATCCCGGATGAGAAGGACGCAGATGGCTCCGGGGCCTGGGACGAGGAGGGGATCGTGCAGCTCGCCACGCGGGCGATCAAGGCCGCCCACCCGGACCTGCTGGTCGTCACCGACCTCTGCCTCTGTGAGTACACCGATCACGGCCATTGCGGTGTCTTGCACGAGACGCGGGGCGGGCAGATCGTCGTTGACAATGACGCCACGCTCGAGCTGCTGACGCGGACCGCTGCCTCGCAGGTGGCGGCCGGGGCCGACATCGTCGCCCCGAGCGACATGATGGACGGGCGCATCGGAGCGGTCCGCCAGAGCCTCGACGAGGAGGGTCACACGGACACACCGATCATGGCCTACTCCGCCAAGTACGCCTCCGCCTTCTACGGGCCGTTCCGCGCCGCCGCCGATTCGGCGCCGTCGTTTGGTGACCGCCGCGGCTATCAGATGGACCCCGCCAACGGGGACGAGGCGCTGCGCGAAGCGCGCCTCGACATGGAGGAGGGCGCCGACATCCTGATGGTCAAGCCGGCGCTGCCTTATCTCGATGTGATCCGTCGCGTCAAGGACGACACCGGGATGCCGCTGGCCGCCTATAACACTGGGGGCGAGTACTCGATGCTCAAGGCCGCCGCCGCCGCCGGATACATGGACGAGCGGACCTCCGTGCTGGAGGCGCTCACCGGGATCAAGCGCGCGGGGGCCGACATCATCATCACCTACCACGCAAAGGACGCTGCTCAATGGCTGCAGTAGAGGACGAAACCCGCGAAGACGGGATCACGCCATCGGAGAGCACTGGCTTTGGACCCAAGCTCCGTTCGCGCAAGGACGGTGCCGCGATTCCGCTTGATGATCTGGACAAGCGGCTGCTCAACCTGATGCAGGGCCAGTTTCCGATTGCGCCGCGGCCCTACCAGCATGTGGCCGCAGAGGCCAGTGTCAGCGAGGACGAGGTCATGGGACGCGTCCGGCACCTGTTGGACGAGCGCATCATCCGCCAGGTCACCCCTATCTATGACACCCGCGCGCTCGGCTACAGCTCGATGCTGGTGGCTGCGAAGGTCGATCCGGAGAACCCCTGGCGAGCCGCGAACGTGATCAACGAGCACCCAGGCGTCTCCCACAACTATCTGCGTAACCACGAGTTCAACATCTGGTTCACGATCGCCACTGAGCCGGACTCGCCGCTCGGGCTCCAGCCGACACTCGAGCGCCTCGGTGAGCTGGCCGGCGCCGAGTCGATCAGGCAACTGCCGACGCTGAAGCTCTTCAAGATCCGGATGGATCTGGAGATGGAGGCGGGCACCGAGACGCTCGCCAAGCCGGTTACCGAAGCGGCGGAGCCGGCCGAGATCGAACGCCAGCCATATGACGACTTTGACAAGGCCGTAATCCGCGCCACCCAGGGCGATCTGCCAGTCGTGAGCGAGCCTTACGCCGCGGCCGCCGCGCAGCTGGGAATCAGCCAGGACAGGCTGATCGAGCACCTGCAGGGCATGCAGGAGCGCCGACTCCTGCGTCGCGTCGCCGCGATCCTGTTCCACCGCCGCGCCGGCTTCAGCGCCAACGGCATGGGCGTCTGGAAGGTGCCGGACGACAAGATCATGGAGATGGGCATGCAGATGTCCACATTCCGTGGCATCTCGCATTGCTACCAGCGCCCGACCTACGCCGACTGGCCGTACTCGGTCTTCACGATGGCTCACGGCCGCTCCAAGGAGGAGTGCGACGCGATCCTCGACTCGATCTCCGAGGCGACCGGGATCACCGATCGCGCGACGCTCTACTCCTCCACCGAGTTCAAGAAGATCCGGCTGCTCTACTTCACCGACGCCTACCGTAACTGGGAACGCCAGTACGCGGGCGTCTAGCTGGACGTGGCCCAGACTTCCCGCAGCGCGGCTCTGTACGGCCGCGCCCGCACGCTGATTCCGGGCGGCGTCAACTCACCTGTCAGGGCGATGCGATCGATCGGCCGCGACCCGATCTTCATCGCCTCTGGCCGCGGTGCGCGCATGACCGACGTCGACGGCAACGAGTACATCGACTGGATCTCCTCATGGGGGCCACTGATCCTCGGCCACGCCCACCCGGACGTGACCGAGGCGGTCACGGCGGCGGCCGCTCGCGGGACCTCCTACGGAGCCCCGACCGAGGGTGAGGTGACGCTCGCCGCGGAGATCGTCGAGCGTCTACCGGCTGTTGAGATGGTGCGGATGACCTCCTCCGGAACCGAGGCGAGCATGAGCGCAATCCGCCTTGCGCGCGCCGTGACAGGCCGCGAGAAGCTGCTCAAGTTCGCCGGCGCCTACCACGGCCATGTCGACGGCCTGCTGGCGCAGGCCGGCTCTGGTGTCGCGACACAGGGCATTCCTGGCAGCCCCGGGGTTCCGGCCGCAGCGACCGCGACGACGATCACGGTCCCCTGGAACGACCCCGACGCACTGCTGCAGGCCTTCGCCGCCCACGAATTCGCCGCTGTCCTGTTCGAGACGGTCCCGGCCAACATGGGTGTGGTGCCCGCCGAGCCCGGCTATCTGGCCGGACTTGCGGCCGGCGCGCGGGAGAACGGCGCCCTGCTGATCGCCGACGAGGTGATCACCGGCTTCCGTGTGGCCCGCGGTGGCGGCCAGGAGTTGCTCGACCTCGACCCGGACCTGACCGTGATGGGCAAGATCGTTGGCGGCGGGTTGCCGGCGGCCGCCTACGGCGGCCGCCGTGAGCTCATGGAACGGATCGCGCCCGCCGGCGACGTCTACCAGGCGGGCACGCTCTCAGGCAACCCGCTGGCAGTGGCCGCGGGCCTGGCGACGTTGGCCAAGCTTGACGCCGCCGCCTACGAGCGTCTCGGTTCGCTGACGCAGCTCCTCGCCGCGGGGTTGCGCGAGGCGGCCTCCGGCGCCGGCCGCGCGCTGGTTGTGCAGTCGGTGCCGGGACTCCTGACCCCGTTCTTCACGGAGGCGGCGCAGGTCACCGATTACACCGGCGCCGCCGCCACCGACCAGCAGGCCTACGCAGCCTGGTGCCGGGCGCTGCTGGCACGCGGCGTCTACCCGCCACCGTCGCAGTTCGAGGCGTGGTTCCCGTCGCTGGCGCACACCGAGGCCGACATCGACACCACCGTGCAGGCCGCCGCCGAGGCGTTCCGGGAGATCTCATGACCGACGCTTCAGCAGGTGGCCCCGCGGAGAATCCGTACTCCGAAGTGATCGCCGACATCGCCAAGGGGGTGCGGCTGCACTACGAGAACGCCGACGCCGCTGACGCGGATCTGGACCTGCTCTTGGGCGACCAGAGCTATGCCATCGGTTTGAGCAAGCTGGCGGCGACCGGAGACGTCGCGGAGACCGCCCGGCTGGCCGACCTGATCGCCAGCGTCGCACAGGCTTACGCAGACGGAGAAAGCGCTGCTGCTCGCCAGCTTCTGAGCGACGCGGAGGCCCGCTTGGGCGCCGCTGAGTGAGGGTGGCGCCGCCTCCTTTCCGGCTTTGACTGTAGGCTTACGGGCCTCAGTGGGACCACGGCCCAAAACTGACTTACGAAGCCACGCAGATGCCAGCAGATCGACACAAGCAATCTTCTAAGTACACGGCCGACCGGAAGATGCCCGGCGCCTTTGAAGGCGAGACTGTGAGCCGCCGACGCTTCATGACGGGCGTCGCCCACAGCGCCGGCGGAATCGCCGCAGCCGCCTTCACCCTCCCCGCGCTCGGCTTTGCTCTCGGCCCGATTTTCCAGCGCGAGCCGTTCGATTGGCAGATCCTCGGCAAGCCCGACGACTTCACCGAACTGGTCTACGAGACCAAGGTCCTGACGATCGTCGAGGGCATTGGCGAGGCCGGCAAGTCGATCGCTTACGTGCGCAAGCGCGACCCCGCGATCGATACCGAGCCGCTGTTCTCCAAGAACGGCTACGTCCTCAATAACTACGTCGCGCTCTCGTCGCGCTGCATGCACCTGGGCTGCCCGGTGCGCTACGTCGAGGCGGCCGAGCGGTTCATCTGCCCGTGCCACGGCGGCGTCTACAACTTCCGCGGCGAGGTCGCTGGCGGCCCGCCGGTGCGTCCGCTCGACCGTTTCTACACGCTCGAGGCCAACGGCTACGTGTACATCGGACCGCGTTACTCGGTCAACTCCGAACTGGACCGCTTCTCCCCGCGCGACCCGGGCGAGCCGCTCGACGGGATCGGCCAGTACCTGTATCCGTCACGGTTCGACACCTCTGTCCTGCCGCCCACCAACAACCTGCCGCTGCCGCCGCAGGTCCCGGGTACGTGATCTGATGCCGCTCCCCAAGCTCATGAAGGGTGCCGCTCCGGCCGGCACCGATCTCGGCGGCCAAGAGGTTTTGCACCCCGTCGACGCCGCCACTGAGGCTGGTCTGACCGTCGTCGACTGGATCGACGAGCGGACGCAGCTCACCCCGGGCGTCCGCTGGCTGATGTTCCGCAAGGTCCCCAAGGGGATCAACTGGGCCTACACGCTCGGCTCGGCGACGCTGTTCGCGTTCCTGAACCAGGCCGTGACCGGTGTGTTCCTCGCGATGTACTACCGCCCGGACGTCAACGGCGGCGCCTACGAGTCGATCCGGAACATCAACGACAACGTCTTCCTCGGGCAGTTCGTGCACGGCATGCACAAGTGGGGCGCCTCGGTGATGATCATCCTGATCTTCCTGCACATGGGTCGCGTGTTCTTCTTCGGTGCCTACAAGTACCCGCGCGAGCTCACCTGGATCATCGGTGTGGTGCTGCTCATCCTGACGATGGCGATGGGCTTCACCGGTTACCTGCTGCCGTTCGATCAGCGCTCCTACTGGGCGACGATCGTGGGCGTGAACATCAATAACACGGGCCCCTTCATCGGCCCGTATCTGGGTGACTTCCTGCGCGCGGGTCCCGAATTCGGAGCGACGACGCTGTCTCGCTTCTACGCGATCCACATGCTGCTCATCCCTGGCCTGATGGCCGCCCTGATCGGCTTCCACCTCTACCTGGTGACGAAGCTCGGAATCTCGGCGCCGCCGTGGCTCAAGGCGAAGGAACCCGAGTCCGTCGTCGAAGTCGTCGAAGTCTGAGCTGAGTACGCATGAATCAAGCTGAGAAAGAGCAATACCTCCGCGAGTACTCGCTCCTGAAGAACGAGGGCAAGCCGTTCTTCCCATACGCCGTCGCGAAGGACTCGCTGATGGCGGTCATCGTGATGATCGTGATCATGGTGCTCTCGCTGGTGTTCGGCGCTGAGCTGGGCCCGAAGGTCAACCCGACCACGACCACATACGTCCCGCGCCCGGATTGGTACTTCTTCTTCCTCTTCGAAGTGCTCCGGGTCATGAAGAACGTCCCGAAGTTCACGGACATGGCGACGCTCGGCGTGCCGACGCTGTGCATGATCATGCTGTTCCTGCTGCCGCTCTACGACCGCAATCCGGAGCGCCTGATCACCCGCCGTCCAGTCGCGCTGGCCGCGGGGTTAGCAACCATCGCCTGCATCGCCTTCCTGACCTACTCCGGCGCCAGTACAGGCTCGCCCAACCAGGTCACGCTGCCGCCACCGGCTGGCCTGACCGCCCAACAGAAGGCGACCTTTGCCGCAGGCGAGGTGATAGTCGGCGAGTCCGGCTGCCTGGGCTGCCACGTACTTGGTGAAAACGGCAACAACGGCCCCGGGCCACCATTGACGCACATCGGCCAGAACCTGCGGCCCGGAGCGATCGCCTCCTTCCTGCGCGATCCGACGGCACCGATGCCATCCTTCGCGGGGCTGGCAACGTCGTCGCCCAAGAAGTTCGCGGATCTGGTTCAGTTCCTCTCGATGCTTCAGTAGTAGGTAGCGGCCCGGCGGGGCCGCTACTCGCTTTACTGCAGTCATGACTGAAAGCCCCGATCCCTCATCCGGCACGCTCGAAGAGCCGCAGGTCCGGGCGATGTTCGATCGCATCGCCGGCATCTACGACCGCCTCAACTCGGTGATGACCGCCGGCCTTCACCACCAGTGGCGCCGCCGCGCCGTGGACCTCGCCGAGGTTGGCCCGGAGAGCCGCGTTCTGGACGTGGCGACCGGTACTGGGGACCTCGCGTTCGAACTCTCCCGGCGGATTGGCCCCGGCGGCCAGGTGGTTGCAGCTGACTTTTCCGAGGAGATGCTCGTGATCGCGCGGCGCAAGGCCGATGCGGGGGCTTTGACGCCCGACACCGCGCCGATTCGCTTCGAGCAGGCCAACGCGTTGCTGCTGCCTCACGCCACCGACGAGTTCGACGCCGCGACGGTCGGCTTCGGCGTGCGCAACTTTTCAGACCTGGACCAGGGCCTGCGTGAGCTCGCCCGGGTGGTCAAGCCCGCCGGGCATGTGGTGATCCTCGAGATGACGACACCCGAGCGCCCACCGCTTTCCACCTTCTTCAGGCTCTGGTTTGATCGCGTCGTGCCGGTACTCGGACGGTTCGCGGGCGACTCGGACGCCTACACCTACCTGCCCAGCTCGGTTCGGCGCTTTCCCGGACCAGACGCGCTGGCCGCGCGCATGGAGCAGGCTGGACTCTCAGATATCCGCTACATCGTGACCGCCGGAGGCATCATCGCGCTCCACGTCGGTACCGTTGTGGCGTGAGCGCGGGGGCGTCCGTTCAAGCAGTTGTAGCGGCGGGTGGCACTGACGCCTCGCTGGTGATGACCCGCGTCGAGGAGCGGATGACCGCTCTGGTCGGCGCAAACGGCGCGACGCTGGAGCGGCACGGCCGTGAGACGATCGCCGCCGGCGGCAAGCGCCTGCGGCCGCTTCTGGTCTGTATCGCCGCCGGTGTGCCGGTGGTCGAGAGCGAGCCGCTGGTCCGCGCCGCAGTCGCGGTCGAGCTCGTTCATGCCGCCACCCTGGTACATGACGACGTGATCGACGGCGCCGACCTGCGCCGCGGCCGGCCGACGGTGGTCGCCACAGGCGGTCGGCTGATGGCGCTGGCCACCGGTGACCTGCTGTTCTCACGCGCGTTTGCGGAGCTCGCCGCTGGCGGCGACATCGAGCCGATCCGGATCCTCTCGGCCGCGGCCTGTTCCCTGGCCGAGGGTGAGCTGATGCAGCGCGAGGATTCCTGGAACGTTGGTGTCGGGAAGGCACGGTACCTGGAGCGCTGCCGGCTGAAGACCGGGGTGCTGTTCCGCGCCTCCTGCGAGCTCGGGGCTTTGGCCGGGGGCGGGGAGGTCGCGGCCATGGGCGCCTTCGGCGAGCGCATAGGTATCGCCTTCCAGGTCCTCGATGACGTCCTCGACGTCACCGGTCCGCCTGAGCGCACCGGCAAGCCGCGCGGTGCTGATCTGCTTGACGGCACCGTCACGCTGCCGCTGATCGAGGCGCGCGAGCGCGATCAGTCACTTGCGCGGCTGGATCTGCGAGCGGTACGCACGGCGGAGCAGGCGGGGGAGCTGTGTGACCGCATCGAGACGAGCGGCGCGCTGGAGACCGCGCGCGAGCGGGCGCTGCTGGCAGTCGCCGAGGCCAAGGCCGGTCTCCCAGCGGGCATCTCACCGGCGCAGCGAGCGGCGCTGGAGCTGGTCGCCGACGGCGTGGTCGAGCGCTACAGCTGAAGACGAAGGTCGGGCGGCGCCGATCCGCCGCCCTCAGATCAGAAGTCTTCCGGGAGGATGAGGTTGTCTTGCAGAGCCGCGGCGAAGCGGTCGATCTCTGCAGTCATGTTGGCCTGCGTCAGGCGCTGAAGGTCGAGGATCATCTCGCTCAGACCTTCGTCGAGGCGGTCCTCAAGCTCTTCGACCTGATGACGCTCGTATGTACCCGACTCGGACCAACCGCAGTTGGGGCACTCAAGCTCGAGGTCCCAGTGGTCTTCGGTGGCTTCGCTCCAGCTCACCGGCTGGACCAGGGTTGACTCGCAGTTCGTGCA
>Ga0302314_10021189_pt1 | contig 10714 bp, 10 predicted proteins | sample III_Palsa_N2_3_FD_200533 | JGI IMG/M metagenome (GOLD analysis project Ga0302314, IMG submission 200533) | Peat permafrost microbial communities from Stordalen Mire near Abisko, Sweden - III_Palsa_N2_3 | ecosystem: Environmental > Terrestrial > Soil > Palsa > Peat permafrost | place: Sweden... | reverse complement strand
GCCCGTTGATCGGCTCCAGCAGAAGCGTGACGCCTTCCGCCGCGAGCTGCGCGGCGCACCAGCGAATCGCCTCGCGGTAGGCAAGATCCGCCTCCACGCCACGCGCAAAGCCGGCCATGAGATGCACCTGTTTCACCCCGAGCGCGCGGATATAGGGCAAGGCGCGATGCAGGCCTGCGCGCATCTCATCGGCGCGCTCGGGCAGCGCCGCCAAACCCCGCTCGCCGGCATCCCAGTCGCCCGGTGGCAGATTGAACAACACCGTGCGAACGCCGGCGCGCTGCATACGCTGCGCCAGCACATCGACCGAATAATCGTATGGAAACAGAAATTCGACGAACGCGAAGCCGGCTTCGGCCGCCGCATCGATGCGATCGAGAAACGGATGCTCGTAGAACATAAAACTGAGGTTGGCGGCGAAGCGAGGCATGGCGCGTTCCTTGGATAAGGCAGGGGATGCATTCAAGCGGCTGCATCGGCCCGGTTGATGGGCAGTTGAAGTCCGGCGAGCTGGGCGTAGAGGCGTGCGACGGACGCATCGTCATCGCGATCCATCCCGCTCGCCGCGGTCATCAGAAAAAGTTGCAGTGCGGTGGTGGCCAGCGGCAGCGGAAAATCGCTTTGTCGACCCATCTCCAGCACGATGCCGAGATCCTTGACGAAGATGCTGGTGGCGCTGCGCGGCGCGTAGTCACCGTCGAGCACGTGCTGCATGCGGTTCTCGAACATCCACGAGTTGCCGGCCGACTGCGTGATGACTCGATACACCGCGGCCAGATCCAGACCTTCGCGCGCCGCAAAGGCCATCGCCTCGGCGGCGGCCGCAATATGCACCCCGGCCAGCAGCTGATTGACCATCTTGAAAGCCGCCGCCTGTCCCGCCGTGTCACCGAGGCGGTGAACGGTGCCGGCCAGCGCCGCCAGGATCGGCGCGGCCGCGTCGAACGCGGCCGCGCTGCCGGACGCCAGCATGCTCAGCGAGCCGTCAGCCGCGCGCACGGCACCGCCGCTCATCGGCGCATCAAGATATAGACGTCCAGACGTCTGCAACCGCTCGCCCAGAGAGCGGGCGTTGGCCGGCGACATGGTGGCGCAGGAAATGAAAAGCGCACCGGCCAGCATGTGTTCGAGGCAGCCGTATTCGCCGAACAGCAGCTGTTCGGTCTGCTCGGCGTTCACCACCACGCTGAGCACGAACTCGGCGCCTTCAACCGCGTGCCGGGCATCGCACGCAGCGGCGCCGCCGAGTTGGGAAAAGCGCGCAAGTGCTTCGGAGGACGGATCGTATCCGCGCACGTTGGCACCGGCGCGCAAAAGGCTGGCGGCCATGCCGCCGCCCATGGAACCCAGCCCGATCACGGCCACGTTGCGCCCGGCCAGCGGAAGCGGCTCGTGCGCGCGAGGAGCCTTCTTGGCGCTCATGCTCATGCGGCGTAACCCGGACGCAGGGCACGTACAATCATCGCCAAGCCCGACCGCGATGATTGCGCTATCACATCCTGGTTGACCGCTTGGCCGCGGGCTGATAACACAGCGTCCATCATCATCTCCTCAAACAGGAAAACCGACCATGCGTGAATCCCAGGCCAGAGAGCAGATCTGCCTGTTCGCCCGCTCGCTGTTCGAGCGCGGCCTGTCGCATGGCTCATCCGGCAACATCAGCGCACGCCTGGAAGACGGCAGCCTGCTGCTGACGCCAACCGACGCGTCGCTGGGTTTTCTCGACCCGGCGCGACTGTCGCATGTGGACGCCGACGGTCGTCATATCGACGGCGACAAGCCCACCAAGGAGGCACCGTTGCATCTGGCGCTCTACGAAACCCGGGCCGGCTCCGGCGCCGTGGTGCATCTGCACTCCACGCACTCGGTCGCCGTGTCGATGCTGCCCGAGATCGATGCGCGCTCCGTGCTGCCGCCGCTGACGCCGTATTACGTGATGCGCGTCGGCGACACCGCGCTTGTTCCTTACCACCGCCCCGGCGATCCCGCGGTGGCCGAAGCCATCCGCGGCCTGGCTGGCCGACACGCCTCGGTGCTGCTGGCCAACCACGGACCGGTTGTCGCCGGTTCGAGCCTCAGCGCCGCGGTGTATGCCATCGAAGAACTGGAGGAAACCGCGCGGCTTTATCTCCTGCTGCGGGGTTTCAATCCGCGCCTGCTGTCGTCGGAGCAGGTGGCCGAACTGCAGCGCGTATTCACTGCGCCGCCGCCCGACGCACACCACCACGGCGCGGCCTGACGCGCCGCCGTTCCGCCTGCTCAGGCCGCTTTGGCCTGCTGGAGGTGGGCGCGCATCGCCTCGGCAACGCGTTCCATGCCCAGCCGCGGACTGGTAAGCACCGGCACGCTGATGCGATCGCCGAGGCTGTCGACCACGCGCCCCATCGACACCTGAGCCAGTACGATCACATCGACGTCAGCGGCCAGTTTCATGAGCGCCGCACCGACGATGTCGTCGTGCTTCGCCGAATCGCCAGCCAGCAAAGCGTCGAAGGCCCCTTCGCAAAGCTTCTTCGTCACGCTGATGCGTTTGCCATTCTCGATCGCCACCTGCTCGATCAGTCGCGCGGTCGGATCAAGCGTCGTCTGCACGGTCGCCGCCACGCCGATGCGCGTACCGCGCGCGACCGCGGCCTCGGCCATCGCCGTGTCGATCTTCAGCATCGGTACGCTCAACAGCGGACTGACTGCGTCGGCGGCCTCGCGCACCGACGAGCAGGCGTTGAGGATCATGGTCGCGCCCATCTCCTGGCCGATCAGCATGTAGCGCGCAAGGCGGCTGGTCACGGCCGGCGTGACGTGGCCGGCGGCCATCACGTCCTTCAACAAGCTGTCGTCGACCAGGTTGACGATGCGAACGCCGGGCAACAGCTCCGGCGCCAGCGAGGCCAGCGGCTGCACGGTCACCGGACCGGTGTGGATGATGACCAGCGTGGTCTGGGTGCTCATGATGCGTTTCTCCTACTCAAATGGTGCGGACAGCTCAGGGCGAATCACTTCACGTACATGCGCCAGTTGTGGTCTTCCTTGAAGCCCAGCACCTCGCGCGCCTTACGGTTGGAAAGAAGGGTCTCGAACTCGCCGAGCTCGCCCTTCACCGGCACGCCGGGGTAGTAGCGCTTCAGCAGTTCAGCGGTTGGCAGGTCCGACGAGACGTCGTTGTTAGCGGCGTTGAAAATCTGGAAACCCAGGCCGTCTTTCTCGATCGCCAGGCGCACGATCTGACCGAGGTCGCGGGCGTCGATATAGCTCCAGGCGATGCGCTTGCGAAAATCGGGCTTGGCGAAAAACTCGGGGAAATTCGCGTATTCGTGCGGCTCGACCACGTTGCCGATGCGGATCGCATAGACGTCCGAACCGGTGCGGCCGGCAAACGCCTGCGCGGTGCGCTCGTTGCAAATTTTCGAGGTGGCGTAGCTGTCGCGCGGGTCGACCGGATACTCCTCGTCGAGCGGGAAATATTCCGGATTGCGATGGGTGTAATTGAACACCAGCCCGTAGGTGGTTTCGCTGGAGGCGATGATCACCTTCTTGATGCCGAGCTTGGCGGCCGCTTCGAGGATGTTGTACGTCCCCATCACGTTGATGCGGTACACCTCGTTGTCCGGCACGATCATGATGCGCGGGATGGCAGCAAAATGGACGATCGCGTCGATTGGCTCGGGCTCGAGGTTTTGGTCGAACTCGTGCAGCCCGGTATAACTGGACAGCGCGTTGAACACCTGACCGGAATCGGTGATGTCCGTGATCAGCGTGCGCACCGCTGGATTGTCCAGCGGCTTGGTATCCAGATTGAGCACCCGGTAGCCGTGGTCGACGAGGTCCTGCACGACGTGCTTGCCCGCCTTGCCGCTGCCGCCCGTAAAGATCACACGCTTCATAACATTTCCTTTGGTAGTGGAGCCGGCGCGGCAGAAGCTGCGCGCGCCGGAAAAGCAACATCAGAATTTATATTGGTCGATGTTTTCGGCCGTGAATACCAGCGGCTCGCTGAAGATGATCACCTTGTTCTTGACCTCGAAGTCGCCCAGGCCCGGCACGCTCAGATGGTCGTTCGGCTTCAGCGCATTGTTGGCGGCCAGGCGCGCCACGTGCATCACCAGCTGGCCTTCCTTCACCTCATCCCACAGCGGGCTGGCCTTGATGATGCCGGCCTTGACGTACTGGCGAATGGCGTCCGGGTCGGAACAGCCCGTGACAAAGACCTTGCCGGTCTTGCCCAGTTTTTGCACCGCTGCCGCCGCACCGACTTCGGCCGCGCCATCGGGAGCGATGATCGCCGTGACTTCCGGATGCGCCTGCAGGATATTCAGGCCGGCGGTCAGCGACTGCGACGGGCTGGACTGGCCGTAGTCGGTGGTGACGATCTTCATCTTCGGATACGTGGCGGCGATATACGCATTCACTGCCTTGATCCACTCATTCTGGATGGTCGCGTCCTTGGTCGACGACAGAATGGCGACCTTCGCCTCGGGCCCGGCAAACTTTGCCACCGACTCCACCAGCGCCTTGCCGAAAGCCGGGTAGGCCGTGTTCTGGATGAAGAAATCACGCGCGTCGGGCGCCACGTCGCTGTCGTAGGAGACAACCTTGATGCCCTGCTTCATCGCACGACGCAGCGCAGGCGCGAGCTGGGTCGGGTTGTTCGACGTGGTGGTGATCACATCGAACTTGCGCGCGATCAGGCTGTTGAACACATCCACCTGCCCCTGCGCCGATGCCGTCACCGGGCCGGTATAGAGAAAGTCGATATTGAGCGTCTTGGCCGCCATCTCGGCGCCCTGCTGATTGGCCTTGAAGACCGACAGGCCCACCAGCTTGGGCACCATGGCGACCTTGATGCGCTTGGAAATATCCGGCGTCTGCTGGGCCTGGGCAACGGCTCCCACGCCCAAAGCGAGCAGAGTAGCAACGATGCCCAGCGTGATGCGGCGGCGCTTGTTAGTCATGACTTTTCCTGTGCGTCTGGTTACAGGGAAACCCGTTGTGCGGTCGTGGGATCACGACGCATGGCCGGGCGAGATCGAGCGCTTGAACAGTGCTCGGATTCGGGTACCGAGGCGGAGGCCGCGGCTGTCGAAAAGATTTTTCACCGCGATCGAAACGATCAGGATGGCGCCGGTCAGCATGGTCGTGACCATGTCGGAAAATCCGGCAATCAGCATGCCCTGCCGCAGAAAGCCGAGCAGCAGCACGGCCAGGATCACGCCCAGCAGGTGGCCTTCGCCGCCAAAGATGCTGACGCCGCCGAGCACCACCATCGTGATCGTGGTCAGCAGCAGCACGTCACCCATGTCTGGCCGCACCGCGCTGTAATACGCGGCAAGCACCAGGCCGGCGACGCTGGCCATCGCACCGCTCAGTACGTAGGCCGTCACCAGGATGCGGTTGACGCGAATACCCGAGTAGCGCGCTGCTTCTGCGCTGTAACCCACCGTCACCAGCTTGCGTCCGAACGCGCTGCGCGCCACCAGCAGCCAGAACAGCAGCGCCAGACCGGCGAACAGCAGGATCTGATACGGCAGCTGAAACGATGCGCCGATGGCCATCGCGCCGGCGCCCAGATTGTTGAAGGCGTCGGGAAATCCCGATGGCGGCGAGTCGCCGGCTATCGCGACCGCCATACTGCCGTAGATAAAGCTGGTGGCCAGCGTGGCGATCAGTGGCTCGACCCGCAGCCGGATGATTACAAGAGCGTTGACCGCCCCAAGCACGCCACCGATCAGCACGCCGATCGCAGACGCCAGCCAGATGTTGACGCCCCAGGCGCTCCAGATCTGCGCCGCCACCACCGCGGCGAGGCTGGCCGTGGCGCCGACCGAAAGATCGATGCCGCCGGTAAAGATCACTAGCGAAAGGCCCAACGCGACCAGGCCGAACGGCAAAAAATTCTCCGTCAGCGCCAGCAGTCCCGAGGTGCTATCGAGAAAACCCGGCACCTTCATGCCGAAGCCGGCAATCACTGCTACCAACAAAAGCAGCAGCGCCGCTTCCCAGCCACCGATCGGCAACAGCCGGCGCCGGTTGAACGGCGTCACCGCGTTGCTCGACACGTCCTCGACAACCGCAGCGTCAACGCGGCCGGCCTTCTGCAACGACGCCGTGCGAATTGAGGCGTTCACTGCGCCGCACTCCGCCGGCCAAAACCGCTCTGCACGGCGGCCAGAATCATCACGCCCTCACCCGCCGAGTACCAGATCGGCGGCACGTGCAGAAACACCAGCGCAGTCAGCACCACGCTGAGAAACAAACTGCCCAGCACCGTGCCAACCAGATTGCCGCGGCCGCCGGCAATCGCAGTGCCTCCGACCAGCGCCACCGCGATCGACTGCAGTTCGATGTGATCACCGGTGCCCGCCGTGACCGTCGCCGAACCGGTGTAGCAGAGAAACATCAGCCCGGCAAAGCAGGCCAGCACACCGGAGATGGCATACACGCGCACGCGCACCCATTTCACCGGCAGGCCCGCGTGATAAGCCGCGGCGTCGTTGTTGCCCACGGCGAGAATCGACCGACCAAAGCGCGTATGCCGCAGCAGAAACCAGCACAGCGCCAGCACCACCAGCAAGACCAGCACCGGGGTCGGTAGTGGCAGCCAGTCGAACAGATGACCGTTGCCGAATGCTGCGTATGTCGGCGGAACCGAATCCACCTGCGTGCCGTCGGAATACAGAAAGGTCAGGCCGCTGTAGAGGCTGTAGGTGCCCAGCGTCACCACGATGGGCGGAATCTTCAACGTGGCCACCAGCAGACCATTGAGCGTGCCGAGCACCAGACCGATGGCGACGCAGAGCAGCACCGCATAGCCCAGCGGCAGACCGTGCGACTGCGCCAGCAGCCCGCAAACCATGGCCGCCAGCCCGAGCAGCGGTGCCACGGACAAATCGATACCGCGCATCGCGATCACCAGCGTCTGCCCCAGCGCCACCAGTGACAGCACCACGGAATTGAGCAGGATAAAACGCAGGTTCTGCACACCGAGGAAATCGTGATTCAGCGCGCCCACCACGCCGACTACCAGCAGCGTGGCCACGGCGAGAATCAACTCGCGGCCCATGGCGACCTTCGGCAGCCGCACCGGGCCGCCCTGCTTGATCGATGATGCGACGACGGCACTCATGCAAGTGAGGCCTCTTTCGCGGAGGGGGGAACCTCTGGCGTACCGAGATACGACGCGCTCACCGCGGAGGGCGTGACGGCATCGCCGCACAGTTCGCCCACGATCTCCCCCTCGTAGATCGACAGCACGCGATCGCACAGTCGCACCAGCTCTTCGGTCTCCGACGAAATGACCAGCACGGCCATGCCCGCCTTGGCCATCTGATCGATCAGCTCGTAGATTTCTTCTTTGGCGCCTACGTCGACGCCGCGAGTGGGCTCATCCAGAATCGCTACACGCGGACCGGTGGCCATCCATTTCCCGAACACCACTTTTTGCTGGTTGCCGCCGGACAGTTCGCGCAGCGGTTGATCCAGCCCGGCACAGCGAATGCGCAGGTCGCGCACGGCCTTTGCCCCGATCTCGTTTTCGTCGGCGGCGCTGAGCAGACCGGCGGGCTGACGCACGCGGTCGAGCAGTCCGGAGGTGATGTTCTGCGTGATCGTCATCGACAGCACCGCGCCGTGGCGGCCGCGATCTTCGGGCACGTACACCAGACCCTTGCGAATCAGCTGGTGGCAGCTCACGCCGGTAATTCGTTCGCCCGCGAGACTGACCTCGCCGCTGTCTGGACGGCGGATGCCGAAAATCGCTTCCGCAATCTCGGTACGTCCGGCACCCACGAGTCCGGCCAGACCGAGGATTTCCCCACGATGCAGGGTGAAATCGATGTCCTTGAAGAGACCGTGCACGCTCAGCTTGTCGACCTGCAGCATCGTCTCCGCGGCCTTCGAACAGCACGTGCGGCGCGGCACGTCGCGCATCTCGCGACCGACCATCTGCGACAGCAGGCGCGCACGATCGAACGCGCCGCGCTCGGCCTGATCGACCAGGCGGCCGTCGCGCAATACGGCGATGTCGTCGCTGATCTCCATCACCTCTTCGGTGCGATGGCTGATGAAACTCAGCGTGCAGTTCTGCGCAGCCAGTCGGCGCATGATCGCGAAAAGCTTGTCCACCTCGTGCGAGGTCAACGGTGACGTCGGCTCGTCGAACAAGATCACGCGGCAGTCGTGCAGCAGCGCCTTCGCGCACTCCACCAGCTGCAGCTGCGCGATGCTGAGCGTGCGCGCGCAGCAATCGATATCGATGTCCAACTCCAGAAGATCCAGTACGGTGCGCGCACGCTGGCGTACGTCGGCCCAGTCCACGCGGCGCAGCAGCCGGCCGGTCATCGGCAATCGGCCGACGAACATCGTCTCGGCGACGCTGAGTTCCGCCATCAGCAGCGGCTCTTGTGGCACCAGATGAATGCGGTGGGCGTGCGCAGCGTGCGGCGAACTCAGGCGCAGCGGCGCGCCGTTGAGCTGCAGCTCTCCGTCGCTCGGCTGAAGCTGCCCGGCCAGCACTTTGAACATCGTCGATTTGCCGGCGCCGTTTTCGCCCATGAGGGTGAGCACGCGGCCCGGCTTCAGCGTCAGATCGATGCCGCGCAACACCTCGACCGGCCCGAAGCGCTTGGTGATGCCATGTGCGCCGAGCACGATGCCATCGCCGTGCGGCTGCAGCCGAGCGATGGGCGAACTCTCGATGGCTTTCCATACAGCAGACATGGCGTCGGCGCCTCCTCGGTCAGCCTGCGCGTTGCAGGGCTTGGCAGGGCGAGCCGGACTATAGGCGAGCAAAAATGGTAGCGCAATCATTTTGCCTTGGCTGCGACAAACTTTCGATCATGCAGCGCGTCAAAAACCACCATCTCTGGCGCGAGTGTCAATGGCGGTCTTTTCCAAATGCGAGGCTGACACTGCAGCTCAGGGACCATACGCATCACTACTGCATTGCATCATGCACGTGAGAAGATATTTCAGCCCGAGGCGCGGCGCATGACCGCCGCCGGCCGACTTTCTTGCGAACGTCACCCAGGGCGTGGCCGATGTCACCGACAAATTGGCGAGCCGCAGCGAACTGGAATCCCTGGCGCCGTTGCGCAATCATCTGCGCGGACGCGCTTTGGATAGCGTGGTCAACAGGCGCGCTAGCGCTGACTGCCCTGCCGCCGATGCTGCCGGGCACTTTCCGGAGAATTCATGCGCACTGCGAAGTTGACCACGGACGGCACGATCACGCTAAAACACGTGGCTGCGCTGGCCGGCGTCTCACCGATCACCGTATCGCGCGCGCTGAACAAGCCGGACACGGTATCGGACAAGCTGCGCGAAAAAATCGAGCGTGCTGTTGAACAACTCGGCTATGTGCAAAACCACGTCGCGGGCGCCCTGGCTTCCGCCGGCTCCAACGTCATTCCGGTGATCGTGCCCTCGTTGTCCAATACGGTTTTCGTCGAGGTGGTGGCCGGCATCCAGGAGATTGCGCAGAAGACCGGCTACCAGCTGATGCTGGGCAACACCGATTACGACCTCGACCAGGAGTGCGCCCTGGTATCCACCTTCCTCGGCTGGTCACCGCCGGGTCTGATCATCGCCGGCATGAGGCATCTGGAGCGTACCCACACGCTGCTCAAACGCTATGGCAAACCGGTGGTCGAAGTCATGGAGTATGGCGCCCACCCGATCGACATGAACGTCGGCCTGTCGCACTACCAGGCGGGCGAGGCCATGGCGAAACATCTGATCGAGCGCGGCTACAAGCAGATCGTGTTTGTCGGCTGCCAGCTCACCGCCGATTACCGCGCCTGGCAGCGCTATAAGGGCATGGACCGCGTGCTTGCCAAGGCCGGTCTAACGCGCCGGCCACCCGTGGCGCTGGAACAGACGTCCCATGTCCAGGTCGGCGGACCGGCCCTGATCGACGTGCTTGCCACTCAGCCCGACGTCGACGCGATCTTTTTCGCCAACGACGATCTGGCCGTGGGCGCGATCCTGCGCGCGCAGCGCGACGGCATTCCGATACCGGGCCGTGTCGCGATAGCCGGCTTCAACGGCCTTGGGCTGGCCGAACTGGTCATGCCCGCGCTGACGACCATCGTTTCGCCACGCATGGAAATCGGACGGATCGCCGCGCAACAGCTGTTCGACCGTCTGGCCGGTCGCTCCCCGCGGCGGCGGCGCGTCGACGTGTCCTTCGAGCTGATATCCCGACAAAGCACGTGAACGCGCCGGTTGTGCGCCACGAATCAGCTGCACTGACTATCAACCCCTCACCGAGATACGCCGATGGCCCGACCCTGTTTTATTGAGCTTCCCGCCGCCGATATCGGCGCCGCCAAGCAGTTCTACGCGAACGCGTTCGGGTGGGCGCTGACCGACTTCGGACCAAGCTACGCCTGCACCATGACCGGCGATGTGGACGTGGGCTTGCAGGGGGATATGACGGAGGCGCCGCGCGCGCCGCTGCCGGTGATCGCTGTGGATGATCTGGAGGCCGCGCTGGTGGCGGTGACGGCCGCTGGCGGCACCATCGTCAAACCCACCTTCGGCTTTCCCGGCGGGCGCCGCTTTCATTTCGCCGATCCCAACGGCAACGAGCTAGCCGTGCTTCAGGCCGATTGAATGCGGCAAACAGAGCGCGGCGACGCGTGCGCGGCAAATCGCTAAGCTGAGGCCAACCGATGACCTTGCTGGATACGCGATGGACCTGTTGCCGATGAATTTCCGC
>Ga0302314_10021188_pt1 | contig 10714 bp, 11 predicted proteins | sample III_Palsa_N2_3_FD_200533 | JGI IMG/M metagenome (GOLD analysis project Ga0302314, IMG submission 200533) | Peat permafrost microbial communities from Stordalen Mire near Abisko, Sweden - III_Palsa_N2_3 | ecosystem: Environmental > Terrestrial > Soil > Palsa > Peat permafrost | place: Sweden... | reverse complement strand
ACAATGCTCAAACAGCAGAACTGCAGAAAATCGGGCAGTCTTTGGAGCGTATAGCCGCTGCACTCGAAGCTCGTTCGTAGTTTGTCGAATGCGTGCTCGGTGTTTCTGATCGCGGGATGACCGCCCCCCAACCCGGCCAATCCGGACGGCCGCTATCGGCAGGCTTGTCGCAGTGAGACGCTGAGGACCCGACCGGATACCGATGGCTGAGCACAGCGCGGCCGAGCCTGTTGAGGCGCGGCGCGCCTTGCCTCAATCTGCACATGAGGAGGAGTGCGGCGCCTATGCGAGGTCTGCGGATGTGGCTTGGCGGTCTTGTCATTCTGGGCCTTCTCTTGGCCGCGCCTCTCGCGTGGCGCGCCTTCGCGCAGCAAGCGACAGCCGCGACGCTGAGGATCGATACGGCGGACGGGATCGAGGAGGCCCGGTTCGTACCCATCAGAGGCGTCGAGCAGTGGCTGCAGATCAGGGGCAGGCATCGCAACAACCCGATCGTGCTGATGGTGCATGGCGGTCCAGGTTTCGCGATGGCGCCGTTCGCGCCCGTCTTTCTGAACTGGGAGAATGACTTCACGCTGGTCCAGTGGGACCAGCGGGACGCCGGACGGACCTTCAGCCGCAACGGCCCGCTGCCGATAAGCGTCGCGGAAGTGACGGCGGACGGGCTTGCCGTGGCCGAGTACCTGCATCGGCGCCTGCCGGGCGCGAAGATCATCGTTTTGGGCCACTCGTGGGGATCGGCCATCGCGCTGAACATGGTCCATAGGCGCCCGGACCTCTTCGCGGCCTTCGTGGGTACGGGACAATTGGCCTCCATGCCCGACCAGGAAACGCTGTCTTCCGAGATGGTCCTCGCGCGGTTGCGGGCCGCGCACAACGCGGGTGCGGCGGCGCAACTCCAGCAAGTCGGGCCCGCGCCCTACAGGAGCCTTGCGGCGCTGCTGGTGGAGCGGAAGTGGCTGAGATCGGTCGACACACCGGCCGAGCGGGCTCTGTCGTCGCGCATGCTGCCCCTGCTTCTCTTCGCCCCGGGCCAGTCGCTCAAGCAGGTGTGGGACTTCACGCGCGCGCCCAAATACGCGCAGAGCACGACTTATGGCGAGCTGGCGACGTTCGATGCCCGCAGCATCGGCCAGTGCTATCGCGTTCCGATGTTCATCTTCGACGGCGACCAGGACCTCTACACCCCCGCCGGCCCGGCGCTGCGATTCCTTTCACAGATAACCGCGCCCAGGCGCGAGTTCGTCTCGTTGCCGGGCGGCGGCCACGACGCCTTGCTCACCATGCCTGACGCGTTTCTCGCCCAGTTGCGCGCGCGGGTTCTCCCGCTCGGCGGCGAAGGTGCGCCGGTTTCACCCTATTTCACGTGCGCGAACGCCCAGTAGCGCTCGGGCGCCCGGCGAAGAGCATCTCGCTGGCGCCCAGGAAATCGACCCCTGTCCGGGCCTGCTCGCTACTCCGTCCGCTTGACGACGCCCGCGCGACGGGCTTGCACGCGGGTGAAGAAGCGCTGTTTTACGACGTTGAAAATAGCTGGCGGCAGCATGCCGTAGGCCACGCTCTCCGGCCCTTGCCCGGGTCGCAAACGTAGGTCCGGGCCCGGCCAGATGAAGCTATTGCCCTCGCTGACCACCACCCATGATCGTTCGCTGTCGAGACCCAGCCGCACCTTGGTGGTACGCGGCAACTCGACCGCGTCCGCCAGGTCAGAGGGCTGCGCGTGCGTGATGGGCAGGACGTAGACGGTCTTGTCGCCGTCCTCGCCGCTGATCGCCACGACGATTGCGCATGGCCGATCCTTCACGCCCTCTTCTCGGCCGGCGGCATGCTCGCGCTGCCAGAGGTAGGAATAACGGATGACGAGGCCAGGCCGTGGATCCGGCCAACTCACGGCGTCCAGTCTTTGAGTTCGTCATTCAGATGAGCGTACTCGGCCGGAACTTCCGCCTGTGCGATAAGCTCCAAAATCCGGTCGGGCAGATCGGCGGACTGGAAGACCTGCCGGTCGCGCTTCTTCAGGCGCTCGTATTCGGCCGCTGAGACGACGACAAGACGGTCTCGGCCGTGTTTGGTGATTGTCACGGGCTCGGCGAGAGCGCGATCGGCTAGCGTGCTGTAGTGCTTGATGAAGTCCGCCGTCGAAACGCGCATGCCACCTCTGCAATCTGCGAGTTATACGTATAACTCATGATTTAGCGTTCCGCCAGTGGGCTTGCCTTTGGCCAGGCCTCCTACGCCCCGTGGGCGAACGCCCAGTAGAGCTCTCGCGCCTGGCGAAAGATCGGCCCCGGCTGCAGTTCGCGCTGTTCGATGCGGATGATCGGCATGACCTTGGAGAAGTTGCCGGCCGAGAAGATCTCGTCGGCGCCCAGGAAATCCTCCCAGGTCAGGGTGGCCTCGACCACCCTGACGCCCGCCTGGCGCAACAGGCCGATGACCCGGCGCCGGGTGATGCCGTTCAGGAAGGCGCCGTTGGGCGCGGGCGTGAACACCACTCCGTCCCTGGCCATGAACACATTGGCGTTGGCCAGCTCGGCGATATTGCCCAGCATGTCGCGCAGCAGGCAGTTGTCGAACCCGCGGCGAGCGGCCTCCATCAGGGCGCGCCCACTGTTCGGATAGAGGCAGCTGGCCTTGGCGTCGACGGGCGCGCACTCGTTGGTCGGCCGGCGATAGGGCGACAGGGTCACCGACCCGCCGCGCGGCTCTGGCATGGGCGCCTCGTAGAGGCAAAGGCACCAGCGGGTGGAGTCCGGATCGAACTTGACCCCGCCGCCGATCGTGCCGGTGTCGGCCCAATACATCGGCCGGATATAGAGCGCGGTGTTGGGCGCGAACCGCTTGATCCCCTCGTGGGCCAGTTCGATCCAGCGCTCGACGCTGACGACGGGTTTCAGCCCAAAATGTTCGGCCGACTCGTTGATCCGCGCGCAATGCAGGTCGAGGTCGGGGGTCACCCCTTCGAAGGCTCGCGCCCCGTCGAACACCGTCGTGCCCAGCCAGGCGGCGTGGGTGCGCGGCCCGATAATGCCCACATTGCCTTCCCACCAGGCGTCTTCGAAGAAGGTCCAGGTCTGGGAAATGGCCGCGTGGGTGGAGATGACGTCAGGCATGCGGGACCTCGGAGGGTGGTGCGGCGGCGATCATGCATCGATCATGCCGCCAAAAAGATTCGGAGCGGCTCAACCTAGTCCGAACTTGGCGCCGCGCGCACCTTGTCATGCCGATGTCATGAAACCCTCACGTGGGGACGGGGCCGCCCGCAGCGTACGATTAATGGATGAAGAAGCTTTCCTGGCGCCTAAGCCATTGGCCATCCGCGAGCGCCGAGCTTACCGACCATCAACGCCGGATCGCGGTGTTCAAGGCTACCGGCTGACCGAAGCCTCACACCACGTGGCGCAGGATGAAATAGAGGCCTCCAGCCAAGGCCATGGCGGCCGGCAGCGTCGTCACCCAGGCCAGGGCGATGTTGCGAAGGGTGCCCAGCTGCAGGCCGGAGCCGTTGGCCGCCATCGTTCCGGCCACGCCGCTGGAGAGGATGTGGGTGGTGGAGACGGGCACGCCGATCTGTTCGGCCCCCATGATGGTGATAGCGGCGACGAGTTCGGCGGCGGCGCCTTGGGCGTAGGTAAGGTGGGTTTTGCCGATCTTCTCGCCCACCGTGACCACGATGCGTTTCCAGCCCACCATGGTGCCAAGGCCCAAGGCGATTGCGACGGCGACCTTCACCCAATTGGGGATAAAGCGCGTGCCGGCCTCCAGCTTGCCCTTGAAGATCTTGAGATCGGCCTTCTCGGGCGCGGCCAAGGTGGTCTTTTCCTTGTCCAGCAGACGCATGGCGTCGCCGGTCAAGTACATGTCGTTGCGAAGATTTGGCACCTTGGCCGCTGGCACGTGTCGGATGGAGCCGTAGGCCTTCACCTGGTTCTCGATGTCCGACGACAGCGTGGCGAGGGCCGCGAAGTTGGCCGGGCTGGCCACCTTGCGCGCCCTCAGAGCATCGCCGATGGTTTGGCGCGCGGCGGCTACGGTGACCGGCGGCGGCGCGCCCGTGGAATGGGCGGCGAAGACCGCCTCGGCCTTATGCGTCGCGGCGATGAAAGCTGGCATCGAGGCGTCAGGCATGGTGCGGTTCAAGGCGTAAGCGGTGGGCGCGGCGCCGATCAGGATCAGCATGATCAGCCCCATGCCCTTTTGGCCGTCATTGCCGCCGTGGGCGAAGGAAACGCCGGTGCAGGTGAGGATCAAGGTGCCGCGAATCCACCAGGGCGGAGGTGCGTCCGCCTTGGGCGCCTCGTAAAGCTGCTGGTTTCGGATCAGGAACTTCATGACCAGCAGCAAGGCCGCGGAGGCCACGAACCCGATCAGCGGACTCCAGAACAACGCCTGTCCGACCTTGGCCGCCTGCGACCAGTCGACGCCCGAGGTCGCCGAGCCGGCGGGGGCCATGAACTGGTTGGCCAGGCCCACGCCCATGATCGATCCCACCAGGGCGTGGGAGGAGCTGTTGGGGATGCCGAAGGCCCAGGTGCCGAGGTTCCAGACGATCGCCGCCAGCAGCAGGGAGAAGATCATGGCGTAGCCGGCGGTGCTGCCGACCTGCAGGATCAACTCGACGGGCAATAGCGTGACGATGCTGTAGGCCACCGCGCCCGTGGAGACCATGACGCCGGCGAAATTCCAGAAGCCGGACCAGACCACCGCGAACAGCGGCGGCATGCTGTGGGTGTAGATGACCGTGGCCACGGCGTTGGCGGTGTCGTGAAAGCCGTTCACGAACTCGAAGCCAAGGGCGATGAGCAGGGCTAGGCCGAGGAGGAAGAAGACGCCGATCTCCACCGCTTCGCCGGCGCCGCGGACATCCTGCAGGATGCTGAAGCCCACGAAGGTGAGGCCGGCGGCGAGAACCAATAGAAAGACGATCCCGCCCGCGGGATGAGGCTTCGAATCCAGCTTGGGCCTATCGCCCAATGATCCATGGCCGTGCAGATCGACAACCGCTTCGGACATACGCCGCTCCCCCCGAGAATACGCTGTCGATAACCTATCCGCCGGTTTCGACGGTTTGATGACGGAATGGTGTTTGGAGATGCGAGGGTCTCACAAACACTCCTGCCTGCGGCGGATCCGCCCCTCGGCGACTCAGATGACAATGATTTCGTTCTCGACCTCGGTAACGCCTGGCGCGGCCCAAGCGGTCGCGGCGGCCGTTTGCCGGTCGTGCGGAGACGACACTGTCCCGGTGAGCACGACCCGCCCGCCCTCGGCGCTGACCGCGATCGTCTTGGGATCGAAGAACCACGATCGGTGCAAAGCGTGCATGATGCCGTCGCTGACGTTCGAGGCGTCGACCTTCGGTTTGATCGCGATCTGGTTGGACACGCCGGTGACGCCGAACAGGCGGCGCAGGTCCGCCTCCGTCGCCTGTTTCTGATAGTTCCAATCGACCTCGCCGGTCAGGGTGACCCAGCCGTTCTCCACCTTGACGGTGACGGCGTCCTTGGGGACCGAGACGTTCCAGGCGAGCCGGTCGACCGCCGCGGCGGCGATTTGCTCGTCGTCGCGCTGGACGCCGAAGGGCAGGCGGACCTCGATCTCCTCGGCCAACGCCGTGACCCCCTTAACCCCGCGGGCGACGGCCTCGGCGGCGGCCTTTTCGGCGAAGGTCTCGACGTGGCCGGTCAGGGTGACGACGCCTTCATTGGCGGTCACGCCGATATGGCCGGCGGTGACGCTGGGCTCCCAGGCCAGGGCGGCCAGGACGGCGTGTTGCAATTGACTGTCGTGGGACATGAGGGCTCTCCAGAGTTGCCGGAACGTCAAGACGCAGCCTCGCCGTTCGGGATTGGCCAGCCTCGCCCACGAACAATGACAGTCTCACGCGCGCCCGGCTTTGAGGGGGATCAAGTCGGATCGAGCCGGCGGGATTTTCGGCGCGCCGGATTCCGGCGGCGTCGCCCAGGTGCTACCCCCGGCGTCCAAGATCAGTTACAAATTGCCAGGGCTACAACGATGTATTTCCATGCGTCGGCGAAGAGGCCTCTGACGCCTTTTCGCCGCCAGCGATCCGTCATCGAGGACGATGGCTGGGCGAGCAGAAGGTCGCGGTCGGTTTGGCTGACAATCGGGGGAGATCGACCGTCGATGACCTATGAACGGATCGCGCTCGACGGCGCGCTCGTCATGGCGCCGCGCGAGACGCGGATCGACATGTCGAACGCCGACGCCTTCAAGGATGCGCTGCTGGAGTCCGTCACCCTGGCCTCGAAGGTGATGATCGTCGATCTCTCGAGCATCGAATACATCAGCAGCGCGGGCCTGCGGTCCTTGATGATCGCTTTCAAGGCCGCCAAGGCCGAGCAGAAGACGATGGCGATGGCCGCCCTGCGCCCCTTGACGCAGGAAATCTTCGCCATCAGCCGCTTCAACATCGTATTCACCCTGTTCGACGACGTCCGGGACGCGCTTGCGAGGCTGGCTCCGGATGTCGTCGCGGAATTCGACGCGCTTTGAATGGGGATCGTCGATGCGGATAAAATTCTGGGGAACCCGCGGATCGCTGCCGGCGCCGCTGGATCATCGCGGTGTGCGGCGTAAGATCGTCAACGCGCTGGTCAAGGGCGATGGCAAGGGACTCGACACCGCGGACAAGGCCGAGGCGTTTTGTGACGCGGAACTGAGCTTCGCCGAGTGGGGCGCATTCGGCGGCAACACCTCGTGCGTTCAGATCGACGCCGGCGGCCCGGACTACCTGCTTTGCGATCTGGGCTCCGGCGTCCGCGAATTCTCGTTGTCAGCGATCGCCCAGCATGGCCCGAGCAAGCCGCAGACCTATCACGTGCTGGTCTCGCACGTGCATTGGGACCACATCATGGGGTTCCCGTTCTTCGTCCCGGCCTTCATCGCCGGCAACCGCATTCGCCTTTACAGCTGCCATCCGAAGCTCGAGCAGGCGATCCGCGGTCAGAACCACGAACCCAGCTTTCCGGTCGAATTCGAGGCGCTGGCGGCGAGCATCGAGTTCATCCATCTCGAACCGGGCAAGGCCTATGAGATTTGCGGCGCGAGCGTTGTCGGCATGGGGCAGCTGCACAGCAACGAGTCTTTCGGCTACCGCATCGAGAAGGACGGAAAGACGGTCGTCTACACTACCGACGCCGAACACAAGCCCGAGGATGTCGAGGCCATGCAGCGGACCGCGGCCTTTTTCCAGGGCGCCGACTTGGTCATTTTCGATGCGATGTATTCCCTGGCCGACTCTATTTCGATGAAGGAGGACTGGGGCCATTCCAGCAACATTCTGGGGGTCGAGCTCAGCCAGATGGCGGCCGCGAAAGGGCTCTGCCTGTTCCACCACGAGCCGATCAACAGCGACAACGACATCGAACGCATCTTCAACGAGACCATCCGGTTCGAGGAGATCACCCGCTCAGGCGCGCCGCTGAAAATCCATGTGGCCTATGACGGTCTCGTGCTGGACGTCTGATCCGATCAGAGCGGTAGAGGCGCCGGGACCATGACCGCGCCATTGCACGGTTGGGGCAGGCTCGCCGCCGCGGCCTTGCTGATCGGCGTCCTTGCCGTCCAGCTTGTCGCCGGCCAGGTGTTCGAGGTTCCTCGGCTGGCTTTGTTCGATCTCTATGAACGCTCCGCGCCGCGCGTGCGCACGACCGCGCCGGTGGTGATCGTGGCGGTCGACGAGGCGAGCCTGGCGAAGGTTGGGCAGTGGCCGTGGCCGCGGCAGACCCTGGCCCAGCTCATCGCGGGCATCCAGCGCGGCGGTCCGGCGGCGCTCGGGGTCGATATGATCTGGCCGGAGCCGGACAAGCAATCGCCAGAACAATGGGTGCGTGGCGCTGGCGCCTTGCCGCCCGACCTCGCGGCGGCGCTTAGCCAGCTGCCGAGCCATGATGGGTTGCTGGCCGACGCCCTCTCCCTGGGGCCGACCGCGATCGGCGTGCACGGATTGCGCGACGAACGGCGCGCGAAGGATAGCGGCGCCTGGGCCCCCTTCCGGACCATCGGAGGCGACGGGACGCCGCCGCCGGCGAATCTGCCGGCGTACTCGGCGGCGCTGAGGAGCATCCCCCTGCTGGACCAGGCCGCCGCTGGTCATGGGCTACTGAGCGTGGATCCGGGCCGAGGCCGGGTGATCCGAAGGATGCCGCTGATCTCCGTCGTCAGCGGCCGCCTCGCGCCGAGCCTTGACCTGGAGATGCTGCGCCTGGCCGCCCAGGCGCCATGGATCGATCTCTACCACAGCGGCGCCTCGGTGCGCGGCGTCGGCGTGGGACCCTTGCGGATTCCGACGGAGAAGGACGGCGCGGACTGGATCGACTATTCCGCCCACGACGATCGGCGCTTCGTTTCGGCCGCCGATGTCCTCGCCGGACGGGTGGGCGCGGACGCCTTCACGCGGAAACTCGTGCTGATCGGCGTCACCGGCGAAGGCGTGGTCGATCAGCAAAGCACGCCTCTCGGCGTGCTGCCCGGTGTGGAGATCGACGCCCAGTTCCTCGAGAACGTGATCGATGGACGCCTGGCGCGGAGACCAGGCTGGACCCGGCTCGCCGAACCCGCGCTGACCGGCGCCCTTGGCTTGCTGTTCATCCTCGCCTTGCCTCGCGCGCCAAGGCCCTGGCAGGCGCCGATCGTCCTTGGGGCCATCGCGCTGGCGATCGCCGGAGGCTTCGGACTATGGAGCCAGCGTCGTCTGCTGTTCGATTCGGCGACGCCGGCGATCGGCGCGCTTCTGGTCCTGGCGGCGCTCGTGGTCGGCGGCCTGGCGGAGGCGGATGCGCAGCGCCGCCGATTGGGGCGCGAGCTCGAACTGCGCCGGCTCGCCCAGGCCAAGGCGGACGGGGAATTGGACGCGGCGCGGCGCATTCAATTGGGGATCCTGCCGCGGGCGAAGGACCTCGCCGCGGATCATCGCATCGACCTGGCGGCGTTGATGATCCCGGCCCGCCAGATCGGCGGCGACATGTACGATTTCTTCAAGATCGACGCCGACCATCTGTTCTTCGCAATCGGAGATGTCAGCGGCAAGGGCGTGCCGGCCAGCCTGTTCATGGCGCTGGGCAAGTCGCTCGCCAAGAGTTGCGCCCTGCGCGGCGAGGCCGACATCGGCGCTATCGTCAATCGCGCCAACATCGAGATTTCGCGCGACAATCCGGAGATGATGTTCATCACCCTGTTCGCCGGCATCCTGAACGTGGCGACCGGCGAGGCGCGGTTCTGCAACGCCGGGCACGACCCGCCATTCCTGCTACGTCCTGGAGAGCCGCCGCGAACCTTGCAAGGCGAGAGCGGACCGCCGCTGTGCGTCCTCGACGACTATGGCTATGCGACGAACGCCTGCGCGCTTCGCCCCGGCGACCGTCTTTGCCTGATAACGGACGGCGTCAGCGAGGCCACGAACGGCGACGGGTCGATGATGGGTCGCGATCGGGTGGAGACCCTGCTGGCGGGCCTGGCGGACGACGCGGACGCTCAGGCGGTGACCGACCAACTGCATCAAGCTGTCGAAGCCTTTGTCGGCGGCGCCGAGCCTTTCGACGACCTGACCATCCTGACCGTTGGGTGGCGCGGACCTACCTGACCGTCACCTCGACCCGGCGATTGCGCGGCTCGGGGACCTGGTCGCCGGTCGGCGTGGCCAGTTCGCGATCACCGCGACCGGCGATGGTGATCGAGGTTCGAGGGATTCCCCGCTGGACGAAGAGTTCGGAAACCGCCCTGGCGCGGTCCAGCGACAACTGATCCTTGTCCTCGACCTTGCCAACCGTATCGGTATGGCCGGTGACGACGATCTCCGGCGCCGGACGCCTGGCGATGTCGGCGAACACCTGCTCGAACTTCGGCGTCGATTCCGGCGTCAGCTCCGTGCTGTCGTTCTTGAAATAGAGCCGATAGGTCCGCGGGGGCGTCGGGAGGGCCGCCAGCGCGGGGCCGAAGATGCGATTGACCCGCGCCTGGTCGACCGTGAACGCCTTGGCTGGGTTCGACCCCTGCCGAGGCTGAGCCGCCAGATAGGCCTTGTTCAACAAGGTCTCGTTCGGACCCGCCCCGACCGAGACCGCGCCGACGTGTCCATCGCTTTCCGGCAGCACCACGACGAGATCGCTCGAGGCGCACCCCAAGAGCAGCGCCGCGCCCGCGGCGATCATCAGGACTCGGATGACCGCCGTCATTGCCCGCCGCCGGCGCGGACCACGAACTCGGTGCCGCGAACGCCCAGCATCGCCGCCGGCGTGCGCACACGCATGGCTCCGGGGGTCTGGCGCACGATCTGGCCCGACTTGACGGCGAGCGTACCCCTATCCAAGGCGGCTTCGAACCGCCCCTGGTGGGTCGTCGTATTGAACTGGAACTGGTCGAGCCTCAGCCGGCTGTCCGGGCCGAGCGACATCAGGCTGTTGTCGGCGAAGGTGATCCCCACCGTGCCGTTCGCGGCGGTCATTATGGTGTCGGACCGGAAGACATGATCTCCGACCCGAACGTTTTGGTTCGCGCCGCGCCGTTGGATGGACACCGAGCCGGTCTCGGTCTTGACCTGACCGATCGGCTCTTCGGCCCAAGCGACGCCCGGCGCGAGGGCGGCCAAAACGATCATGACCCGCAACAGACCCGCGCAAGTCGGACAAGCCATGATAAAGCGCTCCATTGAACAAGGGGCGTCGATGCCAAACGAGCTCGAAGTCTTAATCCC
>Ga0302314_10021187_pt1 | contig 10716 bp, 4 predicted proteins | sample III_Palsa_N2_3_FD_200533 | JGI IMG/M metagenome (GOLD analysis project Ga0302314, IMG submission 200533) | Peat permafrost microbial communities from Stordalen Mire near Abisko, Sweden - III_Palsa_N2_3 | ecosystem: Environmental > Terrestrial > Soil > Palsa > Peat permafrost | place: Sweden... | reverse complement strand
GAGGTCAGTTAGGTCAGTCAGCGCGCCGTTGACCCGTTGACCCGCTGAGCTGTTCGGCGGCGCGGGTGGAGCGGACATATTCTCGAAGCCGGCCGGTTCAGTCCGGGTCGGACGGATGGAGACACGATGAGCAAGGGCACCACGAGGGCGGCGGCCGGTGGCGCGCGGGCGCGGGCGCAGTCCTCCCAGCCGTCCGCGTCGCAGGCGGAGGCCGTCGATCGGGGCGCCGCGAAGGGCTCGCGCGATGATGTGGTTTCGCAGCGGGGTGCCGACGAGCGGCGCGACGTCATCAGCGTGCACGGTGCGCGGGTGAACAACCTCAAGGACGTCAGCGTCGAGATCCCCAAGCGGCGGCTGACCGTGTTCACCGGAGTGTCCGGCTCGGGCAAGAGTTCGCTCGTGTTCGGCACGATCGCCGCCGAGTCGCAGCGGCTGATCAACGAGACCTACAGCGCCTTCGTACAGGGCTTTATGCCGACGATGGCGCGGCCAGAGGTGGACGTCCTCGAGGGGCTGACGACCGCGATCCTCGTCGACCAGCAGCGGATGGGTGCCGATCCCCGATCCACGGTCGGCACCGTCACCGACGCCAACGCGCTGCTGCGCATCCTGTTCAGCCGTCTCGGCAAGCCGCACATCGGCTCGCCCAACGCCTACTCCTTCAACGTGCCCTCGGTCCGGGCCAGCGGCGCGATGACGGTCGAGCGCGGCGCGCGCAAGGCCGTGAAGGTGACCTACAACCGCGTCGGCGGCATGTGCCCGCGCTGCGAGGGCCGCGGGTCCGTCTCCGACATCGATCTCACCCAGCTCTACGACGACTCCAAGTCGCTCGCCGAGGGCGCGTTCACCATCCCCGGCTGGGGGCCGGACAGTTTCTTCACCTCGCGGGTCTACGCCGAGGCGGGCATCCTCGACCCCAACAAGCCGATCTGCAGGTTCACCAAGAAGGAGATGCAGGACTTCCTGCACCACGATCCGATCCGGGTCAAGGTCCAGGGCGTCAACGTCACCTACGAGGGACTGATCCCGAAGATCCAGAAGTCGATGCTCTCCAAGGACCGGGACACGCTGCAGCCGCACGTGCGCGCGTTCGTGGACCGGGCCGTGACGTTCACGATCTGCCCGGAGTGTGAGGGCACCCGGCTCAGCGAAGGGGCCAGGTCGTCGAAGATCGCGGGAGTCAGCATCGCCGACGCCTGCGCGATGCAGATCAGCGACCTGGCCGACTGGATCCGCGGCCTTGACGAACCGTCGGTCGCCCCGCTGCTCGACACGCTGCTGCACTCCCTCGAGTCCTTCGCCGAGATCGGCCTCGGCTACCTCTCGCTTGACCGGCCCACCGGCACGCTCTCGGGCGGCGAGGGGCAGCGCATCAAGATGGTCCGTCAGCTCGGCTCCGCGCTCACCGACATCACCTACGTCTTCGACGAGCCCACCGTCGGCCTGCACCCGCATGACATCCAGCGGATGAACGACCAACTGCTGCGGCTGCGGGACAAAGGCAACACGGTGCTCGTCGTGGAGCACAAGCCGGAGACGATCGTGATCGCGGACCACGTCGTCGACCTGGGGCCGGGCGCCGGAACCGGAGGCGGTACCGTCTGCTTCGAGGGCACCGTCGACGGGCTTCGGGCCAGCGGCACGATCACCGGTCGGCATTTCGACGACCGGGCCGCGCTCAAGGAGAAGGTGCGCACGCCCAAGGGCGCGCTCGAGATTCGCGGCGCGACGACGCACAATCTGCAAGACGTCGATGTCGACATCCCGCTCGGCATGCTCGTCGTGGTGACCGGCGTCGCGGGCTCCGGCAAGAGCTCGCTCGTGCACGGGTCGATCCCCGCCGGAGAGGGTGTGGTCTCGATCGACCAGACCCCGATCCGCGGCTCGCGACGCAGCAACCCGGCGACGTACACGGGCCTGCTCGACCCGATCCGCAAGACCTTCGCCAAGGTCAACGACGTGAAGCCGGCCCTGTTCAGCGCGAACTCGGAGGGCGCCTGCCCCACCTGCAACGGCATCGGCGTCGTCTACACCGACCTGGGACTGATGGCCGGAGTCGCCGCCACCTGCGAGGAGTGCGGCGGGAAGCGGTACGACGCGTCAGTGCTCGAGTACAAGCTCGCAGGCCGGGACATCAGCGAGGTGCTCGCGATGCCGGTGACCGAAGCCGAGGAGTTCTTCGGCGCCGGCGAGGCGCACACCCCGGCCGCGCACGCCATCCTCACCCGGCTCGCCGACGTCGGCCTCGGCTACCTGAGCCTGGGCCAGCCGCTCACCACCCTCTCCGGCGGCGAGCGGCAGCGGCTGAAGCTTGCAAGCCAGATGGCCGAGAAGGCCGCCGTCTACGTCCTCGACGAGCCGACCAGCGGCCTGCACCTCGCCGACGTCGAGCAGTTGCTCGCGCTGCTCGACCGGCTAGTCGACTCCGGCAAGTCGGTCATCGTCGTCGAGCACCACCAGGCGGTCATGGCCCACGCCGACTGGCTCATCGACCTCGGCCCCGGCGCCGGCCACGACGGCGGCCGAGTCGTCTTCGAGGGAACCCCCGCCGCTCTCGTCGCCGCCCGCTCCACCCTGACGGGCCAGCACCTCGCCGCATACGTGGGCGGCTAACGACGGTGGACGGTCTGCTTATGGGGGACTCCTGCTGACCTTGTCTCTGCCCGGTCGATGCTGATGGGTGAGCACCTTGCGGTGCATGTGGGTGGCTGATGGCGGCGGATGGTCTGCTCGTGGGGGCGCGTGGTGGTTCATCATGCGTGGTGGCGGCGCGGACTCAGCCTCCGTGCACTGGTGAGGTCGGGCCTGTCCGTCAATAGTCAGCGTGAACTCACTGCTGCCTTCGCGTAGGCGGGCGCTGCTCATCGGTGCGCCGCTCGACGGGTTGCTGGGCGTTGGCAACGACATTGCCGCGATGGCGGGCGTGTTGGGCGAGCGTGGATTCGAGATCGAGCGGTGCGTCGGCTCGGAGGCTACGCGGGGCGGGGTGCTGGGCGCCTATGAGCGTCTGATCTCCCGCACCGAGGCGGATGACGCGGTCGTGGTGTACTACAGCGGGCACGGGGGGCTCGCGCGCTCTTTGGGGGACGCGGAGATCTTGCAGTTCATCGCCCCTGTCGACTACTCCGAGACGCGGGCGGGTGACTTTCGGGGCATTACGGCGGTGGAGCTTTCGGCGCTGCTTGGCCGGTTGACCGCGCGGAGCGTCAACGTCACTGTGATCCTCGATTGCTGCCATTCCGGGCGGATGTCGCGCGATCTGAGCCTGCACACCCGGTCCTTGGCCGACCATGACATGGCGTCGTACGCGGATGTCCGCGCGCACATCGACAAGCTGCGGAGGGAAGGATCGCTCGTTGACGCGCCGAGTCGGTCCGGTGGGAATCCGCATGCGGTGCGGATCGTCGCGTGTGCGCCCGGCGAGGCGGCGTATGAGTACCGGGGGAGGGCGGGTCGGCGCATCGGGATGCTTACCGAGGCGTTGGTTGAGGTGCTCGCCGAGATGGGCAGCGAGAGGATCACCTGGGCGGCCGTCATGGATCGGGTCCGACGTCGCGTCCTCGAACTCGAGCCTTCGCAGCGGCCGGAGGCCGAAGGGCCGTCCCGGAGGTTCGTCTTCGATACCGCGCAGGACGACGCGGCGTCGGCCTTGCGCGTGATGAGCCTCGACGCCGGACGCGTGGGCCTCGATTGCGCGGCGCTCCTCGGCGTTCGGCTGGGGGACGAGTTCGTGGTCATGCCTCCTGGAATGACCGAAGCCGACCCGCGTGCGGCGGTCGGCGAGCTGGTGGTGGACGAGGTCGGGCCGCGTTACGCGACAGGGAATCTGGCGTTGAGTCCGCGTTGGAGCAGCGTGCCGCTTGGCGCGCGGGCGTTTCGGACCGCGATGTCGGTTCCCGCGTTCCCTGTGATGCTGCCCACGCAGGACGCACGCGCCACCGACCTGATCCAGGGGGTCGTGGCGTCGCCGACGCTGCGGGTGGCCGGCCCGGACGACCGGTGGGCGGTGGCGGTGCACATCGACAAGCGCGGGGAACTGCGGCTCATCGATCGGGTGGGGCCGCTGCGTGCTTCGCGGGGCGGCGGACCGGGGGCGGTGGCCGCCGTGCTGCGGGATCTCAGAGCTCTTGCTCGGGCTTCGGCGCTGCTCCAGTCGGCGGGCGGCACGGACTGGCGGTTGTGCGTCGATGTCTCGGTCGAATGGGGCACGGTGCGGCGCGAGGTGCGACATCGACTGCGCGGTTCCGGGGACGCGGTGTACGTCGGCGAGCACGTCTATATAGAGGTGCGCAATGACAGCTCGCAGGAGCTGTTCATCTCGCTCGTCGACATCGGCGTCTCCAGCCGTATCACGGTACTGACTCAGGATTCGCCGTCGGGTATGGCGCTGGCCCCCGGCGGCCGGTACGTGTTCGGCGCTGCGGGAATCGACGGAACGCTGATCGGTGAACCGCTCGGCTGGCCGGACGGCCTCGACTCGACCTGGGCGCGCCGGGAGCGGGTGCTGGTGCTGGTGAGCGCCAGTCCGCACGACGTCAGCGCGCTGGAGCAGGACGGGGTGCGCGGGCGACGCACGGCCTCGCCGCTCACCCGCATGCTCGGTCGTGTCGCGCGGGACAAGCCGCGTGTCGCCGTGGTCGAGGAGCAGCCGCCCGGGCCCTCGGACGGCTACGACATCCACGTCATCGACTTCGAACTCGGTGCGACGCGCCCCGGCCGGATCAAGGTCCTTCGTCAGTAGTCAGTAGTCGGTCCGTCAGTAGCCGAGTGAAGAGTGAAGACCCTCCGGGGATCGAGCCGCGAGCCAAGGGAGCCGCACGTGTCCGAGGTACCGGACCACGTCCTCGTGATGCAGGCCTGCGCCGGGCAGGGCGACATGGACGCCGCCCTCGACGCGGTGCGCCGGGCGCCGCAGGACGATCCGGTCAGGTCCGGCCTCGCCGCCAACCTGGTCGTCGCCCTGCTGGGCCGCCCCGGGGTGCAGTTCGACGTCAAGCGGCTGCGCGAGATCGGGGAGATGCTGGAGATCGCGCGGCGTTTCCCGCCGCCGGGTCCCCGCTGGCCCAGGGTGGCCGCCCTCGCGACCATCACGTCGCTGATGGGGGCGGCCCTCGAGCCGGGGCGGGTGAGCGCGGTCGAGGCGCTGGCCCGGCTGAACGAACTGGACAAGGAATTCGGCTCGGATCCGGGCGTCGGGACGCAGATCGAGCTGGCGCGGTCGATGTTCACATTCCTTCGGGCGGTTTCGGAAGGTGATCAATCTGCTTACTCACGGCTGCCGATGGAGTTCGGCCGGCTTCGGGAACTGGTCGGCGACAACCCGCACGCGGCGGCGCTCACCGACTATCTGAACGGCGCCGTCGCGCTGCATCAGACCGCCACCTCGGGCGGAGACGTCGAACCGGGGCTCGCCGCGCTACGGGAGAGCGCTGACCGGGTTTTTCCCGCGGGCAGCTTTCCGCAGGAGTACCTCGGCTCCTTCGGCGACACGTTCAAGACGTTCATGCAGCAGGAGACCGCCCCCACCGCGGAGGGGTTCGCTCGAATGTCCGAGGCGGCACGGAGCCCGGGGATCAGTGATGCCGAGCGCGCGATGCGCCATGCCATGGCCGGCGGTGCGGCGCTGTCCGGCGGAACGGAACAAGACCTCGGCCGGATCGGGGCCGGGATCGAGCATTTCCGCGAGGCGGTCGCGCTGAGCGGGCCGAACGATCCGCGGCGGGCCTTCATGCTCGCCTCCCTCGGGCTCGGCCTCTACCGGCGGATCGAGCTGACCGCCGACACCGGGGACCTGGCCGAGGCCGCCGACGTGCTCGAGCGGGCCAGGGCGGCGGCCACCGGCCCCGGCGATCCCGCCTGGCCGCTGATCAACGAGATGCTCACCCATATCAGGGCCCGCAGCGGCGATCCGGACGCCCGGGACAGCGCCCTCGACGTGCTGCGCGGCATCGCCTGGAAGGTGCTGGTCCAGGACGATCCCGCCGCGGCCCGACGCGCGGCCCGGGACGCGGCCGCGTCGGCGATGGAGGCCGCTCGGATGTGCCTGCTGGCCGGGGATCCGGCCGACGCGCTGCGTGCCCTGGAAGGTGGCAGGGGCCTGATGCTGTTCGCGGCCGGGGAGTTCCGCGAGGTCGCCGCCCGGCTCACCGAGGCCGGCCGTCCCGAGCTCGCCGAGCGGTGGCGGCGGGTGGTCGAGGCGGGTGAGACCGACCACGCGCCGACCAACCTGCGCGGCGATGTGCTCGAGGTCCTCTCCGAGCACTCGGGGGTGCTCGATCCGCCGACCCTTTCGGAGATCCGGCATGCCCTGCGCACCCTGGACGCCGACGCGCTGATCTACCTCATGCCCGGCGGCGAAGGGTACCCGGGGTACGCCGTGACGGCCGCGGTCGGCGCCCCGCCCGGCTTCCTGGGGCTGGCTAACCTCACCGACACTCAGGACCATGACATCGAGCGCTGCCTCGACACGCTCGCCACCCGCGAAGCGGACCCCGACCGCGATCTGGACCCCGACCGCGATCTGGACCCCGATCGCGACCTGGAACCCTCCGGCGGTCGGAAGCCGGGGGCGGCCGAGGACCTGGACCGGCTGTGCGACTGGGCGTGGCGGGCCGCGGTGGGGCCGATCATCGAGAAGTACCTGCCCACGCTGCCCGCGCCCGCCTCGGGACGGGTGCCGCGGGTGATCCTGGTGCCGATGGGCCGGCTGGCCCTGGTGCCCTGGCAGGCCGCGCGGCGGCGCGACGGCGTGCACGCCGTGCAACTCGCCGCGTTCTCGCTCGCCGCCTCCGCGCGGATGCTCTGCCGCGCCGCCGCGGCGGCTCCGGTTCCGGCCGCGCCGGTGGGTCTGGTGGTCGGGGATCCGGACACCGGCCGGGCGAGCGATCGCCTGCGGGCCGCGCGGGTCGAGGCGTACGCGATCCACCAGGCCTTCTACCGGGGCGGACGCTATCTCGGCACGCGCGCCGACGGCACCGTCAGCCGGTCGGGCCCCGGGAACGCGGCCGAACTGCTCGGCTGGCTCGACGCTGTGCGTCCCGGGGCCGGAGCCGTGCTGCATCTGGCCTGCCACGGCGTGATCGAGGGCGCGGCCGAGCGCGAGGGCGGGGAGCAGGACGGGGACGCGGACCTGAGCGCCTATCTGCTGCTCGCGGGCGGCGACCGGGTCACCGCCGAGCAGATCGTGCGCCGGCTTTCCACCGGCCCCGACCGCGGGATCGGCCTCGCGGTGCTCGCCGCCTGCCGGACCGGCCGCTCGATCCACGGCTACGACGAGGCGTACAGCCTCGGCACCGCGTTCCTGGCCGGCGGGGTGCGTTCGGTGCTCGCCACGCAGTGGGCCGTGCCGGACCGGGCCACCTCGGTGCTGATGTACATGTTCCACCACTTTCTGACGACCCGCGGCCTGCCCGCCTGGTCGGCGCTGCGCGAGGCCCAGCTGTGGATGCTGGGCGACCAGCGGCCGATCCCCTCGGGAATGCCGACGCGGCTGCAAAGGCAGTTGGACGAGGCCGGGTCCGTCGGCGTCGAGGCGTGGGCGGGCTTCGTCCACCAGGGACAGTGAGAGTGAGGGGCCAGAGGTGTCGCAGGAGACGATCGCGCACCTGCGTGCGCAACTGACCGCGCAGGTCGGCCACGAGCGGGCGATGACGCTGATCCGGCTCGCGCAGGAGCACATGGACCTCGTCTGGCGGATCGGTCCCGGCGATCCGGCCGCCAGACCCCACCGCGAGGAGGGTCTGCGGGCGATCGAGGAGGCCTACGGGTACTTCGGTCCGCGGGACGCGATGCGCGGCTCGGTCGCGGTGCTCTTCGGCGTGCTGCTCGCGGCGAAGAACGCCGTCGGAGACGGGACCGAACGCGACCGCGAGCGCGCCGTCGAGCTGATCGAGGAGTCCTTCACCTTCCCCTACGTGCCGCCGTTCCAGCTGGCCACCGGGCGGCTGCTGCTGGGACAGCTCTACGTGGAGCGGGCCATGCGGCCGATGCAGTCGCCGGACGCGATGATGCGGATGATGACCGGGGGCCTGCCGAGTATCCCGACCACCGACCTGGACCGCGCGGCCGACTGCTTCCGGGAGGTGATCAAGGCGTCGATGAACGCTGAGATGACCGACACGGCGACCACGATGCTGAGCATCACGGAACTGTTCCGCGACCTGCTGGGCGGGATCGGGCCGGCGGCCGGCGGACTCGACCTCGGACGGATGGCCTCGGCGATCTCCTCCCTCCAGGGCCTGCAGGCCGGGGGGTTCGGGATGAACCTGTCCGGGCCGGGGGTGGCACCCGGGATGAATATCATCGATCTCGCAAAGGGCCTTTCGAGGATGGACCCGCTCGATCGCCCGGTGCCGCTGGTCCTCGGCCCCGACTCTGAGGAGGACGTCGAGGCGCCGCCGCGATCGACGCTCACCGTCGACGCCGACGCGCTGCGGCGGGAGCTGGCCGAGCTGATCTCGGGATCCGCGGCGTCCGACGATGTGCGCGACGTGCGCGATGTCTGCGATGCCGTGATCAGCGTGCTGCGATCCGCGGAGCCGCCGCCGGATACCGACGACTTCGTGGCGCTCGCCACTCGCGTCGTGCACGCCGCCGAGACCGCTCCGGGCACCGATCACCTGCTGCTCTCCGCCGCCCTGCTGCTGCGCTCCCGGCGCGACGGCGACAGCGGCTGGGGCTCTTCGGACGGCGAGCCCGACGAGTCCGAGCCCGACGAGGCGATCGATTCAGACCTCGAAGCCGCCGCCGACGAACTGTCGATCGCCGCGCGAACCGTGCCCCGCGACCAGCCGGACGCCGTGCCGCTCCTACTCCTGCTGGCCGCGCTGCTGCCCGAAGGCACGTTCGAGCGCCTGACCGAGCCGTTCGCCGAGGTGTCGGCCGCGGTACGCGCGGTCGGCGCCGGAGCGTTGATCGTCCCGCGACCCGCCGGGCTGCCCTGGCTCGATGCCCAGAGCGGTCGGCTCATGGCGGCCGACGCGGCGTGCCACGCGGGCTACGTCGTCGTGCCCGGTGAAGGCGCGCAGGAGGTCGAGGACAGCAAGACAGTGTCCTGTCTCGCATCCACCGCGCAGTTGATCGAGGTTTCCCGCCGCGAGTCACGGCCGCTCCCCGAAGACGTCGTGTTCGTGACGAACCCGCGCGGCGACCACGAGGCGGCGAGCGTGGACGCGCTCCTGCTGCGGCGCAGCTTCTATCCGCGGTCCACCGGGCTCGGGCAGCTGATCGAGAACGCGGCCGGGGCCGGGACGGCGGACCAGGTCCGGGCCGCGCTCGGCGCCTCGCTGCTGCACCTGGCGTGCGGGCTGACGGACGCGGGAGCGCTGGAGTTGGCCGACTCCGCCGAACTCGACCTGGCCGGGCTCGATCCGTCCGGGCCCGGCGCCCCGCACGGCGGCCTGGTGATCCTGCCGCCCGGCGCCTTCCTCCCGGCGGCCGACCTGTTGCTGGCCGCCGGATTCAGCGGCGTCGTCGGATGGCGGCACCCGGTCGCCGAGCCGACGGCCTCGCTGATGCTCTACCTGCTGCACGCGGAGCTCGCCGAGACCGGTCGCGGCCCGGCCGCCGCGGTGCGAGAGGTGAGCCGCTGGGTGCGGCGGCCCGACCCGGGCGCGCTGCCGCGACTGCTGGCCCGATCCGTCGAGCGTCCCGAGTTGATGCTTGAGGAGGACTGGTCCGCGCTGATCTATCGGGGGCGGTGACCGGCGGATCGCCTCTCACGAGCGGAAGCGCCCGGCCCCGGAATCCACACCCGGGGCCGAACGCGCGGCGCCGAAATCTGAAGAATGGAGACCTGCCCGTGCAACCGCCGCAGTCGGTGCCCGCGGCCGTGGACCCGCTCGCGAACCCGCGGGAACCGGCCGGACAGTCCCGACGTCTGCCCGTCCACCGGCTCAGGCTGCGTCCGGTGTCCGAGGACGGTGCGTTCCTGGTGCCCGCGGGGGAGGCGGACCTGCCGCCGGGGCTCGCCGAACGCATCGGCAGGCTCGCCGAATCCGGGACGCGGTGCGCCGGATCGGTCCTGACGTACAGTCGGCTGCCGGAAGGCGGCAGTGTGCTGTGTCGGCTCAGCCCGGAATCCACGACCCCGCGCGGCGAGCCCTGCGTGGACGTTCACGTGGCGGTGCTGCCCGAGGGAGCGGCGCACGTCGGCCTGATGCCGATCGAAGCGTGGCCGGAGGACTGCTGGCCGGTCCCGGGCGGGCAGCGGTCGCGGGGCGTGCTCGAGCCGCGTCCGTGGATCGACCGCGCCGAGCTCATCCGTTTCGCGGACGAGGTGCGCGGACGGCTCTCCTGCGTGCTCGCCGACGTCAGGGAGCTGTTCACCGACCGCGCCGGACCGCAGATCCTGCTCATCGAGCGCCGTCCGCACGACGTGGCCCGGTGGATCGCGCTCATCTGCGCGTCGGTGCCGCCGCAGGTGGCCCGCGAGCTGACCTTCACCACGTCGGCCACCCGGCCCTACGCCGCCTTCGAGCAGATCGTCGGGGTGCCGCCGGAAGCGGAGTTCGCGTACTCCGAGGTCGAGTTGCGCCACCTCTACCGGGTGCGCAGCGCGGAGGGGCGGTGCAGCCCGGCCGCCAGCGATGCCTGGGCCGAGATCGCCGCGCGGCTCTGGCAGCACGGACGTCCCGAGCTGATCCACGACACCGCGCGGATCCCGGCGGGCGAGCCCTTCGACGCCGGCCGGCTGGCCGCGGTGGCGCTGATCGAACG
>Ga0302314_10021186_pt1 | contig 10716 bp, 6 predicted proteins | sample III_Palsa_N2_3_FD_200533 | JGI IMG/M metagenome (GOLD analysis project Ga0302314, IMG submission 200533) | Peat permafrost microbial communities from Stordalen Mire near Abisko, Sweden - III_Palsa_N2_3 | ecosystem: Environmental > Terrestrial > Soil > Palsa > Peat permafrost | place: Sweden... | reverse complement strand
GTGCTTACGGGCAGCCTTCAGCTTCTGCGCTTGCTCGTACTTGAACTTCGAGTAGTCGAGCACGCGGCAGACAGGCGGGCGCGCTTCCGGCGCGACCTCGACCAGGTCAAGATCGCGCTCCTGTGCGTATACGAGAGCGTCGGCGGTCTTAATCACGCCGATCTGCTTGCCGTCCTCACCGACGAGTCTGACCTCAGGCACACGGATTCGATCGTTGATCCGAGTCTGGTCACGCTCTGGTGGCCGCCGGTCGTACCTACGTGGTACCGGCACTAGACGCTTTGGTCGGCTGTCAAGCGGAGCCGAGCCGTGTGTGGAAAGACTGTGTCGTCAACGGCGTTGAGTATAGCCGCGCCAATCAAGCCAATGTTCGGGATTCGATCAGTTCACGCAGGCGCCCGCCAAACGCCTCTACGCGCTCAGATCCGACGTCGCCCTCACGGTGACGTCGCACCCCGACCTCGCCCGCCTCGGCCTCGCGGTCGCCGACAACGAGCATGAACGGCACCTTCCGCAGTTCGGCGTCACGGATCTTGCGGGCGATCGATTCGGTCCGGTCATCGACCTCGACTCGCAGACCGGCTTCGCGCAGCCGCGCGCGGACGTCCTCGGCGTAGTCGTTGTGGCGATCTGAGATCGGCAACACGATCGCCTGCACCGGCGCCAGCCAAACCGGGAACTCACCCGCAAAGTGCTCAGTCAGGATGCCGATGAACCGCTCAAAGGATCCAAACAGCGCCCGGTGCACCATCACCGGACGGTGCTCCGCGTTGTCCTCACCCGTGTAGGTGATGTCGAAGCGCTCCGGCATCGAGTAGTCGAGCTGGACGGTCCCGAGCTGCCAGGAGCGCCCCAGCGAGTCGGTCATGTGCAGGTCGATCTTGGGGCCGTAGAAGGCGCCGTCACCCGGGTTGATGTCGTACTCGAGGCCACGCGAATCAAGCGCGCGCTGTAGCGCCCCCTCGGCGTGGTCCCACATCTCGTCGGTCCCGATCCGCTTATCCGGTCGGGTCGAGAGCTCAAGCCGCGGCGAGAAGCCGAACAGCTCGTAGATGTAGGAGCCGAAGTCCAGACACCCCAGCACCTCCTCCTCGATCTGCTCTTCGGTGCAGAAGATGTGCGCGTCGTCCTGGGTGATGTGGCGCACCCGCATCAGCCCGTGCAGCGTCCCGCTCGGCTCGTGACGGTGAACGAGCCCCTGTTCGGAGAAGCGGATCGGCAGGTCCCGGTAGGAGCGCCGGGTCGAGTCGTAGAGCTCCACGTGGCCGGGGCAGTTCATCGGCTTGAGACCCATCGGGCGGCCCTCGACCTCGGTGAAGTACATGTTGTCCTTGTACTTATCCCAGTGCCCCGAGCGCTTCCACAGCTCGACGTCGAACAGGATCGGGGTCTTCACCTCACGGTAGCCGCGAGCGCCGTTCTGCTCACGCCACAGCTCCGACAGCGCATTCCAGATCGCCATCCCATTCGGCTGCCAGAACGGCGAGCCGGGGCTGACCTCGGAGAACATGAACAGGTCAAGTTCACGCCCGAGCTTGCGATGGTCGTTGGCCCGAGCACGTTCGAGCAACTCGAGGTACGCCTCAAGATCCTTGTTTGAAAAGAACGCTGTCCCATACACGCGCGTGAGCATCTGTCGGTTCGAATCGCCGCGCCAGTACGCGCCCGCAACTGACTGCAGCTTGAACGCCTTGATCAAGCCGGTCCCGGTGGCATGCGGCCCGCGACAGAGGTCGGTGAACGGACCGTTGGTGTAGAGCGACACGGTGTCAACGCCCTGGTCGCGAACAAGATCCTCGATCAGCTCGACCTTGTAGTCCTGCCCCTCCCCTTTGAACCGCTCGAGCGCCGCCGCGACCGTGACGTCCTCACGGACGAACTTCTCGTCGGCAGCGATGTGCTCGCGCATCTTCGCCTCGATCGCCGGGAAGTCCGCATCGGACAGCGACACCCCGTCCGGGAAATCGAAGTCGTAGTAGAAGCCGTTCTCGATCGGCGGCCCGATCGAGATCTTCACCCCGGGGTAGAGCTCGAGCATCGCCGCCGCCAGCACGTGCGCGGTGTCATGGCGGATCAGCTCGAGCGCGTCCTGTCCGCTCTTGGCGGTGATGATCTCGACCGCGCCACCCCCGGGCAGCGCCCGGCTGAGGTCGTAGGTGACGCCGTCAAGCTTGATCGCCAGTGCCGCGCGCGCGAGGCCGGGTCCGATCGCCGCTGCCACGTCGGCACCTGTGCTGCCATCTGGCAGGCTGAGCACGTCACCGTTTGGGAGCTTGAAGTCCATTGACCGGATCGTATTCGGCTGGCGGTATGTTGCTCGCATGCACAAGCTCACCATCACCATCTCGCTTGCTGCCGCCGTGGCCGCGCTCGCCCTCAGCGGTGCGACGGCGAGCGCCAAACCGATCAAGTCGGCCGGCCTCGTCACATGCTCGGGCCAAGCGCAGGTCAAGCCCACGGATTACACGCTGTTCTGCGGCGACGGGAACGACACGCTCGCGAAGCTGCACTGGCACCGCTGGGGTCATCGCAGCGCCACCGCGACCGGCGTTGACGGCGTCAACCTCTGCCAGCCGAGCTGCGTAGCCGGCAAGCTGAAGAATTTCACGGTTGCCGTAACGGCCAGCAAGCTGAGTAGCGGTGACTACCACCTGCTGACGATCCACTTCAACGATCACATCCCGCCCGGGCTTCACCGCACGGAGAAGTTCAAGGTCAGCTCAGTAGGCCCGGTTATCCAGTAACTCGCTGTCGGTGTTGGCGGCCTACCCGGGCCGCCACCACGCTGTGCAAGTTAAGCGGGTATAGCCGGCAAAACTCGCACAGCGTCAAGCTTCCAGCCGCGCGCCGCCAGCTTGCGGGCTGTGCTAGCGACGAACGGTGAAGTGGAACGTCCCGATCGGCTCGGCGACGATGTACTGGGGGCAGGCCCCGGCCGCCCGTCGTCGCTCCGGTTGGGCGACGATCGGCCCGCAGGCCGGCGTAATGATTTCGCTGACCTTGCCGCTGTAGCCGCCGACGCACCACTTGCGACCGACCGCGACCTGGTTAAGGCGGGCGGTTACACGCTCGTGCGCTTTGGCAACGAAGACGGTCGCGGAGTAGCTATCGGCGCATCCACGTTCCGACGCGCCGGCTTCCCGTGCCGCCGAGACCGTGTAGCGAACACGCTGTTGGCCGCTTAGTGTGGAAGGGCCGGTGCTTGCCAGTCGCGCAGTGAACGGAACGCGGAACGTCGTCGTCGTCTCGCCTGTCCTCGGGGTCACGGAAAGACGCTGCGGTGACTGCAGAGCGGAGCTCAGAGATGAAGCCAGCGCCTCCGGCGCTAGTAGCAGCGCGGTGACAAACACCAGCGCAAAAAATCGCATCATGCAGACCGAAGTCTACATCCCTGCCGCGCTACCCTTGAGCGCTCCCAGGGCGATTAGCTCAGCTGGGAGAGCGCCGCCTCGACAAGGCGGAGGTCACTGGTTCGAGCCCAGTATCGCCCATCACCCCGGCGTAGGACCACGCCAGCGGCCGTCAGGCACGCGAGTTCCTACTTGAGGATCGTGAGTGGAACGCCGGGGCCGATGCGCATCGCCAGCCAGGTGATGTTGGTTGTGTTGAGGCGGATGCAACCGTGCGAGGACGCAGTTCCGATCGCGCCCGGGATGTTGTCCGTGCCGTGGATGGCGACCTGACCCGGGCCGCCGTCGAACTGCATCAGAACGTTCGACCGGGCGCTGGTTGCCAGGGCGTATGGGGCGCCGCTAGCACCCGCGCTGAGTGATTCCCCTTCTTCGATGAAGAACTGGCCCGTTGGCGTCGGTGTGGACGGCTTGCCGACGATCGCAGAGAAGCGCTTCGTCACCCGGCCCCGGTAATAGACCGTGACAAGGCGTGCGCCCAGATTGACCGACAGGCGCCACGGGGTCCAGGAGGGCATCGAGCCGGCGGTCGTGATCCAGCCTGTGCCCGAGTTGGGACGCCCAGGAAGCCTGACGTGCAGCCAGCGACCCCCGGCGTGACCGAGCACCGGCAGAACCGTCGGGATGCCGGTGAGCGGTCGGTGCGACGCGACGGTTGTTAGCTCCGGAGCGCTGGCCGATGGCGCGGTGTGGGGCACCTTGTTCTGCAACAGGATGACCAGGGCCTGGCCAACCGGTATCCGGGACCGGTTCGCCCGAGACACCGACGGGTTCACTTGAGGTGTGGACGGAACCGCCCGAGACTCGAACGAGTCCGCCCGAGGCACGGACACAGTGCAGGAGATGACGACGGCCAGTCCGGCCGCCGCGAGACCCATAGTCCCGCGGCGCAAGCCGCGGGACCTGCGAGCGGTTTTACCCGAGCCGGTCATCCGGTGAACTTCGACGGACCTGGCAGCGGGTGCGCTACCGCGGCGGCACACGCCCGGTAGTGAAAGGTCAACGTGCGGGCGTGAGCGGCGTCCTTGAACGTCACCCGCGCCTTGAGCAGCCCCCTTCCAGCGAAATCCGCCGGAACATGGATCCGGAACGGCGCACGCATGTCGGTGGCGAGCACGTTGCCGTTGACTGTGAACACGACGCGCTTGATCTCACGACCCCGGACCGTCGCTGTGAATCCGTCGTTACAAGGAGTCCGTTTGGTCGGATGCGAGGTCTTGAGTGTCGCCGTACCTGTTCGGCTCGACGGCGGCGGCGATTTGGGCTTGTTTTTCTTCGTTGTCGTCGGCGGTGTCGATCCGGGCTTGGTTGCCGTGGTTGTCGTCGTTGTGCCTGGCGTCGTCGTTGTGCCTGGCGTCGTCGTTGTTCCTGGCGTCGTCGTCGTCCCTGGCGTCGTAGATCCAGGTGTCGTCGTGGTGCCGGTCGGGGAAGTGCCTGTGGACGTAGTGCACATCGAGTTGTCGATGCTGTTGTCATCCAGGGTGACCGCGCCGGTGCTCGCGAGCAGGCGGCCCTTGACCGACGCCCCGGTGTTTGCGGTGATCGAAATGTGCGCCATCACGTTGCCCTGGAACGCCGTGGCGCTCCCGAGCGTCGCTGAGCTGCCGATCTGCCAATAGACATTGCAGGGGGAGGCGCCGTTGATCAGCACCACTGAGCTGGCCGACGCGGTGGTCAGCGTGCTGCCAATCTCGAACACAAACTGCGCGCTGGGGTTCCCCTCGGCGTTGAGGGTGAGGGCCCCGGTCAACTGCGCGGAGGAGGAGTAGCTATAGGCCCCCGGCGTCAGCGTCTTGCCGCCAAGATCCTGACCCGTTAAGACGTTACCCGGGGGCACAGCTTGACCGGCCGCCGTGTCGTACGCGGTGGTCAGGTCTTTCTGTGCTTGAGCGGCGACAGCGTCATCGTCGTGGATCGCCCCATTAATAACGGCGTAAGGGGCGAAGCCAGTGAGCGAGGTCCCGGGGGCGACCCCGAGGTCACCGTTGAGGACAGAAGGACCCGTGTTGGTGACGGTGGAGCCGCCGAGGACGACGAAGGGGCTTGCGGTGGCGAGGTTGACAGTCGGCGAGCTCGCAAAGCTCGGAACGGCAACAAACGCGAGCAGAACGACAAGACCGAGCGTGACGCGACAAGCGCGTCCGGTGCGGGGAATCTTGGACATAAGTCACTTTCTGATGGCAAGCAGCCGCTTTGACGTCCTTCGGCTCACGTCTTAGGGACACATGTGCCCGTGAGACGGGAACTTCACCTTGGGAGCCCGGCTGACTCCGGTGGAGCTCCGTGGCTGTGCGGACCCGCCTCACGACGGGGTGCCGATGTCAGGTGAAACTGCTCTAGTGCAGTCAGTATCGGCACGAAGCGGACGGTGCCAAAGCCGGTCACAGAACCAAAAACCTGATGTCAACAAACCGGCCGCGCGTCTCAGCTGTCAGTTAAATGACAGACTGGACATATGAAGTAACGTTTATCCACAGGGATAAAGGCAAGCTGGTCTGTAGGGACTAGCTTGGCGCGAATCGGGATTGCGCCCAAGCGCAGTCCCCCATTTTTATTCGCATGGCCTGGGAGGCTGTTGATGACGCGTCGCTGGATCGTTTCTGCCGTTGCCGCGATGGTGGCCGGCCCACTTGCCGCCGTGCTGCTTGTCGGCGCACCCTTCGCCACCGCAGGCCCGGCCTCGGCCTCCAAGGCGCCGCTGGCGATCGTCGAGCACGCGAGCAAATTCAGCGCCGACGCCCGTGCCGCTATCGCGTCAGAGGCGGACGCCGTGGTGCCGAAGCTGACCGCAGCGGGCGCCGGGTATATGCGTACCGGCCTCGCACCGGAACTGCCGAAGGGCACGGAACTGGTTGGAGCTGTCTCTGCCAGCACGCCGGTTGAGGTTGACCTGGCACTGGTACCACGCGACCCCCAGGCGCTGGCGCAGTTTGCAACAGCTGTGTCGACTCCCGGGACCAGCGAGTTTCGCCACTACATCACCACCTCCGAGTTCGGGCAGAGATATGGCGCGAGTCCCTCCGCGATCGACGCGGTGCGCTCGGCAATGACCGCTGCCGGCCTCACGGCCAACGCGGCGAGCGCCAACGGGCTCGAAGTCAAGGTGACCGGCACGGCCGCTCAGTTCGAGCAGGCGTTCTCAACCACGCTGAACAGCTACCGCCTGGCGAGTGGCCGCGTCGGGATCTCGAACACTTTGGCGCCGCGAATCGCGAGTTCAGCAGCCAAGTACGTGAGCGCGGTGATCGGTCTCAACACGCTGCTGCAGCTCACACCGCTCGATGCCGGCCCGTCGAAGTCAGTTGGACGAAGCGCGCTTCAAGCTGGGCGTCCGCAAGCGGTAAAGCCAGCAGTCGCCAGCGCGGCGACGGTCTCACCCTGGTCAGCCACCGCGAGCACCTATGCGAACGGTCCGACCCCATGCCCGGCAGCGAGTGCCTACGCGGCCAGCGAAACCGAGTCGGAGGTTCCAGACACTCCGATCACGGGAGACCTCGGGGTCAACAACACGCTCTACACCTACAACGCCTACTCCACGGCATACGACTTCGACCCGCTGTATCGGGCGGGCGACCTCGGCCAGGGCGTCAACGTCGGGATCTTCGAGCTCGAGGCGAACTACCCGACCGATCCGACGAGCTTTGATGCGTGCTATGGCATCAACAGTCCGGTCACCTACGAAGAGATCGATGGCGGCAACGGAGCAGCGTCAGGTTCGGACACCGGCTTGGAAACCGCACTGGACATCGAGACGATCTCCGCGTTGGCACCCGACGCCAAGATCACCGTCTACCAGGGCAACGACGACGCCGACACCGGCTGGCTCGACACCTTCAACGCGATCGTGACCGCCGACGCCAACAGGGTGGTGTCGGTTTCGTACGGCGCCTGCGAGCAGCTTGCAAGTGAGCTGGTCGGCAGTGCGCCACAGGCTGAAATCACGCTGTTTGAGGAGGCCGCAACTCAGGGTCAGACGTTCTCGGTGTCCTCAGGCGACTCGGGCGCGGAGGGTTGCCGCCTGGATACGGATACACAGGTAGCCGCGGTCGACGATCCCGCCGCGGACCCGTACGTCACGGGTGTCGGTGGAACCTCACTCGAGTCACCCGGCAATCCGCCGAGCACGCCGCCGACCGAGGTCGTCTGGAACAACGGCCCCGCACTCGACTCGGCGGACTCAGGCGGCGCCGGTGGTGGCGGCCTCTCGACGCTGTGGCTGATGCCGAGCTACCAGGCCGATGCCCCCACGGCGTTGGGCGTAATCAACTCCGAGTCCCAAGGGCTTGACGACCTCGCCGGTACGATCTGCTCGGGCTCGGCTGCCGACAGCAACCCGCCCGTGGTCGAGAGCGCGAACTATTACTGCCGCGAGGTCCCGGACGTCACCGCCTCGGCGGACCTCTACTTCGGCTTCACGGTTTATTACGACGGCGCCTGGACCGGGGTCGGCGGAACCTCCGGCGCAGCACCGATCTGGTCAGCGCTGTTTGCCGACGCCGACTCGACGGCGAACTGTCAGGCCGATCCGATCGGCTTCGCCAACCCGGCCCTATACGCGATCGCCGGCTCAAACCGCTACTCCAGCGACTTCAACGACATCACCTCCGGGGATAACGACGAAGGTGTCAGCAACGGTGGTTACTTCGAGGCGCTGACCGGTTACGACATGGCCAGCGGACTGGGCTCGCCGATCGCGGCGAACCTCGTCGCCGACCTTTGCCCGACGCCATCGACGACCGGCACCCCGACAAGCACCACGGTTACCGACACGGTCACCACGCCTGGCACGACCCAGACGCAGACGGTGACGGGATCGACGCCGACCGAGACCGACACGGTAACCACGCCTGGCGGCACGCAGACGCAGACGGTCACCACGCCAGGCGGCACGCAGACGCAGACGGTCACCACGCCTGGCACGACCCAGACGCAGACGGTCACCACACCCCTGCAGACGGTGACGACGCCCGGCACGACCGAGACCGTCTACGAGTACACCGCCGGCGGCTGCGCACGTTACCTCGGGTTTGCGGTCAAGCCGCACAGCGATCGACTGCGCTCGGTCAAGGTGAAGCTCTACGTCAACAACAAGCTTGTGCGGATATACAAGGGCCACGCGCTGAAAACCGTCAAGCTGACGCACCCGAAGCACAGCAAGTTCCGCGTGACGGTCGTCTCGACCCTGAGCAACGGCGAGGTGGTTGGTCAAGTGCTGCAGTTCGATGGATGCACCTACTACACGACCAAGTGGGTCGTGCTACAGAGGTAGAAGAGCAGGGCGGTCTCGGCCGCGGCCAGTAAATGTCAAACCTTGGAGTCTTCTGAATGACGCGTCGCCTAATCGCTTCCACGCTTGTCGCCCTCGTGGGTGGCCTGCTGACCGCCTTCCTCGTGTTCGGGCAGGCGGCCGCAACCGCCGGCTCACGCCACGCGGCGATCAACGTTTCAGGCGTGGTGCGGTCGCTCGCGCTGACCCCCCTGGCGGGCGGCGCCTATCGGCTCGGTGAGGCTGCCAGTGTTCCCGCCAAGTCCGCTGATCTCGGGGCGCTGGCCGGCAGCACGCCACTCCAGCTCGTCGTTGGCCTGAAGCCGAGCAATCCGACCGCGTTGGCGACGTTTGCGACCGAGGTCTCGACGCCCGGCACTGCCGAGTACAAGCATTACCTCACGGTCAGCGAGTTCGCGACGAAGTTCGGAGCGACCCCGGCAGCGATCGCCCTGGTCCGCACAACGCTGGCGGCAGACGGCCTCACCGTCGGTGCCACCAGCGCTAACAACCTCTCGGTCCAGGTGAGCGGTATCGCCAGCACGGTAGAGAAGGCGTTCTCGGTGCCGATCGCGAGGTACAAGTTGGCTGACGGCCGGCTAGCCTTCGGCAACACCGCCGCGCCGGTCCTGCCGGCCTCGATCGCTCACAACGTCTCAGCAGTGATCGGTCTGGACGACCTGAACCTGGCTCACCCGCTTGGCTTGTCTCACCTCATGCTTCACCACGTTGGCGCACGCTCGGCGAGAAGCGCGTCCGAGCGGACCAACTCGGTTCGCCCGTTGACGACGGATCCAGTGCCGACGGGCGCAGCCAGCGCCTGCACCGCCGCATCAGGCGAAGCCAGCAGCGAAGACGGTTGGGACACGCCCGAGATCGCACAGGCGTACGACTACAACCCGCTCTACACATCCGGCAACCTCGGTCAGGGAGTGACCGTCGGAATCTTCGAGCTCGAGCCCAGCCTCGCCTCGGATATCACCACGTTCGAACAGTGCGACGACATCACCACAAGCGTGAAGTTCGACGAAATCGACGGGGGCGACGGAACGTTTACCGCTGCTGACGCCTCTGACGAGGACGGGATCGAGACGGATCTCGACATCGAGAACATCATCGGGCTTGCTCCGCGTGTGAGCGTGCTGGTTTACCAAGCTCCGAACACCGACGCCGGCCTGATCGACAACTACACCGCGATGGTCGACAACTCGGCGATCAGCGTGATCTCGACCTCATGGGGCGAGTGCGAATCCGAGAACGGCAGCGCCGCGAGCATCCAGGAAAACACGCTCTTCCAACAGGCTGCCGCGGAAGGAAAGTCAATCGCGGCGGCTGCCGGTGACAACGGCGCCGAGGACTGCGCACTGCCGGACAGCGGGCTTCCAGTTGGACTCCCGGCGGGCCCCTCCGACGAGCCCACACCGGCCGTCGACGATCCTGCCTCGCAACCGTTCGTAACGGGTGCGGGCGGGACCACGTTGAGCGCAATCGGCGATCCGGAGAGCGGCACTGCGCCGACCGAAGTCGTCTGGAATGCAGGCCCCGCGGAGGGCTTGGCCGGGCTAGGCGGAGCTGGCGGCGGCGGCGTCTCTGCAACTTGGCCGATGCCGAGTTATCAAACCGACGCGGCCAAATCGCTGAACGTGATCAACTCCGAGTCGTCGGCCACAACCTGCACTGCCGACGTAGGCGACTGCCGCGAGGTGCCGGACGTCACGGCCTCCGCCGACCCTGACGACGGCTACGTGATCTATTGGGATGGCGGTGGTGCTGGAGCCACCGAATTCCCGGCCGGTTGGGAGACGATCGGCGGTACGTCCGGCGCCGCACCACTGTGGGCATCGGTGTTCGCAATGGCCGACGCCGACCAGTCTTGCTCGACAAATGGTCCGATTGGCTTCGCCAACCCAGACCTGTACGGGGCGGCAAGCGTGTCGTCAGCGGCGTACGCCAAGGAGTTCAACGACATCACGTCCGGGAATAACGACCTGTACGGAACCAACGACGACGAGTTCGCCGCCGGAACCGTATACGACATGG
>Ga0302314_10021185_pt1 | contig 10716 bp, 7 predicted proteins | sample III_Palsa_N2_3_FD_200533 | JGI IMG/M metagenome (GOLD analysis project Ga0302314, IMG submission 200533) | Peat permafrost microbial communities from Stordalen Mire near Abisko, Sweden - III_Palsa_N2_3 | ecosystem: Environmental > Terrestrial > Soil > Palsa > Peat permafrost | place: Sweden... | reverse complement strand
ACCAGCGGCGTGCGCTCTTTGACAACCTTGATCACCTCGGCCTCGCGGACGATGGACTTGTCGATCAGGGCGCTCTGCGCGGCGGTCAGCTTGCGCGCGGGTTGCTGTTCCTTCTTCTTTTTTCCCGGAATGATGCCGGCGTGGGCGGACAGCGTGGAGAGAGGCAAGGCCAGCAGCAGTCCTGCGACGAGATGCTTCCGGAAGATCATTATTCTTAGCTCCTAATAGCTCTTAAGCGGACCTGGCACCCGATACTGGGCAAGACCGGCAACCCGAACAGACGCGATTTCAATCGCCCTGTATTACATCGATGCTAGATCATTCGCAGGCCGGACGTATACGAGCTCAGCCCGCGAGTTGAAAATTGACGCGGACCACGCCTTCCCAGTCGACTGGGCGGCCACTGGCATCGAGCGCGGGCGAAAAGCGGGTTCCCTGGATGGCGCGTTCGGCTGATTCGTCGAGACCGTGCCCCAGGGGCGCGGTGATCGAAAGCACGGTGACGGCACCGTTCGAAGCGACGCGAATCCTGATCGCGACCGAACCCGAGAGATGCAGCGCAGTCGCCTCGGCGGTGTAGACGGGCTGAGGCTTGAAGAGGACCTTGGGCGCGCTCTGGGGAGTGGACACGCTCTTGAGAGAGGGCTGTGCCGAAGCTGGCTGCTGCGTCTGTCCCAGATTGACCTGCCCGACCTGGCGGCCAGTGGAGTTGCTTGGACCGGTTCCGCCTGCAACGCCCAGCTTGATGCCCTGCACGGCACGAACACCGTTGCCGGCCATGGTCTGCCCGCCGGGGCTACCCGAACCGAGGTTGACGTGGGTCGCGGCAGGACCTCCGCCGCTGTTCGACGAAGGCATACCGGCGAGGCCGCGCTGGCCGAGATTCACGGCAGCGGTCGCAGGGCGATCCGAGGGAGCAATGGGATTATCCGGGTGACCGAGGGCGACCGCGGTTGGGTGCGGCGAGTTATTCGGCACTGAGGCGGCCATCGGATGAGCCAGGCTGACGGCTACGGGCGCGGGGGGAGCCATCACGCGCTTCGGAGCGGCGGGCGCAAGCACCGGCGCGGGCTGCGTCATCTTGATCACCGGCTTCGGTGGCTCGACGAGCTTCACCTCAGGCATCTTGATCTTGGGTGGTTCAATTTCTTTAATGACGGGAGGCTTGGGAAGCGGCGGGCGGGGAAGCGGTTTCGGCTCCGGCAGCGGCTTGATCATTACCGGCGCGGTCAGCTCGGTGATCCTCTGCCTCTCCTCAATGGTCTTCTTCGCGGCAGCGCCGATGATAACGACAAAGAGAAGCAGCAACACATTGAGGATGGTCGCCGTTGCAACCGACCCCTTGCTCTGGCTCCCTGCGTCGAGAACGCCGAAATCCTTGAAGCGAACATCCTGCACTGGGAGCGAACCGTCGGAGCGAAGCGGCTTGACCATGACGTGAATCCTTCAAAGGCCTCATAAAGAGAGGCGGGGTAGTGGAACTGCAATCATCGAACCGTGGCGGGATAGCATCTCCGGGCTCTATCGACCCACCGGTTGAACCGGCCATCCAGGGAAATCAACCTCGCGTTGCCTGGAAGCCGACCAATAGAAGAGGCCGGATCCAGTCGAACTCGGAGCAGTCTATGATCCAAAATCACGGAAGAAAGTACGTCCATCACCTTAGACGCAGATTGGTCCTCAACCAGTGACAGTTCAACGAGATATTTGATGCATCTCGCAGCTTCAGACCTCTGTCGTATATCGACAAAAGGCAGCAAATCTGAAGCCTCGCACCGTCTATAGGTTGAGATTGCATGAGCCCGCACGGAAAAGCACTGACACTTTGGTTGCAGCTCTGGGCCGAAAGGTAGGAATGCGCGTGCTCACGTCTTAACAGCAGGATAGGCCTATTGGCATCGAGCCGTCCACTCCACCTCTATTTTATTGCAGGGCAATTGTTTTCTGAAGACGCCGCACCTCTTTGGTTACGAACCCCGCCGGGTTCGGCAAGTTGCGTCTCTGAACGGATCGTCGCCTTAAGGCTGCAGTTTGCGGATCTCTTCCACATACCGCGCGGGCGGGTTGGCGCTCTGCGCATCGCGCAACGCACTCCGGTATCCACCCATATAGATGGAGTACATCACCGCCAGCGCGCACCCGAGTCCAAAGACAAAGCCGAGGAAGACACCGATCAACGTGGGCCACAGAGGAATCATCTGAGATTGAGTGTATCCAGCAGGTAGAGTGGAGGCAGACAAAGACAACTCAGGAGGCGTGGAACGTGGGCAAACTCGTGCGAGTGTGGGCGGATCGGTGTGCAGCTGTGTGGGCTTCTTCTGGACGAATGGGTGCGGCCGGGCTGCTGTGCCTCGTCGGAGCTGCGACATGGATGCCACGCAGCATGGATGCTCAGGATGTTCCTGCGCAGGTGAACAGCGAGCTCGGCGATCTGCTCACCACCTATAAAGGATTGCACCAGGCGCCTGAACTCTCGCACCACGAAGTAAAGACCTCTGCTCTGCTTGCCGTCGAACTGCGCAAGACGGGCTATACCGTAACCGAGCACATTGGCCACTACTCCGACGGCTCGCAGGCGTTCGGCGTAATCGGCATTCTCAAGAATGGCCCGGGCCCGACGCTCCTGATCCGCACTGACCTCGACGCCCTGCCGGTCGAGGAGAAGACCGGTCTCGCCTACGCCAGCACGGTGCGAACCAAGAATCCCGCCGGTCAGGACGTCAACGTCATGCACGCCTGCGGTCACGACATCCACATTACGACGATGATCGGCGTCGCCCGCGCGATGGCTGCCTTGAAGAGCCAGTGGCATGGCACGCTGATGCTGGTCGGGCAGCCGAGCGAGGAGACCATTGACGGCGCGAAGGCTATGCTCGCTGACCACTTCTACGAGCGCTTTGGCAAACCCGACATGGCGATTGCGCTGCATGACTCGAACTTCGCCGCGGGTCAGGTCTCGGTCGTCCCCGGCTATGCTCTGGCCAGCTCCACCTCGATCGACGTCACGCTGCGCGGCGTGGGCAGCCACGGTGCCGCACCCCAGGCGGGCAAGGACCCCATCATGATGGCGGGGGAGTTCATCGTCGAGCTGCAGACCATCGTCAGCCGGTCTGTTCCTCCGGATCAACCGGCAGTTGTCACCGTCGGCGATATCCACGGCGGCACCAAGCGCAACATCATTCCGGAAGAAGTGAAGCTCGAACTCACCACGCGTTGCTACAGCGACGCCGTGCGCAAGATCATCGTCGAAGGCGTCGAGCGGACGGCGCGAGGCGTGGCCATCGCCGCTGGAGTTCCCGAAGATCGCATGCCGATCGTGAAAGTGCTCGAGGATGAGTCAACTCCCGCGATGTACAACGATCCTGCGCTGGCGGCGAAGCTGACGACGTTGTTCCAGCAAAAACTCGGCAAGGAGAACGTAATCGAGGAGAAGCCGATTATGGCCAGCGAGGACTTCGGCATCTTCTCGCTCGACCACTCGATCCCCACCGTCATGTTCTGGCTGGGGGCTTATGATTCGGCCAAGGTCTCTGAAAGCGCCAAGACCGGCGTGCAATTGCCCTCCCCGCATTCGCCCTTCTTTGCGCCTCTGCCGGAACCCACGCTGAAGACCGGAGTCACGGCGATGACCGACGCGGCGATCTTACTGTTGCAATAGGTTTTCAATAGAGGGCCTTAAGACTCGATTTCTACGAATCAAAGGTTGTGTTGACGCCATACGTCCCACGATGGAGGTATAGCTCTCAGTTGTCGCGGATGCGAGGGTAATCATACATTTGTATGCATTATTGTTGGACGCCTTTCCTGCTAGGCTGAAGTTTTGCTGCGTCGCAGCGCGAGCCATCCGATTCAAACGAACAACGCACGCAGCGGTCTAGTGAGTTGTTCGGACGAATCGAACCCATCGAGCCTATGCTGTTCTCGACGGTCGGGTATGGGACGCGCGCCGTCGGTACGGAAAGGTGCTGTATTCCCGGAGGGGATGGAATGAAACCGTTGAATCGCTGGTGGATTGCCTTAGCGGGCGTCTTGTTGCAGATGGCCCTTGGTGCCGTGTATGCGTGGAGCGTCTTCCGCGTCCCGCTGGCTAAGCAGTTTCACTGGAATATCTCCGAGGTCACTCTGACCTTCACGATCGCGATTATGGTGCTGGGCTTCGCATCGTTTTTCGGTGGTCTTTGGCTGAAGAAGGTTGGCCCCCGCGTGGTCGCGATGACCGGTGGCGCACTCTACGGCCTGGGCGTCTTTCTCGCCAGCTATTCGAGCATCGGTCTGTGGTGGCTCTACCTCAGCTACGGCGTAATCGGCGGCATCGGCCTGGGCTTTGCCTATATCGTGCCCGTTTACACGATGCTGAAGTGGTTCCCGGACAAGCGCGGCCTGATGACCGGAATTGCCGTCGGCGGCTTCGGCGCGGGCGCGCTCGTGACGGCGCCGATTGCGACGCGGCTGATCCAGTCCGTCGGCGTGTTGCATACCTTCGCCTATCTCGGCGTTGCGTTCCTGGTGGTGACGGTGCTTGCGGGCTGGTTCATGCAGAATCCCCCCGAGGGTTGGCTGCCCGAGGGCTGGACTCCGAACGCGAAGCAGCGCTCGCAGGAGGGCGCACGTTCCTTCACGCTCGGCGAGGCACTTAAGACCTGGCAGTGGTGGGCGTTGTGGCTGCTGCTGTTCCTGAACACTTCGGCGGGCATCTCGATCATCTCGCAGGAGTCGCCGATGTTCCAGGAGTTTGCCAAGACGACGGCGCTCGTGGCGGCGGGTATGGTCGGCATCGTCAGCATCGGTAATGCACTGGGCCGCGTCTTCTGGGCGTGGGTTTCTGATTTTCTGGGTCGGCGCTCGACCTTTGTGGTGATGTTCGTCCTGCAGATCGGGATGTTCTGGTTCCTGCCCAGCCTGCACGCCGTGGGCATCGTCACGGTCATCGCGTTCCTCATCCTGATGTGCTACGGCGGCGGCTTTGGTACGATGCCGGCGTTCGCGGCGGACTACTTTGGACCGGCCAACGTGGGTTCGATCTATGGGCTGATGCTGACCGCCTGGGGATTCGCTAGCGCCTTTGGCCCGCTGCTGATCGCGCATATGCGTCAGGCCAGCGGATCCTATGCGACCGGTTTGCATGTGATCGCGGGCATCGTGGCTGTCTCGGCGCTGCTTCCGCTGTTGGTTCGTCCGCCTGCCAAGGTATAACCGTCTCTCGCAAGACCGATTCACGTTCCGACAGAAAGAGCCTCGGCATCGCGCCGGGGCTCTTTCTGTCTGCTCAGAGGCAAGATCCTCGCCTGAGAAATAAATCTGATCGTCTGCGCCCGTTTCGGTCAGTTGCTCGTGACCATACGGATAGCGTACCTTTTTTCCTGCTGGTCAAAATGTCGGAGGGATGTGCGTGAGTACGGTTGAAGAGAGTACCAATCTGAGCTCGAGTCTGCGGGAAGACCGCGTCTTTGCTCCATCTGCAGACTTTGTAGCCAAGGCGCACGTCAAGGGCATCGATCAGTATGAAGCCCTGTATCGCCGCAGCGTCGACGATCCCGAAGGCTTCTGGGCCGAGGCCGCGTCGGAGCTCGACTGGTTCGCGCCCTGGACCAAGGTGCTCGTGGGCGAAGGACCGAAGGCCCAGTGGTTTGTCGATGGCAAGCTGAATCTCTGCCACAACAGCGTCGATCGTCACGCCCTCGGTGCGCGGCGCGACAAGATTGCCCTGCTGTGGGAAGGCGAGCCCGGGGAGGTTCGTCGCATCACTTATGGCGAGCTGCTGGAGCAGGTGCAGGTGCTCGCCAATGTCCTAAAAAACAAGCTTGGCATACGCAAGGGCGATCGCGTCGCCATCTACATGGGTATGGTGCCTGAGCTGGCGATCGCGCTGCTTGCCTGCGCGCGTATCGGCGCGATCCATTCAGTCATCTTCGGTGGCTTCGCGGCGCACGCGCTGGTCGATCGCATCAACGACTCCGATTGCGTAGCCGTACTCACGCAGGATGGCAGCTATCGCCGCGGCAGCGAGGTCAAGCTGAAGCCCATCGTCGATGAGGCTCTCGAGAAGTGTCCGACTGTGAAGAACGTTCTCGTGTATCGGCGGACGAAGACGCCGGTGACGATGAAGCCCGGCCGCGATCTCTGGTGGCATGAAGCGCTGCTCGACGCTGCAACCGAATGCGCCCCCGAGTGGATGGACGCCGAAGATCCGCTCTACATCCTCTACACCTCGGGCACGACCGGCAAGCCCAAGGGGCTGGTGCACACCACCGGCGGCTACTCCGTCGGCACGTACCTAACCACCAAGTACAACTTCGACCTCCGTGAAGAGGATGTCTACTGGTGCACCGCCGACATCGGCTGGGTCACTGGCCACTCCTACGTGGTCTACGGGCCGCTGCAAGCCGGCGCAACCGTGATGCTGTACGAAGGTGCGCCGAACTTCCCCGGAAACGACCGCTTCTGGCAGATTATCGACGACCACAAGGTCAGCATCTTCTACACCGCGCCCACCGCGATCCGCGCCTTCATCAAGTGGGGCGACGAGTTTGTGAAGAGCCACTCGCTCGACTCGCTGCGTCTGCTCGCGACCGTCGGCGAACCCATCAACCCCGAGGCGTGGATGTGGTTCTATCGCGAGATCGGCAAGGAGCGCTGCCCCATCGTCGACACCTGGTGGCAGACCGAGACCGGCGCGCACATGATCGCGCCCATGCCCGGAGCTGTTCCGATGAAGCCGGGATCGGCCACGCGGCCCTTCTTTGGAATTGTGCCTGAAGTGGTTACAAAAGCAGGCGAGCCCGTCCCCGCAGGACAAGGCGGCCTGCTGGTCATCCGCAAGCCGTGGCCCGCGATGGCCCGCACTATCTACGGCGATCACGCGCGCTTCGAGCAGGCATACTTCAGCGAGGTTCCCGGCTGCTACTTCACCGGCGACGGCGCACGCCGCGATGCCGATGGATACTTCTGGCTAATGGGCCGCGTCGACGACGTCATCAACGTCAGCGGCCACCGTTTGGGAACAATGGAGATCGAGTCGGCGCTCGTCGCGCATCCTGCGGTCGCTGAGGCAGCCGTCGTTGGCCGTCCCGACGATCTCAAGGGGCAGGCCATCGCCGCGTTCGTCACACTCGAACACGGCCACACCGCCAGCGAAGGGCTGCGGCAGGAGTTGCGCAAGTGGGTCGCGAAAGAGATCGGCGCGCTCGCGCGCCCGGATGACGTGCGCTTCACCGACACGCTACCCAAGACCCGCAGCGGCAAGATCATGCGGCGCCTGCTGCGTGAGCTCGCCACGACCGGAGAAGTAAAGGGCGACACCACCACGCTCGAAGACTTCGCCGGTCTCGCCAAGCTGCGCGACACCGAAGAATAATTCGAGCAGGAAGCAAGCTCAGCGGAGATGTCCGCTGGGCTTCGTCGGCAGCGTAAAGGTAAACGTCGAGCCCTTGCCCGGCGTGCTAGTTGCCCAGATGCGGCCGCCGTGCTGGGCCACGATGCTGCGGCAGATCGCGAGCCCCAGGCCGGTCCCGCCCATGCTGCGCGAGTCCGAAGCGTCGATCTGCTGGAAGCGCTCGAAGATCTGTTCCAGCTTGTCCATCGGGATGCCGCGCCCCTGATCGCGCACTTCAATCTGCGCCTCGTTATCGGCCAGCTTGCGAGCGGAGAGCGAGACCTCGCTGCCCGGCGGAGAGAACTTGATCGCGTTCGAGATCAGGTTCGTGATGGTCTGCAGAATGCGCTCTGGATCTGCCCAAAGCTTCACGTTCCGGGCGTTGATGGTGAAGTGGATGTTGGCCTTGTTCGCCGCCGCCTGCTGCAGTTGCGAAGCGCGGCGAAGCAACTCCTCGGCGCTGCACATCGCGTAGTGCAGCTCGGTCTTGCCGCTGCCGATTCGCTCAAGATCGAGGATATCGTTCACCAATCGGACCAGCCGGTCGGTATTGCCGATGGCGATCTCGAGCATCTGCTTGCTCTTGTCCGGCCTCTCCGCGAGCGCGCCTCCACCCAGCAGCCCAAGCGCCGCCCGCAGCGACGTCAGCGGCGTTCGCAGCTCGTGCGAGACCGTCGAGATGAACTCATCCTTCATGCGATCGAGCGCTCGCCGCTCCGTGATATCTGTGAACGCGACCACCGCGCCAACTGCCTTCACGCCCTTGCCTTCGAAGCCATCCGACAGATCGATCGGCTCCATTCCCGACTCTGAGCTCACATCGATCTGCGGTCGGGAGACATAGTCGATTGGGAAGCTGGTGCCATCCTTGCGCCAGAAGACCTCGTTCGAGACACGCACCGTATCGAGCTTGAGCAGGCTCTTGTTGATCGGGCACTCGTGCATCGGGTACGGCGATCCATCGGGATGGCTGTGATGGATGATGCGATGCATGTACTGTCCCAGCAGTTCTTCTTTCTTGTAGCCGAGCATCTGCGCCGCAGCGGTGTTGACCACCGTTACCCGTCCTTCAAGGTCGATGCCGTAGATGCCGTCGCCGACCGATTCGAGGATAGAGTTCGATTGCCGAATCAAGGAGCGCAGCTTATCTTCAGCACGTATCTTCTCGGTGATGTCGATGCCAAAGCCCAGCACGAACGGCTCGCGCTCCGGCACCTCGATCAGCTTGTTGCGATAGGCGATCACGCGCACCCCATCGCGTGCGTGATTCAAATGCAGCAGTCCCTGCGCCTCTCCGGTCTCGCGAATATGCCGCAGATATCCGGTCATGCCCGGGACTGCCTCGGCAGGCATGAAGTCGGCCAGCGAGTGGCCGATCATCTCTTCGCGCACCCGGCCTACACTCTCTGCGCCATGCGCATTCAGAGACAGCAGCTTGCCGTTCAGATCGTGCGTGCACACCATGCCGAGTGAGCCTTCGATCAACTGGCGATAGCGCGCCTCACTCTCCCGCAACGTCGCCTCGCCCTCTCGCTGCGTGGTCACATCGATGCCGGTCGAGATGACGAACGCAACCTGCCCATGTCCATCGAGCAGCGCCGTCGCCGACCACGCAATCCGGTGCAGTTTGCCATCCAGACTCAACCAGTGATTTTCAAAGGACGCTGGAAAGTTCCCGCCGCGGATGCTCTCGAACGTATCGATCGCCTCGGGAATGTCATCCGGTGGAATCAGCTTGTCCCAAAGATAGCCGCCAACGAGATCACCAAAGTCGTACCCGGAGATCAGCTCGCAGGCGCGGTTGAAGCGGACAATGCGCCCCGCCGTATCGAAGACAGCAACGAGTGCCCCAACCGTGTCGAGCACGGCGGAGACGAAGTTCCGCTCAACCGTCAACGCTGTATCCATGCGCTGGTGTGCCCGCGCGGCCAGATCCATCTGGCGAATTCTGCTGGTCAGCTCGAAACGAGTGATCACCTGACGGCTGAGCATCGGCAGCGCGCTCGCCTGCTCCTCCGTCAACCGCCGCGGCACGGTATCGAGCACGAACAGCGTCCCTAGATTGACGCCGCTCGGCGTCGTCAGTGGCGCACCCGCATAGAAGCGAAAGCTCTGGCCGCCAAGCTGGATGCCTGTCCGCGCGTACTGCGGGTCTTTGTCGGTATCGGCAATCTCGTAGACGTTTTCGCCCAGCACTACCCGCTCGCAGGGCGCATTACCGCGCGGTTGTTCGAGAACCTGCATCCCAACCATCGCCTTATAGACCTGACGATCCGAATCGAGCAGCATGATCCCTGCCACTGGCACGTCGCAGATCTGCGCCGCCAGACGCGCAATCTCGTCCAGGGCGGAATCTACCGGCGTGCTGAAGACCTCGTACTGGCCGAGAGCTTGAAGTCGCTGAGATTCGTCGTGCATGGAGACGGAGGCCATGGGAATAAACAATCGTAAGACGCTCAGATCGGGCTAGTTATGCCACTTTTTGTGTAATGCCAAACTATGGTTTCGGCAGCGTGCAGCATGTTCCTGCGTCTTGTGGCTCTATGGCGCTCGACTCCAGTTCCACCTTCCAGCTTCCGTCCTGCATTTTCTTCCAGATCGTCATGTAGCGACCGGAGTTCTTCACCGTCTCGCCGTGTACATCTTTCGCCGTGCTGTCGTAATGGCCCCAGGTAAATCCCATATCGTTCGAAGGCCCCATCCGCGCGCCCTGTGCGACCCAGGTCAACTGGTATTGCTTCGGGTCCCACTGCGCCTGCGCCGCGATCGCCGCCTTGCCGACCACTGCCGCGCGTCCGTTGCCCAGCGTCACTCCGTCCTCGGCGAACCATTCTGCAAAAGCCTTGCCGCCCCCGGCCGCGACAGCGTCGGAAAACTTTGCCTCAAGTTCCAACAGTTGAATCACTTCCGGCGAAAGATCGGGCTGCGACAACGGGTTGAATCCCGTACGCGGGCCGGAGAGCAGATCGAAGCCCTCCGCACCGCCCGAGCCGGTCTCGGGACTTTGAGAGGTGGTCGGCGGGTTCGTCGAAACTCCCAGTCCCCCGCCGTTTGCCGTCTGTAACGGACCATTGCCTGTAGCGGGCTTGCCTGAAGGTTCGACGTTCAGAGTTGAATTCTGGTCTCGAGCCCCATTCTTTTCCTGAGCGTGTGCCGAGAAAACCGTCAGGCAACACAGCAGCGCGCACGCAGGCACATCATAAGCGAGGAGACGACGCATAGCCAGAATGCTATCAGGATCATCCGGCTTCTCATCCGTCAAACCCAATCCTGGCGCGACTTGCAGCCCTTAGTGGCACAACTGGTATGCTGCGCAGAGCCGAAGTACAACTAGCGTGTGATGA
>Ga0302314_10021184_pt1 | contig 10716 bp, 3 predicted proteins | sample III_Palsa_N2_3_FD_200533 | JGI IMG/M metagenome (GOLD analysis project Ga0302314, IMG submission 200533) | Peat permafrost microbial communities from Stordalen Mire near Abisko, Sweden - III_Palsa_N2_3 | ecosystem: Environmental > Terrestrial > Soil > Palsa > Peat permafrost | place: Sweden... | reverse complement strand
AAGTTTTCCATCGAGATTGCGATTTTACTTGATTGTCGGGGCGGCCTGTCCTGGCAATCGCAGCGACCGCAACGGGGGTGGGGACCCGTGTTTTCGCTGCCCGGATGGTGACGGGGCTGCTGATTGAGTTGATAGAGGAAAGAAGTGGTGAGCGGGCTGGGGCTCGAACCCAGGACCAACGCCTTAAAAGGGCGATGCTCTACCAACTGAGCTACCCGCTCGGCCCATAGTTAAGTTACCACGGCTGGGGGAGTGGGTTTTTCTTTGGGATGAGTGACTTTGGTGTCACCAATAGGCGGCAGTACCCAGGTTGAGTCGGAACCGGATGTATTACGGGGTCACATAAAAGAGTAACTGTAGTTGCATTGACTTGCAGGTGAGGGCAAAGTAGCCTCAGCGTAGAGATACCAATAGGCTTATGCGGGTTTTTCAGGTTTTTCCGGGGGTTACTTCCGGAATCGCCGGGAATTGAGGTAAGGGATGGACGGACCAAATCCGGACGGCCTGGACGAGAGGCTTCCAGCGGAGACGCCGGAAGATGTCGCTGTCCTTTATTCGTGGGCTAATTTGCAGGGGGCTAAGTACCGAGATTTCTCGGCTTCTCGCCGCGAGTACAGGGCGCAGATGCGCCATCGTGCTGCGGAACAGCAGCGCGAGGAAGAGATGCGCGCGAAAACCGAGGCAGAGGACGCGGCAACGGAAGCAGAACGGGCGGCGCGGGAGGCCGAAGAGGCGGCCCGGTTTCATGAATCTGCGGCAAAGAAGGCTTCGGAGCAGCGACACAGTCAGGATTTTGAGATGGAAGAGGCAGCACAAGAGCGCGCTATGCGTCATGCGGCGGAGTTGAATCGCGTGGCGGCAGCGGAGCGCGTGGAAGCGGCACGGCGAGCAGAAGCTGTGGCGGCTGCGGAGGCATCGGCCCGTCGCGAGGAGCGGGAGATGGCTGAGGCACAGGCTTCGGCGGCCCGGCAGGCAGCGCGGTATGCGGAGTCGGAGTACATGCGGCGGTCGCTGGCAGGGCCGCAGCCGTCGGCGGTTGTTCCGGGAGAGATATCCGATCCTTATACAAACGATGAGCCGCAGGTCGTGCCTGGAAAGTTATTTCATCAGCCAATGGTTCAGGACGAAGATATGCAGCCGACGCGATTGCCGCGATCAAGAGAGGCGCGATTGCTGATTCCCCAGCCTGACCCGCGGGACGCGATGCATGCGAAAGAAGTAAAAGAGTACTGGGTTACCGGATCTGTCGAAGAAGAGGCCAAAATCGCCACAGGTGGAACGGAAGCGATTGAAGAGGCTGCAGGGAAGCCCAAGAGCCATGTGAGCTACTACTACGAGCCGGATTCGCACGAGAAGGTGGCTGCTGTAGAGCATTATGCGCAGTCGGCGCCCTATACGACCCCTCAGCAGACGGAGCATCGGGAGTCACCGTATGCAGACCCGGCACCGCCGCATCCCCGAGTTGCGGCGTTTGAGTCGTCGGCGCGGCGCGGAGGGTCGATCTATGGGCTAGGCGGATCGGCTTCAGTAGGTGACAGCAGCGTGATGCGGGATGTGGTGCGGCCGGTTCATCCAAATGGGCCTGCGTATGATCCCGCTCCGGGTTCTCGCAGGCGCGGTGCGACGTATGACTCGAATGCACGGGCGCGGCAGCAGAGTGGAGTTTTTGAGGCTGCGAAGCCGGTCGAACCGCCTGCGAGTTCCGGGTCGGGTTCGGGTACGAGGGCGCGCGGGTATCAGCCGGATGAGGCCAGTGGCTCTTATCCGAGTTATGGCGGGACGGCTTTTGGCGCGGATTCGCCGGAGCCGGAGGGAGCTGTGCCGGCGTGGATCAACTCCTCGGCGAATGAGGCGCCGCAGCGGCGGGTGGAGACACCGGAGCATCGGAGTTCCGTGGTGCGTAGGACGCCGATGACGCAGGGCAGTGGGGCTAGCGGATCTCCTGTTGCGGATACATTGCAGCACTCGCGGGAGCGTGTTGCGGCACGATGGTTCGCGCTGAAGGGAATCTTCGACCATCACGGGCAGGAGCAGCGGCCCGAGGCAGCTGCGGTGCGGCAGAAGGATGTGCGGGTTCCGATGCTTACGGTGTTTTCGCTGGCCGGAGGCGTGGGGAAGACCAGCCTGGTGGCAACACTCGGACGCGCGCTTTCCGCTACCGGCGAAAAGGTATTGCTGACGGATACGACCTCGCATGGATTGCTGCCGTTTTATTTTGGGGCGAGTGAGCTTCGTCCGGGTGTGGTGAGGACGTTTTCGCCGCCGGAGGGGTCGAGCGATGCGGTGATCTCGCTCGTGAGCTATGACGTTGCGCAAAATAATGGCGATGCGGCGGCGCAGGAGTGGCTGACGGAAGAGCTGACGCGTGCCGGACGCGGGATGCAGCGAGTGATTCTAGATCTCTCGCCGATCTCGCCGTGGGTGGTGCGGAAGCTGGTGCGGGCGAATTCAACGGTTGTGGTGCCGGTGGCGCCGGATATGAATTCTGTGATCAGCCTGGGGCCGGTGGAGAAGTTCTTCGCGGGCATGATTGACGGCGATGGCCGGCCCGTTCGGCCGTACTACCTGCTGAACCAGTTCGATGCTTCACTTCCGCTGCACCTGGATGTACGCGAGGTGATGCGGCAGCAGCTTGGGGATCGCTTGCTACCGATTATTATTCGGCGGTCTCCGGCGGTTTCCGAGGCGCTTGCGGAAGGTATGACCGTGATGGACTACGCTCCGGATGCACCGGTGGCGGAGGATTATATGAACTTTGCGTCCTGGTTGCGAATGCAATCGGCCCCGGCTGCCAGCGGACTAAAGAACGCTCGATGGAGTGAACGATGACCAGGTCTCCGCTTTGGAGAGAGTTTGAATCCGGCGACAATATCATTCTGAAGCTCATACGCATTCTGGTGTTGGGCGGAGGCGTATTGTTCCTTCTGTTCGCCGGCGTTCTGGAACTGACATGGCCGCAGCAGGCGATCATGGGATTGCTGCTGATCCTGGGAGCCATCTGGATCGACCGCAGCTCGACGTCGTACCTAGTGACGCTGACGCTGATGCTTTTGAGTTGCTTTTCGACGTTCCGGTATGGGTTCTGGCGTATCTCTACGGTGGTGAAGTTCTTTGTCGATCCGGGGCAATCTCACCTGTGGACGCCGCTGGATGCGTTCTTTATCTGGCTGCTGGTGTTCGCGGAAGCCTATGCCTTCGCCATCCTGTTTCTCGGCTATATGCAGACGCTTTGGCCGCTGCGACGTACACCGGTGCCGCTGCCGGAAGATACCGATCTTTGGCCTGAGGTTGATCTGCTGATTCCGACCTACAACGAGCCGTTGAGCGTAGTGCGGTATACGGCGTTGGCAGCGATGAATATCGATTGGCCGGCGGACAAGCTGAATGTGTACATCCTCGACGACGGCAAGCGCGAGGAGTTTCGCGCGTTCGCCGAAGAGGCGGGCATCGGCTATATGACGCGCGATGATAATGCCCATGCGAAGGCTGGAAATATCAACCGCGCACTGAAGCGGCTGGATGCGCCGTTTGTTGCGATCTTCGACTCGGACCATGTGCCGACGAGAAGCTTTCTGCAACTGACGATGGGGTGGTTTGGGCGCGATGCGAAGCTGGGAATGTTGCAGACGCCGCATCATTTTTATTCGCCCGATCCGTTTGAGCGCAACCTGGGGCAGTTCCGCGTGATTCCGAACGAGGGTGAGCTGTTTTACGGCGTGGTGCAGGATGGCAACGACTTCTGGAACGCTACGTTCTTCTGCGGATCTTGCGCGGTGATGCGGCGGGCGGCCCTGGATGAGGTGGGCGGGATTGCGATTGAGACCGTGACCGAGGACGCGCATACTTCGCTGCGCATGCAGATGAATGGCTGGAACACGGCGTATATCAACATTCCGCAGGCGGCTGGACTGGCTACCGAACGGTTGAGCGGGCACGTGAAGCAGCGTATCCGCTGGGCTCGCGGGATGATCCAGATTCTGCGTACGGACAATCCGTTATTTGCGCCCGGGCTGAAGCCGGCGCAACGGCTCTGCTACTTCAACGCGATGACGCACTTTCTGTATGCGCTGCCGCGGTTGATCTTCCTGACCGCGCCGCTGATCTATTTGATTCTGGGGCACACGAACGTGCCGGGATACTGGGCGGCGATTCTGGCGTATGCGTTTCCTCACCTTGTGCTTTCGAACATTACGAACTCGCGCGTGCAGGGACAGCACCGGCACTCCTTCTGGAATGAGATTTATGAGACGGTGCTGGCGCCCTATATCTTTTTGCCGACCATGCTGGCACTTGTGAATCCGAAGTTTGGCAGCTTCAATGTAACGGCGAAGGGTGGTGTGGTGAGCCGCAGCTTCTTCGATACACGCATCGCTCAGCCGTTCCTGGTGCTGTTGTTCCTGAACTTCCTGGGGATGCTTTGTGGGATACCACGGTATCTTCAATTTCCCGGAGGGTCGCTTCCGTGGCCGCTGAACGGACTGGCGAATATGTACGACGGAACGCACGCAGGAACGATTTTGATGAATGTAATGTGGACGATCTTCAACATGATCATCCTCGGAGTGGCGACGGCTGTTGCGTGGGAGAGCCAGCAGCGGCGGCAGACGGTGCGCGTGTTGATGGCGGTGCCGGCGAGTGCGGTGCTGTCGGATGGAACGGTGCTTCATGGCATAACGACGGACTTATCAAGCGGTGGCGTGATGCTGCAACTGGATGAGCCGATGGATGTACCTGGAGGCGAGCCGGTGAAGCTGGTGTTTCCGGTATTGGACGGCGATGCGTCGTTGCCGGCAACCGTGGTGGATGTTCGTGGAGCGACGCTGCGTGCGTACTTCGATCCGTTGAGCCTACAAGAGGAAGAAGCGTTGACGATGGTGCTTTATTCGCGTGCGGATACATGGCTGGGCTGGGGTGAATCGCGTGAAGTGGACCGGCCATTGATGAGCATGTGGCGTATTCTGCAACTCTCGTTCCATGGGTTGAGCCAGAGCTTTCATGGCTTGACCGGGAGATCGAGGACTGTGCCCAAGGGCAAGCTGGCGACCAGCATTCTGCCATTTTTGCTGCTAATGCTGCTTGCATCGCCGGCGAAGGGGCAGATCAGCACCGCGGCTACACTTACCGCGGCTCCGACGACAACGCTGACGACTGGTGTTCCGGAGGCTGCGCCGGAGGGGTTGGACGGTGGGCTACAGGCGCATCCGGTACCACCGGGACAGTTCGACAATGTATTTTCGCTATCGGATGTCGGTGTTGCGGATACGATCGTACTGCGCGGCGTAGACACGTATCACTCGGTGTATTTTTCCGTACCGCAGACGCAGAATGTGAAGACGGCGACGATGAAGTTGTACTACCACTTCTCGCCGGGGCTGTTGCCGATGATCAGCCATCTGAAGGTGAGCTTGAACGGTACGCTGTTTGCGACACTTCCCGTGCAGCAACAGCCGAGCTTGATCGGCACCACGGAGAACGATCTCTCCAGCGGCCAGAAGTTACAGGAACAGCAGAGTGGGGCGATGCTGCATGTCGAAAACAGTGCATTGCTGGTGGCGACGTTGACGATTCCGGCAGAGATGCTGGTGCATACCAATGAACTGACGTTCGAGTTTATCGGGCACTACACGATGCAGTGCGAGGACCCGTCGCACTCAACGCTGTGGGCACATGTGGATGCCAACTCGACCATCGAGATGGCGGGTAATTTGCTGCCGCTGCAGAACGATCTGAAGCTGCTGCCGCTGCCGTTCTACGACGAAGCGGTGAACCTGCATCCGAAGATTCCTATGGTGTTTCTCTCGCAGCCTTCGCCGAAGGCGCTGCAGGCTGCCGGCGTGATCGCTTCCTGGTTCGGTATTTTGACGGACTATAAGGCGGTGCGGTTCCCGGTGACGTTCGGATCGATCCCGGTGGGCAACGCGATTGTGATCAGCGAGAATCCATCCGACTTGCCCGGGCTGGGTTTATCCGCGGTCTCTGGACCGACGATTTCGATGGTCACCAATCCATCCGATCCCTATTCGAAGCTGTTGGTGGTGAGCGGCGATAATGCCGACGGCCTGCTGAAGGCGGCCAAGGTTTTGAGCCTGCAATTCAGCAGTCTTGCAGGAGCTACGGACTCGGCGGTGCTGACCATAGCGCCTGCGCCAAGAGAGCCGGACGATGCGCCGCGCTGGCTGACAACCTCGCGTATCACGACGATCGGCGATATGTCGCAACAAGGCGATCTGCAAGGCGATGGCAGTGTGCCGGTGGTGCTCTATTCGCGGATACCTCCAGACCTTTACTGGGAAGGCATTCAGAACGTTGCTTTCCAGATGAACTACCGGTACAACGGCATTCCACTGGCGAACGAAAGTACGCTGCAGGTTTATATGAACGGCGCGTATGTGAGTTCGACGCCGATGCCGCACACCGATAAGGCGTCTGCGAACCTGTCGACAGTGGTGCCTGTGCCTTGGGTGGACATGCGGCCGTTCTCAAACTCAATGGACTTGAAGTTCATCTTCCAGGTTGCGAAGAAGGGCCACTGCCAGGATACGGCGCCGATGAACCTGCAAGGGGCCATTGTGAAGAGCTCGTATCTCGACCTGCGCAATATCCCGCACTGGAAGCAGATGCCGAACCTGGAGATCTTCTCCAACGCGGGCTATCCGTTTACACGGCTTGCGGACCTTTCGGATACAGCGGTGGTACTGCCAGATGTGCCGCAGCCGGAAGAGATCGAGATGTACCTGACGATGATGGGGCATTTCGGGGCACAGACGGGATATCCGGTGCTGAACGTGACTGTGACCAATGCCGAGGGCATGAAGGGAAGCGACAAAGATCTCCTGGTGATGGGCGCAATAGATGACAGCCCGGCGATCGCGATGCTTGATCCACATCTTCCCGTCCGGATTGAGAACAATGGGCTGCACATTGAGGACACGCAGGGGTTCTTTGTTTCGTTCAAGAATATTCTGAACCCATGGTGGACGGTACGGAGCTCGGACCACATCGAGAGTGGGAAGCTGGAAACGGCCGGCGGCCTTCCGGATTCGTTGATCGAAGGGATCGAGTCACCCTATAGCTCCGGCCGTTCGGTCGTGTTGATTGCGCTGCGGGATAAGTCCGTGGTGCCGAACTTCCTGAAGGTGTTTCTGAAAGATGCACAGTCCTCGAATATCCAGCAATCGGTGAGCGTGCTGACTGGAACCAAGTTCATCAGCTACCGGTTGGGTACCGATGTGTATCACGTTGGGACTCTAAGCTGGTGGATTCGCATGAACATGTTGTTTGCGGCGTTCCCATGGCTCGTGGTGCTGGGGGCTGCAGTCATCTGCTTCCTGATGGCCGCGCTGTTGCGTGCTCTCCTTCGTCGCCATGCGCGGCGGCGGTTGCAGGGGAACGACTAATCGGTGCAGCTCCCTCGGGGGCTGCTGCATGCAGGACCACCCGGGGAGTAGTAGAGGCCAATGATGGAGCCGGATTTCGGCAAGAGTGTTCGGACCAGCGGTGAGTGCGTCCGGCGTAGAAGACGAATACGGCAGGCCATCGCGGCGACGCTGCTGATGACCCTCTGGGTCAGTATGGGCTGCCGGGCCGAGCAGCCGTGGCCGCTGTGGGAGAGCTATGCCTCGAAGTTTCTGGATGGCCAGGGGCGGGTTATCGACCACGCTGCCGGAGACCGTACAACGACCGAGGGCGAGGCGTATGCGATGTTCTTCGCCCTTGTGGCCAATGATCCCGCGCGCTTTGAGAAGCTAGTGGAATGGACGCAGGAAAACCTCGCGCAGGGCGATCTGACACTGCATCTGCCTGCGTGGAGCTGGGGCAAGGCTTCGGACGGGTCGTGGAAGGTGCTGGATCCGCACCCGGCGGCGGACGCGGATCTTTGGATGGCGTATTCGCTGGAAGAGGCAGGGCGGTTGTGGAACAACGATCGCTATGAGAGCCTCGGCAAGATCATGGCAGACCAGGTGGCGCAACAGGAGATTGTGCTGGTGCCGGGGGTTGGGACGACGCTGATGCCGGGCGCGGTGGGATTCCACCCTGATCCCAAGACCTGGTACCTGAATCCGAGTTACATGCCGCCGTCGCTGCTGGCTTATTTCAAGTACCAGAGCCCTAAGTCTCCGTGGGGAAAGGTGGCCGCGAGTGTTCCGGTGTTGGTCAGCACGCCGGGCGGATTTGTTATGGATTGGCTGGTTGCGGGGGACAATGGGCTGCATCCAATGCCGCCGCCCTCGACAATTGGGGATGGCAAGCCGGCGCCAACGCCCGTGGGTAGCTATGACGCGATTCGGGTGTACCTGTGGATGGGACTGGCGGACCCGCGGACTCCCGGGGTGAAGGAGTCTCTGCGGTCGATGCAGGGGATGGCGCGGTATCTGAAGTCCAACGTGACGCCTCCGCTGCAGGTGGACGCAGCAGGCAAGGTGCTGGATGGGAGCGCGCCGGCAGGATTTTCCGCGGCGGTGATACCCTATCTCCACGCAATAAACCTCAAGCAGGAAGAAACTACGCAAGCCGATCGGTTGGCTGCGACCAGAGACCCGAAGACTGGGTTGTATGGCCGCGATGGGGCGTACTACGACCAAAATCTTGCTCTGTTTTCGCGCGGGTGGGCTGAGGGGCGTTACAAGTTCGATGCGGACGGGCGTCTGGCAGTGAAGTGGAAATAGTGCTAAGTATGTGGAAAAAAGGGAGATAATGGACTCGGCGAGGAAGAAAAACACGATTTGCCGGAAAAGGCCCAAAAATACCTACAACACACTGCAAAAAGACGGTAATCTTCAACAACGGTTAGTGGATCGGTTTTTGTGCGCAAGATGACGCAAAGAGATGCAATGACAAGAGGTTCGGCGAATCGATTGCGGGCAGTTTGCCTGGCGCTCTGTGCGCTAGCCTGGACCTGTGCCTGCCCGTCTGGCTGGACACAGGCCGCCCCGGCGCAGGGAAATCAGGCAGCGACCTCCGGATTGCTGGAAAAGGCTCATACGCTTGAGCTTCGGGGCCGGATCGATATGGCCAAGCAGACCTGGCAGCAGGTGTTGCTGATCGACCCGAATAACTCAGAGGCACTTGCGGGGATGGCGCGGGCGGCGAAGCTCGAAGGCAAGAACCAGGAAGCGAACGACTACCTGAACAAATTGCGCGCTATCAATGCTAATGACCCGAACATCGCCCGGGTGCAGAATATGGGGACCGCGCAGGATATGTCCGCCCAGTTGCAGGAGGCCGGCCGGTTGGCCCAGGCGGGGCAATATGCCCGGGCGATGACGATTTTGCGGCAGGTTTATGGGACAAACCCGCCGCCGGGGGATGCGGCGCTCTCGTACTACCAGACCGAGGCTGCGACCGAAGATGGCCGGCCCCATGCGATTGCCGGTCTGCGGGAGCTGATCGACAAGTACCCGCAGGACTCGCGGTATCAGATTGCGCTGGGCAAGATTCTTACGTACAACCCGCGGACCCGCGAAGAAGGGCGCAAGCTGCTGGAGAAGCATCCCGCAGACCCGCAGGCGGGCGAGGCTCTGCGGCAATCCTTGATGTGGGATGCGCAGAATCCGGCTACAACTGAGGATATTCGGGCCTACCTGGCCAAGCATAAGGACCAGCAGCTTTCAGCCGCGTTGGCTCAGACGGATGCCGCGGCGCGGCGGAGCGGACGGAAGCCCGGGGAACCACCGCCGCCTCCGCCGACGCCGGAGCAGCTGGCGGCGCAGGCTGCCTTACGCGAGCGGAGTGCCGAGACGCAGGCCGCCTACAACGCGCTGAATGGGAAGCGGTATGCCGAGGCGGAGCAGCGCTTTCAGGCCATCATCGCCAAGGAGCCTCAGAATGCGCAGGCCTTGGCCGGGCTTGGCTACGTGCGGATGTCGCAGTCGAATTTCGGCGGGGCGATCAGCTATCTGGAGCAGGCGGTGCAGGATGGATCGCGCGACGCCGGGGTCGAGAAAGCTCTGCGGGACTCGCGGTTTTTCTACACCATGCAGGTGGCGACGGCGGCGTTGAACGAGAACGACCTAGCCACTGCGGAGACGCAGTTTGGCAATGCGGCGCATCTGCGTCCGAGCGACCCCAGCCCGCTGCTGGGATTGGGTGGAACGCTGATGAAGGCGCAGCAGCCGGATGCGGCAGTCGGTGTGTTCTCTGAGTACGTGCGGCTTGCGCCGAGCGACAAGGCGGCCTGGCGCGGGTTGTTTATGGCACAGTACGGTGCGGGCCAGTATGCTGCGGCGCTGGACACCGACCGGCGTATTCCTGTGTTGGTGAAGAAGCTGCTTATTCGCGATCCGGAGTATCTGCGGACGCTGGCTTCTGTCTACCAGGCACTGGGACGCGATGCCGATGCGCAGCGGGTGTTGCAGAGTGCGCTGGAGCTTCCGTTTCCAGCGGATGCTCGCGGGGTAAGAGCGGACGTGCAGCTGCAATATGCGGGGCTGCTGGATGCTGCCGGACATAAGGACCAGGCGGCGGGGCTCTATCGGCAGGTTCTGGAGGGGGATTCGACGAATATTGCAGCCTACGAGGGACTGATCAATACGGATCACGAATTAGGGCATGACGCTGATGCTTACCTGGTGTTGCAGAGCATGCCTCCGCAGATCTATGAGCAAGCGATGCAGACGGCGGGTTTCCAAACGACGGCTGCGGCGATCTACCAGAGCCAGGGGCACTATGATCTGGCGCAGCAGACGCTGGAGACGTTTCTCTCGAACCAGCAGGCAG
>Ga0302314_10021182_pt1 | contig 10717 bp, 9 predicted proteins | sample III_Palsa_N2_3_FD_200533 | JGI IMG/M metagenome (GOLD analysis project Ga0302314, IMG submission 200533) | Peat permafrost microbial communities from Stordalen Mire near Abisko, Sweden - III_Palsa_N2_3 | ecosystem: Environmental > Terrestrial > Soil > Palsa > Peat permafrost | place: Sweden... | reverse complement strand
CCATCAAGATTCAGCTCGCCAGCCCGGAGAAGATCCGCAGCTGGTCGCATGGCGAAGTCACCAAGCCCGAGACCATCAACTACCGCACCTTCAAGCCCGAGCGCGATGGGCTATTCTGCGCGCGCATCTTTGGACCGATCACGGACTGGGAGTGCCTCTGCGGCAAGTACAAGCGCATGAAGCACCGCGGCGTGATCTGCGACAAGTGCGGTGTTGAAGTGACGCTCTCGAAGGTTCGCCGCGAACGCCTCGGCCACATCGAGCTGGCTTCGCCCTGCTCGCACGTCTGGTTCTTCAAGGGCCTGCCCAGCCGCATCGGCCACCTGCTCGACATCAGCCTGCGTGAGCTCGAGGCCGTTCTCTACTTCGAGTCGTACGTTGTTGTCGATCCAGGCGACGCGCCCGTCAAGGAGCGCGAGGTCATCAAGGACGAGACCCGCTTCCGCGAGCTCGACCAGCAGTACCGCCCCTCCGGCTTCAAGGCCATGATGGGCGCGGAAGCGATCAAGGAACTCCTGAAGCGCGTCGAGATCATCGAGCTTGCGGTGGAACTGCGCGAGCGCATGAAGACCGAGACCTCGCTCCAGAAGAAGCTCAAGTACTCCAAGCGCCTCAAGATCGTTGAGGCCTTCCGTAAGTCGGATAACCTGCCGCAGTGGATGATTCTCGACGTGATCCCCGTGATCCCGCCAGAGCTTCGCCCGCTCGTTCCGCTTGATGGTGGACGCTTCGCCACGTCGGACTTGAACGATCTTTATCGCCGCGTGATCAACCGTAACAACCGCCTCAAGAAGCTGATGGATCTCCACGCTCCTGAAGTGATTGTGCGGAACGAAAAGCGCATGCTGCAGGAAGCCGTCGACGCGCTGTTCGACAACGGCCGCCGTGGCCGCGTGCTGCGTGGCGCGAACAACCGTCCGCTCAAGTCGCTCTCCGATACCCTCAAGGGCAAGCAGGGCCGCTTCCGTCAGAACCTTCTCGGCAAGCGCGTGGACTACTCGGGCCGTTCGGTCATCGTGGTTGGTCCGGAGCTGAAGCTGAACCAGTGCGGTCTTCCCAAGAAGATGGCGCTCGAGCTCTTCAAGCCCTTCATCTATCACCGTCTCGAGCAGACCGGCCACTGCACCACCATCAAGCAGGCCAAAGAGATGGTTGTTGAACCGCGCCCCGACGCTGCACCGTCTTGGTATCCAGGCGTTTGAGCCCGTACTGGTTGAAGGTAAGGCGATCAAGATCCATCCGCTCGTCTGCACCGCCTTCAACGCGGACTTCGACGGCGACCAGATGGCTGTGCACATCCCGCTCTCGCCTGAGGCGCAGATCGAAGCGTCGGTGCTGATGCTGGCGTCGCACAACATCCTCTCGCCCGCGAGTGGACAGCCGATCACCGTCCCGACGCAGGACCTCGTGCTTGGTCTTTACTACCTGACCAAGGCGAAGGTGAATGCCAAGGGTGAAGGCCGCGTCTTCGCGAATATCGAAGAGGTCTTCATGGCGCTCGAAGCCAAGCAGGTTGAGACGCTGACGCCTATCCGTCTGCGTTACACCGGCATGGTGCTCGATATGACCACCGCCTACGACGATCAGGATCTCACCCACACCGAGCCGGTCGAGTTCAACAAACAGTTCATCTCGACCACGGTTGGCCGCGCCATCCTGAACGATTCGCTTCCCGAAGGCATGCCTTATGTCAATGGCCTGCTGAAGAAGAAGGGCATTGGCCAGCTCGTCAACTACTGCTACCTGAACCTCGGCCTCGAAGTGACGGTCAAGACGCTCGATAAGATCAAGGACCTTGGCTTCACCTATGCCACCAAGTCGGGTCTGTCGGTCGGCCTGGATGACATGGTCATTCCGGACTCGAAGTACACCGTTGTGGGCGAAGCCGAGAAGACCGTGCTTGCCATGCAGCAGCAGTATCTCGACGGCGCGATCACCAACGGCGAGCGTTCGAACAAGGTCATCCAGATGTGGTCGGGAGTTACCGAGCGCGTTGCCGATGAGATGTTCAACAACATGAAGCGCGCGGACAAGGAAGGAGCCATGAACCCGATCTACATCATGGCCGACTCCGGTGCACGTGGTTCGAAGCAGCAGATCCGTCAGCTCTCCGGTATGCGTGGTTTGATGGCCAAGCCCTCGGGCGAAATCATCGAAACGCCGATCACTGCGAACTTCCGCGAAGGCCTGACCGTGCTGCAGTACTTCATCTCGACACACGGTGCACGTAAGGGTCTTGCCGATACCGCTTTGAAGACCGCTGACTCGGGGTACCTCACCCGTCGTCTGGTCGACGTTGCGCAGGATGTCATCATCTCGCATAACGATTGCGGCACGGTTGAAGGCATCTACGTCACCCCGATCATCGAAGCCGGTGAGATCATCGAACCGCTGCGCGACCGCATCATTGGCCGTGTATCGCTTGAGAAGCTCAAGGACTTCGAGGGCAAGACCATCGTCGAAGTGAACCAGGAGATCGACGAAGATCTCGCCAGCGCAATCCAGGCTGCGGGTATCGAGAAGGTCAAGATTCGCTCGGTGCTTACCTGCGAATCGAAGCGTGGCGTCTGCATCCTCTGCTATGGCCGTAACCTTGGCTCGGGCAAGATGGTCGAGATGGGCGAAGCGGTCGGCGTCATCGCCGCGCAGTCCATCGGCGAGCCCGGAACGCAGCTCACCATGCGTACCTTCCACATCGGCGGAACGGCATCGCGCGTCTCGGACGCCTCGCACATTGAGGCCAAGAACGCCGGTTCCGTGCGCTTCATCAACCTCGTCACCGTCCGTTCGAAGGATGGCGGCCTGGTTGCCATGAACCGCAACGGTTCCATCGCCATCATCGACGACAAGGGCCGTGAGAAAGAACGCTATGCGATCGTCTACGGCGCCAAGCTGAAGATCGAAGAGGGCACCAAGGTCGAGCAGGGCCAGCGCCTCGGCGAGTGGGATCCGTACACCTTCTCGCTCCTAACCGAAATCTCCGGTACGGTCCAGTTCAAGGACCTGCAGGAGGGCGTGACGCTGAACGAGGAAGTCGACGAAGTGACCGGCCTGTCGCGTCTCGTGGTCAACGATTCGACCGACGAGAAGCGTCAACCCGCGATCATCATCAAGTCCGCGCAGGGCAACAAGCGGTACCTGATGCCGTCGCGTGCTCACCTCATGGTTGCTGATGGAGACGAGCTCTTCCCGGGGGATATCCTGGCGAAGATCCCGCGCGAAACCACCCGTACCAAGGACATCACCGGCGGTCTGCCGCGCGTCGTTGAACTGTTCGAAGCGCGTAAGCCCCGCGATCCCGCAATCATCTCGAAGATCGATGGTGTGGTTCGCTTCGGTGAAGTCTCGAAGGGACAGCGCAAGGTCTACGTCACGGCGGATAACGGTCAGGAAGAAGAGTACAGCGTTCCGCGCGGTACGTACGTCAACGTGCAGGAAGGCGAGCGCCTTCGTGCCGGTGATGCTCTGATCGACGGTCCCCGTAATCCTCATGACATTCTTGAGGTGCTTGGCGAGCGTGCGCTGCAGATGTACCTGGTGAACGAGATCCAGGAAGTCTACCGGCTGCAGGGCGTTACCATCTCCGACAAGCACATCGAGACCATCGTTCGTCAGATGCTTCGCTGGGTGAAGATCGAAGAGGTTGGCGACACCACGTTCCTCGTCGATCAGCAGACCGACCGCTTCCGTTTCAACGCCGAGAACCAGCGTGTGCTGATGACCGGCGGGCGTCCCGCAATCGGCCGTTCGTTGCTCCTTGGCATCACGAAGGCGTCGCTCTCGACCGACAGCTTTATCTCGGCCGCCAGCTTCCAGGAGACCACCCGCGTACTCACCGAAGCCTCGATCAACGGCTCGATCGATACGCTGCGTGGCCTCAAGGAAAACGTCATCGTCGGCCGTCTTATCCCCGCCGGCACGGGCATGGAGTACTACCGCAACGTTCAGCTCTCACCGGAGCTTGAAGAGGCGGCAGCCCAGGTCCAGCAGGAGGTTACGGCAGCGATCGAAGCCGAAGAGCGCGAGCTCGAGCAGATGCGCATGGAAGGTGAACAGGAAGAACTCGCCGCCGAGTAGCACTTCGTGCGATCTTGGACGCTTCGCGTGTAAACAAGCAACACCCTTAACCAGCAACGGCAGAGCTTCGGCTCTGCCGTTTGCTTTGTGTGAGCGGAATTTCGCATCTTTCCGCGAATCACCCTCTATCTGAGCGCATCAAAATGCACAGGAGAACACGCTATGGCGCAGGCAGTTCAATCAGGCGAAGAACTTACGACCGAGCTTCTTAAGCAGATCAGGGCGTTGCTCAAAGGCGGACAGGCGCATGCCGGTTTCGACGCGGCGGTGAAGGATTTTCCTGCCGAACTCCGGGCCACGGTACCGGATAAGCTGCCCTATTCGGCGTGGCAGCTCGTCGAGCACATGCGCATCACGCAGCACGACATTCTGAACTTTTCGGCGCCGCCCACGGGTGGATATCAGCATATCGAGTGGCCGAATGCGTACTGGCCACATGCGCCTGAGCCGCCGTCGGCGCATTCCTGGGAGCATTCCATCGCCGCGATCCGAAGTGACCGTGAGCAGTTCGAGGCGTTGCTGGAGAAGCCTGGCGCAGATCTGGTTAAGCCGTTCCGGTGGGGTGAGGGACAGAACCTGCTCCGTGAGGCGCTTCTGATTGCTGACCACAATGCGTACCACGTCGGCGAGCTCATTCTCCTTCGCCGTCTTCTCGGCTGCTGGCACAAATAGATAGGCGCAGAGCAAGGGAATGCCCTCCCCGCGGGAGGGAGCTGTTCGGTTTCTAATCGTTCGTGAGGAGACGTATGAACGAACCCGACCTTATTCGCGAGATGCTGGGCGCACGCACCATCGCGGTGATTGGTCTTTCTGACAATCCCGTCAAGCCGAGTCACTTCGTGTCCGAGTACCTGCAGCAGCATGGCTATACGATCTATCCCATCAATCCCGGCTTGCTGCCCACGCCCGGGAAGGTGCTTGGTGAGAAGGTTTACGCATCGCTTGCTGAGTTGCCGGTGAAGCCCGACGTCGTCGACGTGTTTCGGCTGCCTAATGCGCTGCCGGGAATCGTCGCCGAGATGTTGGAGCTTGGCCTTAAGAACCTATGGGTGCAGCAGGGGATCATGAATCTGGAAGCGGCCTCGACTGCGGAGGCGGGTGGGATCAAGGTCGTTATGGATCGTTGCCTGAAGGTTGAGCACCAGCGCGCCAACCTTTAATCTTAGACAAGGCTGAAACGCTTCGCGTGAATTTGACCTCGCGGCGACGAACTCTGAGTCAACGGCCCATCGGCCGCCGTCCAATTAGCATGCGATTCCGCTTTGCTGCGCCCAACGGCCGCCCTTCGGCTCACCTACAATCAGTTCTAATGAAGAACTTCGCTCGTCTGCTGGCTGTCGTCCTCGTCCTCTGCTCTTTTGCGTCCGCTCGAGCCCAGATTCAGGTTGTCGGCGATGGTGGTCCGGGCCCGGTGAAGGCTCAGCATCTTACGGCAGAACTGGTCAGCTTTGGGACGACGCTTTCGCCTGGGCAGAGCCTGCAGGCCGGGTTGCTGCTGACCATGGAGGACAAGTGGCACGTCTACTGGCTGAATGCCGGGGACTCCGGTGAGCCGCCGCACATCACATGGACGCTGCCTAATGGGGTCACCGCCGGTCCGCTTCAGTTCACCCCGCCGACCCGTCTGCCGCTTGGCCCGTTGATGGACTTCGGTTACGAGGATACAGCTGCTTTTCCATTTACGATCACGGCTTCGGCTGCTCTGAAGCCTGGTCCGATCCATCTGGATGCGAAGGTTGACTGGCTCGTCTGCCGCGAGGTCTGCATCCCGGGCAAGGCGCATCTCGGCCTCAACCTCACCATCGGGCCTCCTGCTCAATCTGCGCAAGCGGTAGGCGCTCTCGGCCAGGCCCTGAGCCTGCTTCCGAAGCCGCTGCCCGCAGCGGATAAGGTCAGCGTCGTGGCGGGAAAGAGCAACATCGTCGTCACGTTGACTACGTCCGAGAGCACGAAGGACGTCGAGTTCTATCCCTACGACCAGGACCAGATCGTCAACGCGGACGAGCCCGCGCTCGAGCCGGTCTCGAACGGCGTCCGGCTCCGCATCGAGCGGTCGCCTGAGCTCAAGGTTCTTCCGGAGCAACTCCACGGATTGCTCAAGCTCTCTGACACGGTTGCGTATGAGTTCACCGCCCCTGTTACGGCTGGCGAAGTCCCCCTCCCGGTCGCCGCGCAGCGTTCTAGTGCGGCCAGCGGCATCACCACGCTCGGCGCTATCGGGCTCGCCTTCCTCGGTGGAATCATTCTCAACCTGATGCCGTGCGTCTTCCCTGTGCTCTTCCTCAAAGGCCTCGCGCTGGTGCAGTCTTCGGGCGAGGAGCGGAAGCAGCTCCGCAGCCACGGGCTGGTCTATACGCTGGGCATCCTGGTGTCTTTCTGGATCATTGTTGCCGTCTTACTTGCGCTGCGTGCGGGAGGCAGCCAGGCGGGTTGGGGCTTCCAACTTCAGTCGCCCACCTTTATCGCTATTCTTGCTTCGTTCCTCTTCTTCTTCGGCCTCTCGCTGGCGGGGATGTTCGACCTGGGGCTCTCGCTCACGAGCGTCGGCGGTGAGCTTGCGGAGAAGCCGGGATATGCAGGCAGCTTCTTTACCGGAGTCCTTGCTACTGTCGTTGCCACGCCGTGCACCGCGCCGTTGATGGGCGCGGCCATTGGCTTCGCGCTTGCGCAGCCTGCGTGGATCACCTTTGCGATCTTCACCGCGCTGGGCCTTGGCCTCGCCGCGCCGTATATGATCCTGAGCGCGCAGCCCGCGTGGACGAAGATCCTTCCGCGACCCGGTGCGTGGATGGAGATTCTCAAGCAGCTTACTGCTGTGCCTCTGTTCGCTTCAGCGATCTGGCTGGCGTGGGTTTATGGCCGCCTCTACGCAGGCGGTGCAACCGAGGGCGGCGCGGGTGTCGATCGCGTGGGCCTCCTGCTGCTCTGCTTCCTGACGCTCGCTGTTGCGGGCTGGGTTCTGGGCAAGTGGCCCGCGAAGTGGCCGAGCACTATCGTCTCGCTCGCCCTCATCGTCGGCGCGCTGGCCATTCCGCTCGCGCAGCCGAAGGACACTACGCTGGTCTGGCAGCCGTACTCGCAGCAGGCGCTTGATGATGCGCGTAAGGCTGGGCATCCGGTCTTCATCGACTTCACTGCTGCGTGGTGCCTGAGCTGCCAGGTGAATGAGAAGCTCGTGCTTCACGCCGCTGATGTGCAGCATCAGCTTAGTGCGCACAATGTAACTCTGCTGCGCGCGGATTGGACGAAGTACGCTCCTGCGATCACGCAGGAGCTGGCGTCGATCAACCGCAGCGGCGTGCCGACCTACGTAATTTATCCATCGAGCGCGAACGCTTCGGCGGATGTGCTACCCGAGGTGCTGACCAAGGACCTCGTGCTAACGGCAATCCAGCGCGACACGGCAAAGTAGCGGAATCCAGGGCTGAAGGGAATCGGATCGGCGATCAAATCGCGCCGATCCGATTCTCAGTTAATGCCCCATTTGTTTTATCGTCGCCTGAAGTCCTAAAGATTTAGTTGACAATTTCTCGACTCCGGGTCTACGCTCCTAATTAGTTAGGAGGTTCGATGACGAAAGCGCAAAAAACTGGACTAACCAAGCTCGAGCTCCGGATCATGCAGGTGATCTGGAAAGGTGGCAGCAGCACTGTGAGTGCGGTCCAGGAGGCGCTCGAGCCCGCGCTGGCGTACACCACTGTGCAGACGATGCTGAACATCCTTGAGCGCAAGGGAAAGCTCAAGCGTGAGCTGAAAGGGCGAGCTTACGTCTATAGCGCTGCCGTGACCGAGGCCAAAGCGCTGGGGCAGGGCGTGCGCGATGTGATCGATCGGATGTTCGGCGGTTCGAGTGAAGAGCTTGTCATGAGCCTGCTCAAGAACCGGCAGATCGATGCGACGCGGCTTGCAGAGATAACCGAACGATTCAACCGCGAGGCAGACAAATCATGAACGCTCTCGAATTGGCGATACTCTCCTATCTTCTCAACTCTCTTTGGCAGGTTCCGCTGCTCTTCGCTACGGGTTGGCTGGCCGCTCGCATGCTTCGCTCGGCAGGCCCGGCGGCACAGCATTGTGTATGGGTTGGCGCGGTGCTTCTGCAAACGTTGCTGCCTGCATGCTCTCTCGTCTCGATGGAGTGGCTGCGCAGTGTGCTGCTGTGGAGCAGCCGTGAAGGTGCAGCGACTGCGGGAGGAGTCTCCGCCGTCACGGGGCCAGGAGTCGCAGCCGGCGTCTCGCATCTGCCCGCGAGCCTTCTCTTCGCGGTCGAGATCTTCTACGGTTCGTCGATTGCCTACTTCCTTTTGCGGTTCTTGTGGAGAGCCAGAGTACTCGCTGCATTGAGGCGGGAAGCGATCAAATTCGTCCTCACAGACGATGCTGCCGAATACTGGGAGCGCTGTTCGACGACATTCGGAGTTCGCGGGGCCACGCTTGCCGCTTCGTCCGCAGTCTTCGGCCCGGTCATGATGGGTGTTCGTCGAAAGCTCGTGCTGCTGCCTGCAGCCATGGTCGACACGCTTGAGCAAGCGGATCTTGAGACGGTCATCGCGCATGAGTTTGCCCACATGCACCGCCAGGACTTTCTGAAGAATCTGGCCTACGAGTTGATCTCGTTGCCGGTGCGCTATCACCCGATCTTCTGGCTCACGCGCGAAGCGCTGATTGAGAGCCGCGAGATGGTCTGCGACCAGATGGCAGCAAAGTCACCGGGCGACGAGAGTATGCGCATTCTTTATTGCGGCTGGCGTCCCTGATCGCGACAGGAACCCCGGTCAGGGCACCTCACGCCATCGGAATCTTCGATGCCAACACGTTTGAAAGGAGACTTATGAAACTCACACACCAGCACTATGAGATTCGAGGTGTGCGGCGAGTGGCCGCGTTGGCCGCGTGCGTTGCGTTAGGAGTAGCAACCTGCGGATCGGCCTCTCGCTTTGCGGACGAACGTGGATGCGGCTGCAGAAAGCGGCGGAAGCAAGGTCGCATCGGCCGCTGCCAATCCGGCCAAGGTTTCGCCTGAAGTGATGGCAGGCAATGTCATCAACAAGGTCACGCCACGTTATCCGGAGGACGCGAAGAAGGCGAAGATCGAAGGTGCTGTACTGCTCAAGGCGGTTATCGGCAAAGACGGAACGATTGAAAATCTACAGGTCATCTCGGGGCCGAAAGAGCTTCAGACCTCCGCGCTCGATGCAGTGCGCCAGTGGACCTACAAACCGTATCTTCTCAATGGCGATCCGGAAGACGTCGAGACGACGATCACCGTAACCTACTCGCTGGGCAAGTAGACGACCTGCCGCTCAACCACGCAGCCCCGCTCGATGAATCCGTCAAGCGGGGCTGCTGTACGGTATGGCGCCGTGGCCCTAAACTAAAGCTATGCCCCCTGACCGCATCCTCGCACTTGATGTAGGCAAGGTACGCGTCGGCGTCGCCATCACCGACCCTTTGGGCTACACGGCGCAGCCTCTGCTTACGATATGGCGCAAGAGCCTGGGCGAAGACCTGCGCAGCCTTGTGCGGCTGTGCCGCAAGCATGAGGTCGCGCGCATCCTCGTAGGCAATCCGCTCTATCTCTCCGGAGACCTGAGCCCATGGACGAAGAAGGTGCATGAGTTCGCCGAGGCGCTTCATCTGCGCACGGAGATTCCGGTCGAGCTTTGGGATGAGCGGCTTAGCTCTCGGGCTGCGCACGAGATCCTCAACGAGGCTGGGTACGAGCGCGACCGTCGTGATCGGAAGCAAATCATCGATCAGGTTGCTGCCGTCGTGATCCTGCGCGGCTGGATGGACGCGCGCGAGCAGGCCGAGGCGCGCGCTCGATTAGAGCGAAGCGAGCCTGCGAGTCCAGACGCTGCTGTTTGAAGGCAATGCCACCGTCAAAATGGCGTTGCGTCTTCAAAATGTTGATTTCAGTTCCCACCTCCTCGAAACGCAATCCCCCGGTTATGCGCTGACCGTTACGCCCGTGTATTCCCCGGCAAGATTTGCCTTTCGCCGCTCCTGCTCGTGGATGTACCGTGGTGTTATGAACGATGATTTGCGAGCGCAACTGGAGATGCTGGAGCGAACCCTCGCCGACCTCGAGAAGGCGTCCAAGCAGGCTCTTGGGTTCACGCAGTCGGTCGACTACATGGGCATTGGCTTCAACGTCAGCCGCCGCTTCGTCATCGCAGATCTATCTCCGCTCGCGTTCTTTCATCTGGTCGAGCATATCGACGATAATGCTGAGACCGCGATTATCCGGCTCTACGATCGACTGGCTCCGCTGCTGACCTGCCACCACCAGTGGACGGTGCTGCGCCGCGCCTCGGACCAACACATCCAGAGGATGCGCAACGAGAGCCTCGAGACTGCTTCGCGGGCTCACATCTGCAAGCTCTGCACGGCGTATGCTCTTGGTGAGCCGCTTCCCGCCGTTGGGCGATCGCTGACCTAGCGCACGGCAGAGAATTCCAAGCGTGCGCGTATGCCCTACGGTAGTTTGCGGTTGAAGTAAGCCTTTGATGCTTCGTGGATCTCTTGCTCTGTCAGCGTGGTCTTTGGCTGTCCCAACGACCACTTGTGCCCATACGGATCGACCACCTGACCGTAGCGGTCACCCCAGAATTGATCCTCCAGCTCCATCGCCACCGTC
>Ga0302314_10021181_pt1 | contig 10717 bp, 8 predicted proteins | sample III_Palsa_N2_3_FD_200533 | JGI IMG/M metagenome (GOLD analysis project Ga0302314, IMG submission 200533) | Peat permafrost microbial communities from Stordalen Mire near Abisko, Sweden - III_Palsa_N2_3 | ecosystem: Environmental > Terrestrial > Soil > Palsa > Peat permafrost | place: Sweden... | reverse complement strand
GGCTGAAAGGCGAGCGGGTGGGGGATGCCGAGGTCTCTCCGGTCCACGCCAATTTCATCATCAACCGGGGCGAGGCGACCAGCTCCGACGTGCTCGAACTCATCCGCCGGGTGCGCGCCCGGGTCCGGGAGCGGCAAGGCGTCGACTTGGAGCCCGAGGTTCTGCTCTACGGCCAAAATTGGAAGGATGTTTTATGATTGAACCCGTGATTGCGGTGTTGGCGGGCGGCGTTTCCGCCGAGCGCGAGGTATCGCTCGGCTCAGGTCTGGCCTGTGCCATGGCCCTGGCCCGATCGTTTCCCACCCGGATGTTCGATGTGACCGCCGAGGCCCTGCCAGTGGGCCTCGACCCACAGCGCCACGTCGTGTTCTCAACCTTGCACGGCACTTTCGGTGAAGACGGCGGCATGCAGCGGCTGCTGGATGCGGCGGGAGTGACCTATGCCGGCTGCGACGCGGCGCCCAGCGTCCTCACGATCAATAAAGCGCGGACCAAGGCCTTGGTTGCCGCCCAGGGCCTGCATGGCGCCGCCGCCCGACTCTTTCTCGCGGGTGGGGCGCCCAGCGCTCACGAGCTGGTCGCCGAACTCGGCGCCGATTTGGTCCTGAAGCCTAATGCGGAGGGCAGCAGCGTCGGCCTGCGCCTGATCGGCAGCGAAGCCGAATTGGGCGCCGCCTTGCCGGAGCTGACGCCCGGCGAATGGCTGCTCGAGCAGCGGATCCGCGGCCGGGAGCTGTCGGTCGGCATTCTCAACGGCCGGCCGATGGGCGTCGTGGAGATCCGGCCCAAGTCGGGCGTGTACGACTACGCGAGCAAATATACCAAGGGCATGACCGAATACTTTGCGCCCGCGCCGCTCACGGCCGCCGAAACATCCCTCGTGCAAGCTGCGGCCTGGACCGCCTTCGCCGCGTGCGGCTGCCGCGACTACGCGCGGGTCGATTTCATTTTTTCCTCTGACGGGCAGCCGTTTTTTCTCGAAATTAATCCGCTTCCCGGCATGAAAGAGACGAGTCTGCTGCCGATGAGCGCGCGCTGCGTGGGTTTGGATTTCGTCGCCTTGGTTCGCGAGATGGTCAAGCCCGCCTTGGAGCGTTTTCGGCGAAAGACTGCGTCTCCGTGAGCAAAACTGCCGTTGCACTTCCCATCGCCCGCACCTGGAGGGATATTCCCCAGCAGGTGCGGCCGCGCGCCATGTCCCGCGAAGGCAAGCGCCGTTCCGCGCTGCGCGGCCTGCGTCTGGCCGGCGGCCTGGCGGCGCTGGCGATTTCGGCCGCGGCCGCTTGGGAGGTGGTGGCGGTACTCAAGCCGACGGCCTCGCGGCCGTCGCTGCCCGCCGCCCGCACGGTGCCGATCGGCGATAATCTGGAAGTGATCACGGACGGCGTGTTGGACAAGGCGTGGCTGCGTCGGACTTTGGCGCTGCCGCCGACGGCCACGCTGGCCAATATCGACCCGGCGGCGCTGCGCCTGCGGGTGTTGAGCGGCGGCCAAGTGCTCGCGGCCGAGCTCATCCGGCATTTTCCCTCCACCTTGTCGGTGCATCTGGCCGAGCGGACGCCGGTCGCCCGACTCATGGCCGATTCCGGGAAGGGGGCTCCTCAGGAGTACCTGGTGGCGCGCGACGGGGTCGTCTTCGCCGGCCAAGGTTTCGATCCGGAGATGGTCAAGACCCTTCCCTGGCTCGACGGCGTCCAGCCGGTGGCCGGCGGTCCGGGCAAGGCGATGATCGCCGGCATGGATGAAACCGCGGAATTTCTGGCCCGCTGCAGCCTGGATGCCCAGCACCTTTACCGGACCTGGAAGGTGGTGTCGCTCGCCCGACTGGCGGCGGATGGGCTGATCGAAGTGCGCTCGGCCGCCGGCACCCGGATCGTTTTCCGCCCCAAGGACGAAAATCTCTATTCGCAGCTGGCCCGGTTGGACACGGTGCTCGACACCGTGGCCGGCGCCGTACCTGCCGACCGGGTGAAGAAGATCGATCTCTCGTTTCCCGACCGCGCCGTGGTCGCGATCGACCAACCGCCGCCGCCCCCGACCACCGCGGCGAGCCGAAAGGCCGCCAAGCTGCCTTCCCCTGCTTCCGTCAGTCCCGTTCCGGCGCCGGCGCCGGCTCCCGCCCTCCAGTTTAAAATTTATCCGTGAATCCCAAGCATACCTTCATCGGCGCAGTCGACATCGGCACCAGCAAGGTGACGGTGTTGGTCGGCGAGTACACCGGCGACGCCCTCGCGATCGTGGGCTGCGGTGAGACGACGTCCCGGGGCGTGGTGAAGGGGGCAATCGCCGACTATAAGGCCGCCAGCGAGTGCACCCATGCCGCGCTGGAAGAGGCCGAGCGGCGGGCCGGCGAACGGATCGATTGCGTGTTCCTCGCCCAGTCGGGCGGCCACCTCGAGGGCTTCTACAACGAGGCGGCTGTCAATGTGAAGGCGGCGGATAACATGATCGATAAGAACGACATCCGTACGGTTTGCGACTTGGCGATGGCCAAGCAGCTGCCGGCGGGGCGGATGGTGGTGCATCATATCCGCCGCCCCTTTCGGGTGGATGGCCGGCTGGTTCCGACCACGCCGGAGAACCTGGTCGGTCAGCGGCTCGAAGTCGGCTATTGGACCGTCCACGGCCAGGAGCAGCGGTTGGCCGACATGATCCACGTGATCCGCGGCTGCAACCTGGAGGTGCGGGAATTGGCGCTGTCAAGTCTGGCTTCCGGCCACATGGTGACGAGCGCCGAAGAGCGCCAGAACGGGGTGCTGGCCATCGATCTGGGGGCGGGCACCACCGATTTCGTGCTCTACCGGGACGGGGTCCCGTACATGACCGGCGTGATTCCGATTGGGGGAGCTCACCTCACGAACGACCTCGGCATCGGCTTGCGCCTGACGGAAAACCAGGCCGAAAAGTTGAAGCTGCGCTTTGGCCGCGCGCTGGTGCAAACCCGCGACCGCGGCGACAAGGTCTGGCTCGACGGCAACTATGCCATCGGCGATCGCCAGTTCCCTCGATTGGCGATCGAGCAGATCACCGCCGCCCGCACCTGGGAGCTGTTGGAGGTGGTCAAAAAGAAGCTGGGCGCGAACTTTTCTCCGGAGACCTGTGCGGCCGGCGTGGTGTTGACCGGCGGGGCGGCCAAGCTGCCGGCGCTGGCCGAGTGCGCCGCGAAAGTTTTCGGCGTTCCCGCCCATCTGGGTGAAGCGCCCGGCTGGGTGAGCGAAACCCTGCGAGAGCCGGGCTATCACACCGCGCTGGGGCTGCTCTACTACGGCATCCGGTCCCAGGCCGAGCGCAACGCGGCCGCGCCCAAGCGCGGTTCGCTCTTCCGCGGCTTCACCCGCCTGTTTGCCACCTCGTAAGGCCCGCCATGAACCTCAACGAACTTCCCCTCGAGCATCAGCTGCTGGCCGACCGCAACGTGGCGATCAAGTTGATCGGCGTGGGCGGCGCCGGCTCCAACGCGGTCGACCGGCTGAAGATGGAGAGCCTGGATCGCCTCCAGCTGGCGGTGATCAACACCGATCATCAGGCGCTTTCCAGCTCGCCGGTGCAGGATAAGGTCCTGATCGGATTGAGCGTCACCCGCGGTTTGGGTGCTGGCGGCGATCCCGAACTGGGCCGCGAAGCGGCCGAAGCCGACCGCGAGAAGATCGCGAACGTCGTCAAGGACTGCGACCTGGTCTTTTTACTCGCGGGCATGGGCGGGGGCACCGGCGGCGGGGCCGCGCCGATCGTCGCCGAAATCGCGGCCGAATCCGGCGCGCTGGTCATCGGTTTTGTCACGCTGCCCTTCAGCTTCGAGGGCGGCCGCCGGCTCAAGCAGGCGGATGAGGCGCTGCGGGCCCTGCGGGCGACCTGCGACGCGGTCATCGCCTTGCCGAACGACGTTTTGCTCCAGGAAGGCGCCGACAACGAAACCGTGCTCGATTCGTTCGCCCGGGCGGACGCCTGGGTGGGCCGGGGCGTGAAGTCGATCTGGGCGATGCTCTTCAAGACCGGACTGATCAATCTGGATTTTGCGACGCTGCGCCAGGCCTTCCAGCAGCGCGGCAGCAAGACCTTGTTCGGCCTGGGGGAAGGGGCCGGCGAAAATGCGGTGGCCGACGCCATCGCCAGTCTGAAGATCTGCCCGCTGCTCCATACCCCGGATTTTTCCCGCAAGGCGGACCGCCTGCTGGTGAATATCATCGGCGGGCCCGATCTGACGCTGCCGAAGGTCAACGAAATCATGAGCGCAGTGACCGAACAGTTCGGGCGCGAATCCCATGTCATCATGGGAGCGGTGATCGACGAGGATCTCTCCAACCGCGTCGAAATCTGCGTGCTGGGAACCAGCGATATGGGCGGCCGGGCGGTGACCCGCCGGCCGGTCCGGGTCCGGACCGAGAGTGTGGCTAGTTTCGAAGCGCCGCCGGCCTCCGAGGCGCCGGCCAATCCGCCGATGGAATCGAGAAAGTCCTCCAGCGCGGCGCCCGCCGCTCAGCAGGTGGAGCTGGCCCTGCCCAAAGCCGAGCAGCCGGAATTCGGCTTTGGGGAACTGGAAAGCCGGGGCAATTTCGAGAAAACCGACCGCTACCTCTTCGATGGCCAGGATTTGGATGTGCCAACCTATCTGCGCAAGGGGCTGAAGATTTTGATTTAATCCGTGGTGGAGCGCGACCTCCGGGCGCGCTGATCCGAGCAGTTCGGGCCCGAAAGCGGCCGGAGCCAGCGCGCCCGGAGGTCGCGCTCCACCTGTCTCATGCCGCGGCGGCGGCCGCCTTCTTTTCCTTGGCCCGCAATTTGGTGACCCGCTTGCGCAGTTCCAGCTTGAGCTTTTCCAAGCCGGCGCCGGTCAGGCAGGAGATCTCGAGCACGTCCACCTTGGCGTAGCGCTTCTTGAACTTGGTCAGCCAGCCTTTGGCTTCGAGCTGATCGAGCTTGTTGGCCACCACGATTCGCGGCTTATTCAACAGGGCCTTGTCGTAGAGTTCGAGCTCCCGCAGCAAGTGCTTGTAATCGTCGCGGGGATCCCGGGCGTCCGTGCCGGCCATATCGATGATCAGCACCAGCAGCGCGCAGCGCTCGATGTGCTTCAGAAAGCGGTGACCCAAGCCCTTGTTCTCGCTGGCCCCTTCGATCAAGCCGGGGATGTCCGCCATCAGCAGGCGATGGCCGTCCGGGTACTCGATCACGCCGATCTGCGGATGCAGAGTCGTGAAGGGATAGGCGGCGGTCTTGGGATGGGCCTTGGTGATGGCGCCGGTGAGCGACGATTTGCCCGCGTTGGGAAAGCCCACCATGCCCACGTCGGCGATGCTCTTCAGCACCAGCCGGAAGGTGCCGACCTCGCCGAGCTGGCCCGGATTCGACCGTTTGGGCGCCCGGTTGGTCGACGTCTTGAAATGGGTGTTGCCCCAGCCGCCGTTGCCGCCCTTGAGCAGCACGATCCGCTGGCCGTCCTCGATGATCTCGGCGACCGGCAGGTCGTTCTCGGTGTTGATGACGACGGTGCCCAGCGGCACCTTGAGGATCGCCGGCTCGCCTTCCTTGCCGTTGCAATCGGCGCCTTGGCCGTGTTCGCCCCGCTCGCCCTTCCAGTGCGGCTGGTATTTGAAATCCACCAGATTATTGGTGTCGTCGTTGCCGACCAGAACGACGTCTCCGCCTCGCCCGCCGTCCCCGCCATTGGGCCCCCCCCACGGTTCATATTTCTCGCGCCGGAAGGAGATGCAACCGCGTCCCCCATCCCCCGCTGCTGCTTTGATCACACATTCATCGACGAACATGCCGACTAGGATGCAGATGCCGGACGATTTGCCAACTCCTCCGCCGTCAGGCGCATCGCGCCCAGTTCGGCGGCCACCCGGGCGTATTCGGGCGCCGCGGGGAGGTCCCCGGCGGCCGGGAGGGGGGCAGCGGCGGGCAGGCCCTGTTCAACCCGGGCGGCCATGCCCTCCAATTCGGCCGTAGCGAGGGCGACGAACTTCTCATCCCCGCTGCGAATCAGCCGGGCCGTGCCCTGGAGCAGGTCCAGATTGATCGCTCGGGTGATCCGCTGGTTGCCGTTGGCCAGCGCCGCCAGCCGCTCCAGGCGATCCTGCTGGTTCTTGGGATCGCCGGCCATCCGCTGCAGCGAAGAGAACATTTCGGCGTTGTCCGAGTCGACCTTGCGGCGCTGGGCGACGATCACGGCCGAATCGCGTCCGCCGGGCTGGGCGGCCTGCTCGGTGGCCAGCCGCAGGAATTCTGCATTCGCCCGCAGCGCGCGAGCGATGATCGGCCGCGCGCGGTCGCGCTCCCAGACCGGCCAGAAGAGCAGGGCGGCGGCCAGGGCGAGCAAACCGCCGGCCAGCGTGCAGCCCACCCGCTCGGCCGTAAGGGCCAGGGTTTGAGGCGCGGTCGATTCGGTCAGCGCCACGACAAAAATCGTGATGAAGACCACGGTGAAGGCGTAGTTGCGCTTCAGGTAGTAGCCAAAAAAGAAGCAGGTGACAGCGACCAGCCCCATGAGCACCGGCACCGGCGGATGCAAGGAGAGAAGGTAGCTGGCGAGAATGCTGCCGCCCACGGTGCCGAGCAGCCGCTGCGCGGCGCGCTGACGGGTGGCGCCGTAGTCGGGCTGCAGGACCACCACCATCGTGAACGGCAGCCAGTAACCGTGGGGCAGATGGGATAGCTTCATGGTCAGCACTCCGATCAAGGTGAGGGCCGCGATCCGTGCGGTGAAGCGGATCAAGGCGGGGTCGACTTTGGTGGTGAGGTTCAGGGCCGAAGCGAGGGGCCGCAGGGTGAAATCGTGCAGGTCGAACAGCTCGAGCGAGAATGCTCCCCGCTCGTTGGCCCGGCCGATCGTGACGCGAAGCGCCGCCTCGATTTTCGGCAAATACAACTCGAGGTCGTGCACCGCTTCGGAAACCGCGTGCCACCGGGGATCGGAGCTGAGCGCCTCCAGCGAGCCGCGCAGCACCCGGGCAAGATTGCGGGCGCGGAGAAAACGCACGTCGGCCGCCGCCAAGTGGGCCGGCTGGCCCGACACGACGGCGAGCGCCACGGTGCGCGGCAGGTTCTGCAGGGCGACCTGGAATGGCGCGGCCGAGCTGGCGAAATTGAAAGGGAGCGGGACGCCTTGCGCCGCCTCCAGGGCGGCGTGGAACGTCGAGATTCTCAGGGCGAACCGCGCCGCTACCCGGGTCAGCTCTTCCAATTGGTCGATGAGCGGCGACGGTCGTTCGCGCCGGGCGGCGCCGAGCACTTGATAGCTTTTCTCCAGTGCGACCCGCAGCTGAGCTTCCGCGGCTCCCACCGTCGACAGATGTGGGCTGTTGGGGGCCTCCAACGCCTCCGCGGTGGCGTCGATGACCCCGGCGAACGGATTCTTCGCGCGCTGGGGGCCGACTGCCACGGCGGGAGGGGCGATGCTGCCGGCCAAGTCGGCGGCAGCGATCCAGGCGTCCGAAACGGCCACCCGCAGGGGATGTTGTGGTCGGATTGGCCAAAAGGCGACCTGAAGGAACACCCCCCATGCTCCGCCGAGGAAAGCAGCTTCAAAATGTTGAAGGGCGACCGCGCGACCGCCGGGATAAGCGGCCGCGATGTAGAAAATCAGGCTGGAGGCGACGGCCAGCGAAGGCCCGTAATCGCTGCTCAGGTGACGCCAGAGGCCGCTGCACATCGCCACCAAGACCGTCGCCGCCAGGACAAACGCCAGAGGTTGGCCCGTCAGGGCGCCCAACGCTGCCGCCGCGGCGATGATGAAGGATTTGGCCAGGAGCAGTGTCAAACGGAGCCCATAGGCGCCGCGCACGTCCACATTGGCGATGCTCTGCGCGGCGAGCCCGGCGAAGACTACTTCCACCGGCAACCGGCCGTCCAGGCTGAGCAGCAGCGGCGCCATGAACGACAGCATGCATCGCACTCCCCGGCCCAAGTCGGGCCGCAAGGATTCTTTGGCAAACCAGGCTCTCGTACCGATTACCGGCATTGTTCGGGTCGAACATGGGTAAGGCGGTCGGCCCGATCAAACCTAACTAGGGGCGTCGGCTCAGAAACCGAGCGATTGGGCTTCGCGGTGGCGGAGCGCGACCGGGCGCGCTGGGTCCGCCCAAGTTCGGGCCCGAATTCGGACTATGCCAAGCGCGCCCGGAGGTCGCGCTCCACCTGGGTCACTTCTTCGCCTTGGGCGGTCGAGATGCCGCCGCCTCGGTCTTGGTCTTATTGCGGGACGGTGCGCTATTCGGGGCGGTCGGCGTGGTCTGGCGTTTGACCGCGTTCACCGCGTTGACGTTCACTTGGCGGGCGTTGCCCATGGGTTTCATTGTCTCTTGGACCGCCGATCGGCCGGCCTGAGCCCGACCTCAGTTACATAACCAGCGGCAGGGGTTGAAACGCGGTCAGCGTCAAAAGCGCGCCCGGAGGTCGCGCTCCACCACGCCTACGCTGCACCGCCTATCAGGTGTAAATGGCTCCGCCCAAGAGACGGTCGCCGTCATACAGCGCAAAAATCTGCCCGCTCGCCAGCGCCCGCTGGGGCGAGGCAAACCGAATCAGCGCCGTGCCGCCGCCCTCCGGAATGAACTCCAGCGGCGCGCGCGGATCCCGGTACCGCACTTTGCCCTCGAGCCGCCGCGCCGCTGTCACCGGTGCGCTCAGCCAGCTCACCGAGTGCACCCGAACCTCGGTTTGGAACAGTCCCGGCGCGTCCGGATGATCGAAGGCGACCAGCAGCGCGTCATCCGCCGCCCGCTTGCCGACGACCACGTAGGCCTCGTGATCGGTATTCGAGGGAATGCCGATGCCTTTGCGCTGGCCGAGCGTGTAGAAATGCAGCCCGCGGTGCTGGCCCAGCACCCGGCCGTCCTGGGCCCGCACGATCGGTCCGGGCCGCTCCGGCACGTAAGCCCGCAGAAAGTCGGCCATTTTGACTTCGCCAATGAAGCAGATGCCCTGGCTGTCCTTCTTATCCGCCGTCGCCAACCCGGCGTCGCGGGCCATCGCCCGCAGCTCCGGTTTGAGCAAATCGCCGACGGGAAAGCGGGCGGCGGCCAGCTGCACGGGATTCAGCAGGGCCAAAAAATACGATTGGTCCTTGTTGGGATCCGTGCCTTCGCGTAGTTCCCAGCCGTCCGGGCCAGCTACCCGTCGAGCATAATGACCGGTCGCCACGGCGGAATAGCCGTGGTCCCGCGCCCATTGCCAGAAAATCCCGAACTTGATTTCCCGGTTGCACATGACGTCCGGATTGGGCGTCAGCCCCCGGGTGTAGCCGTCCAGCAGGTAGGCCACGACCCGCTCGCGATACTCGCGCATCAGGTTGACGACGGTGAATTCGATCCCGATTTGGTCCGCCACCCGCCGCGCGTCCACGATGTCCTGCTCCCAGGGGCAATGGCCGATCACCTGGTCCTCGTTGATCCAGTTCTTCATGTAGGCCCCGGCGATGGCGTGGCCTTCGGCCTTGAGCCGCAGGGCCGCCACGGAGCTGTCCACTCCGCCGGACAACGCTACCAGGATTTTTTCGGGAGTGGGCACTGGGGACAAAATACTGATCGAAACCTAATTCAAAAGTTGAAAACATCGTTTCTGACCCGTCATGGCTGACTTCACTCCTGCTATTGTGCGAGCGTGGCTCGACTCCCTCACCTCCGGGGTGGTGGAATTGCAACGCAACTGGAGCGAGGGCAGTCTCCCGGTCATCCGCCTGGCGCCCAAGGGGCCGAAACTGAAGGCCCTGGAGCCGGCGCCGAGCTTGGTGGCGGCGCGGGCCTTCGGCTATGTGCTGACCGCGCCGGGCACGATCGCGTTCGTCCTGCCGATCGAGCACGGCTGCGCGATCGATCCGGCCAACGACCGGCTCTACCTCGCGGGGGATTTTAACGGCTGGCAAGCGGCGGTCGGCGCCGCGGCATGGGAGCTCAAACCGGCCAAACTCGACGGGGAGAAGGTCCTGATGTGGACCGGACCGGCGGAGAAATACCTGGTCGACCCGCCGGTCCGCTTCAAATATGTCACCGGCGAGCACATCTGGCTCAACCCCGCCAACGACGCCCCCAATGTGGTGCGGGACGCGAACGGCACCAGCAACCAGTTCGTCGATCCGGCCCGGACGGGGGATCATTATTGGCGCTTTACGGTTTCCCGGCCGCTGGATCTGGCCCAGCAATGGTTGGTCTCGATGGCCGGCGGACCGGCGGTCCAGCTCGCCCCCGGACGATTTTTCTTCGAGTTGCATTCGGATCTGCCCCTCGGCGCGACGGTCGAGCGCGACCGCACGGTCTTTCGTCTGTTTGCACCCCGGGCCCGCGCCGTCACGCTGCATCTGCAATCCGATCTGGCCGCGCCAGATCTGGTCACGACCCAAACCCTGGTGCGGCGGGCCGACACCGCCAAGGACGCCGGCATTTGGGAGGTCACCGTCATGCGCAATCTCCACCGCCACTTCTACTGGTATACGCTGGAGGTTAATGCGGAAGCGGCGATTTTGCTGGATCCGAATCAAGCCGTGCTCGATCCCTATGCGCTGGCGACGGTGGACCGGGGCGGGCCTGGCATCGTGCTGGAGCGCTCCTGGGTCGGCTGGGCTGAACCCGGGTTTAAGACACCCGCCTGGCAGGATCTCGTGATGGTCGAGGCGCACGTACGCGACCTGGCGGCCCACGCCCCGGTCAACGCCACGGCGCTCGAGCGCCGCGGTTTCACCGGCCTGCGCAAATGGGTGGAGAGCCCGGAATTCTACCTGGAC
>Ga0302314_10021180_pt1 | contig 10717 bp, 9 predicted proteins | sample III_Palsa_N2_3_FD_200533 | JGI IMG/M metagenome (GOLD analysis project Ga0302314, IMG submission 200533) | Peat permafrost microbial communities from Stordalen Mire near Abisko, Sweden - III_Palsa_N2_3 | ecosystem: Environmental > Terrestrial > Soil > Palsa > Peat permafrost | place: Sweden... | reverse complement strand
GGGTCCTTGCCGGAGAACGCGCCGCCGCCGTGGCGGGCCATCCCGCCGTAGGTGTCGACGATGATCTTGCGGCCGGTGAGCCCGGCGTCGCCCATCGGGCCGCCGATCTCGAACCGGCCGGTCGGGTTCACCAGCAGCCGGTAGCCCTCGGTGACCAGGCCGATGCCGGCCTCCTCCAGGGCCTTGAGCTCAGGCTCCACCACGAACTCGCGGATGTCGGGCGCCAGCAGCGACTCCAGGTCGATGTCGGCGGCGTGCTGCGAGGACACCACCACGGTGTCGAGGCGCACGGCCTTGTCGCCGTCGTACTCGATGGTGACCTGGGTCTTGCCGTCGGGCCGCAGGTAGGGCATGGTGCCGTTCTTGCGGACCACGCTGAGGCGGTGGGAGAGCCGGTGCGCCAGCGAGATCGGAAGGGGCATCAGCTCCTTGGTCTCGTCGCACGCGTAACCGAACATCAGGCCCTGGTCGCCGGCGCCCTGGCGGTCCAGGTCGTCGGCGGCCGCACCCGCTCCGCTGCCGCGGACCTCGACGGCGTCGTCGACGCCCTGGGCGATGTCCGGGGACTGCGCGCCGATGGACACCGACACCCCGCAGGAGTTGCCGTCGAAGCCCTTGGCGGAGGAGTCGTAGCCGATGTCCAGGACGGCCTCGCGCACGATGGCGGGGACGTCCGCGTAGCCGCTGGTGGTGACCTCGCCCGCGATGTGCACCTGACCCGTGGTGATCAGGGTCTCGACGGCGACGCGGGAGGTGGGGTCCTCCCGGAGCAGCGCGTCGAGGACGGTGTCGCTGATCCGGTCGGCGATCTTGTCGGGGTGGCCCTCGGTCACGGACTCCGAGGTGAACAGACGTCGGGACACAGGTCCTCCAAATGGTCGGGACGTGCACTCCGGCCATCGTGGGTACCACCCCCACAAGGGCGCTCAAGACGGAGTCAAAGGCGGTTCAGTGGGTTCCCCCCGCCGGTCCCGCCGGGTGCTCGATGATGACGGCGGCGTCCTTGTCGCCCTCCCCGGCCAGGATCACCGCCTCGAACCGCTCCCTGGCCCGCTCCAGGACCGGGAGTTCCACCCCTGCCTCCCGGGCCGACCGCACCGCGAGGCGCAGGTCCTTCTCCATCAGCACCGTGCGGAAGAAGGCCGGTTCGTAGCTGCTCCTGCGCATCAGCTCCGCGCGGAAGCGCATCACCACCGAGCTGAAGCCGCTGGAGGCGATGGCGGTCAGCAGCAGGTCGCGGTCGAGTCCGGCCTCGACGCCGTAGGTGACCGCCTCCGCCATCGAGGCGACCTGCACGCCGAGCAGCGTGTTGAAGATCAGCTTGATGGTGGTCGCCGCGCCCGGCGCGCCCATGTAGGTCACCTCGGAGCCGATGGCGTCGAGGACGGGGCGGGCCCGGTCGACGTCGGCCTCCTCACCGGAGACATAGACCCGGAGTTCTCCCTTGGCGGCCTGGAAGGGGTTGCCCACGACACAGGCCTCGACCCTGGGCAGCCCGTGGCCCGCCAGCCGCACCGCCGCCTCGCGGGCGTATCCGGGCGAGACCGTGGAGGTGTCGATCACCAGGCAGCCCGGCTCCAGGACCGGCACCAGCCGCTTGAACAGCACCTCGTCCACGGCCCGTTCGTCGCTGAGGCTCAGCAGGACCGTCCGCTGTCCCTTGACCGCCTGCTCGGGGCTGTCCGCCGCGACCGCCCCGCGTGCGACCAGGGGCTCGGCCTTGGCCGCGGTCCGGTTGTGAACGGTGACGGCGAACCCGGAGTCCAGCAGGTGGGCGGCCATACCGCCGCCCATGTTGCCGAGTCCGACGACCGCGAGGGGGGCGGGGGTCAGGTCCATGCTGCTCCTTCGGCCGGTCGGGGTTGGCCCCCGAGCTGGTGGACGATCCTGGTCACGACCATGTCGCCGCCGGTGCGGTAGGGCTGCAGGCGGCGGCGGTTCTCCACATGCGCCTCACTGAGCTCGAACGCGCGGAAGGCGGTCTCGTCGACCCAGTCGGTGTAGACGTAGTACACGCCGGGCTCGTCGACGCTCTGGACCAGGACCTGTCCCAGGTTGGCCGGCTCCTCGGCGATGCCCCGGCCGACGTCCAGCCAGGTGCTCTCGAACTCGGACTCCATATCGGGGCGGATCTCCATCCGCAGGTGCACCCGGAACGCTCCGGAGACGTCCATATCCGCTACTCCTCACGTCAGTTGAAGACGGATCAGTTGAAGGCGTCCAGGTGGGCGCCCAGCCAGTCGTCGAAGCGGACGGCCGGGGAGCCGGTGACCTGCTCCACCGTCGGCAGCACCTCGCCGCCGCGCACCGGGTCGGTGTCCGCCTGCACGGCCAGCAGGCCCTCGACGTAGTCGGCCGGGAGCCCTACGCCGACCATCGCCTGCCTGGCCGCGGAGACCGGCACCTCCTGGTAGGCGAGGGGCCGTCCCAGCGCCGCGGCGATCCGCGCGACCGTCTCCGGGGCAGTCAGCGCCTCCGGGCCGGTCAGCGTGTAGCCGAGGCCCTCGTGCCCCTCGCCGAGCAGCGCGGTCACCGCCACCTCGGCGACGTCCGCCGGGGCGATCAGCGCCCGGGGAACCGACCCCGAGGTGCCGAAGACGGTGTCCTTGTGCCGGATGGACTCGCGCCACTGGAACACATTGGTCATGAAGCCGGCCGGGCGCAGCAGCGTCAGCGCCGTCCCCGACGCGGCGAAGGCCCGGTCGGCGTCGGCGTGCGCCCTCCCGTAGGAGGTGTCGACCGGCGGCAGCGAGGCGACCGAGGACACCCGGACCACGCGCGGGATGCCCGCACGGCCCACCTCCTCCGCCACGGCCAGGTCGTGCGCCAGGGCGTCGGGTCCGGCGGAGAGCATGAACACCCGCTCCACCCCGGCCAGCGCCACCCGGATGCTGTTCGGATCGCCCAGGTCGCCGGGCCAGACCTGGACCGGGTCCTCGAACCGGGCCTTGGCCGGGTCCCGGGTGAAGGCCCTGACCTTCTCGCCGCGGGCGACGAGTCGCGCCACGACCTCGCGGCCGACGTTCCCCGTCGCACCCACCACCAGAATCATTGTGTCTCCTCTCACGGGTACGGCGCCGGCACCCGCGGCCCGGAACCGGGCGGGGGCGCCGACGCCATGTCGGTGCACGGGCTAGGCGGCCTTGCGGCAGACCACCAGGGTGTCGTAGTCGTGCAGGGGGTGGACCTCGGTGGAGGCCGCGCCCGCCTTCTCCGCGTAGGCCACCACCTCGGCGGCCGGGTACTCGGATCCGCCGTCGGTGACCAGCAGCATGTCCAGGCTGATGACCAGGTTCTCGGCGTGGGTGGGCTCGTCGTCGAGCATCCGGTCGTAGATCAGCAGCGCGCCGCCGGGCCGCACCACGGCGAACGCCTTGGTGACCAGGTCCCGGCGCTGCTCCGGGTTCCAGTCGTGCAGCACATGGCCGAGGACGACCACGTCGGCGCCGGCCTCGGGCAGCGGGTCGGTGAAGAAGCTGCCGCCGTGGAACTCGATCCTTCCCTCAAGGCCCAGTTCGGCGACGAGCTGGTCGAAGAGCTTGCCCATGGGGGGCAGGTCGAAGACATGGCCGTGCAGGTGCGGCTGCGCCCGCACGATCTGCGAGCAGAGGTTGCCGCGGGCGCCGCCGACATCCAGCACCGAGCCGTAGCCGGACCAGTCGAACGCCTTGATCAGCGCCTCGCCGAGGACGTTGGTGAAGGCGTCCATGCTGGCGACGAACTGACGCAGGATCGCCGGGTTCTGGGTGACGGTGTCGAAGTCGCTGCCGGACTGCTGCTCCCCGGTGCGCAGGGCCTGGTCGAGCCGGCCCCAGGCCGGGTAGAGGTTGCGGTTGGAGCGCAGCAGGAAGCCCCCTATGTAGGTGTCGCCGCCGCGCACCAGGAACTGGTCCGCGCCCGGGGCGTTGGTGTAGCGGCCGGCGCTGCGCCGCAGCACGCCGAGGGCCACCAGCAGGTCGAGGAAGTCCTGCAGTCCGCGGCCGTGGAGCTCCAGCCGGGTTCGGATCTCCTCCAGGGTCGCGCCCTTCCCGTGGAGCTGAGAGAAGAGGTCCAGCTCGACGGCGGTCAGCAGCGCCTTGGCGTCACAGAACGCGTTGCCGAGGCGGAGGATGCCGGCAGCGGTGCCGACGTCCGGCGGATTACTCGTCATTCGGATGGCTCCTTCCAGGACGGCCGATGGCGAGACGCCAATCCGGTCGGCTGTGACCGTCCCAACACCTGGTGGAAACCATCTCGAACGGCGATGGAGCCGAATCCTCCCGACTGGTTTGCCAGGCATTCTTGAGGTCCGCTCGGTACTCCTCTCAGCGACAGCGTCGATGAGGGGAACCCAATGAGTGACCTGCGAATCCCTGTTCTGATCGTCGGTGCCGGCCCGGTGGGCCTGGCCACCGCGCTCTTCAGCGGGCGGCACGGAGTGAAGACGATGGTTCTGGAGCGGCGCGACGGCACCTCGCTTCTGCCGCGCGCTCCCGGACTCCAGGCCCGCACCATGGAACTCTTCCGCGCCGCCGGCTTCAGCTCCGACATCCGGGCGCTGGAGAAGGGCGACACCCACGCGTACTTCGAGGGCGGCATCATCCAGGTCGAGACCTTCGCCGGGATCGACGACGCCGTGCTGCTGGAGGCGCCGTCGCTGGACGGGCCGACCGTCAGCCCCGAGCGGGTGATGGGCTGCGGCCAGGACCGCTACGAGCGCGTCCTGGTGGAGAAGGCCCGCGAGTTCGGCGCGGACGTGCGCTTCCGCACCAAGCTGGTGGAGTTCGAGCAGGACGGCGAGGGCGTCACCGCTATCGCCGAGAACCTGGACACCGGCGAGCGCTTCACCATCCGGGCCGACTACCTGGTGGGCGCGGACGGCGCCAACAGCAAGGTCCGCCGGACCCTGGGCGTGGAACGGGTCGGCCGCGGCACCGTGTTCAATGCGCTGAGCATCTACTTCCAGGCACCCGAGCTCGAAGTGCTGCTCAAGGGACGCAAGTTCATCCTGTGCTACGCCTCGGCCGGCGGCACCCTGATGGGCCTGTCCAGGCTGCACGGGGTCAACCCCTGGCTGGCGGCGCCGATCTACTTCCCGGACAAGGGCGAGAAGCCCGAGGACTTCACCGACGAGCGCTGCATCGACATCGTCCGTCAGGCCGCCGGCAAGGACATCGACGTGGAGATCATCGCGAAGATCCCGTGGGAGGGCGCGCAGCTGGTCGCCGAGCGCTTCCGCACCCAGCGGGTCTTCCTGGCCGGCGACGCCGCGCATGTGCACCCGCCGGCGGGCGGCTTCGGCGCCAACACCGGTATCCACGACGCGCACAACCTCTCCTGGAAGCTCGCCGCGGTCCTCAAGGGCTGGGCCGGCGACCAGCTGCTCACCACCTACGACGAGGAGCGCCGCCCGCTGGGCGCCGCCATGGCCGCGCAGGCCCTGGTGCGCAACCGGATCCGGCACGGCTACGCCACCGACCAGGACCGGGCGGAGATGGTCGACGACATCATCATCACCCTCGGCTACCGCTACAGCTCCTCCGCGGTGACCGGCCCCGAGGGCGCCCCGGTGCTGTCCCCGCTGCTGGAGCTGCTCGGCGAGCCCGGCACCCGGGCCCCGCACGTGTGGCTGAACCGCAACGGCGAGCGGATCTCCACCATCGACCTGTTCTGGGACTCCTACGTCCTGCTGGCCGGCCCCGACGGCGCCGGCTGGGCCGAGGCGGCGCGCAAGGCCGCCAAGGAGCTGGGCGTTCCGCTGCGTGCCTACCTGGTGGGCCCGGGCGAGGAGTTGGAGAACGCCGAGCCCGGCCGCGAGTGGGCCGAGGTCTACGGCGTCCCGGCCGGCGGGGCCGTCCTGGTCCGACCGGACGCCTTCGTCTCCTGGCGCGGCACCGGCACCGAGGCCGACCCCTCGGCGACCATCACCGATGTCCTGGCGCACGCCGCCGGTCTCGCCGGTGATCAGGTGTCATGACGTCCGCACAGACCGCGGAGGCGTTCCTGGCGGTCGCCGTGATCCTGCTGCTGGCCCGGCTGCTGGGCATGGCAGCCAGGGCGATCGGCCAGCCGCCGGTGCTGGGTGAGATCCTGGCCGGCATCCTGCTGGGCCCGACACTGTTCCACGGCGAGATCTCCAAGCACCTCTTCCCCGCCACGATCACCTCGTTCCTGAGCACGCTGGCCGTGCTCGGACTGGCCCTGTTCATGTTCGGGGTCGGCTACGAGATGGAGTTCGCGCTGGTGCGGGGACGGGTGCGCACCGCGGCCGGGGTGTCGTTCGCCTCGATCCTGCTGCCGTTCGGGCTGGGCACGCTGCTGGCCGTGGAGCTGCTGCACCACCACCCATCCGCCCACCGCACCGGGTTCGTGCTGTTCATCGGTGCGGCCATGTCGGTGACGGCCTTCCCGGTCCTGGCAAGGATTCTGACGGACCGTCGGATGCAGCACACCCGGGTCGGCAGCCTGGCCCTGGCCTCCGCCGCCATCGACGACGTGGTCGCCTGGTCACTGCTGGCGGCGGTGACCACGATCGTGGCGGGCTCGACCCAGTGGCACATCCTGTTCGCGCCGCTCTACCTGGCCGTGATGGTGTTCGTCGTCCGCCCGCTGATGGCCCGGCTGTTCGCCGGGTCCGTGGACGGCCGGCTCACCCCGTCGCTGATGGCCGCGGTCCTCATCGGGTTGATGCTCTCCTGCTGGGCCACCGAGCAGATGGGCATGCAGTACATGTTCGGCGCGTTCGCCTTCGGCCTGCTGATCCCGAGGAACGGGGCGCAGCAGATCCGTGAGGGCATCCGCAGCAGCGTGGAGAACGTGGGAGCGACCTTCCTGCTGCCGATCTTCTTCGTGACGGCCGGTCTCAAGGTCGACCTGTCCCATGTCGACGGGCAGGCCATGGGCGAACTGGGGCTGATCCTGCTGGTCGCCGTCAGCGGCAAGTTCGCCGGGGCGTTCGCCGGGGCGAGGCTGCAGGGGGTGCGCGCCCGTGAGGCGGGGGTCCTGGCCACCCTGATGAACACCCGCGGCCTGACCGAGCTGGTGATCCTCACAGCCGGACTGCAACTGCACATCCTGGACACCCGGTTGTATTCGCTGATGGTGGTGATGGCCGTGGTCACCACCTTCATGACCGGCCCGCTGCTGCGGCTGCTCTACCCCGGGGCGCTGGTCGCCCTGGACACCGAGCACGCGGCCGCCGTCCTCCGCGAGGTGGAGGAGCTGGAGACCGTGCCGGTCGAGCACGCCGCCTGACCCCGAACGTGCCGGTGGCCCGGTCCCTCCTCGGAGGGGCCGGGCCACCGGCACGTTCGTTGCGACACACCCTCAGAACACGGCGTCGGCCAGCAGGGTGAGCTGCTTGGGGTCGGCCGAGCAGGGGAACAGCAGCAGCTCGTCGCAGCCCGCCGCGGCGTAGTCCCGCACGGTCTGCCGGACCGCCTCCGGGGTGGTGAGCACCCCGGACGCCGCCCGCTCGGCCTTGGGCCCGATGAAGGCGTAGTAGGCCCGCAGATAGCGCTCCGCGGTGGCCTGGCCCTCGGGTCCCAGGGAGGCGTAGGCGAGCGAGAGGGTGCGCGGGCGGCCGGGGCGGCCCTCGGCGGCCCAGATCTCCCCCGCCTGGGCGGCCAGGGCGCCGAACCCGGCGACCGAGCTGCCGCCGGCGATCCAGCCGTCGGCGTGGCGGGCGGCCCGCCGCATCGCGGCCGGGGAGTGCCCGCCGGCGAGCAGCGTCGGACCGCCCGAGGTGACCGGCTCCGGGCCGATGCCCGAGCCGCCGGACCAGATGTCCCTCAGCTCCGCCAGCATGGCGTCCAGGCGGCGCCCGCGGTCGGCGTAGGAGGCTCCGGTCGCGGCGTAGTCGTCCTCCCGGCCGCCGGCCGCGACGCCCAGCACCAGGCGGCCTCCGGAGATCGCGTCGATGGTGGCGGCCTGCTTGGCGAGGATCGCGGTGCTGTCGCGGTAGGGCGCGATGAGGATGGTGGCGGCGAGCCTGATCCGCTCGGTCACGGCGCCCGCTGCGGCGAGCGCGATCAGCGACTCGTAGTTGTCGTAGACCAGGCGGTCGAGCACCGCGAGACTGCTGAAACCGTGGCGCTCGGCCTCGCGTGCCCACTCCAGCAGTCGGGGGCCGTTGAGGTCGGGGACCGTGGTGGGCAGGCCCACTCCGATGTCCATGGGTGCTTCTCCTTTTCTTTTCAGGTAAGGGGAAGGCCGGGGGTGGTCGTCCACCCCCGGCCCGGATCCTCGTACGGGGCTCAGACGCCGCCGTCGACGTTGAGCGTCTGGCCGCTGATGTAGCGGGAGCCGTCGCCGGCGAGGAAGAGCACCGCCTCGGCCACGTCCTCCGGCTGGCAGATCCGGCCCAGCGCGGTCATCCCCACGATCCGCTCCACCGCCTCCGGCGGCAGACCCGCCCCCGGCTCGGTCTCGGTCAGCCCGGGGGCGACCATGTTGACCCGGATCCCCCGCGGGCCGAGCTCCTTGGAGAGCGCCCGGGTGAAGCCGATCAGAGCGGCCTTGGAGGCCGTGTAGTGCACCCCGCGGACGCGCCCGCGCAGCGCCACCGAGGAGCCGACGCTGACCACCGAGCCGCCGTCGGCGAGCTGCTCCAGCACGGCCTGGGTGACCAGGTAGGCCGAGGTCAGGTTGTGGTCGAGCACCCGGTGCCACTCGGACTCGGGGAGCTCCCCGAACCAGTACTGGCCGTCGACGCCGACATTGTTCACCAGGACGTCCAGGCCGCCCAGTTCGTCCCTGCACGCCGTCGCCAGCGCCGCCACCTGGGCGGCGTCGGTGACGTCGGCCTGGAAGAAGTGGTGGCCGCCGCCCAGCTCCTTGAGTGCCAGGGCGAGGCTCTCCGCCTCCTCGCCTCCGCCCCGGGAGACCACCGCGAGCTGCGCGCCCGCGCGGGCGAAGGCCAGCGTGACCGCCCGGCCGATGCCCTTGGTGCCGCCGGTGACCAGGACCCGCTTTCCCGTCAGTGACATGGTGTCGCCCTCATTCCCCGATGCGCCGCAGGCCGAGCTGCGGCTTGAAGGACAGGAAGAGACCGCCGACCGCGTTCTCCGGACTCATCGGTGCCTGCTTCTGCTCGTGCACCCGATTGAGGTTGTTCAGCGGGTTGGGGTCGCCGCTCTCGATGCCGTTGAGGTGGCCGTGGACGGCGGAGTAGACGTCCTGCGCGTCCTCGAGGTCGGCGATGCCGGTGACGATCCGGTCGAAGGACTCCTGCAGGTTCAGCTCGTCGCGCTGCGTGGGGCTGAGCTTCTGGGCGTTGTAGAAGTGGTAGTCCTTGCCGCGGTAGCTCTCGTAGAAGACCGAGACCAGCACCAGCAGCCGCTCGTAGGCGCGGCGGTAGACGGTGCCGTAGAAGTCCCAGGCCTCCTCCTCGGTGGCCTCGCCGCGGAGCACGCTGCCGATGGACGCGGCCGCCAGCATCGCGCTGTAGGTGGCGAGGTGGACGCCGGTGGAGAGCAGCGGGTCCAGGAAGCAGGCGGCGTCGCCGCTGAGCAGGTAGCCGGGACCGCCGAAGCTGTCGGCCGCGTAGGAGTAGTCCTGCTCGACCTTGAAGTCGGCGACCCGTTCGGCGTCGACGACCAGGTCCTTGACGATGTCGCACTGCTGCAGCGCCGCGTCGTAGACCGCCTGGACGCCGCCGAGCTCCATCCGCTTGGCGTTGAAGCTGTCGCGTCCCGAGACCAGGCCGATGCTGGTGGTGCCGTCGTGCAGCGGGATCACCCAGAACCAGCCGTCGGGCATCGAGGCGACGCCGATGGCGCCGACCGGGCCCCGGGGCAGCGGCTTGGCGCCCTTCCAGTAGGTCCAGGCGGCGACGTTCTTGAAGACCTCGTGGAACTGACGGTTCTTCAGCTGCTTGGCAGCGAGCACCCCGCCGCGGCCCGAGGCGTCGATGACGTAGTCGAAGGTGATCCGGCCCTGGTTCGCGCCGTCCTTGGTGTCGCTCCAACTGGCCGCGACCGGACGGCCGGCCTCGAACTCGACCTCACGCACGGTGACGCCCTCGACGACCTCCACACCCAGGTCCCTGGCGTGTTCCAGCAGCAGCTCGTCGAACTCCGACCTGACGACCTGCCAGGCGTTGGCGCCGTCCCCCATGTCGCTGAAGAGCACCTCCCACTCCTCGTCGCCCCAGAAGAAGTAGGCGCCGCCCTTCTGCTGGAAACCGTGCGCCTCCACCTTGTCCCACACGCCCAGCAGCTGCAGGATCGGCTTGCACGACGGCAGGATCGACTCACCGATGTGGTAGCGGGGGAAGTTCTCCCGCTCCAGCAGGGTGACCTGGAATCCCTCCTTCGCGAGTAGTCCCGCCGCGGTCGAACCCGCGGGCCCGCCTCCCACGACGAGGATCTGCGTGGATTCGCGCATCGACATCTCCATCCTCCGGACCAGGGCCTGTGACCGGTCCACGGTGGCCTCAGGGGGTTGAGACCCACTGGACCCGCACTCGACGCCCGCGGCCCGCCCGGGACGCGCGGGACGCAAGGAGGGGCACCGCGAGTCCATCTCTCGCGGTGCCCCTCGGCCGGCCTCGATGACGCCCCGTCAGAAGGCCGCTTCCACCTGGTAGACAGCGAACGGGACCGTCGGCCTCGGGTCCCGGTAGGGCCGCAGCGGCGCGGTGTCGCCGCGGTGGCCCGCGCCCTGCTCCCACTCCTTGAACGCCGCCATGTCCGCCCAGCGACTGACCACCACCAGCGCGGTCGGGTCCGCGGCCGAC
>Ga0302314_10021177_pt1 | contig 10718 bp, 9 predicted proteins | sample III_Palsa_N2_3_FD_200533 | JGI IMG/M metagenome (GOLD analysis project Ga0302314, IMG submission 200533) | Peat permafrost microbial communities from Stordalen Mire near Abisko, Sweden - III_Palsa_N2_3 | ecosystem: Environmental > Terrestrial > Soil > Palsa > Peat permafrost | place: Sweden... | reverse complement strand
CCTGGCTCGTAGCGAGTCCGAGGGCCTGCGCCGGATGCGTGAGCTGCACGGCGGCTCACGGGACAACCTCGAGGTGTCCCCGAACCTATGGGCCGGCGTCGGCCTGGTCCGCGGCGGCGCCGGGACAGCCCTGGTCGGCAGCCACACCGAGGTCGCCGACCGGATCGAGGAGTACGCGAGGCTCGGCCTGTCCGAGTTCATCTTGTCCGGCTACCCGCACCTGGAGGAGGCATACTGGTTCGGCGAGGGCGTGCTGCCGATCCTGCAGGCCCGCGGCCTGTGGACCCATCCCGCCCCGGTCAGCCTGGACAACGCCGCGAACGCGGTGCCCTTCGCCCCGACCTCTGGGCCCCCGGCCGATCTCCCACGTCAGGCCACCGCCGCGTCGTGAAAGCCTTTAGATGCCGAACGGTCAGTGGTATCACCTCGTCCGACGACCTATTCGCGAAACGGAGGTAGCCGCCATGCGGATCGCCGTCGTCACCGGCAACCCCAAGCCGGCCTCCCGCACCCACGGTCTCGCCCTAGCCGTAGCCGACGTCCTAGCCGCGGAGCTGCCCCGCCCCGCCATCCCCGCCGAGGCCCCGGCGCCCCCCGCTGGCGCAGGGCCCGCCGCGGCCCCGCTCGTCCCCTCTGCAGCCCCGGCTCATCTCGTCATCGACCTCGCCGAGCACGCTCCGAGCCTATTCGACTGGTCCGCCGCCGAACTATCCCGGCTCACCGCCGAGGTCGCCGCCACCGACGTCGCCATTTTCGCCTCGCCGACCTACAAGGCGGCCTATACCGGCATGCTGAAGGCCTTCCTCGATCGCTACGGCAACAACGGCCTGGCCGGCGTCGTCGCGGTCCCCGTCATGACCGGCGGCTGGCCCGGCCACCTGCTCGCGGTCGAGGTCCATCTGCGCCCCGTCCTGGTCGAATTGGGCGCGACCGTCCCGGCCCGCGGCCTGTACGTCACCGAGCCCGAGTTCGGCAACCTGGACGCGGCCATCGCCAAGTGGGCCGAATCCGCCATCCCCCTAATCCGCCGCGCCCTGAATCCCTGAAGCCGCCCTAAAAGCCCCGAAACCCATGTAACCGCAGGGCGGCAGGTCCTGGCCGCTCAACGCCGCTCTCGGGCGTGGCCGCCGGGGTCGCTAGGCCGCCGTCGGTGCTCGTACCGCGGAACTCGGCTTCGAGCATGTCCATGGCCTTGAGGAAGGCGGCCCGCTCGTCAGTGTTAAGCCGGTCGAGCACCCGGGCGATCGGCGCGGACGCGCCGTCCAGTCCTTCCTCCACCGCGAGCCGGGCCCCGGGTCGTATCCGGACGATCGTGCGCCGACGGTCGGTCTGGTCCGCGGTCCGTTCCACCAGTCCGGCCTGATCCAGGTCGGCCAGGACGCCGCTAACGGTGGACAGCGACAGGTCGAGCCGGTCCGCGAGGGTGCCGACGCTCAGCGGACTGTCACGCAGATGCTCGAGTGCGGCCACGTGCCGGGGGCTCAAGGGCACGGCGATGTGCGCCACGGCCTGATCCTGGGAGCGCCGTATCCCGCGCATGACCCGCGGGAACAGGCGCATCAGGCGCAAGCAGGCCGCCGAATGCCCAGCCGCGGACGGTTCTGTTGCCACTCATCGTCCTTTGACATCGACTCGCCCTTTGACGTCGACCACGCCAGTATATATGGTTTGGGTATCAGAACTATTTTGTTGTACGACGCAAATCATTCCGAAGGACTGATCATGACCGCACCATCGCGAGAAGCAACCCTGCATACACGGCTGGTAGACGGCTCGCTGGCCGGTAACTGGACGCTCGACCCAGCCCGGTCCACGGCCACGCTGAAGTCCCGGAGTATGTGGGGCCTCGTCCCGGTCAAAGGCGTGTTCAGGAAGATAGAAGGCGCCGGAACCGTCTCGCCGACGGGGGAGGTCACTGGCAAAATCGCGGTCGCGGCCGACTCGCTGGACACCAAGATGGGCAAGCGCGACGCCCATCTGCGCTCGCCGGACTTCTTCCACGCCGAGAAATATCCGGCGATCACCTTCACCCTAAACAAGCTCACCCCGGCGGCCGACGGCCTAACCGTCGAGGGCATCCTCACCGTCCGGGAGGCGAGCCGCCCGATCACCTTCCCCGCGACAGCGACCCTGGCCGCCGACGGCGAAATAGCGCTCGACGCGACCGTCCAGGTAGACCGTTCCCATCACGGCCTCACCTGGAACCAGCTCGGCATGGCGTCCATGCACAACACCATCACCATCCACGCCGCCTTCACCAAGGACTGACCGCCCTACTTTCCCCACCTTGCTGCCCCCAGCTCGGCAGCCAGCCCCCACTGTCGGACCCGGCTGCTCCCTGCATCCGCCGATCGCCTCGCATCTTCCGGCTCCGAAGCGATGCCCCACGCGTACCGGCAAACGCATTTCACCTCCTTAGGCACACCCGACCCAGGATGACGGCAGTTTGCGTGGCGGATTCGGGCTTGGCGGTGGATCCGGTGCGCTGGGATGCACCGGATCCACCCCGGAACCCGGATCCACCGCGATCTTTGTGGGGCGGAGTCCACCCCGACGCCCACTTAACCGCAAGCGGGGAGGTCCTGGTCGGTCAGGGAGGCGTAGGTACCGCGGAAGAACACCAGCGGCCCGTTGGGGTTAGCGCTAGTTTCCACGTGCCGGACGCGCCCGACGATGATCTCGTGATCGCCGCCGGGCAGGGCGTGCTCGACGGTGCACTCGAGGACCGCGAGCACATCCTGCAGCCGCGGGCTGCCCGTCGGCCCGCGCCGGTGCTGTACCCCGTCCCAGGCCGCCGCCAGCCCCCGTCGGGCGAAGTTTGTCGACAGGTGCTGCTGCGGTGCCGCGAGAACATTCACCACGAACGCCCCGTGGCCGCGGATCGCCTGCAGGGTCGCGCTGCCAAGATCGAAGCAGACGATGACGAGCGGCGGGTCGAGCGACAGCGAGGTGACCGCGTTGGCGGTCGTCCCCACCGGCTCGCCGTCGGCGTCAACCGAAGTCACGACCGTCACCCCAGTCGCGAAGTGCCCCATCGCGTCCCGGAACTCAGCGGCCGAGACCCCTGTCCCCGCATGCCCTGTCCCTGAAGGCACAGGACCCGAATTCCCGTTCCCAGATATGCCGCTACCGGAATATCCATCGCTGGAATGTCCAGTCATCGTTCGGCCAGCCCGGTTTCTAGCCGGCCGCCGGCCAGGAACGAGTCGAACAGGCGGCGCCGCTGTTCCGGGGCGCCGAGCATCGTGAGTAGATCCACGAGAAGGAAGTGCCCCCGAGGAGCCTGTGCAATCGCCGGACCGGCCGCGGCGATGACAGGGACGGGCGTGGCGGTCACGCCGAAGGACGCCGTATCCGTAGGCATGGAGATCCTCCAGTCAGCTAAGCAGGTGACCGCCCGTTCAGGTTTTCATCACCGCAAGCTGAAAGTCAAGTATTACGACCAGATTTATAGACTTAAGGATTCAGGCCGCGCGCCCGCCGATCTCGGGAAATATCAGCCAGTGGGTCAAGGCAGACCACCGGAATGCCAGCTACCAGCAGATATTCGGCCGGGGGGGCATTTATGTATTCCGCCGTACGTAGTGGCGGCTAGGCCACCGGGGCCACCAGGTGAAACGATCGTGCAGTGACGGCCGCGCACCCAGGTGAAACGATCGTGCAGTGACGCCCTCGCAGCCGGGCGAGATCGAGGTCACCGATCAGCTCGAGCGCCGCATCCGCAAGCCGGTCGACTTGCTGCGCTGCGCGCTGTCCTGCGCCGAGATCGCCGCGCTCGTGCTGGCCGGCATCGCGGCCAGCGCGACCACGACCGGCGTGGAGACTGACATCGTAGGTGCGAGCAGGCGGCTGCCGCACGCGCTGATCGACGTGGCGCCCAAGGTGGCGCTGATCGGCCTGTTCATCGTGCCTGTGGCCCTGGGCTTGCAGCTGCTCTTCCGACGCCAGCTGCGGCGGGTAGGCGAGGCGGTGGTCACGGGTATTCTGGCCGCGGCCGCCGCCTCGGTGGCCGACAACCTGCTCAGGAACGCCGCCGTGTCCCGGCTCTACGACGCGATCATCATGTCCCGTCCCGGCGCCAGCCACGTCGCCGCCCTGGATCCTTACCTGGTGGGCTTGGTCGCCTACCTCACCATGATCAGCCTCGTCGGGCGGCCGTCCTGGCGGAACGCCCTGTGGGTGGCCGTCGGCGTGTATTCGATCGTGCACATCGCGGCGCTGGGCACCACCGTTCTTTCCCTGCTGATCACGCTGGCCGCGGGCCGGGCCATCGGCCTCGCCGTCAGGTACGGGGCCGGCTCGGCGTCGCAGCGCCCCGGCGCCCGCGACATCGCGGTGGCTCTGGCCGCCGCCGGCGTGGGGGTGACCGCGATCCGGCGGGTTCGCCAGCCCAGGACCGGGGTCGCCGGATCTCGCCGCTACACGGCCCAAACCGCGGTAACCCAAACCGCGGAAGCCCAAACGGCGGAAGCCCAAACGGCGGAAGCCAAAACGGGGGAGGGCGCGACGGGGGACGGCAGCCTTGACGTGGTCGTGTATGACCGGGACCAGCAGGCGGCCGGCGCGATCTACCGGGTCTACCGGTCGGTCCGGCTGCTCGGGCAGGTGTCACGCAACGCCCCGCTGTCCGTGGACCACGAGGTCGAGCGCCGGGCGCTGCTGTCGTACGCCGCCGAGGACGCGGGCGCGCCCACGCCGGCGCTGCGCGCGTTGGTCCGGGTCGGTCCTGAAGCCTCCGTGCTCGCCTACACCCATTACCAGGGCACGACGCTGGCGAGCCGGAATCCCGGCTGCTCCGACGCCGAGCTCAGCTCGATATGGGACGCGGTGAGTCGGCTGCACGCGCACCGGGTCACGCATCGGGCGCTGACCGCCGACCGGATCCTGCTCACCGGCGACGGCCAGGCCATCCTGCTCGACCCGGGCGACGGCGATGTGGGCGCGACCGACCTGCAGATACGCCTGGACCTCTCCCAGCTCCTGGCCGAGCTCGCGCTCTACGTCGGACCGGAACGGACCGTTGACCTCGCGCTGGCCAAGGCGAGCGCCGACGAGCTGGTGGCGGTGGTGCCGCTCCTGCAGCCGGTCGTGCTGGCCCGCTCGACGCGTCATGAGCTACGCCGACGGCGCGACGTCCTGCCCGCCCTGCGCAAGCTCCTGAGCGCGGCGGTGCCGGACGGCGCGGTGGTCCCCGTGCGGCTCGAGCGGATCCGGCTGCGCACCCTGCTCACCATGGTCGCGAGCGTGGTCGCCGCCTACCTGCTGGCGGGCGAGCTCGAGCGGGCCAGCCTGGCGAGCGTGCTGCGCTCGGCGGACTGGCGCTGGAGCATCGCGGCGCTGGCGCTGTCGGCGACCACCTATATCGGCGCCACGCTGTCGCTGTCCGGTTTCGTCGCCGCGCGGCTGAGCTTCTTCCGCACCCTGCTCGTTCAGGTGGCCGGATCATTCGTCACGCTAGTAACCCCGGCCGCGGTGGGCGGGGCCGCGCTGAACGTTCGCTACCTGCAGCGCAAGAAGGTCCCCGCGGCGGTCGCGGCGGCCAGCATCGGCGTGGCCCAGGTGGTGGCGTTCGTCCTGCACATCTCGCTGCTCGTCGTGTTCGCCGCGATCGCGGGTACCACGGCGAAAACGTCGATCCAGCCGCCGAGGTGGGCCTACTTCGTGCTGGCCGGGCTCGTCGCCGTCGCGCTCGCGGTTTTCGCGCTGCCCGCCGGGCGCCGGCTGCTGCGCGCCCGGGTGTCGCCGACGCTCGGCCAGGTGCTGCCCAGGCTGCTCGAGGTGGCGCACCAGCCGCGCAAGATGGCCGAGGGCATCGGCGGCGGGCTGCTGCTGAGCGCGTCCTACATCTTGTGCCTGGCCGCGTGCGTGGCGGCGTTCGGCCGGTCGGTGCCGATCGCGAGCATCGCCGTGGTGTACCTGACCGGCGTCGCGATCGGCTCGGTCTTGCCCACCCCCGGGGGGGTGGGCGGGGTAGAGGCGGCGCTGACCGCCGGGTTGACCGCGGCGGGCCTGCCGGGCGCGGTCGCGGTCAGCTCGGTGCTGCTGTTCCGGCTGCTGACCTTCTGGTTGCCGGTGCCGGTCGGCTGGGTCGCGCTGAACTACCTGGAGCGCAAGCACTACCTGTAGATATCCGGACCGGTTGCCATCGGACGAACGCCGGGTAACGTGTACACCGCAGGCCATATCGCCCCGGGGAGTGCCTTATTTCTTCGTTCCTGCGACTGACCAGGACCGGTGTTTTCTATCTCGTCACTTTCCTGATCGTCACGGCAGGCTCGATCTGGCTCGCGCTGCAGGTCGCGCCGCTGCAGACGGTTTCCGCGGCCGGGCAGACCGCCCAGGTCGGGGCGGCCGGGCCGTCGCTGAGCCTGTCGGGTCCGGGCGAGCTTGACCTGTTCGGCCAGGTGGTGCCGACCAAGCCTCAGTTCGAGGGCCCGATCCGCCCGCTGCTTCGGCTCACCCACATCACCATTGACCGGCAGGTCGCCCAGCTACTGCGCTCGGACAGCCCGCGCAAGCTCGAGCTGAACCTCAGCCAGCAGCTGGCTCAGGGCTGGACCCGCTACTTCGAGTGGGAGACCCTCATCGCGGCCGGCTTCGCGGCCGTGGCGCTGATCGCGGTGGCGGGAATCCGCAGGCAATCGCACGCGAAGATGGCCCGGACCGTGATCGCGGGCCTGGTCGTCGTCTGCGGGGTGAACGTCGGCGGCATCGCGCTGACGGCGTCCAGCACGCCCGGCGTCCTGCGCAGCGTCAAGACGCTCGATGACCTGGTCGGCGCCGACCCGCTCCAGACCCTTCCGCAGAGCGTCGCCAAGCCGCTGCCCGGGGTGCAGGCGGTCGTCATCGGCGACTCGACCGCGGCCGCCGTGGGCAACCCGCTGCCCGCCCGCCCCAGCTCCCTGGACCGGGCCTGCGGGCGCAGCAGCGAGTCCTACGCCGATGACCTGGCCGTGGTGAACGACTGGAACGTGCTGAACCTGGCCTGCAGCGGCGCGACCATCGCCAACGGCTTGCTCGGCGCCCAGGTGCTCAACGACGGGCAGGTGGCGCCGCCCCAGCTGGCCGAGACCCAGCGCGCCACCCACGCGAAGGTGATCATCGTCAGCGTCGGGGCGGACGACGTCGAGTGGTCCATCATGACCCGGCTGTGCGTGGCCAGTGCCGTCTGCAACGACAAGGTGTCCGCCGCCTTCTTCGACCAGGAGATCGGCGCCTTCACCCGCAGCTACTATCAGCTCCTGGCCGATCTGGCCGTGCTTCCCGGCACCCCCGCCGTCCTGGTCAACCAGTACTATTCGCCGTTCGGGACCGACATCGGCTGCCTGAGCCGGTACGGCATCACGGCCGCGAAGGAAAAGGTGCTGCTCTCCCGCCTCGGGCAGCTGAACGCGGTCCTGGCGCAGGGGGCCCAGACGTTCGGGTTCGGCGTCACCGACCCGCCGTTCACCGGCCACGAGCTGTGCACCCCCGACCCCTACGTGCAGGGCCCGGGGGATCCGGCGCCGCTGCACCCGACGGCGGCCGGCGAGCTGGCCATCGCGCTGGCCGATCAGCAGGCGCTGCCCACGGTCCAGGGCCTGGCCCCCGCGCCGTCGCCGACACCCACCGCAGGCGGCACCGCGGGCAGCGCCACCGCGGGCGGCGCCGGGACCGACAGCGCCGGCTCAGTGAAAATCAGCGCCGTGAAAATCAACGCCGTGAAAATCAGCGCAGCGCGGGAATGATCTCGTCGCGGTAGGCGGCGAGAGTCTTCTCCTCCTCGTCGTGCATCAGGTACAGAGCGAACTGGTCCACCCCGATCTCGGTGAGCTCGCGCAGCCGGTCCACGTGCGCGGCGGCCGGGCCGAGCAGGCAGAACCGGTCCACGATCTCGTCCGGCACGAACCCCACCGACGGGTTGCCCGCCTTGCCGTGGTGCGCGTAGTCGTAGCCCTCGCGCCCGGAGATGTAGTCGGTCAGCGCTCGGGGGACCGGCCCGCCGGTGCCGTACCTGGCGACGAGGTCCGCGACGTGATTGCCGACCATGCCGCCGAACCACCGCAGCTGCTCCCGCTGGTGGGCCAGGTCGGGCCCGGCGTAGCCGGGCGCCGCGACGCAGATGGTGATCGACGCCGGATCACGCCCGGCCGCCGAGGCCGCGGACCGCACCGCGCCGATGGTCCAGCGCGCGATGTCCGGGTCAGCGGTCTGCAGGATGAAGCCGTCGGCCTGCTCGCCGGTGAGCTTGAGCGCCTTCGGGCCGTACGCGGCCATCCAGATCTCCAGCCTGCCGTCCCGCACCCACGGAATCCGCAGCGGCTGGCCGTGCAGGGTGACCTCGCGTCCCTCGGCCAGGCCCTTGATCACGGTCATCGCCTCGGACAGCGTGGCCAGTGACATGGGCGGCTGGCCGATGACCCGCCGGGCCGAGTCGCCGCGGCCGATCCCGCACACGGTCCGGTTGCCGTACATATCGTTCAGCGTGGCGAACAGCGACGCGATGACCGACCAGTCCCTGGTGCCAGGGTTAGTCACCATCGGGCCCACGGTCATCGCGTTGGTCGCGGCCAGGATGCGCGAGTAGATGACGAACGGCTCCTGCCAGAGCACGTGCGAGTCCCACGTCCACCCGTAGGAGAACCCGGCCTGCTCGGCCCGCTGCATCATCGCGACGACGCCGCTGGCCGGCGGGTTCGTCTGCAGGACCACCCCGAAGTCCATGATCCCTCCCAAAAGACAGATACCGAACGGGCCGTGATTCCTGCCCTAGACCAGGTACTGGTTCAGCCCGCGGATCAGGAACTTGCCGTGGCCGGCGCTCCCGGCGTAGGTGCCCTCGTCGATGACCGGGCGGCCGCGGGACAAGGTGGTCACCACCTGGCCGGTGATCGCCATCCCCTCGTACGCGGAGTAGTCCACGTTCATGTGATGGGTCGCCGCCGACAGCGTCTGCCGCGCCTGCGGGTCGTAGATCACGATGTCGGCGTCGGAGCCGGCCGCGATCACACCCTTGCGCGGGTACAGGCCGAACATCCGGGCCGGCGTGGTCGAGGCCACTTCCACCCAGCGGGGCAGGGTGAGCTGCCCCGCCGCCACCCCGGCGTGCAGCAGGTCCATCCGGTGCTCGACGCCCGGAATCCCGTTCGGGATCTTGGAAAAATCGCCGCGGCCCAGTTCTTTTTGATCTTTGAAGCAGAACGGGCAGTGGTCTGTCGATACCACCGACAGATCATTGCTCCGCAGGCCGCGCCACAGCGAGTCCTGATGCTCCTGGGAACGCAGGGGCGGTGAGGCGACGAACTTCGCACCCTCGAAATCCGGCCGGGCCAGGTCGTCCAGGGACAGGAACAGGTACTGCGGGCAGGTTTCGGCGAACACGTTCTGCCCGTTGTCCCTGGCCTCGGCGACCGCCGCTAGCGCCTGGCGGGCCGACAGGTGCACGATGTACAGCGGGCAGCTGGCCACCTGGGCCAGCGTGATCGCCCGCGAGGTCGCCTCGCCCTCCAGCTCCGGCGGCCGGGTCAGGCCGTGGTTGACCGGGTCGGTACGGCCGGCCGCGATCGCCTGCGCGACGAGCTGGTCGATGGCGATTCCGTTTTCCGCGTGCATCATCACGGTCGCGCCCGAGCGGGCGGCCTGCTGCATGGCGAGCAGGATCTCCCCGTCGGTGGCGTAGAAGACGCCCGGGTAGGCCATGAACATCTTGAAGCTGTTCACCCCGGCCGAGATGCAGGAGTCCATCTCCTTCAGCGTGCTGTCGTTGACATCGGAGACGATCATGTGGAAGCCGTAGTCGATCGCGCAGTTGCCGTCCGCCTTGGCGTGCCATTTGTCCAGCGTGGCCAGCAGCGAGGTGCCCTTGGCCTGGACGGCGAAGTCGACAATGGTCGTGGTCCCGCCCCAGGCCGCGGCGCGGGTGCCCGTCTCGAACGTGTCCGAGGAGAACGTGCCGCCGAACGGCATCTCCATGTGCGTGTGCACGTCGATCCCACCCGGCAGCACGTACTTGCCGGTGGCGTCGATAACCCGGTCCGCCGCCACCGCCGCCGCAGCCGACCCCCCGACCCCCCGAGCAACCTCACCAGTCGCACCAGCCCCACCGGCCCCGGTAACCTCTCGCGCCAGCACGGCCGCGATCTTCTCCCCGGCCACCAGCACGTCGGCGTCCAGCGTCCCGGACGCGGTCACCACCGTCCCGCCAGAGATCAGGATGGTCATGGCTGGACCAGCGACTCGTAGGCGTCGGGGCGGCGGTCCCGGTAGAACTGCCACAGGTTCCGGACCTCGGCCAGCTGCTCCATGTCCAGGTCGCGCACCACGACCTCGTCGTCGGAGTCGGAGGCATCGTCGCCGACCAGCTGGCCGCGCGGGTTGACGAAGTAGGTCTGGCCGTAGAAGTCGTTGTCGCCGAGCGGCTCGACGCCGACGCGGTTGATCGCGCCGATGAAGTACTCGTTGGCCACCGCGGCGGCCGGCTGCTCCAGCTTCCACAGGTAGGAGGAAAGCCCCCGGCTGGTGGCCGAGGGGTTGAACACGATCCGGGCGCCGGCCAGGCCGAGCGCCCGCCAGCCCTCGGGGAAGTGCCGGTCGTAGCAGATGTACACGCCGATCCGGCCCACCGCGGTGTCGAAGACCGGGTAGCCCAGGTTGCCCGGCCGGAAGTAGAACTTCTCCCAGAACCCCTTGACCTGGGGCAGGTGAGTCTTGCGGTACTTGCCCAGGTAGCTTCCGTCCGC
>Ga0302314_10021173_pt1 | contig 10719 bp, 9 predicted proteins | sample III_Palsa_N2_3_FD_200533 | JGI IMG/M metagenome (GOLD analysis project Ga0302314, IMG submission 200533) | Peat permafrost microbial communities from Stordalen Mire near Abisko, Sweden - III_Palsa_N2_3 | ecosystem: Environmental > Terrestrial > Soil > Palsa > Peat permafrost | place: Sweden... | reverse complement strand
ACGCCCTCAACCAATGGATGCGCTCGATCGAATCCGCCCGCGAAGCCGCCGAGCGCAAGCGTCTCTTCTACGTCGCCTGCACCCGCGCCAAGGAGGAACTGCACCTCTTCGCCGCGCCCGACCGCAAGAAGGACGGCGACATCACCCGCAAATACGACAGCCTCCTCGCTGCCGCATGGCCGGCAGCCGAACCCTACTTCGAAGACGCAGTCGAAGTCGAGATACCGGAACCCGGCGTCCTCGACATCGCCGCCGCAGCCAGCCTCGCCCTCGTCCAGCCCCCACCCCCACGCACCATCGACCGCGTCCCCCTCTCCTCCTTCCCCACGTTCGGGGGGCCCATCTCAGACAACCTCTCATCGTCTGAGGTGGGGTCCACAAATCTCGCTGCACCCTTCACCTTTGAACGCCCCGAAGGCTCCTTTGAAGCCCGCGCCGTCGGCAACGCCATGCACGCGTTCCTCGAACTCCTCGCGCACCGCATCGCCACCGGCGCCTCGTCTCCCGCGCTGCTCGCCGAACTCCCCACCTGGACCCCGCGCATCACAGCCGTCCTCCGTTCCAACGGCCTCGCCCCCGACGAGATCCCCCGCGCCGCCGCCAACCTCCTCCGCGGCCTCACCCGCACCCTCCAGGACGCCGACGGCCAGTGGCTCCTCGCCCCGCACCCGCAAGCCGCCTCTGAAAGCACCCTCACCTCAGACACCGGCACCATCCGCCTCGACCGCACCTTCCTAGGCGGCACAACCCCACAATCTGAAGGCGCAACCCACCTCTGGATCGTCGACTTCAAGACCGGAACCCATGGCGCCGAAGGCCTCGAAGCCTATCTCACCCGCGAGCGCGAAAAGTACGCCCCCCAACTCGAAGCCTACGGCCGCCACCTGGCCGAACACAGCCTCCCCATCCGCCTCGCCCTCTTCTACCCCATGCTCTCAAAGCTCCTCTGGTGGCCCTTCCGGCCTGACAACCAACAACCAACAACCAACAACTAACAACCCTCACGGCCGCGTTCCCAGCAGACTATTCTTCACCCCATACACAAGCGGCGTCACCACCGGCGAGCCCGCGCCCACAAGCTCGTGAATGGTCGCGTCGTTGTAGGAGCTGTACCAGACATTCCCCGAACCATCGACCGCGATCGCCTCGGGCGCGGTCGTCTGCCCATACTGGAACCCGATTGCGCCCGACAGATAGGTTGCGCTGTTGTTGGTCTCGATGATCGTGTTTTCCCCGACGTCGGTAACCCAGATATTCCCGGTACCGTCCACGGCGAGGCTGGTGAGAATCGCATTCGTGGGGGAAGGGTACGGGGAACCTCCTACGCCCCCGCTCGACGTCAATTGCGTAAGAGCGGTATCGTCCGCCATCCACCCCGCACCCGAAGCATCGAAGGCAAGCCCATAAGGAAAGTTCAGTCCGCCCCCGCTATACGGCGATCCCGAGCTTTTTGCACCGGCACTGGTATAGACCGAAACCGTATTGTTACTGGCGTTGGTCAGCCACACCGCGCCCGAGGGCAGCACCGCGAGCGCGATCGGCCCGTCCAGAGTATTGCTGGTAAAGGGAGATCCCGTGACATTCGCCCCCGCGCTCGTCAGCTTGGAGACGTTCGTCGCGTTCGCCACCCAGACATTCCCGCTGCCATCGATCGCCAGGTCGACCGGTGAACTCACCCCGGCTCCGCTGAACGGGCTCCCACTCTTCGGTGCGCCCGCGAACGTGAACTCGCTGACCTTCCCCGAGCCGAAATCAGCCGTCCACACATTCCCGCTGAGATCGATCGCCACGTTCGCCGGCTCGTTCAGACCTCCGCCGGTAAAACCGCCAGTACCTGAAAGCGCAGCCCCCAGCGGGCTCAGTTCGGTGATGCTGTTGCCCCCATAGTTCGGCCGCCACACATTGCCCGAGCCGTCGATTGCGATATTGTTCATCAGGATCGCCGTCTGCGCGGTCTCGGCGCTGCTGGTCCCGAGTCCCCCTCCGGTAAAGCTGATGGCTACCGTAAAGTCGTTCGGAGCCGTCGCCAGCTTGGTCGCAAAGGGCGATTCGGAATCCTGTAGGCCGAAGAGCGTTGTAACGTTGGCAGTGGGATTGTGCGCGATGTTGAAGATCGCCGTAGCCGTATCCGCGGGCACGCTCGCCCCATTCTTCGCATGGTTGAATAGCGTGTAACAGGCCGTGGGCGAACTGGGTCCGCTGACCACCCCATTCGAGTTCACACAGGCGGCAAGGATATTCGCCAGCGTCCCCAACTCCTGCATTGGCACCGTCCCGTTCCCCGCCGGAGTCGTCGCTCCGTTCAGCAGGTTCCCGGCATTCGCGAAAGCGTTGGCGAGCCCGACCTGCGCCAGCGCAGTCCCCGAAGCAGCAATGTGCAAAGGGTCGACGGCAAAGCCCGCGACCGAATAAGCGAACGCGACCGTCACATATTCATCCATGTAAATAAACGGAACCGTCGCTAGAAAGTTCCCCGCCACGGGGCAAGAGCCGACCGCGGCCATCATCGTCGCAGCCAGGTTGGCTCCATTGCCAGGATCGCCACCCAGCGCATAAACGTACACCTGCTGTCCGGCGGTGCACGTATAGTCGCCCGTAATCGTAAACACTCCGACCGAATTCGTCAGCACGTACTCGCCGATAGAGTCCGACCCCGCCGACCCCGACGTGATCAGTGAAGTCGATGCGCTCCCATACCCCGCGTTCGACGCTGCCAGCAGGTAGATGTGAGCTTGGCTAACTGGCTGCTGTCCGCCCATCACACGCCCTTGCAGGGCAACTCCAGTCGCCGGAGACTCAACCGAATCAGTCGCAAGCGAGCAGCCGGCAAGCGGCAGAACGAACAATAGGAACACGACGTAGCGAAGATGCATGAAGAGAGCTCCTCGATGGTCTGAACCGGGCTCTCCCCGAGGCTTCAGTCCATCGCCCGCCGACGCGCCAGATCATTGAAACGCCAGCTTGAGCCTCCAGTCTTGCATCGTATCGTCGTGATCCGAAGCGTTACGCCTTCGCTAAATGACAACGCGTTCCCCGAACGGGAAGCTATACCGGAATGGCTTTGCTCAGTCCTGCCACTACAAGAATCGGCTAAGCCTTATTCGCATTATGTCGAACATCCGCCCCACGCACCCAAAAGATCACGTCCTCCGCGATATTCGTCGCATGATCCCCCACCCGTTCCAGATTCCGCGAAATAATCAGCGCATTCAGCGACTGCGGCGTCAGCTCCGGCTTCTCCTTGATCAGCGAGCTCAACGCATAGAACGCCGCATCGTTCATCTCATCCACCTGGTCGTCCATCTCGAGCACCGCCTGCGCCTGCTCCGCGTCGGCCTCGATAAACGCCTCCAGCGCCTTCCGCACCATCGCCGACGACAGCGACGCCAGCTTCGGAATATCCACCGGCAGATCGATATTCGCGAACGCGCCCATCTCCCTCACCCGCACCGCGATATTCACCGCCTGATCGCCCACCCGTTCCAGGTCCGCGTTGATCCGGATCACCGACAGGATAAACCGCAGGTCGATCGCCATCGGCTGTTCCATCGCCAGCAAATCCAACGCCATCTGATCGATCTCGCGCTCCAGCCGGTTGATCGCCGGCTCCGACCGAAACACCAGTTCGCAGATCGTCAGATCCCGCGTCCGATAGGCCTCGATCGACCGTTGAATCGCCTGTTCGGCCATCCCCGCCATCACCAGCAGGCGTTCTTTCAGGTCGTCGAGGTTTTGCTGGAACTTGATCCTCCCTGCCATCAGCCGAACCTCCCGGTGATGTAGTCCTCCGTCCGCTTGTCGCTCGGATTCGTAAAGATCTTATGCGTCGAATCGAACTCCACCATCTTCCCATTCAGGAAGAAGCCGGTGTTCTCCGCCACCCGCGCTGCTTGCTGCATGTTATGCGTCACAATCACGATCGTGTACTGACTCTTCAGATTGAAGATCAGGTCCTCGATCTTCGACGTCGAAACCGGGTCCAGCGCCGACGCCGGCTCATCCATCAACAGCACCTCCGGATCGACCGCCAGCGCCCGCGCAATGCACATGCGCTGCTGCTGCCCGCCCGAAAGGCTCGCCCCCGACTTCTTCTTCAAGTCGTCCTTCACCTCATCCCACAACGCCGCCGACTTCAACGAACGCTCCACCGTCTCATCCAGAATCTTGCGATTGCGAAATCCATTCAGCTTCAATCCACTGGCCACATTATCGTAGATCGACATCGTCGGAAACGGATTCGGCCGTTGAAACACCATCCCCACCCGCCGCCGGATCTCCACCGGCGAAACATCCGCATAGATATCGAGATCGCCCATCTTAACCGTGCCCGTCGCGCGTGCGATCGGGTTGGTCTCATGCATCCGGTTCAGGCACCGCACAAACGTCGACTTGCCACAGCCCGACGGGCCGATCAGCGCGGTCGCGTGGTTCGCCGGGATGTGCAGGTTGATATCCTGCAACGTATGCGTCGTCCCGTACCACGCGTTCAAATGCTCCACCAGAATCCCGACTCCCACTAGTTTCCTCCCCTGATTGCGCCGCGATTCGCAAAGATCCGGACCAGCGTCACCGATACCATGATCATCACGATCAGGACCAGCGCACCCGCCCACGCCAGCCGATGCCACTCGTCGTACGGCGACGTCGCATAAACATAAATCTGCAGCGGCAACGCGCCGATCGGCTCGTTCAGCTTCAAACTCCAGAACTGGTTCCCCAACGCCGTAAACAGCAGCGGTGCCGTCTCCCCCGCGACTCGCGCGAACGCCAGCATGCAACCCGTGATGATACCCGGCGAAGCCGTTCGCAGCGCCACCGAGATCGTTGTCCGCCACTTCGGCACGCCCAGCCCCAGCGCCGCCTCGCGAATCGAATGCGGAACCGTCGCCAGCATCTCTTCCGTCGTACGAGTAATCGTCGGAATCATCATGATGGCCAGTGCCACGCCGCCCGCGTACGCCGAAAAGTGTCTTCCCTGCACCAGCAGGGCGAACACCGAAATTCCCATCACGATCGAAGGCACGCCGTTCAGCACATCCGCCGTAAACCGCACTGCGTTGCCCAGGAACGTCCCGCTCCCGTACTCCGCCAGATAAACTCCCGCCGCGATGCCGATCGGGACTCCCATCGCGCTCGCCAACGCCAGAATGATCCCCGAGCCCACAATCGAGTTCGCCATCCCGCCGCCAGGCTGTCCCACCGGTGCCGGAACGTTGGTGAAGAACGCCACATTCAACGAAGTCGCACCCTTGTAGATCAGGTACACCAGGATCGCAATCAACGGCGCAATCACCAGCACGGTCGCAAGAATCGCAGCCCCCGAAACCGCATAATTCACCCCGTTGCGCCACGCGTTGTTCCAACGCATTCCCCGCGTCGTAAAATCCATCGGCGGCCGAGGCACCGGCTCAGGAAGATTGTTGCTCTGCGGAGTATTCGCGCTCGCCGCCATCCTAAGCCACCCTTCCTGGTGCGCCGCGCGTCACCGCCCACACCAGCAGACGTGCAACCCCGTTCACCACGATCGTCACCAGAAACAGCGCCAACCCAATCTCGATCAGCGCGCTCGTATACAGACTGCCGGAAGCCTCGGCAAACTCGTTCGCGATCACGCTCGCCAGCGTATACCCAGGAGCAAACAATGACTTGCTGATCGTCGGGCTATTGCCGATCACCATCGTCACCGCCATGGTCTCGCCCAGCGCCCGGCCCAGTCCCAAAATCACCGCGCCCACAATGCCGATGCGCGCATTCCGCAGAACCCCCGTGCGAATCATCTCCCAGCGCGTCGCCCCCAGCGCCAGCATCGCCTCGCGTTGATTGCTCGGAACCGCCAGCATAATGTCGCGGGTAAGCGACGAGATAATCGGCAGAATCATAATCGCCAGAATAATGCTCGCCGACAACAGCCCCACGCCGAAGTTCGGTCCGTCGAACAGCTTCGTCCAGCCCAGGTACTTCACCAAAAACGGACCCAGCGTGTCGCGCATCAGCGGCACCAGCACAAACACCGCCCAAAGCCCGTAGACCACGCTCGGAATTGCCGCCAGCAACTCCGTCAGGAACGAGATCGGACTCCGCAAAGCTCGCGGACACAACTCGGTCAAAAAGATCGCCACGCCCAGCGCCAGCGGAACCGCCATCAACAGGGCCAGCAATGAGGTCTCCAGCGTGCCGACGATGAACGGCAGCGCACCAAAATCGCCGCTCACCGGGTCCCAGCTCGATCCAGTAAAGAACTTGAACCCGAACTGCACCAGACTCAGCTTCGAGCGAAGCACCAGGATCACTGCAATGAAGATCACGATCGCAAAGATGCTGCACGCACACAGCAGCATCACCGCCGAGAAGGTACCGTCAGCCAGCTTGCCGCTCCCGCGTTTGCTCAAGAACTGGCGAATCGGCGAAGGCCCCGTCTCAGGAGTCTCAGGGGCAGCCGGTGCGGCGGAGACGAAGTTCGAAGGCGTCGTCTGTCTGGGAATAGTATTCGGCGTGTTCACGGCGTCGTTTGCAGTCATGCAGAAATTGTTCTCCCGCTCCCAATCCATCGAAGCCGCAATCGGGCAGCGGGTGCTTCAAAGTTCGGTCAGCGGCTTAAAGCGGAAACGGCTGCATGACCATCCGATCATGCAGCCGAGGATACTACTGGAGAGCCGCGATCGTCTGGCGAACCCGATCTGCAACCGCCTTCGGCAGCGGAGCGTAGGTCATTCCAGCGGCCTCACCTTCGCCGTGATCCAGCATCCAGTAGAGGAAGTCCTTGATCGCCTTTCCCTTCGCCTGATCCTTCGCTGGGCTCGGAATCAGCAGCCACGTAAAGCTCGAGATCGGATAGGACGCAGGTCCCGGCGCATCGGTAATCGACACCCGGTAGTCGGCCGGGATGCTCTTCGCATCCGCCGCAGCGGCAGCCGTCACGCCTTCGGTCGACGCCTTCACGAACTTGCCATCGTGATTCCGAACCACCCCAAACTGAATGTGGTTCTGTTCCGCATAGATCAACTCGACATAGCCAATCGTGTACGGGGCCTGCCGAACCATCGCCGCAACCCCTTCGTTACCTTTGCCGCCGATTCCCACCGGCCACGCAATCGACCCGCCCTTCAGCCCCTTGGAGTTCCATTCCGGGCTGATCTTCGACAGATAATCCGTAAAGATGAACGTCGTTCCGCTGCCATCCGACCGGTGAACCACCAGAATCGGCTTGTCCGGAAGATTCACGCCAGGATTCTCCTTAGCGATATAAGGATCGTTCCACTTCGTGATCTTGCCCAGATAAATTCCTGCCAGCGCATCCTGCGAAAACTTCAACTCCGCGCTCACCCCTGGGAGGTTATACACCGGAACCACCGCGCCCAGCACCGTCGGAATTGCCACCACCTTCACCTTCGCACCCGAAATCTGCTCCGGCGTCATCACAATGTCGCTCGCGCCAAAATCAACCGTGCCGTCGGTCGCCTGCTTGATGCCCCCCCCCGAACCGATCGGCTGATAGTTGATCTTCACGTCAGGATGCTGCTGGCTATACTCCGTAAACCACCGCGAATAGATGGGGTTGGGAAACGTAGCGCCAGCCCCGTTAATATTCTGTGCGCAAGCCGTCGTCGCGCCAAGCACCGGAAGACTCACCAGGAGCCCTGCTGCAAGTACCTTTAGTTTCAATGTTCCCCCTAAGAGTTGCGTGCGTGTTGAAGTCGCACTTACACCAAATGAGTCTCGTCTTTGATTGTTAATGGGAGGTTACACGGCCATAAATTGCGAAAGAATGGCTTCGCCCTACTGGTTACCTAAACAACCGGATAGAGCGCCTTGGGCAGCGTGAAGATAAATGTGCTGCCAAGATTCAACTCGCTCTCAGCCCGGATCGTCCCCCCCTGCGACTGCACCATGTGCCGCACGATCGCCAGGCCCAGTCCCGTCCCGCCAGACTCCCGCGACCGCGTCTTATCCACCCTGTAGAACCGCTCGAAGATCCGGTTCAAGTGCTCCGACGCAATCCCCGCCCCAAAATCCCGCACCCTGAACTCCACCGCATCGAACGGATCGTAGACCTCCCGTGCCGAAATAATCACCCGCGAATGCGCCCCGTTCTTCGGCTGCCCATACTTGATCGCGTTCTCTATCAGATTGCTCAGGACCTGCATCACCGCGTCGAAGTCCGCGAACACCTGACAGTCGGTCAGCTCGCCCACCTCCAGCACCGCCTCGTTCTCCTGCACCAGCCCGCTCATTGCCTTCACCGCATCGCGAATCAGCACATCCGCCGCCACCGGGGCAGGGTTCAGCTCCACCGTCGGAGCCTCCACCCGCGCCATCACCAGCAGATCTTCGGTCAGCCGGTTCATCCGCGTCGCATTCTTCAAAATAGTGGACAAAAACTCCCGTGCCTGCGAGCTCATTCCATCCTCGTGGTCCAGCAGCGTCTCCACATATCCCGTAATCGACGTCAGCGGCGTCCGCAGTTCATGCGACACATTCGCCACAAAGTCCCGCTGCGTCCGCTCCACCTCTTCGATCCGGGTCACATCATGCAGCACCGCCACTGCGCCTCCACCCGGCATCGGCGAAGCATTCACCTCGAAGATTCGTCCCGGCATCAGCGAAGTCGACCGGCGCACGACCACTGTCTTTTCCGCCAGCGCCGTGGAAACGCACTCCAGCACCTCCGGATCGCGCACCGTCTGCACCAGCGCATGTCCCACCTTGTCCGATCCGCTCACGCCCCCTGGCATCAGCCTTCGCATCCGCTGATTCGTCCACTGAATCCGCCCCACCGCATCCACCGCGACCACCGGATCCTGCATGCTGTCGAGCAGCGCCTCCAGCTCCTTGCGGCTCTCCGCCGCCTGCCCCAGCGAACTCTGCACCCGCTCCGACGCCGACGCCAGTGCAACCGCCAGCCCATCGAAATCCCGGTACTGTGTCGACAACGGAGCCTGCTGCCCTTCAATCAGCGAGTTTGCCGACTCCTGTAGCGGACGCAGAATCCGGCGCAGCGAATATGCAGTCCAAAGCGACATCAGCGCCGCCCACGCCAGCAGCAGAGGGATAACCGCCCACACCCGCATCGGCGGCAGCAGCTCGCGCACCGCAAGCACCGCCCCCGCCGCCAGAGCCAGCCGGATGAACAACTTGAAAAACAAACTCCGCGTCATCCCGCCCCCAATCCGGCCCCGAACATGGGGTTCGAAATCCTCAATCGACGCACCATCCCGCTCTAGCTAAAAGCTAATGGCTAATAGCTGCTTCATTGCAGCGTATCCTGCCCCTGCGCCACCTTCGGAATCTCGAACCGGTATCCCGCTCCGCGCATCGTCTTCAGATAACGAGGAGACTCGGCATCCTCTTCAATCTTCTCCCGGATTCGCCGCACATACACGTCCACCGATCGCGGCGTCACAAACCGCGCATCGCCCCACACCGCATCCAGCAGGTGGTCGCGGCTGAACACCCGCCCCGGATGCCGCGCCAGGTAATCCAGCAGCCGGAACTCCGTCGCCGTCGTCGTCACCAGCTCGCCCCGCACCCGCAACTGCATCGCCCCGGCGTCGATCTCCACCTGTTCAAACTTGACCACCGACGGCGTCGTCGGCCGCTCGAACCGCCGCAGCACTGCCTTCACCCGAGCCACCAACTCGCGCGTCGCAAACGGCTTCGTAATATAGTCGTCAGCGCCCAGCTCCAGCCCATGCACGCGATCGTTCTCCGCCGCCCGAGCCGTCAAAAAGATTATGGGCACAATGCTCAACGTTGGGTTCAGCCGCAAGCGCCGGCAAAGGTCCAGCCCATCTCCGCCCGGAACCATGATGTCCAGCAGAAAAAGAGCCGGAGGCTGACGCTCGGCGTCGGCAACAATGCTGCCCACCGCCAGATAAGGACGCACCGTGAACCCTGCGCTTTCCAGGTGGTACTGCACCAGGCGGGAGATGTCGGCATCATCTTCCAGCACAAAGATTGTCTGACTCAATCGCTGAACCCTCACTTCCGGCCATCGCGAATCCATCCCCCGGATTCGCCTACGCCCGTATGCAAGGGTAGCGCACCTCGCCTAACTCTCTGCAAACAGACGATGAATGTTCTTGATATCCCAGGCCCAAGGTCTATTTTGACCGAAACGTCAACCGCTCGCTGTTATACCATCTCATTATCGAGAACGCTCCCGAGGGCCCCGTCATGCCGAACCGCCAGCACCTCGTCCTTTGCGTGGACGACGAGACCATCGGACTCGAAGTTAGGCGGATGCTGCTCGAACGCGCAGGCTACCGCGTCCTCACCGCACTCGACGGCAGTTCCGGACTCGACCTCTTTGAACGAGAGCCCGTCGAGGCGGTCGTCCTCGACTTCTCCATGCCTGGAATGTCCGGCGGCGAAGTCGCCCAGCGCATGCGCCTGGTTAAGCCTCACGTCCCCATCCTCATGCTCTCCGCCTACACCAGCCTCCCGCCCGAGGTCACCAAAACCGTCGACCTCGCCATGACCAAGGGCGAAGGGGCTCCTGCATTGCTCAAGAAACTGGGCAGCCTTGTCTCGGAAGACGCATCTCATACCCTGTAGAGACGTTACATCTTGAGACAGGAGGAGCCCGCAGAGCCGTGGACGCATCGAGCTTCGACCACATCCTCCGCAAAGTGGTCATCGTGCCGGTCGCCGCGCTTCTCCTCGGCGCGGGCATTCTCGCGTGGCAGATTCGCGCCGCCAACACCACCGTCGCCCAGATTC
>Ga0302314_10021172_pt1 | contig 10719 bp, 10 predicted proteins | sample III_Palsa_N2_3_FD_200533 | JGI IMG/M metagenome (GOLD analysis project Ga0302314, IMG submission 200533) | Peat permafrost microbial communities from Stordalen Mire near Abisko, Sweden - III_Palsa_N2_3 | ecosystem: Environmental > Terrestrial > Soil > Palsa > Peat permafrost | place: Sweden... | reverse complement strand
GACAGCGCACTCTTCGGTGGTGATCCCATGGCGGGGTGCAAAACCCAAGGACAGACAGGTCTTGATGACGGTGGGGGACACTTTCTCGAAACAGGTGCGATTCGACGGTCACAGCATATCGTCGTTCGCGCTTTTGACCGGTGACACCAACCCCCTGCATCACGATCCGGTCTATGCCGCCGGGACGCGGTTCGGCGGCATCATCGCGTCCGGCGCCCATGTCAACGCATTGCTGACCGGCATGGTGTCGGGGCATTTCGCCGATAAAGGCCTGAATGTCGGTCTCGATTTTTCCTTCCGTTTCCAGGCGCCGATCCGTCTCGACGACCTGGTCAACATGCGCTGGACCATGACCGGCCAGATGCCCAAGCTGTCGCTGCGGGGCGACGTCATCACGCTGGAGGGCGAGGCGATCCGCTCCGACGGCATCGTGGCTGTTTCCGCCACCGCCCATGTCCTGCTGCTGAGTTCCAAGGCGAAGGCTGACGCCGTCATTTGACCGGCAACGCGCCCGGGAGGCGGATTTACGCCGGCCCGCTGCTTGATCGCCTTGCATTCCTGCCATCCTGATCGGTATCGTCGCGCCCTGGTCCGCCGGCCGTCTTTATGACGGAGTCGGCCCCGGGCTATAGGCTGCGGCCTTTTGGGGGACAGACATGCTTCGCACGATTTCAGCCTTGTTCTTTGCAGCGGTCGCGCTCGGCGCCGATCCGATGGCGCATGCCGACACGCCGTCCGATCCCAGGATGCAGGAGCACGCGCTGGGCAGCCCCAAGGCGCCGGTGCGGATCGACGAATATTATTCGCTGGACTGTCCCCATTGCGCGGCCTTCGTCGTCGAGACGCTGCCGAAGCTGCAGGCCGACTATATCGACAAGGGCAAGGTCTATCTGGTGCTGCACGACTTCCCGCTGCACGAGCCAGGACTGCACGCGACCATGATCGCGCGCTGCGCCCCGCCGGACCGGTTCGTTCCGATCGTCGAGACCTTGTTCCATGTCCAGGCCGGCTGGGTCGGTTCGGAGGACGCGCTGAAGCAGCAGGCGAAATTCGCCGGGCTGAACGACGCCCAGATCGATGCCTGCCTGAACGACCACGGGCTGGAGGACGCCATCCTGAACGAACGTCTCGATGCGGAGAAGACGCTGCAGATCGAGGCGACGCCGACCTTCATCTTTAACCAGAAGCCCGAGGACAAGATCGTCTCCGCGGCGCCTTATGACGATTTCAAGAAGAAGATCGACGGGCTGATGAAGTAGGCCCCGCCAGAAAGACGCAAAAAGACTCCGATCGGTTTTGCAGTTGCAGTTTACCCGTCTTAGACTCGCCGGATTCAAATCCTTCGTCGACCCGCTGGATCTTGAGATCGCGCCGGGCATGACCGGCATCGTCGGGCCGAACGGCTGCGGCAAGTCGAACCTTGTCGAGGCGCTGCGCTGGGTCATGGGCGAAACCTCCGCCCGGCGCATGCGCGGCGGCGACATGGACGATGTGATCTTCGGCGGCACGGCCACCCGGCCGGCCCGCAACATCGCCGAAGTGACCTTGGTCGCGCTGGACGAGGATGGCACGCTGCCGGCCGGCGTCACGCGATTGAATGGTCCGGGCGAGTTCGAGATCGCGCGTCGGATCGAGCGCGGCCAGGGATCGGATTACCGCGTCAGCGGCCGTCCCGCCCGGGCGCGCGACGTGCAGACCCTGTTCGCCGACGCCGCCAGCGGCGCGCAATCGCCGGCGCTGGTCAGCCAGGGCCGCGTCTCCGGCCTGATCAACGCCAAGCCGACCGAGCGCCGCCAGGTGCTGGAGGATGCGGCCGGCATCTCCGGCCTGCATGCCCGGCGCCACGAGGCCGAGCTCAAGCTGCGCGCCGCCGAGACCAACCTGGAGCGGCTGGACGACGTGCTGGGCACGATGCAGACCCAGCTCGCCGGATTGAAGAAGCAGGCGCGCCAGGCGATCCGCTATCGTGAGCTGACCGACGAAATCCGCCGCGCCGACGCGGTGCTGCTGGCGCTGCGCTGGCGGACCTTACTGCGCCGGGCGGAGGATACGCGCGGCGCCTTCACGGCCGCGGACAATGCCGTCCGCCAGGCGATGCTCGACGTCGCCCAGGCGACGACACGCAATACCGAGGCAGCCGCCACGCTGCCGCCGCTGCGCAAGGAAGAGGCGGCTTTGGCCGAGGCCTTCTCCAAGGTGCTCGCCCGCCGCGACACGCTGGTGGCGGAAGAGCGCCAGCTTGCCGCCGCCGTGGCCGAGGCAGACCGGCAGGCCCGCCAATTGGCCAATGACCGCGCCCACGAAGAACGCCAGCAGGGCGAGGCGGTGACGGTCGAGGCACGGCTTGCCGCCGAGGCGGAGGTGCTGGCTGAACAGGCCAAGGGCCACCCCGCCCGTCGCGAAGCGGCCGAGCGCGATCTGGCCGGTACGCGCAAGACTGTCGCCGACCTGGACGCCGAACTCGCGAAACTGACCGAGAGCGTCGCCACCGCCGAGGCCGAGGCATCGTCGCTGGGCCGGCAGAAGCGCGACCTGGAGCAACGCATCGCAACGCTCGACCGGCGCATCGCGGAAGAAAGGCGTCGCCTCGACGCCCTGCCGCCCGACCGGGTCGATGCCGAGGCTATCGCCGTGGCCGAGGCGAAGCTGGTGGAGTCGGAGAAAGCCGCATCCGGCGCCCGTGACAGCCTGACTGCCGCCGAGAAGGCCCGCTTCGACGCCGAGGCGGAGATCGGGGGCGTCCGTGCCGCCGAGCGCCAGGCCTCCAGCGAGGCGACCCGTCTTGCGGCCGAACAGCGGACGCTGGCCAATCTCCTGAGGAGCACGTCGCCCGGCAATTTCCCGCCGGTCCTGGATCAGGTCCGCGCTGCCCGCGGTTATGAGACCGCCTTGGCGGTGGCGCTGTCCGACGGGTTGGAGGCTGCTGTCGATGCCGGCGCGCCGGCCTATTGGCGCGACGAGGCGGGCGGGGAGGCTGCTGCCTTGCCGGGCGATACCGAACCGCTCTCGCCAAAGATCACCGCCCCCAAGGTGCTGGCCCGGGCGCTCGCCCATGTCGGCGTGGTGAAGGACGAGGCGACCGGGGACCGGCTGGCGGCTTCCCTGCCGCCCGGCGTCATCCTGGTTACCAAGGGTGGCGGCATGTGGCGTTGGGACGGGCTGGTTCGCCGTCCGGGCGCCGTCTCCGCCGCAGCGGCCCGGCTGGAGCAGCGCAACCGGCTGGAGCAGGTTGAGCGCGAATTCGCCGAGGCGGATAAGGCCGCGAAGGCAGCCGGCGAGGCGCTGGCCGCCATTGAGGCCAAACTGTCGGCGGCTTCGGCTTCCGAAAAGCAGCTGCGCGGCACGGTGATGTCTGCTACCGCCGCGTCCGAGCGGGCGCGCGGTGAGGTGGCGCAACGCAGGCGTGAGGCTGAATCGCGTTCGGTCACCCGGCAGGCGCTTGCTGATTCGTTGAAATTGGCGGAAACCGACCGCGCGGGTGTCGCGACATCGTTCGCGGCGTTGGAAAAAAGTCTCGCGGCGCTGCCGGACTCCGGCGATGCGCGGCGGCGATTGGAGGCGCTGCGCACCCGCCTGTCAGGGGAACGCAATCGCCTCGGCCTGTGCGTCGCCGCGATCGAACAATTGGGCCGCGAGGAATCGACACGCAATGCCCGCCTGGCAGCGATTGCCGGCGAGCGGCAGGAATGGCGCGACCGCGCCGGCCGCGCGAATGTGCGGCTGGAGGAGCTGGGTCAGCGCGAGGCGGTGCTGGCCGCCACCCGTGAACGCCTCTCCGGCGAACCGGCGCGCCTTGCCGCCGCCCGTGAGACGATCCTGTCCGAGCTGGAGGTTGCCGAGAAAGCGCGCGGCCGTGCCGCCGACCGGGTTGTCGCCGGTGAGGCGGCGCAACAGGCCACCGAGCGGGCGCTGCGCCAGGCCGAGGCCACGCTGTCCGACATGCGCGAGGCGCGGGTGCGCGCCGAAGCCGCGGTCGCCGCGGTCATTGAGGAAATGGAACAGCTGAAGCAGCGCGCGGTGGAGCGCCTGGGCGATGTCAATCGCGCCAGCATCGACCTCACTATGCTGGCCGGGCTGTCGGCCCTGACCCCCGAGAAGCTACCGGAGCCGGATGCCGCCGAGGCACGCTTCGCCAAGCTCAACCGTGACCGTGGATCGATCGGTCCGGTCAATCTGCGGGCCGAACTCGAAGTCGCCGAACTGGACGGCGAGATGACCCGCATGACCGGCGAGCGCGACGACTTGGTCGCCGCCATCGCCAAGCTGCGCCAATCCGTCCACGGCCTGAACAAGGAGGCGCGCGAACGGCTGCTGGCGTCCTTCGGCACCATCGACGCCCATTTCCGCCGGCTGTTCGAGCGCCTGTTCGGCGGCGGCGCGGCGGAACTGCGCCTGACGGAGGCGGACGATCCGCTGGATGCCGGGCTGGAAATCCTCGCCAGCCCGCCAGGCAAGAAGATGCAGCAATTGTCGCTGCTGTCGGGCGGCGAGCAAGCCCTGACGGCAATCTCGCTTATCTTCGCCATGTTCCTGACCAACCCGTCGCCGATCTGCGTGCTGGACTAGGTCGACGCGCCGCTCGACGACGCCAATGTCGATCGCTTCTGCCTGCTGGTGCAGGAAATCGCCAACGACACCGGCACGCGTTTCCTGATCATCACCCACCATCGCCTGACGATGGCGCGCATGGATCGGCTGTACGGTGTTACAATGGTCGAGCGCGGCATTTCGCAGCTGGTGTCGGTCGATCTGCGTCGCGCGGATGAGCTGACCGCCGCCTGATGAGAAGCCGATGACCCATTCAAGGGGCGATGCGGGTTGACAGGAAAGCATGCCCCCAATAGGTTCGCGCCGCTTTCAGCGCCGAAGGGTGCTGAGGGTTTTTTGGCTGCGCTTTCCAGAAAGCAGGGCCGATGAAACCCGACGATCTTCAGGCCAACGACCTCGAAGGGCGAATCGCCAAGGCGCGTGCCGCCGGTGAGCGTCATGGTTCGGCCGCGCCGAGTGGTGGCGAGGATCCGGGGATCGAAAGTGCGATGAGTTTCGGCCTGCGTGCCGGAAGTCAGTTCGTGTCGGCTGTCGTGTTGGGCGGCGGTCTGGGTTGGGCGATCGATCGCTGGCTCGGGACCAAGCCGTTCGCGATGCTGATCCTGATGGTGCTGATGTTTATCGCAGCCATGGCGAATGTCTGGCGGTCGATGAGCAAGGCGGTGGATGTTGCGACGGAGACGGCACTGGCGTCTGAAAAGGCGGCGGCTGCCGGAGATAGGGCTACGGACGAGATCGATGGAAAATCCTCTTAATCAGTTTGCCGTTAAGACGCTCATTCCGATTCACATCGGCAGCTACGACGTGTCCTTCACCAACTCGTCGCTGTTCATGCTTGTGGCTTTCCTGTTCATCGTCTTCCTGTTCTTCGTCGGCACCAGCCGCCGGGCAGTCGTTCCGGGCCGCCTGCAGAGCGCGGCTGAAATGCTCTATGAATTCACCGCCAACATGGTCGAGGACAATGCCGGCCATGGCAGCGCGCAATATGTGCCGTTCGTGATGGCGATCTTCCTGCTCGTGCTGTTCGGCAACCTGATCGGCCTGGTGCCGTTCACCTTCACCTATACCAGCCACATCATCGTGACCGCGGCGCTGTCGCTGATGATCTTCGTGGTCGTTGTGCTGCTCAGCCTCAAGAATCACGGTTTCGGCTTCTTCAAGATGTTCTTCCCGCCGGGCGCGCCGATCTTCCTGGCGCCGCTTTTGATCCCGATCGAGGTTCTGTCCTTCGTCTTCCGCCCGATCAGCCTGTCGGTCCGACTTTTCGCCAACATGATGGCCGGCCATGTGATGCTGCAACTGTTCTCCGGCTTCACCATCGCGCTCGGGCTGTTCGGCATGCAGCTGTTCGCGGGCTCTGTCATCGGCGGTCTGTTCGGCGCCCTACCGCTCATCTTCGTGGTGCTGCTGACCGGTTTCGAAATCCTGGTCGCCCTGCTGCAGGCCTATGTGTTCGCGCTTCTGACCTCGATCTACCTGAAAGACACACTCGAGGCGCACTGAGCCTCGGCTATTCCCTTCCCTCCACCCTGACCCTCAAGAAAACTCAAGGATCATCATTATGGATGCAAATTCCGCAAAGCTCATCGGCGCCGGTCTGGCCGTTATCGGCATGGGCGTTGTCGGTGTCGGCCTCGGCCTCATCTTCAACGCGTGGCTCCATGCGCTGGGCCGCAACCCGTCGGCCGCTCCGGTTCTGCGCCAGATGGGCTTCCTCGGCTTCGCCCTGACGGAAGCGCTGGCTCTGTTCGCGTTCGTGCTCGCGATCCTGATCCTGCTCAACGTCCTTTGATCCGGAAGAGCGGAGCGCACATCATGCTCGCTCGCCGGCTCTCAACGCCGTCTCTGGCCGGCCTGACGCTTGCCCTTGTTTCGGGGGCCCTCTTTTCAGGGGGGGCTCGGGCCGAGGAGCAGAAGGGGGGCATGCCGCAACTCGACCCGCATAGCTATGCGAGTCAGCTGTTCTGGCTGGCCATCTTCTTCGTTCTGGTCTTCCTGTTCCTGCGTTTCATCGGATTGCCGCGCGTAACGGCGATCATCGACGAGCGCGGAAAGAAGATCGGCGGGGATATCGCCTCGGCCGAGCTGTTGCGGCGTCAGGCCGACGAGGCCGAGAAGACCTACCAGGCGACCATGGCCGCCGCGCATGGCGAGGCGCGCCAGCTGCTGGCGGAAACGCAGGAGAAGAACGCCGCGCTCCTGGCCCTTGAGACCAAGGACGCGGTGGTCGGCTTCGAACGCCAGGTCGAACAGGCCGTCAGGGGCATCGATGCCGCGCGCGCCGAGGCCTTGAAGGGCATTCGCGATGTCGCGCTTGGCTTGGCTACGGACATCACGGTCAAACTTGCCGGCCATGCGCCGACGGCCGATCGGGTGGCGCTCGCGGTCGACCACGCTGTCGCGCAGGAGATCGGCTGATGGAATTGCTCCATAATCCCGAAATCTGGGTTCTGGTCGGCTTTCTGATCTTCTTCGGCCTGCTGGGTCGGACGTTCTGGAAGCTGATGCGGGACGGCCTCGACGGCCGCGCCGCCAAGGTCCAGGAACAGCTGAACGAGGCGACCGAACTGCGCGCGGAGGCCCAGCGCCTGCTGGACCTTTATCGCGGCAAGCAGGAACAGGCTGTCAAGGACGCGGCGGATATCCTGGAGGCGGCGAAAGCCCAGGCCGAGATGATGCGCAAGTCCGGCGAGGACGAGCTGAGGCGGAGCCTCGCGGCCCGCGAAGCCCAGGCGATGGACCGCATCGCGCTCGCCGAGCAGACCGCGATCCAGGCGGTCAAGTCCCACGCCGTCGAAATCGCTATCCGCGCCGCGACCGGCCTGGTGGCCGAATCGATCGACAAGGACGGCGCCGCCGCCCTGGTCGATCGCGCCATCGAAGACCTGCCGCAACGGGCTAAGGTGGCGTAAGCGGCTCGGCCTTTCGGTATCGGAACATCATGAGGGCGGTCCCGGGCAATTGGGGCCGCCTTTTTGTTTTGTCGTTCTTTTTTCGTCATTCCCGCGAAGGCGGGAATCCATTCATCAGCCCGCGCGGAGGCCCGAAATGGATTCCCGCCTTCGCGGGAATGACGGCCAAGTGTTGATTTCGATGTCTTATCCCTGAAGGCGAGGCGGCGGCGCAATGCCGCTTTTCGGTGTGGGTAATTCGTTCGCTTGCCACCACGATCGAACCCAGGCCACAACATCCTCGTGGTCGACCAAGTCCCCGGCGTCGGCGGCAGCGACACCTTCGATCGCCCTCACAAGTTGATCCGCTTCAGTCACCAATGGGATGTGCGGTTGATCAGTCGCCACCTGACGTCTCCTGATTTGCCCTTGAGTATCGTCTCACAACTCAGCCCTGCCCGTCCAACCCCTTGCCAGCCGGCCCCGGCCGCGCCTAAATCCAGCTCATGGTTGCTTTATCCCATACCGATCTTCGCGGCGGCGAAACGATCGAGGCTGTCATGGCCGCGATCGGTCAGCGTGCGCGTGCGGCCGCCGCCAGGATGGCGCTCGCTTCGACCGAGGCGAAGAACCGTGCGCTGACGGAAGCCGCCACGGCGATCCGGCGCGACGGCGAGGCAATCCTGGCCGCCAATCGGCGCGATGTCGATTCGGTGAAGAGCAAACTGTCGGCGTCGATGATCGACCGGCTGGCGCTCGACGCCAAGCGGGTCGAGGCGATCGCCAGGGGGCTTGAGGAGGTCGCGGCGCTGCCCGACCCGGTCGGCACCTCGCTCGCGCGCTGGACCCGGCCCAACGGGCTGGATATCGAGCGCGTGCGGGTGCCGCTCGGTGTCATCGGCGTCATCTACGAATCCCGCCCCAACGTCACCGCCGATGCCGGCGCGCTGTGCCTCAAGGCCGGCAACGCCGCGATCCTGCGCGGCGGGTCGGAAAGCACCCATTCGTCGCGCGCCATCCATGCCTGCCTGGTCGAGGGGGCTGTGGCCGCCGGCCTTCCCGCGGACGCCATCCAGATCGTCCCGACCAGCGACCGCGCGGCTGTCGGCGTCATGCTGGGCATGGCCGGCGTGATCGACGTGATCGTCCCGCGCGGCGGCCGTTCGCTGGTCGAGCGGGTGATGGATGAGAGCAAGATCCCGGTCTTCGCCCATCTCGAAGGGCTGTGCCATGTCTATGTCGACCGTGACGCCGATCTCGCCATGGCGCGCGAGATCGTGCTCAACGCCAAAATGCGCCGCGTCTCGGTCTGCGGGGCGGCGGAGACGCTGCTGGTCGACCGCGCCATCGCCGATGCAGCCTTGAAGCCGATCCTGGCTGACCTGATCGATGCCGGCTGCGAGGTGCGCGGCGACGCCGCCGTCCGCCAGGCCGACCCGCGCGCGCTCGCCGCGACTGAGGCCGACTGGACGACCGAATATCTCGAGCCGATCATTTCCGCCCGCGTGGTCGACGGCGTCGCCGGCGCCATCGAACATATCAACCACTATGGCTCGCACCATACCGACAGCATCGTCACCGGCAATTCCGCCACGGCGGAGCGTTTCCTGAACGAGATCGACAGCGGCATCGTGCTGGTCAACGCCTCGACCCAGTTCGCCGATGGCGGCGAATTCGGCATGGGGGCCGAGATCGGCATTTCCACCGGCAAGATGCATGCGCGCGGCCCGGTCGGCGTCGAGCAGCTGACCAGCTACAAATACAAGGTGCGCGGTCGGGGGCAGGTCCGGCCCTGAAGTCCCAGCTCGCATGATATCACTGGCAGCATGAAGTCAGTTCCTGGACGTTTTACCGGGCCAAGCTGGGCTGGGCGCCGTGTCGGGCTGTTGGGCGGGTCGTTCAATCCCGCCCATGAGGGGCACCGCCATATCAGCACGGTGGCGCTCTCCCGGCTGGCGCTCGACGAAATCTGGTGGCTGGTCAGCCCGCAGAACCCGCTGAAATCGCGCCGCGACATGGTCAGCTTCCGCCGGCGCTTCGCCATGGCCAAGCTGCAGGCGCGCCATCCGCGCATCCTGGTCACCGACCTGGAGAAGCGGCTCGGCACCCGCTACACGTTCGACACGCTGACCGCGCTCGGCCGCTATTACCCCAAGACCCGCTTCGTCTGGCTGATGGGGGCGGATAATCTGGGCCAGATCCATCGTTGGCAGCGCTGGCGCGGCATCTTCGAAAAAATGCCGATCGCGGTGTTCGACCGGCCGCTTTACGGGATGCGGTCGCTGGCCGGGCATGCCGCCTCTGCCTTTGCCCGCAGCCGGCGCGATCAGTCCAGTTCGCGCGACCTGGCGACGACGGCTCCGCCGGCCTGGATATTCTTTCCCTCGCGGCTGGAGCCGCTGTCCTCGACCCAATTGCGCCAGGCGGCGCGCGACTTTGGCCCCGACTCATTGCGAAGCCGCTTCGCCGCCTCTACCTTTAAGGAAACCGACAAGCGCATGACCGCTTTTATTTTGGAGAAGACCCCGATAGCAACCGCGACCACCAAGCTTCCGCAAGGCCTGCCGCCCGTGTCCACCGATCCGACGCCGGAGGCGCTGAAGGATGCCATCGTCAAATCGATCGACGACGACAAAGGCGAGGATATCGTGGTGGTCGACCTGCGTGAGAAGTCGAACATCACCGATTTCATCATCATCGCCACCGGCCGGTCGGCCCGGCAGGTGGGTGCCATGGCCGATCATCTGGTCCGCAAGATGCAGCCGGAACTGTCGTTCCGCATGGCGGTAGAAGGGCTGCCGCAGGGCGACTGGGTGCTGATCGATTGCGGCGACGCGGTGGTCCATCTCTTCCGCCCAGAGGTGCGCGACTTCTACGCTATCGAGAAAATGTGGGGGCTTGAGCCGCCGGCCATGCCCACCCTCTCGTCCCAGCCCTGAAATCGCCATAGTTATCGGCGAATAAGCTCCGGTCGTGCGCATCATCATCGCCGCCGTTGGCCGGTTGCGCGACGCCCCCAGCCGGGCGTTGTTCGACGACTATGCCAAACGGCTGACCTGGCCGGTGGCGCTGCGCGAGGTCGAGCTGAAGCGGGTCCTGTCGCCGGGCCAGGCCAAGGCGGAGGAGGGGCGCCTGCTGCTTGAGGCGATCGGCGACCGCGCGACGGTGGTGGCGCTGGACGAGCATGGCGCCGAATGGAGCAGCGCCGATTTCGCGCGGCGCATCGGAACATGGCGCGACGACGGCGTGGCCGAACTGGCTTTTGCCATCGGTGGAGCCG
>Ga0302314_10021168_pt1 | contig 10720 bp, 11 predicted proteins | sample III_Palsa_N2_3_FD_200533 | JGI IMG/M metagenome (GOLD analysis project Ga0302314, IMG submission 200533) | Peat permafrost microbial communities from Stordalen Mire near Abisko, Sweden - III_Palsa_N2_3 | ecosystem: Environmental > Terrestrial > Soil > Palsa > Peat permafrost | place: Sweden... | reverse complement strand
TCTAGTAGCAAAATAAAAGACGATAAGAACATGGGAAATGCTGATAAGGATCAACGAGATCGAGACCAGAAGAGCAAGGTTGGCGGCCAAAGCCAACAATCGACCGGGCAGCCAGGGTCGCAGCAGGGCGGCCGCGGCGACGATCGTAATCAACAGAGCGGTCATCAGCAAAGCGGGGGTCAAACCCAAGCCAACGATCAGAACCGCAAACCCGGAAAGAGTTGAGCGCGGGACGATCAAGTGATCTAGCGTCCATTCTGGGGGCCGGCAACGCGAGTTGCCGGTCTATGGCGTTGCAGCAAAGTGACGGCATTTTGAGCAGCACTGCTTCTTTACATTAGGCTTGGACCGGCGCCATTATTTCTGTGTCGGAGGATTCCGGCATCGGCGTCAGCTTTTGGCCTATGTCCTCGGCGGTCGCGCGATTTCAGACTGTGCTGCGGTTTCAAAGTATCGCCATAACCCCACGGAGAGACCGATGACTTCTTTGCCTCCGAAGCCAACGCACAATTTCTTTCCTCTACGATTTAGTCCACCCTTCGTGGTCTCCGAAAGTGAACGACGCAGCATGATTGAAATGGCGGCCTATTTACTGGCTGAGAAACGCAATTTTGCAGCTGGCCATGAGGCAGAGGACTGGGCGCTGGCAGAAGCCGAAGTAGATTCACGTTTGTCGCACGCTCGGCGACTGTCCGGCATTAGTTTTTAGAGCGACTCGGCGGAATAGCGACGGTCGCGAAGAACTTTGGCGCGGTACGCAAGGTGAGTGTCGCGGGGCGGCAGTCGACGCCAGCCAGGCTGAATCTTAACGTTTTGCGATAGTCTTTGCGGGCAGCGTCCCGCGATTGCTGGTCGATGAGGTCGGCGAAGATGTCCCTCTGATTATCATCCTTTGTCTGACAGTCACCCCAGTTTAAAGTGAATTGATGATCTGGGTTGGTGCCGCTGTAATTGACGACGACAACTAGTTCATCCGTAGCGGGATCGTAAGTTACGTTTTCGAAGTCGTCGGCTCGGGTAGCCGGGCCGCTGAGTAGAATCAGGACAGCCAGGGGCCAAGCTAGCAGCGAGTGTCTGGTGCGGAATATAGCGGGCTCGCGGGCCGCGACGAATGTATGCGGGCCGTCGTCGAGAGAGAGGATTTTATGGTCAGAAGCTTTATTGTGAGTCATTTTCATTCGTCGCTCACGATGTTCGTTTATCTGAAGGGACATCACTTGCTGGAATACTACTTCTCCGTGCCCGACGCACGCATCGCTGCCAACGACACGAAACTCTGAGGCTTCCCGCTCATTCCGCTGTCAGGGGGTAGTACAGTCGTAGCGACCCGCGGGGTAGCGCAGCGGTATCAATTTCCAATCGGCCTCCATTATCCGACAAGAACTGCCGTGCAAAGCGCAGCGTCAGTTCACGCGGTAGGTCGTCGGTGGCGTTATCGACTGCATAACCCGCATTCGACCCGATGGAGATGACGGCAAAACTGTCTTCGCTGCTCACGGTGATGGGCAGCGCCGTACCGGCCGGGGTCGCATCGATGGCATCCGCCACCAACCCTACCAGTAGAGTTTGTAATCTGGCCCGTTCCGCGGCGACAGACAAGGGCGCGGTGCCAAGCAGGGACACCGTCACCTCTTTATTGGCCGCTTCATTTCGCAGGAAATGCACCACATCGTTCAAGACCGCGGCTATGCCCACCGCGGCGCATTCGGTGTCCTGAAGAGTGAGTATATGCAGTGCATCCAAGGTCGACTTTTCGTGAAAATCAATCGCGCGCTGTGCCAAAGCGCAGGCCTTTTCTACCCGGTCGAGGTCGGAGCTGCCTTTTCGCGCCGAGCGCCCCAAGAGTTCCAGCGCGCTGAACAGTGCCTGCATGCTGCCTCGGATGTCGTGCAGGTAAGCGGTGGCGAAGCGCTCGTTGATGGCGGCACGCGCCGCCACTTCATACACATCGGACAAGTTTCTGCAGTTCAAGATGAATCCTGGTTGGGCAAGGCAGAGCCTCCCGGCGGCGGCCGCTCGCAATGACAAGGAGACTACCGGTAAGGCAGGACGGTTCAGATTGGGCGCCGGCCTAAATCGCTGTCAGCGCCCGCTGACAGCGACGTGAGTCTCCGCGGAAGCGTTGCGGCCGCGGACACTCAGTGCGTTTGTTTCACCAGCCACAGCCCAGGTTTGCCTTTGGGATTTAACCCCAGGCTGACCACGGCGGCATGCCCTTGCCAGAGACGGGCTAGGGGCAGCCCCTCGCGGTGAAAACGTTGGATAAAGGCTTCAGTTCGATTGCTGGGGCGTGCTTGATTCATGGCGGCGCCCAGCGTGGCGAGGCGCTTATCATCGCCTGTGTCATTGAGACGGCCGAATCCCGCGAAATGCGCACTGGTCGTGGTCGTCAACGGCGGGGGCCGTAAATCGAGAGGGGCGTTATGGGTGGAGGCTGCAGCGGTGGGCTGCGGTGCCGTGCGACTGACGATTTTTTCCAGGGGTGACGCGGCCATCGCCGGTAGGGCCATGCAGGTGCAACACAGCACCAGTGCCTCTAGCCATTTGCTCCAAAGTTTAGATATCCCGCCCATGGAATCAGTGAACCATGAGCCCCGTGGCGGCTCTATACGGCGGACCGACCCAAATGGCGTAGGAGTTTGAGCCCGGGGTGCGTCAGTGTTTCGCGGCCGCCTTGGGCACCGGTTTCAGAGGTAGGCCCGGCACCGCTGCGTTCGCCGAGCTCAAGGCATCGAATAAGCTATCTTGAGGATGTTGCGCGCAATGATCGCCTAACGACGCATCGAATCTTTCTAGCAACCCCGCGTCCAACACGTGGCTTCCGGACAGGCCCACCGCATAGCCGAACATCCACATGGTCAGAGTGGCTGCGCTTTCCGGGTCGGATTTGCGCAAATTTTGGTGCCTGGTTTCGAAGGTGGCGCAGTCGAGGCGCGTTAAATCCATGGGATTGTCGCGTTTGGATTTAACCGTGGTGGCTGCATCCAGCAGGCTCGAGCCGGGATTATTTTTGCACTCGTTATCCAGTGCGAAACCGTAGGCACGCAGCGAATCGCCATACATCACGCGGTCGCCGGACTTCGCGACGGAATATCCGAACAGCCACATGACCGTGTCGATGGGATCGGTGGTGTATCCCGGCAAATTAGATTGGAGCATGTCGTTTTCGTATTTGGCGCAGTTCATGGTGGCGAGGTTGATTTCCACCGCATGGCTGAGTGCGGGCTGAAGCACACCGGCGAGCATCGCCCCGACCGCGCTCAGTAGCTGTACGCTCCGACTGGCTCTGCGCCGACTCACGTGGTCTCGCTCGGCAGCAGCCCTGTGACGAAGGACGCGAAGTGTCCTGCCGTCACCAGACGCTTTGCCGCTTCGATGTCCGGAGCGAAATAGCGGTCTGCATCGTAGAAGGCCACCTCTGCGCGAACGGCGGTATGCGCCAGCTCGAGGGAACGAGAGGAGCGCGCTGGGCGGTGAAAGTCGATGCCCTGCGCGGCTCCGAGCAGTTCCACGCCAATGACGCCGGCAGCGTTTTCGAGCATGGGACCCAAGCGACGCGCGGCGTGAGTAGCCATGCTGACATGATCTTCTTGATTGGCGGACGTGGGGATCGAGTCGACGCTGCAGGGGGAGGCGATGGTCTTATTCTCAGACACTAGGGCGGCTGCAGTGACCTGCGCAATCATGAATCCCGAATTCAGGCCGCTGTTCTCCACCAAAAACGCGGGCAGGCCGCTCATCTTGGGATCGACCAACACGGCGAGACGGCGCTCCGACAGGCTGCCGATCTCGGCGATGGCGAGAGCCAGCATATCGGCGGCGAAAGCCACGGGCTCGGCGTGGAAATTGCCGCCCGATAGCACGTCACCCTGATCCACGAACAGCAAAGGATTGTCGGTCACGGCATTCGCTTCGATGCAGAGCGTGACGCTGCAGTTGCGCAGAATGTCGAGGCACGCGCCCATGACCTGCGGCTGGCAACGGAACGAATAGGGATCCTGCACGCGGCTGCAGTCCAGGTGGGAAGCGCGAATCGCGGAATCCGCAAGCAGGCGACGGTATACGCCGGCCACCGCGATTTGGCCTCGCTGGCCGCGCGCTTGGTGAATGCGATCGTCGAAGGGCGAGTCGCTGCCTTTCAAGGCATCCACCGACATGGCGCCGGTAACCACCGCGGCGGCGAACACGTTCTCCGCACCGAAGAGGCCCGCCAGACCGAGTGCCGTGGACACCTGGGTGCCATTGATGAGGGCCAGCCCTTCCTTGGCCCGCAACTTGACCGGCGTGAGACCCGCCAGCTTCAACCCTTCGGCGGCGGGTAGCACCTTACCGGCGACACGCACGCTGCCGAAGCCCAAAAGCACTGCACTCATGTGGGCGAGCGGTGCAAGGTCGCCGGACGCGCCCACCGAGCCCTGCGCGGGGATCAACGGATAGACTTCATGCTCGAGCAGCGCCGCCAATGCGTCGATAAGAGCCTGCGTCACGCCGGAATAGCCGCGCGCGAGAGCATTGATCTTCAATGCGAGAATCAGCCGCACCACGGCGTCGGGCAACGCATCGCCCACGCCCGCTGCATGCGAGAGCAATAGGTTTCGCTGCAGTAGCTCCAGCTGCTCATTGGGGATGCGGGTCTGAGCCAGCAAACCGAAACCGGTGTTGATACCGTAGGCCGCATCGCCCACCGCCACGATTTTCTCTACCAGTGCGTTGGCCTGAGAGACGCGCGCGCGATCGTCCGTGTTGAGTTCGAGCGCGACCGGCGCTTGGTAGATTCGCCGCAATGCGCTCAAAGAAAGATCGCCGGCCCGCAATTTCAAGGTGCCGCTCACTACGGACGCTCTATCATCGGGAGATTCAGTCCCTGTTCACGCGCGCAGTCGATGGCGATTTGGTAGCCGGCATCGGCATGGCGCATGACGCCAGTACCCGGATCGTTCCACAGCACCCGCTTGACGCGCCGCGCCGCCGCTTGCGAACCGTCACATACAATAACCACGCCCGAATGCTGCGAATACCCCATGCCGACGCCGCCGCCGTGATGCAGAGACACCCAGGTTGCGCCGCTGGCGGTATTGAGGAGCGCGTTGAGCAGCGGCCAGTCAGAGACCGCATCGGAGCCATCCATCATGGCCTCGGTCTCGCGGTTCGGGCTGGCGACGGAACCCGAATCCAAATGATCGCGGCCGATGACCACCGGCGCGGACAATTCGCCGCTGGCAACCATTTCATTGAAGGCCAGTCCCAGGCGATGGCGTTGTCCCAAGCCCACCCAGCAAATACGCGCGGGCAATCCTTGGAAGTGAATGCGCGAGCGCGCCATGTCCAGCCAGTTATGCAGGTGCGGGTCGTCCGGGATGAGTTCTTTGACCTTCGCGTCCGTCTTGTAAATGTCCTCAGGATCGCCGGAGAGCGCAGCCCAGCGGAAGGGACCGATGCCGCGGCAGAACAGGGGACGAATGTACGCGGGTACGAAACCTGGGAAATCGAATGCATTCTTAACGCCGGCGTCGAGGGCAACCTGACGTATGTTATTGCCATAGTCGAATACCGGCAGGCCCATAGCCTGGAATTTCAACAGGAGTTCAACGTGCTTCGCCATGGAGAGCTTGGCTGCCGCCGCGGTGCCGGCGGGGTCGGCGAAGCGTCGCTCGTCCCATTGCTCCACGGTCCAACCCTGCGGCAGGTAGCCGTTGACGGGATCATGCGCCGAGGTTTGATCCGTGAGGGCGTCCGGCTTGATACCGCATGCCAACAGCGTCTCGAGGACGTCGACGATGTTGCCGAGCAGGGCAATGGACAGGGGTTTGCCGCTCCGCTTCGCGCCGTCGAGCATGGCTAACGCCTCGTCGAGCGACTTGGCCTGTGCGTCCACGTAGCCGGTTTCCAGACGCTTGGTGATGCGGCTCTGGCGGCATTCCACCGCCAGCATATTGGCTCCCGCCATGGTGGCGGCCAGCGGCTGCGCGCCGCCCATGCCACCGAGCCCGGCGGTCAATACCCACTTGCCGGCCAGTTTGCCACCGAAGTGTTTACGGCCCATTTCGGCGAAGGTTTCGTAGGTGCCCTGCACGATGCCCTGACTGCCGATATAGATCCAGGAGCCCGCCGTCATTTGGCCGTACATGGCCAGCCCCTTGCGGTCCAATTCGTGAAAATGTTCCCAGGTGGCCCAATGCGGCACGAGGTTAGAGTTCGCGATGAGTACGCGCGGGGCGTCCGGATGGGTGGGGAAGACGCCGACGGGCTTGCCGGACTGCACTAGGAGGGTCTCCTCCTCGGTGAGGGTTTTCAAGGTCTCGACGATGCGGTCGTAACAGTTCCAATCGCGCGCGGCGCGGCCGATGCCGCCATAAACCACCAATTCAGAGGGGTTCTCCGCCACGTCGGGATCGAGATTGTTCATCAACATGCGCAGCGGTGCCTCGGTCATCCAGGAACGAGCGCTCAAGGTGTTGCCGCGGGCGGCGCGTATGACTCGGTTCTTCTGAGGAGCTAGCATGGTGTTTCCTTAGGGGCGGAATCGCCCGGATAGTTCATATCTCGAGCCGGGATAATAGAGACGCGCAACCGATGCTATCTGGCCCACCGACCAGGTACGCCGAATCATCAACAAACAAGGTTCATCGCGCTTCATGGTCAGCAACTTGCGGGTGCGCTCGTCGGGCATGACGGCGCGCAGCAAATGCTCAGCTTCCTGCAGCGGGGCAACCTTGGATAGATAATCGAAGGGCGTGGTCTGGCTGAAATCCATTTTCAGATAGTCCGGTGCCAACTTTGGCAATACGTAGCGATCTTCCAATTGCACCGGGCGATCGTTTTCGAAGTGCACGATGACGGAGCAGAACAACTCGGTGCGCGGCGCTACGCCGAAATTCTCGGCGAGTTCGGCCGCGGCGCGGAGGCTGTCGAGGGAAATGATGTCGGCGCGATGCACGTGCCCGCGCTCGCGAATTTCGTCGGCGATGCTGCGAATCTCGAGGGGATGCGCATGGGCATGCCGGTCCGCGACGAAGCTGCCGACGCCCGCAATCCGTACGAGAACCCCTTCGTCGCGCAGCTCGCGGAGCGCCCTATTCGCCGTCATACGCGAGACGCCGAAGGTCTTCACGATGTCGTTTTCGGAGGGTACCCGAGCCGAGGTGGCCCATTTTCCGGAACCAATATTGTCCAGAATGTGGCGTTTCACCTTGAGATAAAGGGGCTGCAGGGACTCGGAAGTCTTTTCCATAGGAATAGCATAGGCTGTATATACAGGTACAGTCAACTAGGAATTCTGGGGTTGTGGGTACCATGGCGCATGAACATTCGCCGCCTACTCGCCACTGACTCGGACCGCTTTCAGGCGCTGCGGTTACAGGCCTTGCGCGACAGCGCCAGCGCGTTCAGTGCCAGTTACGAGGAGGAATGCGACACGTCGCCGGCGGCAGTCGCGCAGTTGCTGACGGATCGCATCATGCTGGGAGCCTTCGTCGGTGATGACCTGGTGGGCATGATCGGTGTGGGCCGCGAAGCGATGCGTAAGACGCGGCACAAGGGTTTCATTCGCGCCATGTACGTGGCGCCCGGACAACGCGGCGCCGGTCTCGCCAAGCTGTTGATGACCGAGGCATTGGCAGTGCTGGAAGTCATGGACGGGGTGCGGCAAGTGACACTCTCCGTCACCTCCGGCAACGCGGCGGCGCTGGCGCTGTACGCCTCCATGGGTTTTAGGCCCTTTGGCCGTGAACCGGATGCCTTGCTAATCGACGGTGTGTTGTACGAGGACACCCATATGGTGCGCTACTTGGCGGACGGCGCTTAAACGGACTCGAGGGCGCTACGTGGTAGGGAATGCTGCCGCGCGCAATGAGCTGCCGCGCGCAATGAGCTGCCGCGCTCAGTGAGCTACCGCGAGGCGATGCATGAGTTGCGCGAACTCGCTCCGCAGCGGGACTTCGGCCGCGTGGTGCCGCTCCTTCACCACCCACCGGCCGGCCACCATGACATCGCGAATGGCGGCATCGCCGCCCGCAAATACCAAATGGTCCAGTGCGTTCTCGTCGGGGGCGCCGACCATGGTGGGATGATCACGGTCGAGCACCAACCAATCGGCGCGATGACCAACGGCAATCTCGCCGGCGCGCTGGCCCAGCGCCTGTGCACCGTGCGACGCGGCATCGCGCCACAGGCGCGTCCCGGCATGGGACTCCTTGGCATCCGCGAGGACGCCGCGGCGGCGCTTGCGCAATCGCTGCTGATACTCCATCCAACGCAATTCCTCGGCCGGGTTCACCGTGGCCTGACTGTCGGACCCCACGCAGATGCGACCGCCGAATTTCAAGAACCGGGCGGCGTCGAAGAAGCCGTCGCCCAGATTGGCTTCGGTGGTAATGGCCAGGCACACCGCCGCGTTGGCCGCTGCCATGCCCTTCATTTCCGCGACATTCGCATGCGTGGCATGGACCAGGCACCAGTGCGCATCCAGCAAGCCGGTATCGAGCAGCAACTCGATGGGCCGTCGTCCGGTATGGGCCACGCAGGCTTCCACTTCCTTGATTTGCTCGGACACGTGAATGTGCAGCGGCAGGGTGGCATCCAGCGTGCGCAGCGCCTGCGCCACGTGGCGCAGCGTGTCCAGCGGGACGGCGCGCAGGCTGTGGAAGGCGACACCGGTGCGCAACGTGGCGGGCGCGGCCCGGCGCTCAGCGGAGACGCGCTGTTCTATGGCGCGCAGAAAATGCTCAGTCTCCGTGGCGAAGCGGGCCTGTTCCTTTTTAAGGGGTGCTGCGCCAAAATCGCTGGTCTGGTACAGGGTCGGGAGAAAGGTGAGCCCGATCCCGGTCACTGCCGCAGCCTGGGCCGTGGCTGCCCATAGCGCATTGTCTCCAGGATAATTTTCACCATCGGGTTGTCGATGCAGGTAGTGAAATTCCGCTACCGACGTATAGCCGGCCTTCAGCATTTCGACGAACAATTGAGTCGCCAGAACCTGTAAATCGGCCGGCTCGATGCGATTCGCCAGAGCGTACATGGCCTGGCGCCAGGTCCAGAAGCTGTCGCGGGCGGATAGGCGATATTCCGTGTTGCCGTTCATGCCGCGCTGGAAGGCGTGGCTGTGCGCGTTGGGCATGCCGGGAACCACAATGCCCCGAATGCGCTCAGGCAGCGGGGCAGGCGCGCCGCCGCGGTCGTCATGACCCGCGCCAGCGGGTCCGTGCTCGATGGCGCTGATGTAGCCGTCTTCCGCCACAGTGACCCGCATGTTTTGCGCGAAGCCCTGGGGTAGAAGGACCGATTCCAAATGGTACTGTCGGGTCATGTTGCCTATACCTGTATAGGGAGCATAGCAGGGAACGTCGGTCGGCGGTGTTCCCGTGCCGTATCATGGCGTTAACCGCAAACAGTAGGCTAATCACGTGCAGACAGCAGCAAATCGAGAATGGGATCGGGTGTGGGTGGGGGCCAATCTCGCCACGATGGTCGGCAACGGAAGTCCATACGGGGCGCTGCGTGAGGCGGCGTTGGCGGTGAAGGGCGACCGCATCGCCTGGATCGGCTCGGCGGCTGAGGCCATCGCCAAGGCGGGTGCGTTGGAGGTGCCGGTGCGCAGCTGCAATGGGCTGTGGATACTGCCGGGACTCATCGATTGCCACACGCACTTGGTCTACGGCGGCAACCGCGTCGAGGAGTACGAGATGCGCCTGTGCGGAGCGTCCTACGAGGAGATCTCGCGGTCGGGCGGCGGCATTCAATCCACCGTCAATGCCACGCGTACCGCCGGCGGCGCCGCACTGTTGGAGTCGGCCATGCTGCGCGCCGAACGTTTGATGTCCGAGGGAGTTACCACCATCGAGGTGAAGTCAGGCTATGGGCTGGAACTCGACTCCGAACGCCGCGCGCTGGAAGCGGCTCGCGAGCTGGGCCGACGGCTGCCGCTGACTGTCAGGACCACCTACTTGGGATTGCATGCGCTGCCGCGAGAATACCGAGAGAGGCGCGCCGAGTTCATCGCAGCGGCCAGCGGCCCTTGGTTGGAACAATTGGTCGGCGCAGGCTTGGTGGATGCGGTCGATGCCTTTTGTGAAAACATAGCCTTCACCTTGGCGGAGACCGAAGTATTGCTGCGCGCCGCGCGGCAGTTGGGTTTGCCCGCCCATGTGCATGCCGGTCAGTTGACCGACATGGGGGCGGCTGAACTGGCGGCTCGCTACGGCGCACTGTCCGCGGATCATTTGGAATATCTGAGTGCCGGTGGCGCCGCGGCGCTTGCGGCGTCGGGCACGGTGGCTGTGTTGCTGCCGGGTGCGTATTACACGCTGCGCCAAACCGTCCCGCCGCCGGTGCGTTTGCTGCGCGAGGCCGGTGTCGCCATGGCCGTTGCCACTGACTCGAATCCCGGCACCTCGCCTTGCACGTCACTGCTATTGACGCTGAGCATGGCATGTACTCTGTTCGGCTTGACGCCGGAGGAAGCGGTCACGGGAGCTACGCGCCATGCCGCGCGCGCGCTGGGGATGCAAGACGAAGTGGGTACCTTGGAAGTCGGCAAGCGTGCGGATTTCGCGTTGTATCGAATCGAAAGACCGGCGGAGCTTTGCTATAACCTCGGTGCGAATCCCTGCGTGGAGGTGGTGTGGGGCGGCGAGACGCGGTCGCGTAACCACTGAACGACCGAGGCCGTCTAGACGACGGCCTCGGTTACGATCGCGATGTCACGGCCGCGCCATCGCGACCCGAG
>Ga0302314_10021165_pt1 | contig 10721 bp, 8 predicted proteins | sample III_Palsa_N2_3_FD_200533 | JGI IMG/M metagenome (GOLD analysis project Ga0302314, IMG submission 200533) | Peat permafrost microbial communities from Stordalen Mire near Abisko, Sweden - III_Palsa_N2_3 | ecosystem: Environmental > Terrestrial > Soil > Palsa > Peat permafrost | place: Sweden... | reverse complement strand
GGAGCGGGAGCCGGCCGAGCGGGACCGGGCCGAGATCGGCGACTTGCTCGCCCGTTACTGCTTCGCGATCGACCGGCGCGACTGGGCGGCCCTGCGCGACGTCTTCGCCGCCGACGCCCGGGTTACCTACTCCGGTCGGCGGGCCAGCACGGGCGTCGACGAGATCGTGGCGTTCCTCCGCACCACGGCGTCCGCCGTCGCCGTGACCCAGCACCTGCTGCACACCTCGCTGCTGCGGGCGACGGGGCCCGATTCGGCGGCCGGGCTGACCCACGTCACCGCGCATCACGTCGGCTATGACGTGGCCTTGCCTGCCCCGGAGGCCCTGACCTACACGGTCACCGGCAGCTACGACGACCGGTTCACCCGCACGGCCGCCGGCTGGCGCATCTCGCGGCGCACGCTCACGCTAGTGACCAGCGCGGGCGACCCGGCCATCCTCGGGAACCGCTGAGAAGGCGGTCATCCCCCGCAGTACGCGGCCCGCGAGCGAGTCATCGTGTCCCCCTTGACCGGGGCACTCCTGACGCGGAATCCGGGGCTGTTGAAGTCTTCCCCGACTTGCCAATCAATGTTAGGTTACGGGAAGAATGCGGCAGCCGGAACGAAGGGGTCGACGGACCGTGACTGATACAGCGAAGGACTGGGTTCGGTCGAACGCCGTGCGGCTGGGGGACGCCGTGGCGCTGGAGAACGCCGAGACCGGAGAACGGCTGTCCTGGCGGCAGCTGGACGAACGGGTCGGGGCGCTGGCCGGGCATCTGCGGGACACGTGCGGAGTGGGGATCGGCGACCGGGTGCTGCTGCTCGCCGAGGGCGACTCGCGGACCTTTGAGGTGCAGTTCGCCTGTATCCGTCTCGGCGCGATCCTGGTCCCGCTGAACTGGCGCCTGGCCCTGCCGGAGCTGCTCGAACTCGCCGCCGAGGTCAGGCCGGCCGTGGTGATCACGGACGGGGTCTGGCAGGAGACGGCGCTGAAGATCGCCGAGACCGTCCGGGCCGGGCACCGGCTGGGCTGGCGCTGCTCGTCCGCGGCGGAGTTCGCGGACTACGAGACCGCACTGGCCGCGGCCGCCCCCGCGCAGCCGCGCACCGACCTGCCGATGGACCTGCCCACCCACATCCTGCACACGTCGGGGACCACGGGGCGGCCCAAGGGCGCGGTCACGACGGTGAAGACGCTCTGCTGGCAGACGCTCAACATCGCGGAGTGCCTGCCCGGCCCCGGCGCCAAGCAGCTCAACCCGATGCCGCTCTTCCACGCCGGCGGGCTCACCACCATCGCCACTCCCCTGCTGATCACCGGCGGAGCCGTCCTGACGATGCGGCGATTCGACCCCGGCGCTGTCCTCGACCTGCTGGGCGACCCGGCCCGCGGCATCACCCATTTCACCGCACCGCCGGTCATGTGGGCGTCGCTGGCGGCCCAGCCGGGGTTCTCCGCGGCCGACTTCACCGTCCTGAGCTTCGCCCAGGTCGCCGGGGGCATTCCATCTCCCGAACTGCTGGCCCGGTGGGCGCATCGAGGTGTCGTGCTGCAGCAGGCTTACGGCGGCACCGAACTCGGTCCCGCCGTCACCGGTATGCCCCGCGACGAGACGCTGGCCCACCCCGCATCCTGCGGCCGCGCCGTCCCGCACACCCACATCCGCCTGGTCGCGCCCGATGGCACCGACGCCGCACCGGGCGAGGTCGGGGAGGTATGGCTCAACGGCCCGTCCGTCACCCCCGGTTACTGGCGCACGGACGGAACCATCGACCCCTCCCGCACCGGCGACGGCTGGTTCCGCACCGGCGACGCCGCCCGCGTCGATGACGACGGGTTCTACTATCTCGTCGACCGCGTCAAGGACATGTACAAGTCCGGGGGCGAAAACGTCGCGTCGGCCGAGGTGGAGCGCGTCATCATCGACCACCCCGACGTGCTCGACGTCGCCGTCATCGGCATTCCCGACGACACGTGGGGCGAGGTCGGCCGCGCCTTCGTCGTCCTGCGCCCGGGAAGCACGATTACGCTCGAGGAGCTCCGCGACTACTGCGGCGCGCGCCTCGCCCGCTACAAGTCGCCGCGCAGCCTCGTCATCCTCGACCATCTCCCCCGCAACACGACCGGCAAGGTTTCCAAGCCCGCGCTGCGGAGCTATCCGGTCGGCTAACCGCAGGCGGCCCCGGGCAGGTCGGCCGGCCTGCCGGGGGCGTCAGGTCCCGCGGGCCGCCCGATACCACGCGCCGAGCTAGCTGCGGCTGATCGCCTGCTCGGGGCAGGAACCAATGGCGGTCTTGACGTCGTCGTCGTACTCGGGACCCGGGTCGGGTATCAGCACGACGCCGAACCCGTCGTCACTCACGTCGAACAGGTCGGGGCTGACCAGGGTGCACCTTCCGTGGCCCTGGCATTTAGCCGAATCGATGGACAGGTGCATGGTGCCGCTCCTGGTGACTCGCGGGTGCCGGTCACGGATCAGCTCAGGGTCCGTGTTGTCGAAGCTGACGGATCCCGGTCGGCTCGGGCGCGCTGTCATCGGCACCCTCCGCGACGGCGGGATCCCATTAATCATACAATGTTTGATACTTGACTCGCAACGGCACCGGATAATGGGCTCTGCGCCTGCCCCGTCTGGCGCGCCCGGTAGGCGCCCCTTCGACCCTGGGAAGATTGCTGTGAGTATCGCTTACGTCAGTGACACCATCGACGTCGATATCGACGCGGTCTGGTCCGTGCTGCGGGACTTCCACGGCGTCAGCCGGTGGATGCGCCGGGTCCGCTCGGCCGAGACTGAGGACGGAGCCGGTCCGGGAGCGGTCGGCTCCGTCCGCCGGCTCACGATGGAGCCCGACGGCCGTATCGTGCGGGAACGGCTCGTGCACTATGACGGGCCCGGGCGCCGCTACTCCTACGAGTTCGCGGGCGACGCGCCGTTCCCGGTGCGCGGCTACCGGGGAACCGTGCGCCTGCTGCCCGTCACGCTGTCGGGCAGCACCTTCGTCGAGTGGTACGGCGAGTTCGACTGCGACGCCGACGTCGCCGACCGACTCACCGGGGCCTTCACCGCGATCTACACCGAGTTCCTCGACGATCTCGGAAACACCTGCTGCCCCTGAACCGGCTGACCAGGGGCAGCAGGCATCCGCTCGGCCGCCCGTCTCAGAAGACGATCATGCCGCGCATGATCCGGCCCGCGAGCAGGTCGTCGTAACCCTCGTTGACCTGCTCCAGTGAGTAACGTTTGGTCACCAGCTCCGCGAGCTTCAGTTCGCCGCTGCGATAGAGCGACAGCAGGCGGGGCAGGTCGGCGTGCGGGTTGCAGCCACCGAACACGTTGCCGACGATCTCCTTCTGCCCGAAGATCACGTCCACCAGGATCAGGTCGACCTTGTCGATGCTCGGGTTGGCGGTGGAGGTCAGGCAGGCCCGGCCGCCCTTGCGGGTGAGCAGCATCAGCGGCTTGAGCATGTCCGCGGTGGCCAGGCTCGCGGTCAGGATCGTGCGGTCGGCCATCACCCCGCGAGTGAGCTCGGCGACCAGTGGCATCGCCTCTTCCATGGAAGCCACCGAGTGGGTGGCACCGAGCAGCTTGGCCTGCTCGCGGCGGAACGGGATGGGGTCGACCGCGACGATGTTCTCCGCGCCGGCGATCCGGGCGCCCTGCACGGCGCTCGACCCGACTCCGCCGGTGCCGACGACGACCACGGTGTCCCCCGGCCCGACCTGCGCCCGGTTGACGGCCGCGCCGAAACCCGTCGTCACACCGCAGCCCACCAGCGAGGCCAGCTCCAGCGGGATGTCGTCGTCGATCTTCACGCACGAGTCCTGGTGCACCACCGCGTAGGGGCTGAACGTGCCGAGCAGCGACAGTCGCCGCAGGCCCTGGCCGCGGGCGTGCGTGCGCGGCTTGCCGTCCGCTATCGGCAGCCCGGACATGATCACCGCGCCGTAGTCGCACAGCACCGACACGCCGCTGGCGCACCAGCGGCAGTGGCCGCAGGCCGGCATGAACGCCATGACCACGTGGTCGCCGGGCTTCAGCCGGGTCACGCCCGGGCCGACCTCCTCGACGACCCCGGCGCCCTCGTGCCCGCCGATGATCGGCAGACCGACCGGCAGGTCGCCTTTGACCCCGTGGTCGTCGGAGTGGCACAGGCCGCTCGACGCCAGCTTGACCCGGACCTCGCCGGGCTGGGGGTCGTCGAGTTCGACCTCCTCCACGCTCCAGGGGGTGCCCACCTCCCAGAGGATCGCCGCGGTGGTCTTCATGTTCAGCTCCTTGCCTTTTTCACGTGCACGACCTGGGGTTCGGTGAAGGCCAGCAGGCCCGCCGTACCGTTCTCCTGTCCGAGGCCGCTCCACTTCGCACCGCCGAAGGGAACCGTCGGCAGCAGGTCGGCATGGGTGTTGACGAACGTCGTGCCGCACTCCAGGAGCTCGGCGACCGCCGTCGCCCGTTCCAGGTCGGTGCCCCAGGCCGAGCCGCACAGCCCGAACCTGGTGTCGTTCGCCCGCTCGACGGCTTCGGCTACGGTCGTGTAGGAGAGGATCGGCAGCACGGGCCCGAACTGCTCCTCGGCGACGACGGGAGCGCTGTCGGAAATGTCGGCCAGGATCGTCGGCTCGAAGAAGAAGCCGGGACCGGGGTCGGGATGTCCGCCCGCCGCGACGCGGGCCCCGCGGCGCACCGCGTCTTGCGCCAGCTCCTTCACCCGCTCGAACTGGGGCCGGGTCGACAGCGGGCCGAGTTGCGCGGCCGGGTCCGACGGCGGCCCGACGGTCATCGCGTTCGCCGCCGCGGCGAACGCCTCGACCACCTCGTCGTAGCGCTCGGCGGGGGCGAAGATGCGCTTGGGCAGGGCACACGCCTGACCGGTGTTGAAGAAGGCCGTCCCCAGCAGCACGGGCACGGCGGTGGCCAGGTCGGCGTCCGGCAGCAGGATCGCGGGATCGTTGCCGCCGAGCTCGAGGGTGACCCGCTTGAGGTCGGCCGCGGCCGAGACGGCCACGCTCTTGCCCGCCGCGATCGAGCCGGTGCAGGTCACCTTGCGCGGCACCGGGTGCGCGACGAGGTCGGCGCCCAGGCGGTCGCCGCCGGTGACGACGTTGAGCACGCCGGCCGGCAGCACCGTTTGGCTGATCTCGCCGAGCAGCAGCGAGGCGAGCGGGGTGAAGGGCGAGGGCTTGAGCACCACGGTGTTGCCGGCCAGCAGGGCCGGGGCGATCTTCCACATCGCCAGCCCGAGCGGGAAGTTCCACGGGGTGATCGCGGCGACGACACCGAGCGGCCGCTGCGCGAGCTCGATGCGGACGCTGTCGTCGTCGGCCAGCAGCTCTCTCGGGATCGGCATGCTCGCGTAGTACTGCAGCCACGTCGCGCAGATGGCCGGCTCGGCCCCCGCCACGGGCAGCGGCTTGCCGGTCTCGCGGCTCAGGGCGGCGGTCAGCTCGGCCGACGCCGCGCTGATCGCGTCGGCGAAGGCGAGCATCGCCTTGCGCCGCCCGTCCTCGTCCGTGCGCCACTCCCGCTGCGCCGCCGCCGCGGCCGTCACGGCGCGGTCGAGTTGCTCCGGGGTGCAATCCGGAGCCTCGGCCGTGACCTCGCCCAGCGCCGGATCGACGACATCGAACTGCCGCTCGGCCGCCGCGCTCTTCCCGTCAATGGTCAGTGAATACATGGTGATCTGTCACTCCTGTCCTTGGGCCGCTGCCACCGCTACGGGCGCGGGAACGAGGGCGAACTCGAGGTGCAGTTCCTCCGGCGCCTTGATGCTGATGCCGGCGGCCTCGCGGACAACCGTCCCGGGCGCGACACGGAAGCCGGTGAGCCGTCGGAGCAGCCGGTTGACGGCGATCTCCAGCTGCAGCCGGGCGAAGTGCTGCCCGACGCAGCGGTGGATGCCGATGCCGAACGCGGCGTGCGGGTTACGCTCACGCTCGAAGTCGAGCCGGCCAGGATTGGCGAACTTGGTCTCGTCCCGGTTGCCTGAGCGCCAGTGCACGGCGAGCCGGTCGCCCGCCTTCAACGGGATGCCGAGCAGGTCGTTGTCCTGGGTGACCAGGCGGCCCATGACCGAGACGGTCGAGGTGAAGCGCAGCAGCTCGTCGAGGTCGCGCTTGGTCCAGTCGGGCTGGTGCAGCCGCTCCTCCAGGCCCGGTTCCTCGGCCAGGTAGCGGGCGATGAAGGCCAGGGCCCCCCGGGTGGTGTCGAGCCCGCCGAGCAGGAGAACCGTGACGACCCCGAGCCGCTCGGCCTGGGTCAGCGGCCGGCCGCCCTCGACGGTCGCGTCCACCAGCGACTGCAGGAAGTCGTCGCGCGGCCTGCCCTCGGCCTCCCGCTCGGCCATCAGTTCCGCCGCGATGGCGGCAACCGTGCCGTAGCTCTCCGGGGACTGGTCGACCGAGACCGCGGTAACGGCGTCGACCGCGCGCTGCAGCCGCTCCTCGTTGTCGTCGTCGAGCACGATCTTCGCCAGCGATCCCGCGGTGAACGGGATGGCGAACCGGCTGACGAACTCCACCCGGCCGTCCGCGATGAACCCGTCGATGAGGTCGTCGGCCAGCTTGTCCAGGACTGGCTGATAGCGCAGCAGAGAGCTGCGGGAGAAAGGACGGTTGAGGAAGGAGCGGAATTCGCGGTGCAGCGGAGGGTCGAGGTCCAGCGGCGGCAGTGCGACGGGAACGTCGGCCACGCCCGGCGTCGTGGAGCTGAAGACCTCAGGATGCTCCGCCACGGTTCGCAGGTCGTCGTAACGGGTGACGATGTGCATGCCGCCGTTGAAGTTCGTGTGGGCGACCGGACACTGCGCACGCGCCCAGGCCAGCTCGTCGTCAAGCTGGGCACAGTGGTCCGCATCGAACCAGTCCAGCTCCTCGAAGAAACGGTGATGGGAATCGACCATGATCCTGTCTCCTCGCTGAAGATACCGGCAAATCTAACAGCATTTGGCTAGCTCGGCAACGGTGCCGTTACGGGGGGATTTCGTTGCCGGCGGTCAGATTGGCCGCGCGGCCTTGAACAGAGAATCAATTGCCGATAGGTTAATAGCCAGGCCGGCCGGCTGGCCCCCGCGCGACGGGCTAGCCGCCCGGGTCACATGGCGCTCCCGCTCTGCCCGAACCGGACGGCGGGGCGGGCCCAGCCCGGTTCCAGGGACCGGATGGCCTGATTGCCCTCGAACGTGGCCGCCTCGAGCAGCCGCGGACCGACCGCGTCGCCGGCCACGCGGACCTCCCACGGTCCCCCGCGCAGCTGCTCGTACAGCGCCGAGTCGGGCACGTTGCCGGAGATGGTGACGAGATCGTCGTAACGCACCGTTTCGGTCTGCCCGGGAGCTTCCGGCTTGGCGAACGTAACGACGCCGCCGCGCACCGAGGTGATGACGCGCCGCGGGTAGAACTCGAAGTCCCCCGCGTAGAGAAGCCGGGCATTGGGGGCGCCGATCATGTCCCAGCGCATCTCGAGCGAGGCCCCGATCAATGAGAAGCGGCTGATCAGGCGCACCCGCCGGCCCTGCTTGACCAGCAGCTGGGCGACGTCGAGGGTCTCATAGTGCCCCACCTCGTCGAGGATCACGACGGTGTCGCCCGTCTCCGCGCCGCCCATGATGTCCCAGCTCGTCCGGGCCGCGGCCGGATCGAAGCCGTCCGGCGGCCCCCACGGGCGCAGCGTCTGGAAGCAGTCCCGCCGGGGCCTGCTTCCGGTCGCCACGATCACCGCGTCGGGTGCGAGCGCACGGACCTGCTCCTCGGTAACAGTGACCCCGGTCCGCACGTCGACCCCGAGCTCGTCGAGCACCGCGTCGAAGTAGTCGATGAGACGCACGACATCGCCGCGGTTCGGCGAAGACCGCACGAAGCGCAGCTGGCCGCCCAGCGAGCCGGCCGCCTCGGCCAGCGTGACGGTGTGCCCGGCCCGCGCGGCCGCGCGGGCGGCCTCGGCGCCGCACGGGCCGCCGCCGATCACGAGCACGCGCCGGGGACGGGCCGTCGGCAGCGAATCGTCACCGGACGCCAGCTCGCGTCCCGCGGCGGGATTCACCGTGCAGGTGACCTTGCCGCGGGTATTCAGGCCGCCCGCGCAGGCCTGGTTGCAGGCGATACAGGGCCGGACCAGCCGGACGCGTCCTTCCGCGGTCTTGCGTACCAGGTCGGGATCGGCGATTGTCGCGCGGACCATGCTGACCAGGTCGATCCCGCCCGCGGCGAGCACCCGCTCGACCTGGTCAAGCGCGCCGAATCGTCCGGCGACGATCGTCGGCAGGGAGATTTCCCGCGCGATCTCACCGTTGACCCCCAGCTGGTAGCCGGGCGGCTCATGGACACCGCCCATCAGCTGGTCCCGGCCGTAATGACTGCCCAGGGACAGGCTGATGAAGTCGACTAGCCCGCGCTCCTCGAGGGTGGCGGCGATCCGGGCGACATCCGCGCCCGAGGTCTGGTGCTCCGCCGCGTCGGCCGACAGCCGGACGCCGAGCGGGTAGTCCGGCCCGAGCGCTGCCCTGATGGCGGCGAGTACCTCGCACAGCAGCCGGACGCGGTTCTCGAACGGGCCGCCGTACTCGTCGGTCCGGTGGTTCGTGGCGGGCGAGAGGAAGCTGCTGAACAAGTATCCGTGACCGCCGTGCACCTCGATTCCGTCGAGACCGCCGTCCTGGGCGTGCTGCGCCGCGGTCACGAACCCGGCGACGACCTCGTCGATCATCCAGCGCGTCATCGGGACGCATATCATCCCCAGGCCGGGGTCCGGCACCGCCGACGCACCCCAGGGCGCCGAGCCGTCCCGCGGGATGTTGGTGGGGCCACCGTGCATGATCTGCTGGAACACCCGCGTGCCCTCGTCGTGCACCGCCGCGGTGAGCCGGCGCATGCCGTCGACGACCGCCGGCCGGGTGTTGTCGATGAACGCCGGGGAGCTCCAGTGCGGGCTGCCCGGATCAATGTAGGTGAGCGCGATCCCGCCGCGGGCGCGCGCGACATGGAAAGCGATCAGCTCGTCGTTGATAAGGCCACCCGACGGGATCCCGCTGCCCATCGACGCGCGGATGACGCGGTTGCGCAGCTCGACCTTCTTGATCGCGTAAGGCGAGAAGGTGAGCGGGTACCGCAGCGCTGCCTCCGGCGTCACCTGCATGGCGGGCATCTGTCCTCCTTGACCTGCACTCCGGCCGGCCGGCCGGCATCAGGTCATGTACGGGATTTTAATGCATCACTGTTTGATAAACAACGATCCCGCCGTCGCGCCACCAGAGCTGGCTCTAGGGCTCTGGCCGGAACGGCCCAGCAGCCGGTCGGATAACCTGCGGGTGATGACGAACGACGGACGGCCCCCGGCGCCGACCGCGCTCCTCGTGAACGGGGAACGGCGGGAAGTACGCACGGAACAAGACACCGCGCTGCTGTACGTCCTGCGGAACCATCTCGGCCTGAAGGGGACCCGGTTCGGCTGCGGCCTCAGTCTGTGCGGGGCGTGCCTGGTGCTAGTCGACGGGCGTGCGACCTACTCGTGTGATACGCCGCTGTGGGCCGTGCTGGACAAGGAGATCACCACGGTCGAGGGTCTTGGCCCCGCCGACCGTCCGCATCCGGTAACGGAGGCGCTCATCGCGGGGCAGGCCGCCCAGTGCGGCTACTGCATTTCCGGCGTGACCATCGCGGCGGTCGAGCTGCTCAGTCACAGCGACGATCCCTCCGAGGCGGAGGTCCGCGCCGCCCTGGACCGCAACCTGTGCCGGTGCGGCGCGCACAACCGCATCGTCCGCGCCGTGCTCGCGGCCGCGGCCGAACTGCGGGCGGGCCGGGGGGACGCGGCGTGAACCCCGCGGCGCGGGCCGTCGCGCTGCCGGCTTCGCTGGCGGCGAACCCCCGCCTCGGCGGCTGGCTCCGCGTGCTGCGCTCGGGTGTCGTTGAGGTGCGGACGGGAAAGGTGGAACTCGGACAGGGCGTGCTCACGGCGCTGTCCCAGGTGGCCGCCGAGGAACTGGACATCGGCGTCGCCCGGGTGAGGATGATCCCCGCGGCCACCGGTGCCAGCCCCGACGAGGGCTACACCGCGGGCAGCTTGTCCATCCAGCACTCCGGCTCCGCGATCCGCCTGGTATGCGCGGAGGCGAGGGGTCGTTACCTGAACGTCGCCGCGGCCAGGCTCGGCGTGCCGGAGAGCAAGCTGACCGTGGCCGACGGCCAGATCCTGGCCCCGGACGGCCGGTCCACCAGCTACTGGGAGCTCGCCGACGACGCGCTGCTCGACCGGGTCGCCAGCGGCGAGTACCAGCCTAAGCCCCCCTCCGCGTACCACGTTGTCGGCACGAGCGTGCCCAGGCTTGACCTGCCGGACAAGCTCACCGGCCGGCCCCGCTTCGTGCACGACCTGTCGCCTGACGGCCTGTGCTACGGCCGGATCGTCCGCCCCCCGTCCCGCGGCGCGACGCTCATCGGTCTCGATACGACGGCGACGCTCGCCCTGCCGGGCGTGCTTACGGTGGTGCGGGACGGCAGCTTCCTCGGTGTGGTCGCCGAGCGCGAGGAGGTGGCGCTGGGCGCCGCCGACCGGCTGCGCGCCGCTGCCACCTGGGAGCGGCACCAGACCCTGCCGGATCCGGCCGGCCTGCCGGGCTTCCTGCGCTCGGCCGCGGCCGAGACAACTGTGCTCGCCGAACGCGGCGCCCGCCCGGCCCGGGAGGAGGTCGCGGCGTCGGTCGCGGCCACCTATCACCGGCCGTACCTGGCGCACGCG
>Ga0302314_10021162_pt1 | contig 10722 bp, 11 predicted proteins | sample III_Palsa_N2_3_FD_200533 | JGI IMG/M metagenome (GOLD analysis project Ga0302314, IMG submission 200533) | Peat permafrost microbial communities from Stordalen Mire near Abisko, Sweden - III_Palsa_N2_3 | ecosystem: Environmental > Terrestrial > Soil > Palsa > Peat permafrost | place: Sweden... | reverse complement strand
ACATCGCCGGCGACGCCAGCGTGCAGATGACCATGCAGGAGATGTCGACGGCGATTCAGTACGACCTGCCGATCAAGATCTTCATCCTCAACAACGAGTGGATGGGCATGGTGCGCCAGTGGCAGGAGCTGCTGCACGGCGAGCGTTACAGCCACTCCTATTCAGCCAGCCTGCCGGACTTCGTCAAACTGGCCGAGGCCTACGGCGGCGTCGGTCTGCGCGCCGAGACGCCGGACGAGCTGGACGGGCTGATCGAGGAGATGATCGACATGCCGGTGCCGGTGATCTTCGATTGCCGGGTCGAGAAGTCGGAGAACTGCTTTCCAATGATCCCGTCCGGCAAGGCGCACAACGAGATGCTCCTCGGCGAGGTCGAAGACATGGGCGCGGTGATCGACGAGGCCGGCAAGCGGCTGGTGTGATCGCGCTCCGCCGCTCTATGGTGCAGCGCCCGAAGGACCCGGCGCTGCGCCGGCTGAGACGGCTTTAAGGAGCGCAATGAGCATCGAACCGCCGGCATCCGCCTACGACATGGCCCATGACGTCGAAAACGAGACGGCCGCGACCTTCGCCGTGCTGGTCGACAACGAGCCGGGCGTGCTGCACCGGGTCGTCGGCCTGTTCGCGGCGCGCGGCTACAATATCGAGAGCCTGACCGTCGCCGAGACCGACCGGGCGGCGCACACCAGCCGCGTCACCGTGGTCACCCGCGGCACAAGGCACGTGCTGAGCCAGATCGAGGCGCAGCTGAAGAACATGGTGCAGACGCGCTATGTCCAGGATGTCAGCCGCGACCCGAACGGGGTCGAGCGGGAGCTGGCCCTGGTCAAGGTGCGGGGCGCCGGCGCCGAGCGGGTCGAGGCCCTGCGCCTGGCCGACATCTTCCGCGCTCGGGTGATCGACACGACGAGCCACAGTTTCATCTTCGAGATCACCGGCGCGCCGGCCAAGATCGACAAGTTCACCGACCTGATGCGCCCGCTCGGCCTGATCGAGGTCTCGCGCACCGGAGTGCTTTCCATCGAACGCGGCGCGGAGACCCTCTGACATGCCCGAATTCCGTGACGTCGACGTTGGCGAACTGAAACTGCGTTGCGCCATCGAGGGGACTGGGCCGCTGGTGGTCATGGTCCACGGCTTTCCGGAGTCCTGGTACTCCTGGCGCCACCAGATCGGACCGATCGCCGCCGCCGGCTTCACCGCCTGCGCCATCGACGTGCGCGGCTATGGCGGCTCGGACAAGCCGCATCCGGTCGCCGCCTACGCCATGGAGCACATGGTCGCCGACGTCGCCGGTCTGATCGAGGCGCTTAGTCCCGACACGCCGGCGGTGATAATCGGCCACGACTGGGGCGCGCCGATCGTCTGGAACACCGCCCTGATTCGCCCCGACCGGGTCCGCGCCGTCGCTGGCCTCTCGGTGCCCTATACCGGCGTGCCGACGCGGTCGTTCCGCGAGCTGTTCGAAGAGGCCTTCACCGCCCGCGGCCGTTTCTTCTACCAGCAGTATTTCCAGCAGGAGGGCGTGGCCGAGGCCGAGCTGGAGGCGGACGTGCGCAATTCGCTGCGCCGCTTCTACTACGCCATCAGCGGCGATGCGCCGGACGGGACCTGGCCCAACGACAAGCCGGTGCATGCGACGCTGCTGGACCGCCTGCCCGACCCCGATCCCTTCCCCGCCTGGCTGACGCCGGCCGACCTGGATTATTTCACCGGCGAGTTCGAGGGCTCCGGTTTTCGCGGGCCCCTCAACCGCTATCGCAACCACGATGCCGACTTCATCTACCTGCAGGAATTTTCCGGCCGCCGGATCAACCAGCCAGCCCTGTTCATCGGCGGCGAGCGCGACCTTGTGCTGTCGATGTTCGGCCGCCGCGAGTTCCTACCGACGATGAAGGACCAGATCCCCGACCTGCGCGGAGCCGACGTCCTGCCCGGCTGCGGCCACTGGACCCAGCAGGAACGGCCGGCCGAGGTGAACGAACGCCTGCTGGCCTGGCTGAGAGGTCTATAAAAGCCCCAACGGGCCTGGATTTTTCGTTCTGGGGAGGACGAGATGGATTTCGGCATTCGCGAAGACGATCAGTTGATCGTCGACACCATGACCGCCTTCGCCGCCGAGCAGCTTCGCCCGGCCTTGCGCGCCGCCGAGGCGGCCCATGCCGTGGCGCCAGAGGTGCGGGCGAGCTTCGGAGACCTGGGCTTCGAGGATCTGGACATGCCTGAGGCGGCCGGCGGCGCGGGCCTTGGCATGCTGACCCGCGTCCTGGCCAATATCAGCCTGGCCCGCGCCGACGCCGGGGCGGCCATCGGCCTCGATCGGGTCGGGCCGGCGCTCTACGTGCTGAAGGCCTTCGGCGGCGACGAGGCGGTGAAGCGCTTCGCCCGGCCGGTGCTGGATACGCCGGGCGCGCGGGTGGCGCTGATCGTCGAGGGCGAGGATCGAAACGTCGCGGCCGGTGGCCGGATCAGCGGCCACGCGGCCTGGATTCCTACCGACCGGGCCGACATGATCGTGGGCTTAAGCCCGGCGGGCGCCTGGATGCTTGAGGGCGGCGCGAACCTCACGGCCGTTCGCGGCGCGGGCCTTCAGGCGGCGGGCGCGAGCCGCATTGAATTCGACGGCCCGGCCGCAGCGGCATGGACCGATCCCAAAGCGGCGGCGCGGGCGCTGGCGCGGGTGCGGGTCTGCATCGCCGCGCTCATCGTCGGGGTGCTGGAGGACGCGACCCAATTCTCCCGCGCCTACGCCCAGGAGCGCGTGGCGTTCGGCCAGCCCATCGCTCACCACCAGGGCTTGGCCTTCCTGATCGTCGACATGTTCACCGCTGTCGAACAGGCCAGGCTCTTGGTCGAGAACGCCGCGCGGCGCATCGAGGCCGGCGACGACGCCGTGCAGGAAGCGGCCGCGGCCTTTGTCGAGGCGGTCGAGGCCAGCCGCTTCGTCGGGCCGAACGGGGTGCAGATCCTGGGCGGCCACGGCTTCATGCGCGACTTTCCGATGGAAAAGGCCATGCGGGATTGCCGCGCGCTCGGCCTGCTGGCCGGCGGTTTGCACCGCGCCCAGGACGATGCCGCCTCGCTTGCCTGGGCGACCGCCGACGCCTTCGAGGAGGCTTGAGATCATGGAATTGAAGCTCAGCCCGCAATTGCGCGAACAGGTCGAGGAGGCCCGCGAATGGGGCCGCGCCGAGGTGCGCCCGGCCGGCCTGGAGGCCGACCGCAACGCAGCCCCCTTGCCACCCGAACACCCCTATTTCCGCAAGTTCGTCGATTCCGGCCGGGCCAGCGCCCGGGCCCAAGCCGCCGAAACGCCGGAAGGCCGCATGGTGCGCGCGGTCGTACTGGGCGAAGAGTCCGCCTATTGGGACCGCGGCATGGGCGTGGCGACCCCCGGCGCCGGGTTTCCCGCCGGCTCGGTCAACGCCACCGGCACGCCGGAGCAGAAGGAGCGGTTCCTCGGTCCCTTCCGCGAGCTGAAAGACCCGCATTGGGCCAGCTTCGCCCTGACCGAGCCCGGCGGCGGGTCGGACACCGCCGCCTTCCGGACGCGGGCGACCAAGACTGACCGCGGCTATGTGCTGAACGGGGCCAAATGCTTCATCGGCAACGCCGTCCGTGCCGACTGGATCCTGGTTCAGGCCACCCTGGACCCCAGCCTCGGCCGCGCCGGCCAGCGTTCCTTCTTCGTCGAAAAGGGCACGCCGGGCCTGACCGGCATGAAGGTCGAGAAGAAGATGGGCCTGCGCGCCTATGAGTCCGTCTCCTTCGTGCTGCAGGACTGCGAAGTGCCGGCCGAGAACCTGCTCGGCGGTGAGGATCGCGAAGCGAGAGCGCCGCGCGCGCCGGGCAGCGGCACGGGCGCCTATGGCGCGACCATGGGGGCGCTGAATTCGGCCCGGGTCGGCGTCGCCGCCAGCGCGCTCGGCATCGCCCGCGCCGCACTGGACGAGGCGGGCCAGTTCGCCAAGGCGTCCGGCTCGCTGAAGCACCCGCGCGTACGCGATGCGCTGGAGCGGTCGTTGCGCAAGCTGCGCGCGGCGCGGTTGGCGACCTTGAAGGCCGGCTGGCTGCTCGACGTGCGGCGCACCAATGTGATCGAATCCTCCATGGCCAAGATCCTGGCCGCCGAGAGCGCCCAGGAGGCGGCGTCCCTTGGGATGGAGATCGTCGGGCTGGAGGCCGGCGCCGGCGACACCCTGATCGAGAAGCTGTTCCGCGACGCCAAGGCGCTGAACATCGTCGAGGGCACCGGTCAGATCCAGCGGGTCATCATCGCCCGCCAGCTGGTTGGGCTGCCAAGGTGAGTTCGGCGTTATAGCGGCATGGACATCGACATGACGCCGTTCGACCCCTGGCTCGACCGCTGGGGTCTGACACCGGACGGGGAGCCGATCTCCGGCACCTGGGCCAAGCTCTTGCCGGTCAAGCGCGGCGACCAGCCGGCCATGCTCAAGGCGGCCATGACCCGCGAAGAGCGGCACGGCCTGGACCTGCTGGCCTGGTATCGTGGCGATGGCGCGGTCAAGATCCTGCAGCGCGGCGACAAGGCGATCCTGATGGAACGCGCCGTGGGTGAACGGTCGCTGAAAGCCATGGCCCGCGCCGGCGAGGACGAGGCGGCGCTCACGGTGCTCTGCGCGGCCGCCAAGCGGCTGCATGAGTCCCGCTTCTTGCCGCCGCCGGACAGCCTTGTTCCGTTGGCCAAGCGGTTCATGCCGCTGGAGGCCGCGGCGAGCGAGCACGGCGGCGTCCTGGCGCGATGCTGGGCCGAGGCCCAGAGCCTGCAGGCCACGGCGCGGGAGACCCGTCCACTGCACGGCGATCTCTGGCACGACAATGTGCGCGACGACCGGGCCCGTGGCTGGCTGGCCATCGATCCGGTGGGATTCCTGGGCGAGCGGACCTACGACTACGCCGTGATGGTCAGCAATCCGGATTTCCCGGACGTCGCCGCCGAGCCAGAGCGCATCCGCCGTCGCGCCGCCTTCGTGGCCAGGACGGCGGACCTCGACCGCTTACGCCTGATGCGCTGCATCATGGTCGACGCTGGCCTGTACGCCCTTTGGTCAATCTCACGCGGCGATGAGCCCCGCGCCCTCGCGGTGGCCGAGATCGCCGCGACCATGGTGGACGCCGCCTAGCCGGGCTTGGTACTCAAGGCCCATGAGCGCGTTCGACGGGATCCGGGTTCTCGACTGCTCGCAAGGCCTCTCCGGGCCGATGGCCGCCATGTTGCTGGCCGATTTCGGCGCCGAGGTGCTGAAGCTCGAACCGCCCGACGGCGATCGGGCGAAGGACCTCCCTGGCTATGTCGCCTGGAACCGCAACAAGCACCGGCTGAACCTCGACCTGACCGATCCTGACGAGCGAGACCGGTTCGACGCCCTGCTTGCCGGCGCCGATGTCGTGGTGTTCGACCAAGGGCCGACCGCGCTAGCCCGGCTTGGCCTCGAAGGCGCCGCACTGACCGCTGGCAATCCGCGCCTGATCCACCTCTGGGTCCCGCCTTACGGGACCTCCGGCGAATGGAGCGACCTGCCGGCGCACCATGCCAGCCTGACGGGTCTTTCCGGCGCGGCCTTCCGGCAGGGCAGCTATGCCGACCAGCCGATCTGGTACGTCGCGCCGCTGGTGCAATATGCCCAGGCGACCCTGGCTGCAGCGGCCGCAGGCGCGGCCGTGCTGGAGCGTTCGGCGACCGGGCTTGGCCAGTCGGTGGTGGTCAGCGGCTTGCACGCCATGGCCGAGACCGGCTGCCCCTTGAGCGCCCTGGGCGGCGAGCCACGCGGCGGCGGCCATCCGCTGGGCGGCGGGGCAAGCTACCGGCTGTATCAATGCGGCGACGGCAAGTGGCTCTTCCTCGGCACGCTCTTCTCGCACTTCTTCGCCCATGCGCTGGAGGCGCTGGACCTGATGGACGCCCGGGTCTGGGACGTCGGGGCGGCGATCGAGGAAAAGCTGGCCAGCGGCCCGCGCGAACACTGGCTGGCCCTGTTCCGCCAGCACGATGCCCCGGCCGGGCCGGTCGACAGGCGCGAGGACTGGCTGAAGAGCGAGATCGCCCAGGCGAACGAACTCGGCGTCATCCTGGAGCATCCGACGCTCGGGCCGGTCGAGATGCCAGGCGTGATGGCGCGGCTCGAGGGCGCCCCGGGTTCGGTGCGGCACTTCATGGACGAGGCGAGCGCAGAGCGTGTCGCCGCCTTCACCGCGCCGCGCGCACCCTCCCCGCCCACGTCCAAGCGCCATCGCTTGCCGCTGGCGGGAGTGCGCATTCTCGACCTCGGCACCGTGGTCGCCGGGGCCTATGCCGCGACCATTCTCGCCAATTTTGGGGCCGACGTGGTCAAGGTCGAGCCGTCGGACGGCGACCCGTTCCGCTCTGGCGGGCCGGGTTTCATGAACTACAACCGCGGCAAACGCGGCCTGGGCGTCAATCTGAAAAACCCGGCCGGCCGCGAACTCTTCCTCGACCTGGCCAGGACCGCCGACGTGGTGCTGGACAACTACCGGCTGGGCGTGCGCGAGCGGCTGGGCATCGACTATGCGGCGCTTAAAAGCGTGAACCCGCGCATCATCTCCTGCTCGGCCAACACCTATGGCTCGCGCGGCGCCGATGCGCGGCTGCCGGGGTTCGATCCGCTGCTGCAGGCGCGCGGCGGCATGATGGCGGCGCAAGGCGGCGAGGATGGCGAGCCGGTCTTCCACACCATTCCGATCAACGACGTGGCCACCGCCGCCCTGACAGCCTTCGCCATCATCGCGGCGCTGAATGCAAGGGAGACTGCCGGCGAGGGGCAGAATGTCGAGACCAGCCTTGCGGCCGCGACCACCCTCTATCAGTTCGGCGAACTGGTCTCGTACGCCGGCCGAACGCCGAACGGGCCGGGCTCGCGCGACTGTGTCGGGTTCACGGCGCTTGATCGCTACTATCGCTGCCAGGACGGCTGGCTGACCCTGGCCTGCACGGCGCCGGCCCATTTCGAGGCGCTGGCCCGCGCGCTCGATCGCACCGACTGGCTGGGCTGCTGGGATGGCGCGGCAGCGCTGGCCGAGCCGCGCGATGGAGCCCTCGCCAAGGCGCTCACGGCGGCCTTCGCCCAGCACTCGCGCGACGACGCCGTCGATTTGCTGACGGCGGTCGGGGTTCCGACCCTGCCGGTGATGCAGGGCGATGAGGTGCAACGGACCGAATTCTTCTGGGACAACGGCTATTTCGAGCTGCACGCCCACCCCTATTATGGCGAACTGGTCGCCAGCCGCGGCTTCGCCGAGTTCAACGGCGCGCCGGCGCGGTTCGACCGGCTGCATCCGGAACTGGGCGAGCATGGCGTCGAGGTGCTGACCGACTACGGCATCCCGCGCGAGCGGATCATCGAGCTGGCCAGGGCGTGGGTGATCTTCCGGGGGTGAGGGCCTAGACCGTTTCGCTCAACGTCTTCACCATCCGGATCAACGGCACGCCGCCATCGCTGATCCGTTCCAGTTCGCGGAAGCCATAGGCGCGGTACAGCGGCTCTCCGGCCAGCGTCGCCATCAGTTCGAGCCTTTTGAAGCCTTCGGCGCCAGCCGCCGCTTCGCAGCCTGTCAGGATCAGACGGCCGACGCCCCGGCGAACGAAGCTCGGATGGGTGTACATGGCGCGGACCCGGGCCGCGTCGACCGCAGGGTCGAGCTGAGACTCATCCCGCCCTTGGCTGTGGTCGCCGCCGTACAGGGTCCTGCGCCGGCTCCAGCCTCCACATCCGACCGGCTCGCCCTGGTGTAGAACGACCCAGTAGGTCCCGTCCGCGATAAGAGTCGTGTCGAGGCCCATGATCCGCTCGCTCGAGCGAATGAGGTCGGGAGGCAGGAACGGCTTCAGATTTTCGCTGATCGCGGCGGCCATGATGACGCGGAGATCGGACAGATCCCCCATCATGGCCGCTCTGATCGTGAGTTCCGCCAACGGCGAGCGCGCCTTAGTGGTGCGGGTGGGTCTCGTTGTACTTCTTAGTGGCCATGTGGTGGCCGATGGCGCAGCCGGCGGCGGCGCCCAGCATGGCGTGATGGTGCGCCAGATGGCCAGCGACGCCGCCGACAATGGCCCCCTTGATGCAGCCGCGGGCATCGGCGGTTCCGGCCGCGGCGGCGGCGAGGGTCAGGGCGAGAACGAGCGCGAGCGATTTCATGGGCGATCCTTTTGAGCTTTGCCGTAAGTCGAAACTCGCGAGCCGCAAAAAGGCTGCGCCGAAGTGTTCTGGCGTGATTCGCTAGGCGTCCGGCGCCTGCCGCAGAATGGGCGCGACCCAATCCTCGTCCAGGCTTTTGTGCGGATGCGAAGCAGTGACCTGGCCCATGAAGCTGGTCCCCATCAGGTCGTAGCCCAGAAGGCTCTGCAGGCGCGGCGACATGCGGCGGATGCGGTCCTTCGGAATGGAGAGGTAGAAGTTCTCCTGCGTCCGCGCCCAGGGTTCGCAATACTGGTTGGTGTAGGCCATGCGCGGCGCGTCGCTGGTGTTGGCGCCGGCGCCGTGGACGAGGGTCCCTTGAAAGACCGCGATGGCCCCGGCCGGCATCTCCAGTGAAAAGGCGTCCCGCATTGCCGGGACCGGGCGTCCGGCCTGGCGCGCCTGTACGAAGGCGACATACTCAGCGCTGCTCCAGCGGTGGCTGCGCGGGATGATCACCGTGCCGCCGTTCTGGGCGGTGAAGGCGTCGATGGCCCCGATCACACTGATGCTGATCGCCGGGCGTGGGCGCGGTATCGGATAGAAGCTGTCGTCGAAGTGCATCGATTGGGCGACCTCGCCCGGATAGATGTCGATGGCATGGCTGGCGCTGAGCAGGTAGCTGGGCCGCAAGAAGGCGTCGAGCAGACTGAGCAGGCGCGGATCGCAGGTCAGGTCCTCGAACACCGGGCCGCGGGCGACCAGGGTGTAGACCCGCTCGGTGGTGCGGCCCTCGAACGGGTTGCGGCCACGATGACTGCCCAGATGGGGCGCCATGCCGGCGCGGAAGGCGGCGAGCTGACCCGCGTCCAGGAAGTCCTCGACGATGGTGTAGCCGTCCTCGCGCATCCGCTTGATGTGCGCCGCCGGATCGAAGCGATCTTGAACGTCTGCTCGCGCTGAAACGGCCAATCGAGCCTCCATCGCCATGCCTTTGGGTGATTATACCACAGGCGTGGCGCGGCCGATCAGGCCATGGCGGGCGTCATCTGGGTGCGGCGGCGGCGCACGCCGATGTAGCGCATGGTGGCGTACTGGATGGCGAACAGGCCGAACTTGGTGGCGAGCCCATAGGTGGACATCACCGCCGCCCAGGTCGCCGGAGGCAGCTTCAGCGCCAGGACGATGTTCACCACGGCCGAGACGAACATCAGCGCGGCCCAGACGAAACCGAAGATGACGGCGATGTCCGGCACGATCTCCATGGCCGCCTCGGGCAGGTAGCGGTTCATCCAGCCCGGCTTCAGCATCACCACGCCGACAATGACGTAGATCAGGCTGGGCTTGATCATCACGAAGCGCGGGTCGTTGGTGACCAGCGACACCGTGCCGAAGGTGACGACCAGAAAGAGGCTCAGCCACTGCATCACCCCGACCGGCTTTTTGCGGGCGAACTCCCAGCCGATCTGGCCGACGCCGAAGACCATGCCGGCGACGATCGACAGCGGCACGTTCTTGGTCACCAGGATCAGGACCAGGAAGACGAAGGTCGAGGCCAGGTCGAGCAGCAGGAAACTGGCCGCGTGGAAGAGGTTCTTCATAGGATTGTCGGCTCCTTCAAGCCGTCGGCGCGAGTGGCGCGGTCGAACAATTCGACCAGTTCGCGGGCATAGGCGCCCAGATCGAGGCCGGGATCGGCAGCCAGTTGTGGTGGGATGGCGTCCAACGCCTCGATGATGGTCTCGGCCATCACCCCCACCGCGAAGGGGCGGAACTCGCCCTCGCGCTGGCCCCACTCGAGAATGCTGCGAAAACCGGTCTGACGCGGCTGCACGACCGCGGGATCGAAGGCCGGGTCGCCGTCGCCGGCGCGGCCGGCGCGGATGATGTTCATCACCGCCCGCGCATAGTTGGGACGGGCGGCGAGGAAGCCAACGCTGGCCTCGATGAAGACGCGTAGCGCGGCGCGCGCGGTGGCCTCGGCATTGACCGGCGGGCTGATGATATCCGCGCCGGTGGCGAAGACATGGGCGCCGACCGCCCGGATCAGCTCATCCTTGCCGGCGAAATAATACAGGATCACGCCGGTCGAGACCCCGGCCCGCTTGGCGATCTGGGCCAGAGAGGCCTGGGCGAACCCCAGTTCGGCGATGGCGTCGATGGCGCACTCGATGATCTGGGCGCGCCGCGCCGTCTCGATGAAGCTGGGCTTCGACTGACCGGATGGTTTTATTTCTGAATGCACGTTCAGAAATTAGCACAGGCGCATAAAAATGCAATCCCTCATCACCGTTCTTCTATCGGCAAGGGATCGGGCCTATATTGGCGGGGTACGGACTCGTCCGGACTATGGAGATAAACGCGCGTGTAATAAGCGGACTGGACCCGGGTGCGATTCCCGGCGGCTCCACCACTTCCTCCCTCCGCGTTGTCGGCGGAGATTTCGAGGGGCCGATCAGCATCGACAGACGTCTAAAGGCGTTGCTTTCTCCCGGCGTGGCTCACCGTTTCGGGCCATTTTCTAAATGCGAACGATAACTTCGCTCAAGAGTACGCCCTCGCCGCGTAA
>Ga0302314_10021161_pt1 | contig 10722 bp, 11 predicted proteins | sample III_Palsa_N2_3_FD_200533 | JGI IMG/M metagenome (GOLD analysis project Ga0302314, IMG submission 200533) | Peat permafrost microbial communities from Stordalen Mire near Abisko, Sweden - III_Palsa_N2_3 | ecosystem: Environmental > Terrestrial > Soil > Palsa > Peat permafrost | place: Sweden... | reverse complement strand
GCTGCCGACCAAGACCGAGCAGGCGGACCTGCTGCAGGCGATGTACGGCCGCAACGGGGAGGCCCCGGTACCGGTGGTGGCCCCGGCCACACCCGGCGAGTGCTTCACCGCCGCGCTGGAGGCGGCCCGGATCGCGCTGACCTACCGCACGCCGGTGTTCCTGCTCTCCGACGGCTACCTGGCCAACGGCTCCGAACCCTGGCGGATCCCGGAACCCGGTGAACTGCCGGACCTGACCACCGAGTTCGCCACCGCTCCGAACCGCCCCGACGGCTCCTTCTGGCCCTACCTGCGCGACCCGCGGACGCTGGCCAGGCCGTGGGCGGTGCCCGGCACCCCGGGCCTGGAGCACCGCATCGGCGGGATCCAGAAGCAGGACGGCAGCGGCGAGATCTCCTACGACCCGGCCAACCACGACCACATGGTCCGCACCCGCCAGGCCAAGATCGACGGCATCACCGTGCCGGAGCTGGCCGTGGACGACCCCTCCCGCTCCGCCCGGATCCTGGTGCTCGGCTGGGGTTCGACCTACGGGCCGATCGCCGCCGCCGTCCGCCAGGTGCGCGGTGCCGGACGCCGGGTCGCCCAGGCCCACCTGCGCCACCTCAACCCGTTCCCGGCCAACCTCGGCCAGGTCCTGGCCGGCTACGACCGGGTCATCGTCCCCGAGATGAACCTGGGCCAGCTCGCCCACCTGCTGCGGGCCAAGTACCTGGTGGACGCCCACTCGGTGAACCAGGTCACCGGCCTGCCCTTCAAGGCCGACCAGCTGGCCGCCGCCATCACCACCCAGTTGGAGCGCGACCGTGCCTGACAGCCGCTTCCCCTCGCTGACCCTGATCCCCAAGGCCAGTGGGCCGCAGAGCGCCAAGGACTTCAAATCGGACCAGGAAGTGCGCTGGTGCCCGGGCTGCGGCGACTACGCGATCCTGGCCGCCGTCCAGTCCTTCCTGCCGGAACTGGGCCTGGCCAAGGAGAACATCTGCTTCATCTCCGGCATCGGCTGCTCCTCCCGGTTCCCGTACTACCTCGACACCTACGGCATGCACTCCATCCACGGCCGCGCCCCCTCGATCGCCACCGGCCTGGCCACCAGCCGCCGCGACCTGTCGGTCTGGGTGGTCACCGGCGACGGCGACGCCCTGTCCATCGGCGGCAACCACCTCATCCACGCCCTGCGCCGCAACGTCAACCTGAAGATCCTGCTGTTCAACAACCGGATCTACGGGCTGACGAAGGGCCAGTACTCGCCCACCAGCGAAGCCGGGAAGATCACCAAGTCCACCCCCATGGGCTCCCTGGACCACCCCTTCAACCCGCTCTCCCTGGCCCTGGGGGCGGAGGCCACCTTCGTCGCCCGGACCATCGACTCCGACCGCAAGCACCTGCAGTCCGTGCTGCGGGCGGCGGCCGAGCACCAGGGCACGGCGCTGGTGGAGATCTACCAGAACTGCAACATCTTCAACGACGGCGCCTTCGACGCCCTCAAGGAGCCGGAGACCCGCGAGCAGGCCCTGATCCGCCTCGAACACGGGCAGCCGATCCGCTTCGGCACCGACCGCGACCAGGGCGTCTTCCGCGACCCGGCCACCGGCGACCTGACCACCGCCCCGGTCACCGACGCCAACGCCGCCGACGTCCTGGTCCACGACGCCCGCGCGGCCAGCCCCACCACCGCCTTCGCACTCACCCGCCTCGCCGACCCCGACACCCTGCACCACACCCCCATCGGCGTCCTGCGCAGCGTCCAGCGCCCGGTCTACGACACCCTCATGGCCGACCAAATCGCCACCGCCACCGCCACATTCGGCGAAGGCGACCTCGACGCCCTGCTCACCGGCGCCGACACCTGGACCGTCGCCTAGCAGACCGCAGCCGGTCCTGGGGGCTCGCCTTCGACGGTGCCCGCCCGGCGAAGGCGAGGCCGAATGGTCAGGTGCGGTAGGCGTCGCGGCGGTGGCGGATGGAGTGGATTTCGACGGTGTGCTTGTCCTCGTTGACGCGGTAGACGATGCGGTAGGTGCCGCGGCGCGCGGAGTGGTAGCCGTCGAAGGGCTCCTCCAGGGGCTTGCCCACCCGGTGCGGATTGGCGGCGATCGCCCCCTCGATCGTCTCCATGGCGGCGAGGGCGACCTCCAGAGGGAGGTCCTCGTGCAGGTTCCGGCGCGCCTGCCGCGACAGGATGACGGAATACGGGGCGGGTGCCCCTTGTGGTCCGCTGCTCACGCCGCGCCCGTGCGGCGGCGTTCGAGCTCGGCGCGCACCTCGGCGGCGGAGAAGGTGTCCTCGGCCTCGAAGTCCTCGCGCGACCGGCGCAGGTCGGCCAGTGTCTCGTCGTCCGAGAGGACGTCAAGGGTCTCCTGCATGGACTCGTACTCGGCAACGGAGATGAGCATGACGTCGGCGCGCCCGTTGCGGGTGATGGTGAAGTGGTCGTGCTCGCGGGCGACCCGGTCGGCAAGCTCCGCGATCCGGCTCTTCGCCTCGGTAATCGGAATGATCTCCATGTATGTCAGTATAGCGACCGGTCAGAATTATGACCACCCTGGCCGAGTGGCGCGCCGCCGCCACGTTCGGGCCGGCCCCGGTTCGCCCGCGCGTGCCGGCCACAACCGGTGGTTGTGGCCGTAGGGTGGCGGGGTGGACCTCGACACCGTCCGGACGTTCGTGGCCGCCGCTGAGGCGGGGCAGTTCCAGGAGGCCGCCGCCGAGCTGGCGGTCACCCAGCAGGCCGTCTCCAAGCGCATCGCCGCGCTGGAGCGCGGCCTGGGCGTGCGGCTGTTCACCCGGACCGCGCGCGGCGCCGAGCTCACCATCGACGGGCAGGCGTTCCTGCCCCACGCGCGCGAGCTGCTGCGGGTGGCCGAGCGCGCGGTGGCCTCCGTGCGCACCGGCCGCCGCCCGCTGCGGGTGGACGTGATCGCCTCGCGCAGCGCGCAGTCCGGCCTGATGCGCGGCTTCCACCAGGCGTACCCCGACATCGAGCTCGACGTGGTGATGCTGTTCGACGGCGAGACGGCCGTGGCCGCGATCCGCTCCGGGGCGATCGACGTCTCCTTCCGCGCCGTCGCCGTGCCCGGGCGGCCGCTTCCCGAGGACGTCGAGTCGGTCCGGGTCCTGGACGAGACGCTGCACCTGGTCACCGGTCCCGCCCACGCGCTGGCGGGCGCCCGGTCGGTGACCTTGGCCCAGCTCGCCGGGCACCGGATCTGGATGCCCGGCATCGTCCCGGGCACCGAGTGGGCCGCCTACTACGACGACCTGGTCGCCGAGTTCGGCCTGACCATCGAGGCGACCGGCCCCAACTTCGGCTCCGACGCGCTCCTGGACACCATCGCCGACACCCCGGCCCTGGCCACCTTCATGGGCGAGAACACCCGCCTGGTGTGGCCCGCCGGCCACGGCCTGCGCCGCATCCCGGTGAGCGACCCGACGCCCGTCTACCCGCACTCGCTGCTGTGGCACCGCGACAACCCCTACCCGGCGCTGGCCACCCTGCGCGCCCACCTGGCCGCCACCGCGGCCGGCCACGACGCCGCCGGGACCTGGACGCCGCACTGGGCCCTCCCACGCTGAGGCCGCCTCCGCCCGACCGGGAATCCGTACCCGAACGAAAGATGTCATTCATTGGTGACGGAACACCAAGTTTGTAGTCGGACCATCTGATGATGGCTCTGCCGGAACCGGGGAAACGGGGGCGGGTCGGGGGATTGTTCCGATCGCGGCGCGCCTTTCCGTCGGTGTGAAATGCGCCGTTGACACGGGACCCGGCGGCGGCCGAGACTGAAACGGCGGGGGATCGTGCTCCCGCGGTCCCGAACGGGGACCGTGACGGGCGCGCGGATGCCGTCGACCCCCCGCGCGCGGTCCGTGACCTGGCGTCAGCGGCGGGAGCCCGGCGACGCCGTCCACGGGCGGGCCCCGCCCGACCCCCCGACCGACCCCGACCGACCACCAGGCCGCCCCCCAGGCCGACTGCCGGGCCGATGTCCGGAACGGCGGGATGCCGCCGCGTTCGACCGGCGGCCGACGCGCCCGGCCATTCGTGTGCCATCAGATGTACCGGCAGTGGTGTGCCGCCCCGATCCGGCCCTGTCGCGCGGGGGAGCGGGGGAGGGGTTCGAGTCGATTCCGAAACGGAAGGAGTGCCCGTGGTGAGCACCGAGATCCCCACCGTCGACCTGGGGGAGTGGCAGCGCGCCGGCGCCGGCCGGCGCGAGGCGATCGCGGCGGACCTGGACCTGGCCCTGCGCGAGACCGGGGCGTTCCTGCTGACCGGTCACGCGGTGCCGCGCGCCGGCGGCGAGGAGTTCCGCGACGCGGGGCTGGAGTTCTTCCGGCTGCCGCGCGAGACCAAGCTCCGCTACGAGATCCAGGGGCAGTACGACAACGGCTGGCGCGAGGTGCACCGCAACGTCGGCATCCCCGGCGCCGACGGCGACAGCGCCCCCGACCTGCACGAGTCCTTCTACGTGGGGCCCACCCACCGCACCGGCGACGCCCGCTTCGACGCCCTGTTCTACCCGGCCAACCGCTGGCCCGGCGAACTGCCGCGACTGCGGGCGGCGGCCGACGCCTACACCGCCCACATGGTGCGGGTGGCCGCGCGGGTCAACACCCTGCTGGCCGAACTGCTGGGGCAACCACCGGACTTGTTCACCTCCCAGGCCCGCAGGGCCACCTGGACGCAGAACGTCAGCTGGTACCCGGCGCCGCGGCGCTGGGGGCAGGCCGGAGCCGGCCGGATGCGCAACGCCCCGCACACGGACCTGGGGACCTTCACCCTGCTCAACCGCCAGCCCGGCAAGGACGGCCTGGAGCTGTGGAACCAGGACCGGGACTGGTTCCCGCTGCACTGCCCCCACGGCTCGGACGCGCTGATCGTGATCCTGGGCGACCTGATGGAGCTGTGGACCGACGGCCGCTGGCGCGCCCTGCGGCACCGGGTCCCCGCCCCCGCCGCGCAGGCCGATGACGAGCAGGTCTCGCTGGTGTTCTTCTTCGAGGCCGACCCGCAGGCCGTGATCGAACCGCTGGCCGCGCCGGTGGGCGGCGGCCGGGGGCTGGCACCGGTCGTCGCGGGCGAGTCGATCCTGCGCAAGCTCGGCGTCCCGCTGACCCCCGCCTGACCCCTGCCTGACCCCCGCCCCCATCCCACGCCCCCACCCCCAGAGAGGCGACGACTTCGTGACCGACCCCGCGTTCTACACGAGGGTGGCCGACCGGTTCGGCGGCTACCCCGACTGGCCGCCGCGCGCCGCGCACTACCCCGAAGGAGACCCCGAGGAGTACTTCGACGCCCGGCTGGGCGCCCTGGGCGCCGCCGACGCGGGCCTGCTGGACGTCGGGTGCGCCGACGGGCGCAACCTGCTGGCGGTGGCCGACCGGTTCGCGCGGGTGCGCGGCATCGACCTGTCGGCGCGGATGCTGGAGGCCGCGCGCCGCAACCAGGAGCGGGCCGGGCCCGGCCGCGCGGTCGGCCACGTGGTCTTCGAGGTGGGCGACGCCTCGGCCACCGGCCTGCCCGACGCCTCGGTGGACGTGGTCTCCTCGCGGCGCGGACCGCTGTTCCCCGGCGAGTTCCACCGGGTGCTCACCGACCGGGGCGCCGTGGTGCACCTGGGCATCGGCGAACACGACGCGCGCGCCCTGAAGGAGGCCCTGGGGCGCGGGCAGAACTACGGCCGCTGGGACGAGGTCCCGCTGGCCCAGCAGGGGCGGGAGAGCCTGGAGCGGGCCGGCTTCCGGGTCGAGCACCGCGCGTTCCGCTTCGAGGAGTACTTCCACTCGGCGCAGGACCTGCGCGGGTTCCTCGGCAAGGTGCCGATCTTCGAGGACTTCGACCCGGTCGCCGACCAGCGTGGCCTGGACGCCTACCTGCGCCGCGCCACCTCGCCGCGCGGCGTCCACCTGGCCCGGCACTGGTTCGTGCTGGTCGCCCGCAAGGCGGCGGCCGGGTGAGCGGCCGCGGACCGCACGACGTCCTGGTCATCTCCTCCTACAAGCCGCTGCCGGCCAGGCTGCTGGCCGGCGATCTCATCGGCCGGGTCTCGGTCATCACCGAACCGCCGTACGCCCACTGCTACGGCCCCGGGGCGCGGGTGCTGACCGTGGCCAGCGTCGATGACCTCACGGCGGTGTGCGCGGCCGCGCTCGACGTCCTGGCCGAAGGACCCGTCGACGCCGTGCTGGCCCCCGCCGAGGCCGGCATCGCCGCGTCCGGGCTGCTGCGCTCGCACTACGGCATCCAGGGCACCGGCTACCAGAGCGCCAACGCCTGCTCCAACAAGTACGTGATGAAAAGGGCGCTGGCGGCCGCCGGCGTGCCGGTCACCGCCTTCCGGCCGGTCTACCGGCTGGCCGACGTGCCGGCCGCCGCGGCCGACCTGGGCTGGCCGGTGGTGGTCAAACCCACCTTCGGCGGCGGCGCGTTCGACGTGGTCGAACTGCGCACGCCGCGCGACTTCGAGGACTTCGCGGCCGGCCCGCGCTCGGCCCGGCTGCGCGCCCGGCGGGCCCCGCTGCTGGTCGAGTCCCTGGTGGAGATGGTCGCCGAGTACCACTGCGACGCGGTCATCTACGAGGGCGAGCCGCTGTTCGCGGCCGTCTCGCGCTACCACGGCCCGGTCCTGCGCACCGTGGGCGACCTCAACGGCTCCTACCCGCTGCCCGAGGCGCACCCCGACCGGGAGCCGGCGCTGGCCCTGCTGCGCGAGGTGATCGGCGCGGTCGGCCTGCGCTGCGGGGTCGCCCACGTGGAACTCCTGCGCACCGCCACCGGGATGCTGGTCGGCGAGATCGCCTGCCGGCCACCGGGCGGCGCACTGGTCGAGGGCCTGGCCCTGCAGTACGGGGTCGACCTGTGGCAGGCCTTCCTGGAGACCTCGCTGGGCCTGCCGCCGACCCTGCGCCCGCGCCGCGCCGCGCACATCGTGGCCAACTCCATGCTCCCGGCCCGGCCGGGCCGGATCACCGCGATCACCCCGGCCGAGGAACTGGCCGCGCTGCCCGGGGTGCTCCAGGTCACCATGACCCGCCGCGTGGGCGACGTCATTGACGCCGACGTGTACTCCACCTCCCACACCGGCCTGGTGCTGTTCGCGGTCGACCGCGAGGAGCAGGTCCCGGGGCGGCTGCGGGACCTGGCCCGGCTGTACCGGCTCGACGTCGCGCCGCCGGGCGGCCCCGGAGCCGGGGGCCAGCGGTGACCGCGGTCGTGGCCGTCGTCTCGGGCGGGATCGACTCCGTCACCATGGCCCACCAGCTGGCCGCCGAGGGACACCGGCTGCACCTGGTCGCGGTCGACTACGGGCAGCGCCACCGCAAGGAACTCGGCTTCGCCCGCGCCGCCGCCCAGCGCCTGGGCACCGGCTACGACGAGATCGACCTGAGCGCGGTGGGCCGGCTGCTGCGCGGCTCCTCGCTGACCGACCCCGCCGTCCCGGTCCCGGACGCCGGCCGGGCCCCGGCCGGACCCAACCCCGACATCGTGCCGAACCGCAACGCGCTGCTGCTGGCGGCGGCGTACGCGATCGCGGTGGTGGAGCGGGCCGAAGCGGTGGCGTTCGGGGTGATGGCCGACGACGTGGGCCCCTCGGACACCTCCCCGGCGTTCCTGCGCGCCTTCGCGGACATGGAGCGGATCGCCACCCGCGGCCGGGCCCGCGCCGACCTGGAACTGCTGGCACCGCTGGTCACCCTGCACAAGAGCGAGGTGGTCGCGCTCGGCGAGCGGCTGGGCGTCCCGTGGCGGCAGACCTGGACCTGCTACCGCGGCCAGTCGGCCCACTGCGGCGCCTGCGCGGCGTGCGTGGAACGGCGCACCGCGTTCACCACCGCCGCCGTCGAGGACCCCACCGAGTACCAGCGGTAGCGACCGCCCGCGAGCGGCCGCGCACGACAGGGAAGGGACCGCGCGCATGACCGTGCGCATCACCAAGCAGTTCGCGTTCTCCGCCAGCCACCGGCTGCGGGGCCTGGCCGAAGGCCACCAGTGCGCCCGCCTGCACGGCCACAACTACCTGGTCGAGGTGGAACTGGCCGCCGAGAGCGACCAGTTGACGGCGACCGGCTTCGTCCGCGACTACGGCGACCTGGCGCCGTTCAAGCAGTGGATCGACGCCACCGTCGACCACCAGCACCTCAACGACATCCTCAGGGCCAACCCGACCGCGGAGAACCTGGCCAGGTGGATGTACGACCAGTGGGCCGGGCGGTTCCCCGAACTGTCCGCCGTGCGGGTCTCCGAGACCCCGAAGACCTGGGCCGAGTTCCGCCCCTGACCCCCGCACGGACCAGCACGCCGCCGCCCTCGCGGCGGCCGCATCGAGGAGGTGGTGCCAGTGGAACCGCAGATCGTCGTCAACGAGGTCTTCGGCCCCACTTGAGGGCCGTCCAGGGCGAAGGCCGCTCCCTGGGCCGACGGTGCGCGTTCGTGCGCCTGGGCGGCTGCAACCTGACCTGCCGCTGGTGCGACACCCCCTACACCTGGGACTGGCGCGGCACCAGCGACACGGGGATCGCCTACGACCCCCGCCGCGAACTGCACCGGCGCACCGTGGCCTCGGTCGCCGACCAGGTCACCGCCCTGGGCGTGGACCTGGTGGTGATCTCCGGCGGCGAACCGCTGGGCCAGCAGGCCCGCCTGGTCCCGCTGGTCGAACAACTCACCGGCCGGGGCATGGAGGTCGAGATCGAGACCAACGGCACCCACGCCCCCCACCCGGCCCTGGTCGCCGCCGGGGCACGGTTCAACGTCTCACCGAAACTGGCGCACTCGGGCGTCGCCCTCGCCCGGCGGATCCGCCCGGCCGCGCTGCGGAGCCTGGCCGCCACCCCCGGCACCGCCTTCAAGTTCGTCTGCCGCGACCTTTCCGACCTGGACGAGGTCGGCGACCTGGTACGGCGCCACGCCCTGGCCCCGGTATGGATCATGCCGGAGGGCCAGGACGCGGAACACGTCAACGAGCACGTGCGGAACCTGGTGACGGCGGTGGTCGAGCGCGGCTGGAACCTCACCACCCGACTGCACATCTTGATCTGGGGACAGGAAAGAGGCGTCTGAGTGAGCACCGATGTGGAAGCCGAGTCCATCGCCGCCGCGGCCGACATCGACCGGATCCGACAGCCGGAGCCCGACCCGCTGATCGCCCTGGCCGTCACCCTGCTCAAGGAGATCGGCGAGGACCCCGGCCGCGACGGACTGCGCGAGACCCCCGAGCGGTTCGCCCGCTGGTGGCGGGAGTTCACCGAGTACGACCCCGGCACCGTGGCGACCCTGTTCGAGACCACCACCACCGGCCAGCTGGTCCTGGTCTCCGGCGTCGAGGTCTGGTCCCTGTGCGAGCACCACCTGCTGCCGTTCACCTGCTCGATCAGCATCGCCTACCGCTCCGGCGAACGGCTCCTGGGCCTGTCGAAGTTCGCCCGCATCGCCCACCAGCACGCCCACCGGCTCCAGTTGCAGGAACGCCTGGTCGCCGACATCGCCGCCGACATCATCCGGATCACCGGCAGCCAGGACGTCGCCGTGGTCGGCCGCGGCGAACACCTGTGCATGACCATGCGCGGCATCAAGACCAACGCCCGGATGACCTCCACCTCCATCCACGGCGCCTTCAGCCGCCCCGGCCCCACCCGCGACGAACTGCTCACCCTCCTCCACCACTGACCCGGCCCCACCGACCCCGGCCCCACCGACGCCGGCCCCACCGACCCCGGCCCCACCGACGCCACCGACCCGGCCCCAGGAAACGGACCCCTCCCGATGACCATCTTCGACGCGCTGGAGTCCCAGGTACGCAGCTACTGCCGCGCCTGGCCGGTGGTCTTCGACCGCGCCGCCGGCAGCCGCCTCTACACCCGCGACGGCACCCCGTACCTGGACTTCTTCGCCGGCGCCGGAGCCCTCAACTACGGCCACAACAACCCGGTCCTCAAGGCGGCCCTGCTCGACTACCTCGCCCGCGACGGCGTCACCCACGCCCTGGACATGTTCACCGTCGCCAAGGCCGACTTCCTCGACGCCCTGGCGAACCTGCTGCTGACGCCACGTCAACTCGACTACCGGGTCGTCTTCCCCGGCCCCGGCGGCGCCAACGCCGTCGAGGCGGCACTGAAACTGGCCCGCAAGGTCACCGGACGCCACCAGGTGGTCAGCTTCACCAACTCCTTCCACGGCATGACCCTGGGCGCGCTGGCGGTCAGCGGCAACACCGCCAAACGCGCCGCCGCCGGACTGCCGCTGACCCACGCCACCGCACTGCCCTACGACGGCTACCCCGGCGGCGGCGAGGCCCCCGCCCTGCTGGAGCGGCTGCTCACCGACCCCGGCAGCGGCCACGACCTGCCCGCCGCCGTCATCGTGGAGACCGTGCAGGGCGAAGGCGGACTGCACGCCGCCGGCCGCGCCTGGCTGCGCGCCCTGGCCCAGGTCTGCCGCCGGCTGGACGTCCTGCTGGTCGTCGACGACGTCCAGATGGGCTGCGGGCGCACCGGCGCCTTCTTCAGCTTCGAGGACGCGGGCATCACCCCCGACATCGTCTGCCTGTCCAAGTCCATCGGCGGCTACGGCCTGCCGATGGCACTGACCTTGATCCGGCCCGACCTGGACATCTGGCGCCCGGGCCAGCACAACGGCACCTTCCGCGGCGTCAGCCCCTCCTTCGTCACCGGCGCCCAGGCCCTGCGCAGCTACTGGAGCGACGACCACCTGGAGCGGGC
>Ga0302314_10021158_pt1 | contig 10723 bp, 6 predicted proteins | sample III_Palsa_N2_3_FD_200533 | JGI IMG/M metagenome (GOLD analysis project Ga0302314, IMG submission 200533) | Peat permafrost microbial communities from Stordalen Mire near Abisko, Sweden - III_Palsa_N2_3 | ecosystem: Environmental > Terrestrial > Soil > Palsa > Peat permafrost | place: Sweden... | reverse complement strand
TGTGCACGCTTTCGGAGGCGCGCTACGAATCATCCTGACTGGCGTAACGCTCGCGTGCGGAATGGAGCATGTAAAGCGTGATGCGCTTCACTTCGGCCTGGCTCTCCGCGATGTGCGCGCGGATCATCTCTTGTGCGCCGGACACATCCTTTGCGAAGATCGCCGACAGGATTTCGCCATGCTCCCGGTAGGTGGCATCGATACGTGGCGCCTTCGTAAAATCAAGCCGACGGATGATCCGGATGCGCTCAGTTACGTCCTGATGAATGCGCGCCATCTCGTCGTTGCCCACCGCCGCGACAATGCGGGTGTGAAACGCCTCGTCGAGCGCTGCCACGACTGTCGAGTCAGTGAGGTAGTCCTCGGCCGGCACACACCATGTCTCGCGTAACGTATCGAGCCGGTCCATGGCATCGAGAGCAACGACCCGGGCAATGGCGGAGGTCTCCATCATGACCCGCACTTCGTACAGGTCCTCGAAGTATTTGAAATCGAAAGCGCGCACCTGCCAGCCACTTTTAAAGTGCACTTCAACGTATCCCTCACGCTGCAGCCAGAACAGCGCCTGACGAACCGGTGTCCGGCTCACCTGCATGCGCGTGGCAATGTCGCCTTCGCTGAATTTGTCGCCGGGCAACAGCCGGAAATCAAAAATATCGGCCTTCAGTTGCGTATAGATTTGTGCCGCGAGATTGCTGGCACTTTTCGCCGGACCCGCGGGCGTCTTCGTATCCACCATGTGCTTTTTCCAACCGATGTGAGCCGATTATTCGAGTGAAACCAAAGGATCCCCGGCGTTGATCATCATACCGGGCTTGCAGTGGAATATTCCCACGATGCCATCGTGCGGCGCCGCGACATGAAACTCCATTTTCATTGCTTCAAGAATCAAAAGAGGGTCGCCGGCGTTCACGCGCGAACCGGGGTCCGCCATGAGCTTCCACACATTGCCCGTAATATCGGCCGAGACAATAAAGCCTGATAGCTCGGCAACTTCGATCAACTCCCCGGCAGTTTCCGCTACGGCCGATACGTGAATGTCGGCCGCAGTATCGGCCGCCCAATGCGCGACCTCAGCGTCAAATGCGACTTTCTGCGTGGCCCGGAAGACTTCAAGTTCCGGCGCGATACTTTCGAGGAAAGCGTTATATGCGCCGAGATCAAAGACCTCCTCTTCTATCCGAACGCCACACCGCCCTTCCCTAAAGTCGTCTCTGAGCACATCGAGTTCGCTCTCGCTTACCGGATAGAAGAGCACTTGATCGAAGAACCTGAGCAGCCAGGGTTTGCCATCGACGAACATCTCGTTCTTGAGGAACTTGTTCCAGATGGGTAACGTGCGCCCAACCAGTTGATAGCCGCCGGGCGAATCCATTCCATAGATGCACATATAGACGCCGCCGATACCCACCGTGCCCTCTGCGGTGTACGTACGCGCCGGGTTGTACTTCGACGTCACCAGGCGATGCCGGGGATCAACTGGCACGGCACAAGGAGCACCCAGGTAGACATCGCCAAGCCCGAGAACCATGTAGCTGGTTTTGAAAATGGTATCGCTCACCGCATTGCTCGAATCAAGGCCATTAATGCGCCGGATGAACTCGGTATTACTGGGCAGCCAAGGGGCCGTGTCACGCACCGATTGCCGATACCGCGCCACTGCATCGAGTGTCGCCGAGTCCTCATAAGCCATTGGCAAATAGACGACACGGCTAGGCACTGTCATGGTGGCGATGCCGGTCAACGTTGCATCCGTAGCGGCAAGGGCATCAACAAGAGCCCGTTGATGGATTGCCCTGCTGTCGAAACGTACCTGCAAGGAACGCACGCCGGGAGAGAGCTCACACACGCCATTCACCGGACTATTTTTCAAGGCCTCCATCAGCGCGTGAATGCGAAAGCGATGATTGAGATCGAGAACGTTCTCGCCGTATTCGATCAGGATGTACTTGTCGCCTGCTTGGCGGAAGACCGTCTTGGGTCGCTCGCCTGACGCAGCCATCTCAAACAGGATTGGCGAACCGCGCTCAGAGCTTGCATCTGGGAGTGCCAGGACCGAGGCATCCCATCCCGCGATAAAGGCGTCCTGCGCCTGCTCCAATGCGAGTGCATCGTCGAATGTCATTTCACGAAAGCGAATCTTGTCACCCGGCTTGACCTGCCCCACCTTCCACAATTCCGCCTTGGCGATGGTCACGGCGCAAACGAACCCGCCAAGGCTCGGGCCATCGCGGGTCAGGATCACCGGCATGTCGCCCGTGAAATTGACACTGCCGATCGCGTACTCGCAATCGTGCACGTTCGATGGATGCAGCCCCGCTTCGCCACCATCAGAACGCGTCCATTGAGGCTTCGGACCGTTCAGTCGGATACCAAGACGGTTCGAGTTGTAGTGGACGTCCCACTCGCTCGCAAAGAACGTCTCAATTGACTCCGCCGTGAAGAAGTCAGGCGCACCATGCGGCCCGTACAACACCCCGATCTCCCATGTACGCCCATAGCTGGGTACGAGAGAATCAGGCAGCGCTACCGGGGCGTACAGAGGCGCCAGGTCAGCCGTCGCAGGCAGGCTTGGCTCTGCTATCGTCAAGACGTCTGCAGGACGCAACGTGCGGCCTGCATGGCCGCCAAATTGTCCGAGCGCGAACGTCGCGCGACTACCGAGATACAGCGGCACATCCAGTCCATTACGCACCGCGAGATAGGTCCGGCATCCACTGGTCGCTTTGCCAATGCGCAGGGTCTGCCCCGCTTTGACATCGATAGGTATCCAGAGCAATACTGGCTCGCCATCCAATGTCGCGTCGGTCGGCGCACCGGTCAAGGCGACAATCGTGTCGCAATGAAACCGCAGGGTGGGTCCGAGTACCGTCGTTTCAATGCCCGCAGCATGCGGCTGATTACCGACGATCCTGTTAGCGAGCCTGAACGCCCAGTCGTCCATCGGCCCCGATGGCGGTACCCCGATATCCCAGTACCCGACACGGCCGGGATAGTCCTGGATAGAGGTATAAGTACCCGCGTCCAACACCTCGATCGCGCTCGGCCGATACGTGAACGTGTCAAGAAAACGCGTTGAGATATCGCCTGTGCGAAAGCCGTCGCTTGCCACCACTTGCCGCAAGTAATCCAGATTTGTCGCTATGCCGGCCAGCCGTGTTTCCGCGAGTGCCCGGGTCATCGCCGCAATGGCTGCCGCACGATCAGCACCGTGAACGATGAGCTTGGCGATCATGGGGTCGTAGTGAGCGGATACCTCCGTGCCGGTTTCGACCCAGCCATCGACGCGGATATCAGGAGGGAAGCTGACTTCGGTCAACGTGCCCGGACTCGGCGCGAAGTTACGTAGCGCATTTTCCGCGTACACCCGCACTTCAATTGCCGCCCCGTGCGGGATGATCGGACGATCCAAAGCCGGAGGACAACCCGCTGCAGTCAGGATCATCCACTCAACTAGGTCGATACCTGTCACGCTTTCGGTGATCGCGTGTTCGACCTGCAATCGGGTGTTGACCTCCAGGAAGTAGAACGTCTCCTGAGGCGCGTCGTAAATAAACTCAACAGTACCGGCCGACCGATAAGAAACCGAACGACCCAAATTCTCCGCGGCGGCCCACAGTCGTTGCCGAACGGCATCCGATAAACTCGGCGCAGGTGTTTCCTCAACGACTTTTTGATTACGCCGCTGCAACGAACAATCTCGTTCACCAAGCGCGACGACATTGCCGCGGCCGTCTCCAAAGATTTGCACTTCAACATGACGAGCATGGTCAACGAAGCGCTCGACAAACACGCCAGCGTTCGCGAAAAACGACTGTCCCAATCGCTTTACCGACTCGAACGCGGCCATCAACCCCGCTTCGTCATTGCATCGCGTGAGGCCAATGCCACCGCCCCCAGCCGTACTTTTCAGCATGACGGGGTAGCCGATCCTGGCTGCCTCTTGTTGCGCTTCCGACACGTCGGCAAGCAGGCCTGATCCGGGGGTTAGCGGTACACCGGCCAGTTCCGCGAGTTCACGAGCGGCATGCTTCAGCCCAAACTGTTCCATTTGCTGCGGAGTCGGCCCCACGAACGCCATGCCTTCCGCTTCGCAGCGCGCCGCGAATTCCGCGTTCTCTGACAAAAAGCCGTAGCCCGGAATGATCGCCTGAGCGCCACTTCGCTTCGCCGCATCAATGATGAGATCCGCCCGTAGATAGCTTTCGGCCGCGGTGTTACCGCCCAGCGAAATTGCGACATCGGCGGAGGAGACATGAAGGCTATTGCGGTCGGCGTCCGAGTAGACGGCAACCGAGCGTACGTTCATGCGTCTCAGCGTGCGCGCAATACGACAGGCTATCTCGCCGCGATTCGCGATCAATACGGTGTGGAACATGGACGTCCCTGATCAGGAGTGGGATGCTGCGGTCTTCACGCTTTTGTCGGCGAGGTAGTTTGCCCAGCCACCGAATCGGGTGATGTCGACGGCGTGGTCCAGTCCGGCGGACTCACAGATGAAGCCTTTGACATCCGTTCCGTCAGCGAGCCTGACGGTACCGATTCCCAGGGGTGCGGCAACGCCGGCCACAAAGGAACCAAACTCGGTAATGGGCATGTCCCATAGTTCAAGCTGGATCGGTGCGCCGCTGTCAGAACGCATCAGGCCGGGCTTAGGCGGTGTTGTATTGGCCAGTGCGAACAGTCGATAGTTAGACGCGGTAGTCGTGCTTGCAACGAATAGCGCGCCGCGATTAAGCAGCTCATGATTGAGCGGCATGCCACGCAGATGCGCTCCCACGACCGCGACGCGAATCGTGTTCACGTTCGCAGGTGCAGCGTCGCGCACCGACGACGTGGCATCCTCAAGATTCAACGCCAAGCCGGTCGCGCCGCGCGTGAGGCCGGTGCCGTTATGCCACTGCTCGGCAAAAGCGGCGAGTCCACGCTCCCGCCACGCGTCGCCGATAAACGTAATGCCGAAGGGCAAACCGTCTTCGCGAATGCTCGCTGGTACCGAGACCGCGCTCCAATCGAGCAAGTTGACGAAGTTGGTGTATTTGCCCAGGTTGCTATTCAAACGCACGGGATCTGCCTGGACATCAGCTATTCGATAATGCGTGGGAGCCGTCGGCACAAGCACGGCGTCGAACCCGGCAAGCAGCGCGTCGGCGCGGCGCTTGAGATCGGCGAGTTTGTACACGCCCTCAAAAACATCGGCGGCTGAAAATTCCCTGGCCTTGAAAATGATCTCACGCACGACCGGATGGATATCGGCTTCGTGATTAGTCGCGAACTCGCGAATGGCGGCGAAGCGTTCCGCGACCCAGGGTCCGTCGTATAGCAACGCAGCGACTTCGTCGAACAGGGTGAAGTCGATCGGCACACAGGTCGCACCTCGTGCCTCGAGCTGGCCGATAGCAACCTGAAAAGCTTGCGAGGCGAAATCATCGCCGAAAAATTCGGGATGTGCCGGAATAGCGATGCGTGGAGCAGCCGGCATACGCCAATCGCGCGACGCGTCCGGTACGGCACGTGAAAGGCCATCTTCAAGATCGATGACAGCCGCCACGTCGTACACGGTCACCGCGTCACCGATGGTCATCGCGAACACGGACACGCAATCCAACGTGCGGCACGCGGGTACGACGCCGGTGTTGCTGAACGCACCGCGCGTGGGTTTGATACCAACGATGTTGTTCAAACCAGCAGGCACCCGTCCAGAGCCGGCGGTGTCGGTTCCCAGCGCGAACGGCACAAGGCCGCGGGCCACGACCGACGCCGAGCCAGAACTCGAGCCACCCGACACAAATGCCGCATTGAACGTATTAGTTGGTACTCCGTATGGTGAGCGAGCACCAACGAGGCCCGTCGCAAACTGGTCGAGATTGGTCTTCCCAATGATGATCGCACCGGCATCGGTCAGACGCCGAACGATCGTTGCATCCTTGTCCGGTGAATAGGCGAACGCGGGACAAGCGGCCGTTGTCTCAATGCCTTCAGCGTCGATGTTGTCTTTGGCTGCAAACGGCACACCGTATAACGGGAGGCGGTTTACATCGCCACCGACGGCATCAAGCTTTTGCGCGAGCGTGGTCAGGCGAGCGTCCAGCCCGGAAGCGGACACGATAGAAATCCAGGCTGGGTCGTCAGCAGACAGCGACGCCCTCAGTTCGTGAAGTAGTTCCGCCGGCCCAGTACCGGTTTCGTATGCACGTTTCCAGTCGGGAATAGTCCATCCGAGCATCTGGTATTTCCTCTTGTGTACAAGTTTCGACATTCATATACAAGAGTTGTGCCAATGGCAGGGAGACCTTTGTGGACGGGCTTCTGAGCGGCTTTTAAGGAAAGCCGGCAGTGTGTTCAGCGGCTGCAAAACGCCCTAAAGTGGCGCTGAACGGGCGCAGATTGGGCGGCGTCGCACCAGTAGCGCGCCTACCCGGCCACCGGCGCGGCATGCGTTAGTCCCGTCAATCCGGAAGCCGCTTAGACGTCGTGGGGGACTGGAAAACCTGCTTTTTGCCAAATAGCGTTGCGACGGGTACGAACGCAGCTCGGGAGTTAAGTGACCACAACAACCACAAGGCATTGAGTATTACCCCAGCCGATCATCACCATAACGAATACCGATTGTTGTTGATCTGGAACTTTCTCGTTCCTAAGATGGTTTAACCGTAAAAAAATCGATAACACGGAGACATTTGAAAATGGATACGCAGGCGAAGCCCGAACGGGCAATCAAGACAGTGGAAGATGCGATCCGCCTGGTGGAGGCGAGTCGACTGACGCATATCAAAGTCGGTCTGTCCGATATCGATGGCATTCTGCGCGGAAAATATCTGCGCAAGGATAAATTCCTCGGGGCTCTGCGTGCGGGTTTCGCTTTCTGCAATGTCGTACTAGGTTGGGACTCAGACGACCAGATGTACGACAATGCGAAATACACTGGCTGGCACACCGCCTATCCGGACGCCTTGGTGCGCATCGTACCGGAGAGCTGCCGGCGCTTGCCGCTTGAACAGGGCGACGGCGAAGACATGTTGTTCTTCCTTGCCGAATTTGTTGGGGATGCCGAAGCAATTTGCCCGCGGGGCTTGTTGAAACGCGTACTAAAGCGCGCAAGCGACATGGGATTCGATGTTTCTGCCGCCCTTGAATATGAATTCTTCATGTTCGAGGAGACGCCGCATTCGGTGCGTGAAAAAAATTACCGTGACCTGAAGAACTGGACGCCGGGCAATTTCGGCTACTCGGTGCTGCGCAGTACGGTCGAAGGCGACTTTTATCGGCAATTGCTCGATATGTGCGAGCAGATGGACATGCCGATCGAGGGCCTGCATACCGAAACCGGTCCCGGCGTGCTCGAGGCTGCGCTAGCGGTCGACGGCGCGGCCGAGATGGCGGACAAGGCAATATTGTTCAAAACCTTTACCAAGGCGCTAGCTCAGAAGAACAATCTGATGGCGACCTTTATGGCGAAATGGTCGCATGACCACCCAGGACAGAGCGGTCATATCCACTTGTCCCTGCGCGAGACCAGCACCGGCAAATCAGCGTTTTACGACGAAAGCCGTCCTTACAATATGAGCGCCAAGCAGGCCAGCTTCATGGCGGGCGTGCAACGCTACCTGCCCGAATTCATGTCGATGTTCGCGCAGACCGTCAATAGCTATTCGCGGTTGGTGCCGGGCTACTGGGCGCCGCTCGATGCAACGTGGGGCGTTGAGAACCGGACCACGGCCTTACGCCTGATCCCGGGTTCGGAGAAATCGCAGCGCGTTGAAGTTCGCATTGGCTCGGCCGACGCCAACCCCTACATTGCATTGGCCGCCGCGTTGGGTGCCGGCTTGCACGGCATCGAACAGGGCCTGGATCCAGGGCAGATTGTCGAGGGCAACGCCTACACGCAGGAATTCCCCGCCCATCTGAAATTGCCTTGCACCTTGTGGGATTCCGCTCAGCGACTGCGCCATTCCGAAGCCGCGAAGACCTTGTTCGGCGAAGCATTTGTCGAGCATTTTGTCGCAACCCGCGAATGGGAAGAACGACAGTTCCGTCGGCATGTAACCGATTGGGAATTGGCCCGCTATTTCGAAATTATTTGAGTCTATAAGTCCAAGCCCACTACGATGAAAGATGAACTGATTACCATTAGCCCGATCGACGGCAGCGAATTCGTGCGCCGGCCTTATGCGAGCGAATCGCAGATCGAGCAGACGCTACAGCGCGCGAAAACTGCCCAGAAGGCGTGGGCTGCACGACCGCTGTCCGAGCGACTGGCGCTGGTTGGCCGTGCCGTCGAACACTTCGTCCAAAACAAGGCAACCATCGCCGAGGCGATTACGCGTCAGATGGGACGCCCGTTGCGCTACACCGGCGGCGAAGTGGACGGCTTCGCCTCGCGGGCACGTCATATGATGGCGATCGCAGAAGATGCGTTGAAGCTCGTGCAGGTGGAACCGCAGGACGGCTTTACGCGCTTCATTTCACGTGAGCCGGTGGGCGTAGTGCTCACCATCGCGCCGTGGAATTACCCCTTGCTGACGGCAGTCAACAGTATCGTCCCGGCGTTGCTGGCGGGAAATTCCGTCATTCTTAAGCACTCCGACCAAACTCCGTTGTGTGCCGAACTCATTCATCAGGCCTTCGTCCAGGCCGAACTGCCCGAGGGCGTGTTCCAGTACTTGCATGTGGATCATGAGCGGGTGCGCCGTCTGATACACGCGAACGAGATCGGATTTGTCTGTTTCACCGGTTCGGTGGGCGGAGGCCGCATAGTCGAGGAAGCGGCAGCCGGGCGCTTTATTGGCGTTGGGCTTGAGTTGGGCGGCAATGATCCGGCCTACGTACGAAGCGATGCGAATATCGATTACGCAGTGGAGACGCTGGTCGACGGTGCCTTCTTTAATTCGGGCCAGTCATGCTGCGGTATCCAAAGAATTTATGTGGCTCAATCTCTGTACAAGGATTTTATCGAGCGTGCCGTGGCGCTGACGAATCAGTATGTGCTGGGCAATCCGCTTGATGCGCAAACCACCCTGGGGCCGGTAGTCCGCACCGCGGCAGCCGATGGCGTGCGGGCGGTGATCGCCGAGGCACTCGCCAAAGGTGCTAAGAATCTTATCGACGAAAGCCAGTTCGGATTGGCGCGCGCCGGCACGCCTTATGTGGCGCCGGGCGTGTTCGTCGATGTCGATCACGGCATGACGCTGATGAACGATGAGTGTTTCGGACCGGTGGTCGGCATCATGCCGGTGTCCGGAGATGAACAAGCCATCGAACTGATGAACGACAGCCCCTACGGTTTGACGGCCAGTGTGCTTACGGGTGACGAAGAAGCGGCGCTATCGATTGGCCGGCGTGTGGAGACCGGCACCTTCTTCATGAACCGCTGCGATTATCTCGACCCTGCGCTAGCCTGGACCGGGGTGAAGAATACCGGCCGAGGTGTGACCTTGTCGGCGATCGGTTACGAGCACCTGACGCGAGCCAAATCTTTTCATCTGAAAACCCGTCTCTGAACGGATCTTCAAAGGAATTTCGTATGTCACTTCCCTCCGCAAACTGGAATTACCCGACCGCAGTCAAGGTCGGTGCAGGCCGGATCCGCGAATTGCCGCAATGGTGTAAAGGCCTGGGCATGGCCCGGCCGCTGTTGATTACCGACCCGGGTCTGGCAGCATTGCCGCTGATCGGGAGCACGCTGGATCACTACCGCTCCGCCGGCCTGGAGTGCGGACTGTTCCACGATATCAAGGGCAATCCGACTGGCAAGAATGTCGACGATGGCGTGGCGATTTTCAAGGCCGGCGGCCATGACGGTGTGATCGCCTTCGGCGGCGGCTCGGCTCTTGATGCGGCCAAGGCTGTGGCGCTGATGGTTGGGCAGAATCGTCCGTTGTGGGATTTCGAAGATGTCGGCGACAACTATCTGCGCGTGAATGTGGCCGGCATGGCGCCCGTGGTCGCTGTGCCGACCACGGCCGGGACCGGCTCCGAAGTCGGTCGCGCTTCGGTGATCACCGACGATCACGCCCATGTGAAACGGATCATATTCCACGCGAACATGCTGCCCTCGGTCGTCATCCTCGACCCCGAGTTGACGGTGGGCCTGCCGGCCAAGCTGACGGCGGCGACCGGCATGGACGCACTCTCGCATAACCTCGAAGCCTATTGTTCGCCGTTTTACCATCCGATGGCGACGGGCATCGCGGTCGAAGGGATTCGCCTGATCAAGCAGTTCCTGCCGCGCGCGGTCAAGGACGGCCAGGACCTCGACGCGCGCCTGCAAATGCTGGTGGCATCGAGCATGGGCGCCACAGCGTTCCAGCGCGGCCTGGGTGCAATGCATGCGCTGGCTCACCCCTTGGGCGCGCTGTACGACGCCCACCACGGCATGCTCAACGCCATCCTGATGCCGTACGTGCTCAAGGCCAACGAATCGGCTATCGCGGACCGCATCGAATTGTTGGCGCGCTACCTTGAACTTGCACAGCCGTCGTTCACATCATTCCTGGACTGGGTCTTGATGATGCGCGACACGTTGGGCATTCCCCATACGCTCGGTGAGATCGGCATCGATGCCCGCGACGCGGCGAAGGTCGGTGAAATGGCCGTGGCTGATGGATCCGCCGGGACCAACCCGATTCCGTTCAGTGCCGCCGAGTACAGCCGCATCTTCGTGACGGCCGTAGAAGGCTTGCTGTAACGCCAATTGGAATGAGTCAGTGTTATCGAGGGGATG
>Ga0302314_10021157_pt1 | contig 10724 bp, 8 predicted proteins | sample III_Palsa_N2_3_FD_200533 | JGI IMG/M metagenome (GOLD analysis project Ga0302314, IMG submission 200533) | Peat permafrost microbial communities from Stordalen Mire near Abisko, Sweden - III_Palsa_N2_3 | ecosystem: Environmental > Terrestrial > Soil > Palsa > Peat permafrost | place: Sweden... | reverse complement strand
GGCAGCACGGCTACCGTGCCCGCCGGTGCGAAAGCGCCTGCCGACCCCTACTTTGTGGCGGCTCAGGTCGATAGTGTGCCGACCGCTACGCCGATCAAGCATCTCGTCATCATCTACGACGAGAACGTGTCGTTCGATCATTATTTCGCCACCTATCCGCATGCGACAAACCCCGATGGCGAGCCGCGCTTCACCGCGTTGCCGGGCACTCCGGAAATCAACAATCTGGTCACCGCGCGACTGCTGACCAAGAATCCCAACGATACGAATACGGCGAACGGCGTGAATGCCGCGGACCCGTTCCGCCTCGACCGCACGCAAGCCGCGTCCGCCGATCAGAACCATTCCTATACCCCCGAGCAGCAGGCCTATGATGGCGGCCGGGCCGATCTGTTTCCGCTGTACACTGGACATGGCACGTCCGGCGGTGTTGGCGCGTTCGGCACCCAAGGTCAGGTGATGGGCTACTACGACGGCAACACGGTGACGGCGCTGTGGCATTACGCCCAGCATTTTGCGTTGAACGACAACGCATATACCAACACCTACGGCCCCTCCACTCCGGGCGCGCTCGAAGTGGTTTCCGGCCAGACCAATGGTCTGCACCTGGTTGCCAGCAACTACGCCACTTTCTACGTCAACGACGGTCAGGGCGGCCTCACGCTGATCAACGACGTCGACCCCGGCTACGACGTCTGTTCGAGCACGACCAATTCCGCGACCCTGTCGGGCAAGAACATCGGCGATCTGCTCAATCAAGCCGGGCTCCCCTGGGGCGGCTTCATGGGCGGGTTCAACCTCAAAACCACCAATGCCAATGCCACCACCGGCTGCGCCCGCAGCACGCTTTCCCCGGTGGTCGGCGAGACCGTGGCGGACTATGTCCCGCACCACAACTGGTTCCAGTATTTCGCCTCTACCGCCAACCCGACCCACGCCCGCCCGGCTTCGCTCGCCACGATCGGCTACAGCTTTCAGCATAACGGCGTGGCCGATCCGGCCAACCACGAATACGATCTGACGGATTTCTACAATGCAGTCACCGCCGGCAACTTCCCGTCGGTTTCCTACATCAAGATGCCCGCATATCAGGACGGCCACGCCGGCTATTCCGACCCGCTGGACGAGCAGGAAGGAATCGTGAAGCTGATCAACTTCATCGAGGTTCAGCCGGATTGGCACAACACCGCGATCATCGTGACCTATGACGACTCCGACGGCTGGTACGACCACGCCTTCGCAACGCCGACCAACCCGTCGTTCGACTCGGTGGCTGACCAGCTCTATGGCCCCGGCAAATGCGGGACAGGCACACCCAATAAGGGCGTCGCCGGCACCGGCCCGGTGAACGGCCGCTGCGGCCCGGGCACACGCATTCCGTTCCTGGTCATCTCCCCCTGGGCAAAGCCGAATTACGTCGCTACCGCTCAGGTCACCCAGGCCTCGGTCGTGCGCTTCATCGAAGACAACTGGCTGAATGGCAAACGCCTCGGCGGCGGCGCATTTGACGCCAGCGCCGGTTCGATCGCCCCAATGTTCAACTTCCACGGAGCCGGTAATTTGCCGATCCTGTACCTCAATCCCCGCACGGGCGAGGAAGATTAAGCATAAGGTAAGGAAGCATCTTTTTTGAAAAAAAGAAGCAAAAAACTTTTGTTGATGTAGATCGGAATGCACATTCGACGCAGCGGTGCACGCTAATTCTAAATTGATAAAGTTTTTTTGCTTCTTTTTGTTCACAAAAAGAAGACTCTTCCTGCACTTCGACCTATTGATTTTACCTATCGGGACAGACATTAAGAAACTGATCAGTACACAGAGCCGCTTTGCGTATCATTACAACTCTTGCGCTCGCGGGCGCGTTTGGCGTCTGCGCCGCTGTGGTGGCGGTCTTGCGCAGTCCGGTGCCGGTGGCCGATTGGTTTTCCAACCCGGTCGCGAGCTTCGAACTCGCCATGGGGGAAAATCCGGCTCCGGTCACGCTGGTCCGTCCCGACAGCGCGCCGCTTTCGGCGATGGCGCAACTGGGCAGGCTGATTTTCTTCGATACCAGCCTGTCGTCTTCCGGCCGGATCTCGTGCGGATCCTGCCACAGCCCGCAACACAGCTACGGACCCGTGGGCGACGCGCCCGCACTCTATGGCGGCCCTACGCTCGCAAGCCAGGGCGCGCGTGCGGTGCCCTCGCTGATGTATCTGCAATTTCAACCCAATTTTACGATCGGGCCCGATCCTGCGGGAGACAGCGAGACGCCCCAGGTCCTGCCCCAATTGGCGGCAAAGGGCCTGACCGCCGCGCGCGCGACCAAAACCGCGCAAAGCACGGCGCAGAGTGCGGCTAACATCGTCCCCCAAGGCGGCCTGTTTTGGGACGGCCGCGCCGATACGCTGCAAACTCAGGCGATGGGGCCGTTACTCAGCCCGTTTGAGATGGATGGCGGCAGCGTCGCGCGCGTCACCGCCAAATTGCAGGCGGCACCTTACCGGGGTCGGTTCACGCAGCTTTTTGGCCCGGATATTTTCGCCTCGCAGACCATGACCATGGCCGAGGCATTGTTCGCCGTCGCGCGCTACGAACTCGAGGATCCGAGCTTCCATCCCTATTCGAGCCGCTACGATGCCTGGCTCGAGGGTAAGGCCCGCCTGAGCACCGCCGAAATGCGCGGTTACGAGTTGTTCAACGACCCGGCCAAGGGCGATTGTGCCGCCTGCCATCTCGACCAGCCTTCGCCCGATGGTCAGCCGCCGCTGTTCACCGACCACCAGTTCGAGGCCCTCGGCGTGCCGCGGAATCCGCAACTCGCCTTCAACCAAAGCCCGGATTATTTCGATCTCGGCATATGCGGCCCGTACCGCACCGACCTTACCGCGCAAACCCAGTATTGCGGCATGTTCCTGACGCCGACGCTGCGCAACACCGCGACGCGCCAAGTGTTCTTCCATAACGGCGTCGATCATAACTTGCAGCAGGTGCTGGATTTTTACGACTTCCGGGATACCGAGCCGGTGAAAATCTATCCCAGCGACGCCAAAGGCGCGGTTTTGAAATACAACGATCTTCCCCGGCGCTATTGGGCGAACATCGACACGGCGGATCCTCCATTTGACCGGCAATTGGGCCAGGCGCCGCCGCTCAGCCACGACGAGGAGGAGGACATCATCGCCTTCCTCGGGACCCTTACCGATGGCTACGAACCGGCGTCGAGGTAAGGGTAGGCGAAATCAATAGGTTAGGAAGTCTTCTTTTTGTGAACAAAAAGAAGCAAAAAAACTTTGTCACCTAAGGATTTGGTTCACCGGCCTACGGTTGTGCACTCCGATCCATTCGAACAAAAGTTTTTTGCTTCTTTTATTCGAAAGAGATGCTTCTACCTTCCCCTGGCCTACTTATTCCGCGAAGGTTCTCCCCGGAGTCGGAGGCATCACGGTGACGAGCAATCAGCCGGCGCACGGACGTGCGAGTTTCTTTAGTATATTCCTTTGTTCGATCATCGCGGTCCTATATTTAATATATCTCGCCCACGACATGGTGCGCCTGGTTTCGATGCACGACGACCCGCATTCGCCTATTCTGATAGCGAGCAAAGAGCTACCGCAGGCGGATTACGCCAGATTCTGGTACGAGGGAAAGTCGCTTTTCATCAGCCGGGCGGAGGTTCTCCGGCAGGAATTTCCTAACTCCTCGTGGTTGAGATCGGAGTTGAAAGTAACTGCTCCCGCTTCAATTCCTCATCCCGAGGCTGGATGGTTGTACCCACCGACGATGGGGCCGCTGGCGGTATTATTTTCATTCATACCGCTCGCCCTGAGCTTTTGGGTCTGGCGCGCGGCGACTTTATTAATCGCGGCGATTTGTTTGCGTTACGCAGGCCTGGGCTGGCTGGTCATAATCGCCGGCCTGCTGTGCCCCGCAGGGATTACCGACGTTTTGACCGGGCAGAACGGCGCGCTCACAGCGGGATTATTTATTTCTGCCTTGTTGTGTTTCGACACCAAGCCACGCTTCGGCGGCGGCTTGGCGGGGCTGCTTTGCATCAAGCCGCAAGTCGCGATCGCGCTACCCTTTATTTTGTTCCGAAGCCGGTATCGAAGGGCATTGCTAGCATGTCTACTTGTCGCAGCCGCAATGATTCTGCTCTCGATTATCGTCGGCGGATGGACCTCGTGGATTTCCTTCATCACGATCTCGGGTTCAATTTCCTCACGAGTTATGAACGCGCCGATCAATAAACTAGCTCCTGGCGGGATCACGGTCCTGATGATGGCGCGGACGTTCCACGCTACTGTTTCTGAAGCGTGGGCGTTACAAGCTGTCAGCAGTGCGACTGCGGGTATGATCGTCTGGCACATTTGGCGTGCACCAACGAGTGACCAGATCGGGCGCACGGCGCTGACGGTCTGTTTATCGCTCCTGATCACGCCTTATGGTTTCTTATACGACCTGGTCGGTTTTGCTATTGCGATGGCCGCCATGTTCGCGCGAACGTCCAACCGCCAAAAGCCGATTTTCGCTTTACTATGGTTGTTAAGCGGCTACGTCGGCGTGATAGCGAGTCTCACCACTCTGGATCTAATGCCGATCGCCGCCGCCGCAGGCGCGTGGCTCATTTGGGATCAAGGGAAAACAAGAAAGGCGGGCCAGCCCGGACCCGCTGGGGCCGAGGGGCCCCAGACCCCCATCACTTTGCGATGAGGCCACCGCCCGCCGCACCCCTCCACCTAAAGTCACGGGGGTCTGGGGCCCCTCGGCCCCAGCGGGTCCGGGCTGGCCCGCCTTCCTTCCCTACCCTCTATCCCGCATCAGGCGCGCTTTATCGCGTTGCCAATCCCGCGCCGCGATCGCGTGTCTCTTATCGGCTTTGTTGCGGCCCTCGCCGAGCCCCAACAGCACCTTGGCGCAGCCGCGATCGTTGAAATGGATATCCAGCGGCACCAGCGACATTCCCTGCCGTGCGATCGCGCCCAACATTTGCCGGATTTGCTTACGCTTCATCAGCAGCTTGCGCGGTGCGCGGGGCTCGAAGCGTGACAGCACGCCGCCCTGGTATTCCGGGATGTAGCAGTTGAACAAAAACATCTCGCCTTCGCGCTCGCCTGCCCAGGCCTCGGTGAGCGTCGCGCGGCCATGGCGCAGCGACTTCACCTCGGGGCCTTTCAGCACGATGCCGGCCTCGAGCGTTTCCTTGATGGTGTAATCAAACCGCGCCTTGCGATTTTGCGCGGCGATCCCGTGCGAGATCAGCGAATTCGGCTTTTTTTCGGTCACCGGATCAGATCAGTCCCAGGCCACTCATCGCGGCGCGCACGCGGCCTTTGCTCGCCTCGCCCAGCGGGGCCAACGGCAGCCGGCAACGCTCGTGTGTGAATCCGAGCAGCGACAGGCCATATTTCACCGGCGCGGGATTGGATTCCACGAACATCGCGTCGTGCAGTGGCACCAGCCGGTTTTGCAACGCCATTGCCTCGTTCAATCGTCCCTCCGCCCACGCGTTCTGCATCGCGGCCAGTAACGCCGGCGCCACATTCGCGGAAACCGATATGCAGCCCACCCCGCCCGCGGCATTGAACGCGAGCGCGGTGTGATCCTCACCCGAAAGTTGCACGAAATCGGCGCCGCAGGCAGCAGTTGTGTGCAACGGCCGGGTCAGGTTGGCCGTGCTGTCCTTCACGCCCACGATATTGGGATGCCGGGCCAGCCGCGCCATGGTTTCGACGCTCATATCGACCACGCTGCGCGCCGGAATATTATAGATAATCAGCGGCAGCTCCACCTTATCGGCGATCGCGCTGTAGTGCAGGAACAACCCCTCCTGCGTCGGCTTATTATAGTACGGCGTGACCACCAGAATGCCGTCCGCCCCGGCGTACTTGGCGTGGCGCGCCAGGCTGATCGCCTCCGCGGTGCTGTTCGACCCGGCGCCCGCGATCACCGGCACCCGCCCGCCCGCGGCCTCCACGGTTACTTCCACCACGCGCTTATGTTCTTCGTGCGACAAGGTTGGGCTTTCGCCGGTGGTGCCGACCGAAATCAACCCCTGCGTGCCCTGCGCGATCTGCCAATCGACGAACCGCGCGAGTTGCGTCTCGTCCACCGAGCCATCCTCCCGGGTGGGGGTAACGAGCGCGACCAGAGACCCTCTGAACATTTTTTATCCCCGACTGATGGCAAAGAGGGGCGAAACTAAGCACCTGGCTAGTGCCCCGCAAGGGCAACCACGCTACAACAGCAAATATGCGCGCCGCACGATTCGTAGTTCCGCTGATTTTAGCCCTGATCGCCCTTCCCGCGGCCGCCGACGTGAGCCCAGAATCCAACGCCGCCAGCACAGCAGTCTCACCCCAAGGGCTGGTCCTCGCGCAAAAACTGGCGACCTACCAACGCCTGCTGATGCCGGGGGGCGGCAGCTACGCCGAGATCGACGCGTTCATCACCCAGAATCCCGATTGGCCGCAGCAAAACTTGCTGGCACGGCGGCGCGAGGACGCGCTGATGGACGTGACCGACCTCACCACGCTGCTGGGCGCGTGCCACATCATCAACCCGCAGGAAGCCGGCACGCTCGCCCGCTGTGCCGCCGCGGAGACCGCCGAACCCGCCCGTGCCGCGCAGGACGCCGATGCCGCGTGGGCGCGCGGCTACGACGATCCCACGCAGGCGGCCGGCTTCCTGCGGCAATTCGGATCGCTGTTGAGTGCCGATGCGGAATGGCGCCGCTACACCCGGCTGCTCGCGAGCAACCCCTATCTCGCCCAGCGCCAACTGGCGCGGCTCACCCCGGCGCAGCGGGTGGTGGCGACCGTGCTGCTGGCTTTCCGCCAAAACAGCCCCGACGCCGCCGACCAGGCCGCCGCTCTGCCCGCCAACGAGCAAAGCGATCCGGTTCTGTTTCTCGCCTGGTCGCGCTATTTGATGCACGCGCAGGACGACAAGGGCGCCCTGGCGCTGTGGCAGCGTCTCGGCGCCACCGCGCAAGCCGTCGACGCTGCGCGTCTGCCCCAATTCTGGACTGCGCGCAGCGCCCTGGCGCGCCAGTTGCTTACCGACAACGACGCCGCCGACGCCTATGATCTGGCCAACGACAACGGCCAGGTGACGGCGGCGAACGTCACCGACGCGGAGTTCTTCGCCGGCTGGATCGCGCTCCGCAAGCTCGACGCGCCGGCGGTCGCGATCGCGCATTTCACCAACCTGGAAAACGCGTCGCACGCCGAGATCACCGCCGGGCGCGCGCATTATTGGTTAGGCCGCGCCTACACCGCAAAGGGCGACGACAACGCGGCGCGCGGCGAATATCTCGAAGCCGCAAAATATCCTTATGTCTACTATGGCCAATTAGCGATCAAGGCGCTGCACTACAGCGACGCCGACCTGGCAAAAATGATCAACTCCGCCCACGATCCCGCGGTCGACACGATTCTCGCGAACTCACTCGCCGGCACCGAAATGGCCCGCGCGGCGCAGATCCTGGTCGATCAGGGCAACCTGGAACTGGCCCGGAAATTCCTGCAACAACTCGCCGCCACCGCGGTCGACCCGGCCTCGAAAGTCGCCGCCGCCTATCTCGCGAACACGCTAGGATTGCCTGATCAGGCGCTCGCGATCGCGCGCCAAGCCGCGACCCAAGGCGTATTACTACCCGACCTCGGCTGGCCCACCCCGATCACCCCGCCCGCCGTCGGCGACCCGGCACTCACGCTCGCCATCACCCGCCAGGAAAGCAATTTCGACGCCGACGCCGTAAGCCCCGCCGGCGCATTGGGATTAATGCAACTGATGCCCGCCACCGCGCGAACCTTGGCGCGCAACATGAACCTCCGGCATTTGAGCATCATCTCGCTCACCACCGACCCGGCGCTAAATCTCGAGCTGGGCAGCACTTATCTGCAGAACCTGATGGACCAATACAACAACGTGGTGCCATTCGCGGTAGCAGCCTACAACGCCGGCCCCGATCGAGTGGATCAGTGGCGCAGCCAGTACGGCGACCCAAGCCAGGCCGGCGGCCCGGACATGATCGACTGGATCGAACAAATCCCGTTCAGCGAAACCCGGAATTACGTGCAGCGAGTGATCGAGAACCTGGTGATATATCGGGCACGCGAGGGTCGGGCGGAGGCACACCCGTTGGCGCAGTGGTTGAATTAGACAAGAGGGAGGAAGTCTTCTTTTTGTGAACAAAAAGAAGCAAAAAAACTTTGTCAGTTAGAATTGGGGAGAATGCGTTTCGGTGACCGCATTGATAATCGAAAATTTTGTGTGGCTCCTGTTTCCCTTGTTCTTTTTCTGGGACGCCGTGACTGAGCTTCTCAGGTTTAACCAAGCCCGCGACAATTACAGCCCGGCTCTGCGCGCCCAGATCCCGGTGACACGAGAACGCGTGTCGAAAGTGGCCGGGAAATTCGCGGTTGCCGCGTTGTCGGTAGTTTTTTCCGGCGGCGCTATTGTCCTCCGCTCCTTCGCTTTAAGACCAAATAAGCTATGGATTTTGGCGCTTGTTGGCGGCGCATTGCTGACGTGGATACCAACCTACAAGCTTGTTTGGCTATTGGTGGGGCGGTACCTGGCGCTGTCGCCTGATGCAAGCGGGGCAAAGCTCTCCCGATCGTCGCTGCAAGTGCCGCTTTTGGGAGTGCTATTTCTTTCGGTGTCGCTCCCCGAAATGGCCGGACTCAAACAGCCCTGGAATTGGTTGATTCCTACTGCGTTATTTCCGGTTGTGGCGTGGCTGGGGTGGTGGCACGCGCCGACGAAGAAAATTTCTATACGGCATTGAATTATCCTTAATATTTTGAGGATTGGAAGCAGCAAATGCGCTCAGGACTGCCGTTCTTTATCGCCACCGGCTGTTACAGCGGGCTCTCCCCGAAAGCGCCGGGCACAGCGGGATCGCTCGCGGCGGCAGTCTTCGGCACCGGCTTGCTCACGCTCTCACCCGCCGTGCTCGCCCCCGCGGCATTGGCCGCCACCATCGCAGGCTTCTGGGCGGTACCGTTCGTCGCCGAACCCGGCCAGGACCCCGGGTTCGTTGTGATTGACGAATGGGCAGGTCAATTCCTCGCCATGGCCGCCCTTCCGCATGTCTCATTCCGGGGCGTCATCGCCGCCTTCGCCCTATTCCGGCTGTTCGACATCACCAAACCCGGCCCGATCGGCTGGGCTGATCGCCAACCCGGCGCGTTCGGCATCATGACCGACGATATTTTCGCGGGCGCCGCCGCCGCCGTTGTAATATTGATAATCCGTCATTTCGGGTGGTTGCCATGATCGAGGACTTAATCAACCTGCTACGCGAGAAGCATCTCCGCATCGCCACCGCGGAAAGCTGCACCGGCGGGATGATCGCCGCCGCATTCACCGACATCGCCGGCTCGTCGGACGTATTCGAGCGCGGTTTTGTCACCTATTCCAACGAGTCCAAAACCGAGATGCTGGGCGTGCCAGCCGATCTGATCGCGAGTGCAGGTGCGGTATCGGAAGAAGTCGCCGCCCGCATGGCAACCGGGGCCCTAGCGCATTCCCATGCCGATCTGGCCGTAAGTGTGACCGGCATCGCGGGACCTGGTGGCGGGAGCCCAGAAAAGCCGGTTGGCACCGTCTGGTTTGGAATTACCGCCCGCGTCGGCGAGGTCTCAACCCACCTGCAACTATTTGCCGGCGACCGCGCGGCCGTACGGACGGCAGCGCGGGATTTTGCGTTAAGTTTGATACGCGACCTGGTGTAGGATGGATGAGCGAAGCGTTACCCATCAATTCCAACACAAAATTTCAATCAAGCCGCGAAGTAAATAGATTGCGCTGCAGTAAGAGTCTTCCTTCGGTAAAAAAACTCCATCACTGTTGTCATTTGCGCACACATATCCACAACTTCCCGGCTCCGCCCCATCAGAACAAAAGTTTTTTGCTTCTTTTTTTCAAAAAAGATGCTTCTTCCTCTCACTTCCTCCCCCTCATTCTTCAATCAGCATACGCACTCTCGCCGCCAGGGCGTCCAGTGCGAATGGTTTCGTCAACATATCCATTCCCGGATCGAGAAAATCCCCTCGAAACGCTGCATTCTGCGCATAGCCGGTAACGAACAGGATCCGCAGGTCCGGGCGGGCGGCGCGTGCGATTTCCGCCAGTTTCTTACCGTCGATATGGGGCAGGACAACATCCGAGACCATCAGGTCGATCCGTCGTTCGGATTGCAGCAGGGGGATGGCCGGGCGTGCATCCGACGCCTCGAGCACCTCGTAGCCCAAATCCTTCAGTGCGTCGCTCATGATCAGTCGCACCGTGGTGTCGTCTTCCACGATCAGGATTGTCTCGCCCTGGCCGCGTGGTGTCGCGAGGGTGGGCGCATGCGGGCTGACCGCGGTTTGCACCGCCCGCGGAAGGTAGAGTTTGACGGTGGTTCCGAAACCCAACTCGCTATAGATGCGCAGGTGGCCTCGGCTTTGTTTGATGAACCCGTAGATCGTGGAGAGCCCGAGGCCGGTGCCCTCACCCATGGGCTTGGTGGTGAAGAACGGATCCAGCGCTTTAGCCACCACGTCGGGATGCATTCCAGTGCCGGTATCCGAAACACTGACCACGACGTATTCGCCGGGCTCGACATCGTTGTGCAGCGACGTATAGGCAGAGTCCAGTTGGGTGTTTTCGGTCTCGACGGTCAATCGGCCGCCGCTCGGCATGGCGTCCCGCGCATTGATCGCGAGGTTAAGCACGGCGTTCTCCAACTGATT
>Ga0302314_10021156_pt1 | contig 10724 bp, 9 predicted proteins | sample III_Palsa_N2_3_FD_200533 | JGI IMG/M metagenome (GOLD analysis project Ga0302314, IMG submission 200533) | Peat permafrost microbial communities from Stordalen Mire near Abisko, Sweden - III_Palsa_N2_3 | ecosystem: Environmental > Terrestrial > Soil > Palsa > Peat permafrost | place: Sweden... | reverse complement strand
GTGATGTCACCGCCAGCGCTGTTGGTGACCGTTGCATTGCCGCGATCGCCAATGTCGACGCCCTCGCCGCCGCCATGGATCGTGCCGGCATTGGTCAGCGTGGCGGAGCCGCCTTCGGTATAAATGCCGATGAGCCCGCCCGCGATGACGGCTGAGGTCGCCGCATTGTCGATGCTGCCTGTGCCCAGCGAGACGCCAGTCGAGAGGCTGCCGAATCCGACGATGGTGCCGGTGTTGATGAGCGAGCCGCTCGCGGAAAACTGAACGCCGTTGCCGGACGTCGCCGCAGTGGAAATCGTGCCGGCATTGCTCAGGGTCCATAGCGCCTGCGCCGACCCGGTAACGCCGTTGCCGTCGGGTTGGCGATCGAGATACCGGGACCGGCGTAGAAGCTCGTTGCCCCGTCGTAATCGCTGAGAGCGACCCCGCTCGTCGAACTTCTCAGCACCGTCTGCGCCTGCGCCGCGCCCGGCAGCGCCACGCCCAGCGGCACCAGCACCGGTGCCGCCAGCAGCGCGCGCCAGGCGGCGCCGCTCAGCAGCCTTGCCGTCAGGTTGTGGGCGCCGTTGGATGAAAACAGGGGCGAAGCGAAGGCCGAGCGCGCTAAAATATTCATGAGATCCATATAAAGCAGGCGCTTGGGCGGCATCGCACAAGACTCGGGGGCGTCCCTCGGACGGGACCGGGATAGTCATTCGCTCCACCGCCGTTGTCAATTGTAAGTGGCGAAGAGCTTTCAAATCACGCGGTCGCCGTGTGAGTCTTGCCGGTTTTTTCGCTTCGAGGCGGCCGCACCGCCATGCCATGGTCCGACGCAACAAGTGACGAGATCGAGGTTCGAGTGCGCGCGAGATATGGGCTTTTGGTTGCGATGCTGGCGGCATTGCTCTTGATCAACGCGGCCTCGGCCGAGACGGTGTTCCGGCGCGGCCATCAGGCCGAACCCGAATCGCTCGATCCGCAGAAGGTCGATAGTGCCGAGGAAAGCAGCATCCTGCTCGACCTGTTCGAGGGGCTGACCCGGATCGACGGCACCGGCGCCATCGTTCCGGGCGTCGCGTCTTCCTGGGAGACGGCGCCGGACGGGCTCGCCTGGACGTTCCATCTCCGGCCCGAGGCGAAATGGTCCGACGGCACGCCGGTCACTTCGGCGGATTTCGTCTATGGCTTGCGCCGGGCGCTCGACCCGGCCACGGCGGCGCCCTATGCCTCGATCCTCTATTCGATCGTCGGCGCGCGCGATTTCAACGACGGCACGCTGAAGGACCCGACCAAGCTCGGCGTCAGCGCCCCCGACGCCCATACGCTGAAACTGACCCTGATCGAGCCGACGCCTTATCTGGCCGGGGTCCTCACGCTCGCCATCGCCTATCCGATGCCGCGCAAGACCATCGAGGCGAACGGCACCGAATGGACGCGGCCGGGCAAGATGGTCTCGAACGGCGCCTATATGCTGGATGCCTGGGAGCCGCAGCAGGAGATCCGGCTGTCGCGCGCGCCCAGCTATTGGGATGCGAAATCGGTCAAGATCGACACGGCCCGCTGGGAAGTGGTCGAATCGGACGAGACAGCCTTCCGGCGCTTCCGCAACGGCGAACTCGATTTCGCGCGCGTTCCGGGAAAAGAGATCCCCTGGATCCGCAAGAATATGGCCGACGTATTCCACCCCGACGTCAATATGTGGACGTCCTACGTCATCGTGAACGTCGGGCGCAAGCCGCTCGACGACGTCCGGCTGCGCCAGGCGCTGGCCATGACGCTCGACCGCGAGGCGCTGGCCGACAAGATCGACCCGCGCGGCGAGGTGCCGGCCTACGGGCTCATTCCCCCCGGCATACCGGGCTATTCCCAGCAGCCGCCCGACTGGGTGGCGCTGTCCAAGCCGGAGCGCCTCGCCAAGGCCAAGGCGCTCTATGCCGCGGCTGGCTACGGCCCGGACAATCCGCTGAAGCTCGACCTGATCTATCCGCTGACCGAGGATGGCAAGCGGCTGACCACGGCCATGGCGATCATGTGGAAACAGGCGCTCGGTGCCGAAGTGACCATGGACAACGAGGAAAATCAGATCGTGCTGACCCAGACGCGGCATCATGATTTCCAGATGTCGCTCTATGGCTGGATCGCCGACTATCCCGATCCCTGGACCTTCCTGTCGACCCTGCTATCGACCGCCGGCGACCTCAACACGTCGGACTATAAGAACCCTGAGTATGACGCGCTGCTGGCCCAGTCGACGCGCACGCTCGATCCGGCCGCGCGCAACAAGGTGCTGGAGGCGGCCGAGCGGCTCATCTCGCGCGATCTGCCGATCATTCCGCTCTATTACGACGTCCGGCCTTACCTGGTGTCCGACAAACTCGATGGCTATCACGCCAATGCGCTCGACGTGCACCCGACCCAGGATCTGGCGTTCAAGCCGTAAGGACGACGACGAAATTTACCGGAGGGCGGGAATATGAGCCCGTCAGCCGGTGGCCCTTTCCGACCGCGATCCGGGGGCTGATCGCCGGTCAGAGCGTGGCGACGATTTTCCGGTATTCGTCCTGCCAATAATCGTCGAAGCCGGCAACGAGCATCGCGGCATCGGCCAACGCCGCACTGCAGCCGGCCGTATCGCCGAGCGCCTTCAGCGCCCGGGCGAGCGCGAGCTGATGAAAACAGCGGTCGATGGGCGCCGGCTCGTGGGCCTCGATCAGGGCCAGCCCCGACCGCGCGTGTTCGGCCGCAACTGAAGCCTGGCCCGCGGCATTCAGTACCAGCGCCATCAGATAATGCGCACGCTCATGCTGGACCCAGGTGCCGACCGCGAGCCAGCAGCGAACGCTGAGCCGCGCCAGCCGCTCGAGCACCCGGGCTGTCTCGCCCGTCGGTGCCGGCAGCCATTCCAGGATCGCGCTGGCGCTGTTGTTGGCGGTGATGGCGAGGAAACGAACCAGCTCCGGCGGCGCCTCGATCGCCTCGGCCCGGGCGATGGCGGTGTCGAGCAGTGCCCACCAGCGGCCGAGCTTGTCCCGGGTCATGTCCTGTTCGATCACCAGCAGCCGGACCAGGGCGGCGCAATCGTCGGTCGCGGCGCCCAGGGCCGCCGCCAGATCCGCTTCCGCCTGTGCCGCCTCCAGCGCGTCGCCGGCAAGCGTGGCGCAGGTCGCGAGGCTGCGCAGCAGGTCCGGGCGCGGGCTATCGAGCGCATCGCACGCCTGCCGGCAGATCGTCAAAGCCTCCGGCCAGCGCTTCAGCAGCCCGCCCAGCACATGGGTCGCGAGCCAGGCCAATCGTGCCAGATCGCCGGCTTCCTTCAGCCGGCCGGGCAGGGGCAGCAGCAGCGCGCGGGCGCCCCATGGGTCGTCGTCATGGATGCGGACGGCTTCGGCGAGTTGGGCTTCCGGAGTGGTCATGAGCGGGCCTCACAGCGGATTGGACGCATTGGCCGGCGGGGTCGCGAAGGCGATGCCGGCGGTGCCGAAGTGACGGATGATGTCGCGCAGGGCCTGCCGCCTGAGGAACGACGGGCGGATCGGCCGGGCGGTGAATTTGCAGCGGATCATGATCGCGCCCTGGGTGACATCGACCACGCCCTGCATCTTGAGCGGCTGGATGAAATCGGCGCCGATCTCCGGGTCTTCCAGCAGCGCCAGGCCCAGTTGCTTGATGGTCTTGCGCACCAGTTCCAGATCGCTGTCCGGCGCGATATGCAGGTTGAACTTGATGATCGCCCAGTCGCGGCTGCTGTTGGTCACCGCCTGGATCTGGCCGAACGGGATGGTATGGACTTGGCCGTTCTGGTGCCTGAGCCGCAGCGAGCGGATCGAGATCGCCTCGACCGTGCCTTTCAGACGGCCGGTGTCGATGTATTCGCCGAAGCGAAACGCGTCATCGATCAGGAAGAACAGCCCGGCGATGACGTCGCGCACCAGCGCCTGGGCGCCGAAACCCAGCGCGATGCCGACGACGCCGGCGCCGGCCAGCAGCGGCCCGATATCGACGCCCAGATCGCCCAGCGCGATCACCACGCCCAGGAAGAAGATCGCGATGGCGAGCGTATTGCGGATCAGCGGCAACAGGGTCGCCAGCCGGGTCATGCCGGTCTCGACCGCGCCCTCCTCCTCGGCCGGGCCGGCGGCGGGGCGCGGCTGGCGCTCGTTGAGAAAGCCGCCGATGGCGCTCCAGGCCACCGAAGCGACGGCGAGCGTAAAGGCGGCGCGGAAGATCGGCCGCAGAATCGTGGCGGCGATCCCCGTGGCACCGGGATCGAGCAGATCATAGCCCCATAGCGTCGCCAGCCAGAGGCAGCCGCCGAAGAACACGACCAGATCCACCGTGCGATTGATCACCGGGCGCCACCAATGGTGCGGTGCGTGCCGGGCATATTCCGCGATGAAGCGCTGCTTGGCGGCCCAGGCGAGCGACATGCCGATGATCACGGCCTGTAGCGCCGCGGCCGCGGTAACGGCCTCGGTATCGTTGCCGACGATATATTGCGCCATCGTCAGCGCGAACACGGCGAGAGCGAGCAGGATGAAGACCCAGTGCCAGATCGCGGCGGTGGCCCGGCGTGCGCGGCTCGGACGCGCGCCGCCCGCCACCAGGATCGCGGCCGCGACCGGCGCCCGGATATGGAAGAACATCGCGATCTTGTAGAGCGTCACGATCAGGAGCACGCCCAAGATCACGTCGAGCGTCAGATCCGGATCGCCGCCGATCCGCGCGATCAGCCAGCCCGCCGGCACGAAGATCATCACATAGACCAGATAGATCGACACCCAGCGCCAGACCCGTCGTGCACCGGCATCGTCGATATGCAGCGGCCGGGCGATCGAATGGTCGGGGGCGACCAGCAAGACCAGAAACGCCGCCAGGAGCCGCCAGCGGACGGCGCTATCGACGACCTGGGCTGCCGTCGCGGTCAGCAGCGGCGACTCCGGGCCGAGCAGGCCGTCGCCCAGATGCATCGCGAGCGCGAAACCCGCGAATCCCAGTGCCAGGCCGACGAAATGCCGGAGGAACGCGCGATGCAGCGGCAGGCCCGGCTCGATCCGCAGCCGGTGGAACAGCACCGGCAGCGCCCGGCGGATCGCCAGCTCGAGCAGCAGGGAGCCGAGCAGCAGCCCGACGAGCTTCGGCCAAAACCCGTCGTCCGACTGATGGTCGGCCGCCAGCGCCGCGCGCCAGCGGTCGGGCAGGGCGAGTGCCTGCGGGAGCTTCGGCGCTGCGGCGCGCAGACGCGTCCAGATCTGGCGAACGACCGGCTCCTCGGCGACGGCGACGGCGGGCGGCAGCGTCACGGTGGCGCCCTTGTCCCGCAACCCAATCACCAATTGGCGCACGTCGTCGGCACTCATGCCGGGCGGCAGTTGCAGCACGATCGCGGGCTTGGCCTCGGTCGCGGCTGCGCGCGCCGACAATGGGACGAGCAGCAGCGAAATCGACAGGCACAGCTTCAACCAGCGGACCAACGCATCATCCTCGTCTATTGCCGACACAAGATGGCGGCTCAACGGTAACTTGCACGATCCGGCGGGTCTGCGACAGTCTCCGGTCCGTCGGTCTCCGGCTCTGCTCAGGCGACCTGGCGGCGGCTTTCGCGTCTAGTCGATCTGCGCTGCGGGTTCTGCCATCCTGGGTTCGGTCCGCGCGGCGATCTGTCCGTGAGTCCTCCTTCCCATTCCAGGGGCATACTTCCGTGAACGGCCGGATGGGGTTCTTGTGGTTGCGGACGTCGGTCTAATGCATCGTGAGCAAAAAGGTGCGGGGTGTCGGGTCGTTGATCAGGTGCGGCCGCAACAGGCTGACGGGACTTTTGTTAGGGATCGCCTGTCGTGGATGAGGCGGATGGTAATCATGATGATTTGCCGGTCAGGCAATGCGAATTACAAATTACGGTACATTCAATCCATCCGCGCCGCCTCGTCCCCTTGAACTGAGCGCCGCTCTGCCGGATGGTCGGACCCATGAGCAGTGCCCCCGCAACCGCCCGGCCCTTCACCGCGGCGGGGTTCCGTCGAGGCTTCATCGCGGCCTTGCCCTTCATCGTCAGCAATGGCATCGCCGGCGCGGTGATGGGCGTGGCATATCGCGAGCTGGGCCTGGGTTTCGGCGCCTCGGTGCTGTTCAGCACCGTGGTCTATTCGGCGACGGCCCAGGCGGTGACGCTCGGGCTCTGGGCGCTGCCGCCGCCGGTCGCGGCCATGATGCTGGCCTGTGCCGCGACCAACGCGCGCTATCTGGTGATGAGCGCGCATCTGCGCCAAATGTTCCCTGACATGCCGCGCCGGCTGATGCTGCCGATCCTGCTGATCCTGGGCGACACCTCGTGGCTGATGACCGTGGCCGAGGCGGAGAAGGGTCGGCGCGACGCGGGCTATCTGCTGGGCTCGAGCGTGCCGATGGCGATCGGCTGGATCGGGGGCACCGCGCTGGGCTATGCCACGCCGTTGACGCCGGACGGACCGGTCGCGGTCGCCGCCGCCTTCCTGCCGCTCGCCTTCATCGCCTCGCTGCTGCCGACCCAATGGCGCGGGCGCCGCAGCCTGTTGCCCTGGACGGTGGCGGCCATCGTCGGGATCACGGTGGCGGGCACACTCGGCCAGAGCTGGGCCATGCTGGTCGGCGGTGGCGTCGGTACCCTGGTCAGCGCCTTGCGGGGCGACGATGTCTGACTGGAAGATCGATCTCGCCATCCTCGCGGTCGGCGTGGCCGCCTATGCCATGCGCGCCGGCGGCTTCCTGGCGGTCGGCGCGATGCCACAGACCGGACTGCTGCCGCGCCTGCTGCGCCTGGCGCCCGGCAATCTGTTCGTCGCCTTCGCCGCCGCCGGCATCCTGGAGGGCGGCTGGCCCAGCCTGATCGGCAGCGCCGCCGCCGTCGTGGCAATGGCCCGCACCCGCAAGGAATGGGCCGCCCTCGCCGCAGGCTTCGCCGGGGCCGCGATCGCGGCGGCCCTGCTCTGACCCGCCGGGCGCCCCGGTCCGGTGCCGCGCGAACGGCACCATGCGCCGGGTCCGCTCGTCCCAAAGCGCCGCCCGCCAGGCCTTCCATCCGTGCCACGGCTTCATGACATGGGCGGTCTGCAGCATGGGCGTCGCCCGATGGCAGGTCTCGAGCCGATAGTTGGGAATCCGCGGATTGAGATGATGCACATGGTGGAAGCCGATATTGCCGGTGAGCCATTGAAACAACCGCGGCAGTTCGAGATACGAGCTGCCTTGCAGCGACGCGGAGACCGGATGCCACGTCGGCTGCCGCGCCCACAGCGCCGCCTCGAACCGGTGCTGGACCGAGAACAGCCAGACGCCGGCGATGGCGGTGATGACGACGATCGGTCCCTGGACCAGGAGCACCGCGCGGAATCCCAGGACCAGTCCCAGCCCGACAAACAGCGCCAGCAGCGCCAGGTTGGTCAGGTGAACCGCGCGCCGTTCCCGGCGCCACGCGCGCGGCGTATCGAAGGGCAGGCGATAGAGCAGCAGGAAGATCAGCGGCGGCAGCACGCCCCAGGAGACGATGGGATGCTGCAGCAACTGGTAGAGCCAGCGCCGCGTCCCCGACAGACGCTGATATTCCGCAACGGTCAGGCAGCCCGAATAGATGTCCGAGCCCGAGAGCCGACGATCGAGATTGTTCCAGTGGCTGTGATGTCCGGCATGCTGGCGTCGCCACATCAGATAGGGCGTCAGCGTGACCAGGCTGCACAGCGCGCCGACCGCGTGGTTGGCCGCGCGCGCGCGGAAGAACGAGCCATGGCCGCAATCATGCTGGATGATGAAGATGCGCACGGCGAAGCCCGCGGCCACGACCGCCAGCGCCAGCGTCAGCGGGATCGAGATCGGCAGCGTCCGGTACATCAGCGCCGACAGCGCCAGGAACGGCAGGAACGAGTTCGTCAATTGCCAGAGGCTGAGCCACAGCACGGTCCCCTCGAAGGTCCGCGTGCCGCGACGCAGCGCGTCGCGCTCGTCGCCCGGATGCTCGCTTGGTCTCATCGTCCGTCTCTGTTGTGGATGGAGCGTCGCCGGTCGGGGGCGGGATGGCGCTTCGGCCTATCCCAAAATAGCGCCGCCGAGGCCGCTGCGGGGAGGATCGGAAACTACTCACGCGGCCGGTTGGGCGGAGCGGTCGCCGAAAAAATTGATTCTTGCTACTGTCCTACTGTCCTACTGTCCGGCCAACCGGCGGCGGCGAATTTCACCTTCGGGACCGTGACCCGGCTCAATCTGACCGATCCGGACTCGATGGTCCTGACGCCGTGGGGCGACCTTCTGCCCGACGATCAGGGCGACGGGCAACTCGTGCTTCTGCGGGCGTCCGGCTCGAATGAGTCCCCGGTTCAAGCCATCCCGCTGCAGGGCGGGATGCAGGTCGACGATACGGTGTTCGTGACCTCCGACCGGGGCTATCTGCTCATCGCGGATCGGGACTCGAATACGATCTACAAGCTGTCGATCGGCGTCTGGCAGGTCGGCACCGCCTTTTCGGCATCGACCGGCGTTCCGAGCGGCATCTACCGGCCGAATGTCTCGGCGATGTCCGGCTGAAGCTTTTGCGCGGCGAGCAGATCGGCCTTGCCGCCCTTCGCGTCGCCGCGCGCCTGCTTGGCGAGGCCGCGGCCGTAGAGCGAGCCGGCGAAGGTCGGCCGGAGCGCGATTGCGGCATCATAATCGGCGATGGCGTCGGTCGGGCGCTTCAGCTTCAGCTTCACGAAGCCGCGGCTGTCGAGCGCGGCTGCGGAGCGTGGATCAAGGGCCACGGCTTGGTCGCACGCGGCGAGTGCCGCATCGAGTTGGCCCAGGATCGCGCGGTACCAGCAGCTGTCGTTGTGCAGGGGCGACGAACGCGGTGACAGCGCAAGCGCCCGGTCGATTTCATCGACCGCCAGGTTGTCGTGGCCTTGCTTGGCCTGAAGCTCCGCCCGGATGGCATAGACGCGGGCGTTGGGCGGCCCGAGCGTCACGGCCTGGTCCAGGTCTGCCTGGGCGCGGCGATAGTCCCCCTTCGAGAGCAGGAGCGCGGCGCGCGCGCGATAGGCGACGGCCTGTTTCGGATCCAGCGCGATGGCCTGATCCAGGTCCGCTTTCGCCAGCTCGTCCCGGTGAAGCTGCTTCAGCACCCGGCTCCGCATCGCGTAATAGTCTTCGACGGCCGGAGCGATCTTGATGGCCAGGCCGAAATCGGCGACGGCATCCTCCAGCTTGCCGGTCCGCGCTTCGAGCAGGCCGCGATTGACATAGCCCACGGCGGCGTTGGGATAGCGCCGGATGATCTCGGTCGCGTCCGCCAGGGCGAGGTCGGGCTGGCGAGCCCTCATATGATTTTGCACGCTGTCCAGCAGGGGGTGGATCACCCTCCAATCGAGCGGGTCGAGCTTCGTGACGGCGACGGCCTGGGCAGGGCCGGCAGGCGCGCCGGTTACCGGTCCCGCCGAGGCCGTTGCATACAGCATCCTGTCCTTGTAGGAGATATAGAGGTGAAGCTGGCGCAGCTGGTGGGTTCCCAGGATCAGCGCGTCCGACCGCCAGCCGAAACCCATCCGCCATGAGATCCGGTCCTCGGCCAAGGTCAGCCAAGGATTGAGAAATTGGATGCCGCCGAGCGCCAGCACCCGGAACTGGTGCCGGAGCAGCGGCAGTTCTTTGCCGTCTGCCGTCGTGGAGTTGCCGGCGCTCTCGACGCCGGGGCTGTCGGGATGCAGGTCGAACAGATCGTCCGCGGCCGCTAGGCTGAGGATGGTCTGGCTGGCGCCGGTATCGATCAAGGTCCTGACCGGTTTGCCATCCAAATTCATGGTGACATGGAGCAGGCGGCTGTCGTCCTTGACGAGCGGGACGGCCGCGACGCCCTGATTGGGCCAATAGACCGCGCGCTCGCCGCAGCCAGAAGGCGTGAAGAAATTCACGACATTATTGGCGAGATCGATCTCCAGATCGAAATTATGCAGAAAATTTGCGCCAAGCGCGCCGTCGATGCGGTCGTCCGCCGCCATTTCATCAGGCACCACCATGAAATCCACATTCGGCAGGTCGCCGGGACCGATCTTGAAGGAAGGGATCCGGACGTAGCTGTCGAAGCTGGTCCCGCCCGCCCCATAGCCCACGACCGGGGCGTGGCGCAGCGGCAGGTCGCCGACATCGCGCCGACGGATCACGCTCCAGAACCCACCGGTATCGAGCATGAACACGGCGGGTTTGTCGCCTGGCTGAACGGAAATCAGAATGGCGCCCGACTGGTTGTCGACCAGCTTCGCCGGAAACATGCTGAGATTACACTCGGCCGCCCGGCCGCGGGTGGCAACGCCGGTCAATATCGCGGTCGCCGTCAACACAACCAGCAACAAACGGAGCATAAAATCCTGCTCGATCCGGAAATCCTGGTCGACCCTACCGCAGGGACCTCTCGGCGGGAAGCTCAACCTATGGGTCTATCCCCAAACGACGACGGCCCGGCGGGTTTCCCCGGCCGGGCCGTTTTCGTTGGCCGACGATCTCGCGTCAGCGCGGCGACAACACCATGGTCATCTGCCGGCCTTCCATACGCGGGAACTGCTCGACCTTGGCGATCTCGTCCAGGTCGTCGCGCACGCGCATCAATACGCCCATGCCGATGTCCTGATGGGCCAGTTCGCGGCCGCGGAAGCGCATGGTGACCTTCACCTTGTCGCCCTCCTCCACGAACTTGACCATGGAGCGCATCTTGACGTCGTAGTCATGATCATCGATGCCGGGGCGGAGTT